>OUNO010000295.1_pt1 | contig 15381 bp, 6 predicted proteins | sample 1779811 | NCBI WGS metagenome assembly OUNO01 (sample SAMEA3914804, study PRJEB12502) | metagenome | biome: forest; material: soil | place: Canada | collected 2010-06-25 | depth 0.3 m | reverse complement strand
CGCCACTTGGTCGCTACTCAAGCCGCTGAGCGCGCTGGCGCTGAGGCCGCCGAATTGAGCCGCGCTCAGCGCGGCGAGCTGCGTCGCGCCCAGCTGCGAGACGGCGTTCGCGCCGAGCCCGGCGAGCGACGTCGAGGTCAGCGCCGCGAACTGCGTGCTGGAGAGCGCGGCCAGCTGCGTATCCGCGAGCACCGCGACCTCGCTCGCGGCGAAGGCGCGCACCTGCGTCGTGCTCAGAGCGCTCAGTTGGCTCGTGTTGAGCGCGCCGATTTCGGTGGCGGTCAAACCCGCGATCTGGCTCGTGGTCAGGCCCAGCAATTGGCTCGCCGCGAGCGAGCTCACCTGATCGCCGCTCAGACCTTTGAGCGCGGCGGGGGTGAACGAGGCGAGCTGGTTCGGGCTCAGCGAGGCCAGCTGATCTCCAGTCAAAACAGCCACTTGCAGGGCAGACAGGTTGGCGACTTGGGTGGTCGACAGAGCCGCCAACTGCGCGCCGCTCAAGCTGGCGATGGCCGTCGTAGTCAGCGCGCGCACCTGCGTCGCGCTGAGCCCGACGAGCTGCGCCGTGCCGAGCGCCGCCACCTGAACGTCGCTGAGCGCCGCGACGGCAGCGGCGTTGAGCGCGCCCACTTGGGTCGAGGCGAGCCCGGCGAGCTGCGTCCTGGACAGTGCGCCCAGGCCGGTCGCATTGAGCCCCGACAGCGTGCTCGTCGCCAACGCGGCGAGCTGCGCGGTGCTCAGCGAAGATAGCGTCGTGGCGGAGAACCCGCCGAGCTGCGTCGAGGTGAGCGCGCGTAGCTGCGCCGTGCTCAACGAAGCCACCTGATCGGGCGTTAGCCCCTGCATTGCGGAGGCGTTCAGGCCTGCCTGCTGAGTCGCGCTCAGCTGCCCGAATTGCGCCGCTGAAAGCTCGCCGAGATCGACACTGCTCAGGCCGCGCAGCTGAGTGAGCGTGAGCGCCGCCAGCTGGCTGCTGGAGAAAGCGGCAATTTGCGTGGTCGACAGCTCGCTCACCGCAGAGGCGCTGAGCCCTTTGATTTGCGCGGTGCTGAGGCCGCTGATCTGCGTCGTGCTCAGCCCATCGACCGCGGTCGTGGTGAGCGCACCGAGCTGCGTGGTGCTGAGGCCTGCGAGCTGGCTCGACGAGAGCAGCGAGATCTCGCTTGCCACCAAGCCGCGCACCGCGGCCGCGGACAGCGACGCCAGTTGCAGCGGCGTGAACGCGGCGATTTGCGCGCCGCTCAGCCCCGCCATCTTGGTTGCGCTGAGGCCGATGAGCGCGGTCGTGGACAGCGCGCTGATCTGCTCCGGCGCGAAGGCGGCGAACTGCGTGTCGACGAGCGCCGCCAACACGGCGCTGGTCAGGCCCTTGATCTGAGTGCCGGAAAGGGCAGCGATTTGAGACTCAGCGAGGCCAGCCGCGGCCGGGGCGCTCAGCGCAGAGAGCTGGGTCGAGCTGAGCGCGGCGAGCTGCGACGGAGTGAGCTGACCTACGGCGGTGCTGTTCAGCGCGCGCACCTGGGTGGAGCTGAGCGCGGCGAGCTGCGCGTTGCTCAACGCATTCAAGTCGTTCTGGCTCAGCGCCGTCAGTGCCAGGCCGGAAAGCCCTGCCACTTGTGTGGTGCTGAGCCACGAAATTTGGGTCGTGCTGAGCCCCGCGACGTCCGTCGCCTTGAGCCCAGTGAGCTGCGTGGCTTTGAGCGCGGACAGCTGAGTCGTCGAAAGCGAGGCCAGCTGATCCGAGGTCATCCCGGCCACTTGTCCCGCGCTCAACGCCCCGAGAGATGTGGTCGAAAGCGCCGCGATCTGCGTCGTGAGCAGCAGCGAGACCTCGGCCGCGGTCAAGCCGACCAACGACGTCGATGTCAGCGCGTTGAGCTGAGCCGGTGACAACGCCGTCAGCTGCGTGTCCTTCAAGCTGCCGAGCTGCGTGGCACGCAGACCGCTCACTTGCGCGGTCGTCAACGTCGCCATTTGCTGTTCGGACAGGCCGTTCAGGGCGCGAACGCCCAGCGCACCGAGCTGCGTCGAGGAGAGCGCCGACAGCTCTGCAAGGCTCAGCTCGGACACGTCCGTGCCGCTCAATGCAGCCACTTGCGTGGTGCTGAGCCCCGCGAGCTGCGCGTCGGAGAGAGCGCCGACCTGAGTTGCGTCCAGAGCAGAGATGGCATTGCCGGCGAAGCCGCGGAGTTGCGCAGTGGTCAACGCCGCGAGCTGGATCGTCGATAGGCCAGCGGCAGCGGTCGTCGTGAGCGCGGCCCATTGCGTGGGCACGAGCACGCTCAGCTGCGTCGAGCCGAGGGCGGCGATCTGCACCTCGGTCAGGCCGCGAAACTGAGGCGCGGTCAGGGCCACCAGCTGTTCGGTGCGCAACGCTGCGGTCTGCGCGGTGCTGAGGTTGCCGAGCTGCGTCGCGGTCAAGCCGACGATTGCGCTCGGCGCGAGCGCGGCAAGCTGGGACGTACCGAGCGTGCTCAGCACCGTCGTGGTCAGCGCGCCGAGCTGGTTCGACGACAGGCCGCGCAGCTGCGTCGTGGACAGCTGATTCAGCTGATCGTTGCTGAGCCCAGTCAGAGCTGCCAGCGGCAAGGCCGACAATTGGCTCGCGCTCAGCGCGCCCATCTGATCGACGCTCAGCGACGCGACCAACGTCGAGGTCAGGCCGCGCAGCGCGGTCGTGGACAGCGCCGTCAGGTGCGACGGCGTGAGCCCGCTCAGCGCGTCCTGATCGAGCGCCGCGAGCTGCTGCGAGGTGAGGCTTGCGACTTGGGTGCTGTTCAGCGAGTCGAGCTGCGCCGCGCTGAGCGCGTGCACGGCGGTGGTGCCGAGCACTGCGACCTGCGTTGCGCTGAGCCCGTCGACCTGATCGGTCGTCAGTTGAGCGATCTGGTCGGCGCTCAGGCCGCGCACTGCGCTCGTGCTGAACGACCCGATTTTTGCGGCCGTGAAGACCGCGAGCTGGTCGGCGTCGAGCGTCGTCACCTCGGCCGCGCTGATGCCGGCGATTTGCGCCGCGCCCAGCGCATCGAGCTGCGCCACGCTGAAGGCATTGAACGCGGTCGCGCTGAGCGCGCCGATCTGCGAACCGCTGAACCCCGCCAGCTGAGTCAGGGTCAGAGCTCCGAGCCGCTCTTCGGTCAGGCCCCGAAGCGCGGTGCTCGTCAGCGCGGAGAGTTGCGTCGAGCTCAGCGCCGCGAGCTGGTCCGCACCGAGCCGAGCGATGCTCGTGCTGCTCAAGCCCTTCACTTGCGTCACCGACAGCGCGCCGACCTGCACTGTCGTCAGCGCCGCGAACGCTGCGCTGGACAGACCGCCCAGCTGCGTCGCGCTGAAGCCGACGATCTGCGTCGCGCTGAAGGCGGCGATCTGCGTCTCTTGCAGGCCCGAGACCGCGCCGCTGCTCAGCGCCGAAATCTGCGTCGCCGAAAGCGCGTCGAGTTGCGCGCCATTCAGCTCACCGACCTGGCTGCTCACCAGCCCGGCCAGTTGCGTGCTGGCCAACGCCCCGACCTGATCGGTGCTGAGGGCGTCGATGGTGCTCGTGCTCAGGTTCGCCAGCTGCTGAGCACTGAAGCCTTTGAGCTGGGTCGCGCTGAGCACGCTCAGCTGGTCGCCGCTCAGGCCCTGAATGGCGCTCGGCGCGATGGCGCCCAGCTGGGTCGAGGTCAGCGCAGCGAGCAAGGTCGTGCTGAGCAACGAGACGTCGTCGCTGCTCAAGCCGCGCAGTTGGGTGGAGCTCAGCGCGACCAGCTGCGTCTGGGAGAGGGCCGAGAACTGCGTGGTGTTGAGCACCCCGATCTCGGTCTGCGTCAGGCCCTTCAGCTGCGTGGTGAGCAAGGCCGAGATTTGCTCGGTGCTGAGCGCTTCGACCGAGTTGCCCAGCACGCCGAGCTGGGTTGCGGTGAGTCCGCCGACCTGCGTCGTGGTCAGCCACGCGATCTGGTCTTCGGCCAGACCGCGAATCTGGTTCGTGCTGAGCAAGGTGATCTGCGAGCTGCTCAAGGCCGACAGTTGCGCTGGCGTCAGCTGGCTGATCTCGGTGCTGGTGATTTGGCTCAGCTGCTTGCTCGTGAGCACCGAGACGTCCGTGGCCGAGATCGCCGAGACCTGCTGCGTTGCCATCGCGTAGAACTGCGCGGCAGTGAAATCCAAAATCTGATCGACGGTCAGCGCCGAGACTTGCGGCGAGGTGAGCGCGCCCATCTGCTTTGGACTGAGCGCCGCCAGCTGCGAAGCGACGAGACCCGAGAAGTCAGCACCCGAAATGCTTTGCAGATCGGTGGTCGATAGACCTGCGATCTGGTCGGTGCTGTAGCTGGCAATCCCGGTGACGCTCACGGCGCTCAAAAAGTACTCTGCAAAAGCCGGCGGATCCCCTAAAAATGACCCAAAAACCCCGATAAAAGGCGTCAAACGGCTGACACGCCCGGAGCGCTGAGGTTTTGCCCTCGGGCGTCAAACGGCTGACTCCCAAAAAGGGGCAGCGGGCCCGCTCGGCGCGTCCGTGTCGTGCTTCGGACGGCGCTCTGCGCGTGACCGCCGCCGCGCTTGGAGCTCCTGAGCGAACCTGCGAGCGGCCCAATTCTTCGGCGACGTCACTCGTCGAACAAGCAGTCGTACGTCGGCGTGAGCGAGGTGAGCACCGGCGTGCTCTTGTGATCCGAAGTCGGGTTGAGCGTTGCGACCACGCGCAGCCATGCGCCGCTCGAGGACATCGGCGTGAGCGCACGCAGCACTTGATCGACCGTCTTGGGAGCGGTCACGTACTGCGGCGGCTGCACGGTCACCGTTGCCGAGCCCATGTCGCCGACGCCCGCGGCGCTCAGCGCGCTCTGTGTCGTCGCGCTCTGCGCGCTGAAGGCGACAGTGCTGTCGCCCGGAATGATCACTTGCGCCTGCAAGAATTGCCACACCGGGTGCGTGCCGTCGGTGTTGCACGTGGCTTGGAAATCGTAGGTTACAGGCTGCGAATTGGGGTAGCCCGTGCCGCTCGGGACCGTGCACTTGCTGCCCGAGCAGCGCGTGCCCTCGGAGATCACGGTGCAGCAATCGCCGTCCACGTTGCACGCGCCGTCATCGGGCGCGCACATCAATGATGAAGTCGGAACGCAGTGCGCCGTCGGCGGGTTCGTCGCGATCGGGATGTCGAGCTGGCAGGTCGAGGCCACGGTCTGACAACAATCGGCGGTGGTGGTGCACACGGTCGCAGCGGACAGCGTGCTGCTCGGCTGCACGCATTGCGGCAGCACCCAGAAGCTACGCGAGTTGCCGGAGTACAGCTCCTGCCCGTCCAGGTAGAACGCCGGATGGCTCGGATCGGAGCCGGCACCGGGCGTCGTGTTGAGCGCGGCCACCCACAGCTTCTTGGGCGACGGCTGCAGCGCGTAGCCCGCTGCCGCGGCCTTGCTGGCGCTGATCTCTTGGGTGTAGCGCGGGTCGCTCGCGTACGGGTTGATGCGGATGGAGTTGCCGTACAGGCGGCGCGACGTGAACACGACCCACTGGTAGCCGCCGGTCACCTCGGGATTCACCGTCGGCTTGAAGTTGAGCCGCGTGTCGTCGCCGTCGCCGATCATGTTGCGCAGGCTGGTCTTGCAGGCGCTGTTGGTGATCGCGGCGAGCTGCGCGACCGACGGTGTTCCGCCGGCGGTGTCCGTGGGGTCGACGCTCAGCGCCGGCACCGTGCTACCGGCGATGCCGTGCCCGTTCTTGCCGCGCGGCAGGTAGCCGAGCCCGTTGGCTTTGTCCAAGCGTGCGGGCAGCGGCGTGCCGTTCGTGCTCACCCACCACAGCTCGCCCAGCGCGCCGATGTTGTGTTGGAAGTCCGAAGCGTTGACCGACGAGCTGCCGTCGCCGCCCGTCTCCTGACAGTCGAAATGCAGCTGATTTTGCACCACGATGCCCTTTTGGGAGGCGGGCATGAACGAGGGCCAGACCGCGATGCCGGAGCCCGTGGGGGTGCCCGAAGGAGCGGTCGGCGGAACGAAGCGAGCCACGGGGGCGCCGAAGTTCCAGGTGCTGGTGCCCGAGTTGTAGGCGACGCTCATCGTGGCCAGCGTCTTGCCGTCGTAGTTGTTGTAGTTGAACGCGACCGCCGCGCCGTCCGGCGCGAACGACGGGAACATGGCGAGCAGGCCCGCTGGGATGCCGGCAGTGCTGAGCGCAGCGCCCGTCACCGTGTTGTACAGCGCGCTGGGTGTGGTCGCGACACCGCTCCCCCACTGCGCGGACAGCGTGCCCGGCGCGTTGCCGGCGTTCGTGAACATCACCGAGCCATCGGGGTAGATCGCGGGCCAAGCGAAGCGACCGTCGTTCGCGCCGCCGATCGTGCTTTCAGCGCCGCTCGTGAGCGAGACCGTCTTCGAGGTTTGATACAGGTTGGGCCCCGAGCTGCCGTCTTGAGTGACGAGCCGCGTGCCGTCGGCAGAGATCGAGTGGCAGTCACGGCACACGGTGTTGCCGTCGACCACCGTGGGTGTCGCCGCGCCGACCTTGATCGACAGCGTGGCGCCGTTCGGCGCCGAGCTCGCGACCAAGTTCGAGTCGTAGGACTGATAGTAAATCGTGCCCTTCAGCGCCTCGGTGGCGAAGTGCACCTTGATGCTGGTGGGCAACGTGCCCTTGCTGCTCTCCAGTGCCTGCACCGAGATCAAGCCGTCGCTGCCAGCGGCTGCGGTGCTGAACGTGCGCCATACCAAGGACGGGATCTGAGCGCGACCGCCGCCGGTCACGGGCAGCGCCGTCGGCAATTTGTCGTATGGCGTGGTCAGCGCGCCGTTCTCGCTCACGATCTCGGACCAGGTGAATTGCGCCGTGCCCGTCGCCGGGTAGCGCAGCGTGACCTTGGCGTAGGTCGCCGTGCCGTTGTCCGACCATTGAACCAAGGGCGCGAGTAGCCCGAGCGGGAACACCGTGTCGGCGTAGGGATACAGGATGCGTAGGTTGTTGTCCGCGCCGCACGACACGACGATGCTGACGCTCGCGGTGTTGCCCACCGAGTCGGTCACCCGCAGCACGTCCGTGCCGGCGGTGCCGCCTGCGCTGTAGACGCCCGAGCCGTTCACCGAGCCGCCCGAGGCGTTCGTGGTGAGCGCCCAGGTGTAGCCGGTGCCCGTGCCACCGCTGGCCGTGAAGGGATTGGAGCCATTGAGCGGCACGGCCGAGCTGTTCGGCGAGAGCGTCACGGGCGCGCCCACGTTGACCACGACGTAGCCCGTGTTGCCCGAGCCGTCAGTGACCTGCACCAAATCCGAGACGCTGCCATTGGCGCCCGCGGTGTACGCCCCCGTCGCCGAGTCGATGCTGCCACCGGAGTTGTTGGTGACCAGCGTCCAGGTGTACGTGCCGCTGGCACCGGTGATGTTGAATCCGGTGCTCGAGTTGGGTGCGACCTGCGCCGGCGGCTGGGACGGTGAAAGCGAGACGTTGGTCACGCTGCTCGCCACGCGCACCGTGAACGTTGCCGTGTGGCCCTCGGAGTCCGTGACTCGGATCACGTCCGTGCCCGTCGCCGTGCCCGCCGTGTACGCGAAGAAGCCGGACCCAGCGAGGGTACACGCGCCGCCGCCCGATTGATTCGTGATCACGGTGCAGGCCGATGAGCCCCCGGTGAACAGACTGCTGCCGCCCCAGGCGTGCACGGTGCTCGGGATCGCGCTGGATACGGCGACCGTGGCAGTGGTCGGCCAAATCGCGAGCGGCGCTTCGATGGTCACGGCGACCGTGCCGCTGCTACCCGCTGAATCGCTGACTGTCAGCGTGTCGGTATTCGGAGTGAGGAAGAAGCCCTCCCAAGCGGTGCCGTTGCTCGGTGAGCACGGCGTGCCGTTGCCGTTGCTCACCGCGTCGATGCCCGGAGCTTTGGCTTGCCAGTACGGGTTCGAGCCCGTATCCGACTTGAAGCCGAAGCGGTTGTACTGCCCCGCGTCGCCGCTGCCGTTGCAGTCCTGAACCGTGTAGATGCCGGCCGTGCCCGCGCTGGCGCTGTCGGCGAACAGGTTATTGCCGTTGCCGCCATTGCGCAGGTAGAAGCCGGTACTCTTCGACTTGAGCGTGAAGCCGCCGTTCGTCGTCGCGAAATAAAACAAGTCCGCCGAGCTGCCCAGCGCGGCGCCCGTGTTCAAGTAGTTGGAGACGAGCTGCACGTAGTCACTCGTGCGATTCGACTTCATGTAGTAGCCCGCGTTCGCGCCCGCCGTGTAGCTCACGACACCACCCGGAGATACGGCGCACGTCGCGCCGCCGGAGGTGTTGCCGCTGATGGCGCAGCTGTACGGTGCGGCGCCGCCCGACGCGGTGACGTTGGTCATGGCCGTCGCTGCCGTGGCGTGCGAGACGTTCGAGCTGAGCGCGAAGGGCGCGGCAACGGTGATCGTGAAGCTGCCGCTGTGCCCCTGCGAGTCGCTGACGGTCAGCGTGTCCGTCCCCGCGCTGCTGCCGGTGGTGTAGCTCACCAAGCCGCCGCTCGTGACGCTGCACGCGCCGCCTCCGGAGTTGTTTGGGCTCACGGTGCAGCTGGCGAAGTTTTCGCTGCCTCCCCACGCGCGCGCTGCGATCGCGGTCGACTGCGCCGCCGAGCTCGAGCCGACCACGAATTGAACCGGGTTCTCGACGCTGACCGCGATCGTGCCCGAGTGCGCGGCGGAGTCGGTGATGGTCAGCGTGTCCGTGCCGGGCAAGACGTAGAACGCTTCCCACGCGCCGGCGTTGCTCGGGCTACAGGCGGCGCCGCTGCCGTTGTTTGCGGCGTCCACGCCCGGCGCTTTGGCCTGCCAATAGGGATTGGAACCAGTGGCGGACTTGAACCCGAAGCGGTTCGCCGCGCCCTGGCAATCCTGGATTGCGTACAGGCCTGCGCTGGCCGCCGCAGACACATCCGCGACCAGGCTATTCGTGCTCGTACCCAAGGTGCGCACGTAGTTGCCGCTGCTCTTGGCCTTCAGCTTGAAGCCGGAGATCGATGCCGTGACCAGGAACAGCTCGGCGCCCGAGAGTGCAGCGCCGGTATTGATGTACGGGCCATCCGTGCCCGCGACCAACTTGAAGAAGTCGCTCGTGCGCTGAGATTTGATGTTGTAGCCGGCAAGCGCGCCGGGCGTGTAGCTGATGACGCCGGTCGTGTTGTTCACGCTGCACGTGGCGCCGCCCGAGGTGCTGCTGCTGACGGTGCACGTATACGGCGTCGTACCGCCGGCGGTGGTCACCGGGCTCATCGCGCTGGAGGCCAGCGCGTACGAGCCGGGCGAGCTGAGCGAGAACGTCAGCGCGGAGCGCACCGCGCCGACTCCCTCGCCGGTCGGCGTCGAGCTGCAGCCCGCGAGCGGGACCAAGCCGACGCACACGAGCGCCCCGAGGAGCGCGCGGCGCGCCCAAGAGCCGGCGCCAGCTTCGATTGCAGCGCTCATCAGGGCACCCCGCACGTCGAAAGGAAGCTGGTCGCGATGGGCCCACCATTGGTCACCTTGCTGGTGTCCACTGCGGCGACGGTCACGTGCACCGTCACTACGGCCGAGATGCCGCCAGCGTATGCCGTGACTTGAATCGGGCCGACATACGGATATTGCAGCGTGAGCTTGCCGGACGAATCGATGGTGGCCACGCTCGGTTGATCGACGGTCCAGATCGGCGCGCTGCCGACGCCGGCGCAAGTGGGCAATGCCGCGCTGAATTGCACGCTGTTCGGTGTCGGCGGCGTGGCGACGGTCGTGATTTGAAGATCGGTCGCGGGCGAGGCGTTCGGCGTAATCGTGATGTGCTGAGTGCCGACACAGCCGCCCATCACCCCCGTGACGGGTGCCAGCTCGACGCCACCGTCCGCCAGTTGCACACCAGTGCCGATGCCGCCATCGCCGTTGCTCAGATCGGCGTTGATCTGGAACAAGAACGGATCGCACGTGTTTCCCGAAGCCGTGCCGCCAGGCTGCGCCGACGGACGAAGGCCGTGGGTCTGCCAGGCGTTGAGGGTGACGATCTGTTGCCCCGCGCACACGCCCCAATTGTCGTTCTCACCGCAAGTGCGCGTGCCAATCGAACAGGTCACGTAGTCGGCCGACTTGAAGATCACTTCACCGCAGCTCACGGTCTTGCCGGGCTCGTCGCAGGGACAACCCACGTTCGGCGAGTCGCAGGTGTTGGGTGTCGAAGGCTTCGGGTCGCCCGCGTCCGTCAGCGCGGCGGGCGGCGGCTTGTGATCGTCTTTGGAGCAAGCGGAGAGCGACGGGCCGAGCAACGCGAAGACGAGAGTCCAGCGCCGACGCGCGGCCCAATTGCTTGTCGAACACTCCGGGTGCTCATCGGGTACCGCCCCACTCAGAGATTGCTCTCGGTACTTCGGTGTCATCGAGTGAATTACTCCACCCTCCAGCGTGCGCCGGTTCCCGGCAGACGGGTTGAAAAAAGATTCCTATTTTCATGCGGCGATTCACACAGTTTCACTTACATCAGCGAGCGCTCGAGAGCGCGTGTGTGAACAGGTGAGACTTGCACTTCTGTCTCCGTCGCGTGCTCCTCTGGACGCTTGTTTGGGGCCATCGTGCATCAGTCGTGTGCAGTGTCAGTTTGTTACGGGGCGTGCTCGACTTTGAATTTGGGTTCTAGATATGGTGTCGTGGAGCGCTCCAGACGCGGCGCAGAGTCGCGCGTTTCGGATCGTTCACTGGTCGAGTCATGCGAAAGGGTGCAGCTTGAAGTTAGCGAGGGGCGCGTGGCGCCGACCGTTGAGCGCGTGTTTGCCGTTGCTGATCGCCGTGCCTGTCTCGTTCGTGGCTTGCGGCGGCGGCGATGATCACTCGCCACCCAGCGCCGTCGGCGGCGCGTCGGGTGACGGCGCGTCCGGGCACGGCACGGCAGGCACCTCGGGCAACGCCCCGGGGCGCGGTGGAGCGACCGATGATGGCGGCGCCGCGGGCAGCGACGCCGGCAACGCGGGCGACGGAGGCACTGCGAATCCGGGTGGCGGCAGCGGCGGCTCGGGTGGCAGCGTTGCCAATCAACCGCCGAGCTGCAAAGGCGGCGGCAGCACGGCAAAGTGCGGCCCTAACGAAGAGAGCTGCTGCCTCAGCCCGCAGATCCCCGGCCAAACGTTCTTCCGCAGCTACGACGCCGTCAGCGCCGACTACAAGAGCCAAGCCAACCCCGCCTCGGTGACGTCTTTCCACTTGGATAAGTTCGAGGTCACCGTGGGTCGCTTCCGCGCCTTCGTCTCTGCCGTGGTTGGCGATGCGTGGCGGCCCAGCGCGGGCTCCGGCAAGCACACGCACCTGAACGATGGCAAGGGCCTGGCCAACGTCGGCGCATCGGCTGGCAACGAGCCCGGCTGGGATCCGGCCTGGAGCGCGAAGCTCGCCGACAACGCGGCCGATTGGGATGCGCGCCTCGTGTGCGATAACGCTTCTTCGAGTTGGACCTCGGAAGTCGGCAGCAAAGAGCTACTGCCGATCTCGTGCCTCGACTGGTACGAGGCGTATGCGTTTTGCATTTGGGACGAGGGCTTTTTGCCCAGCGAGGCCGAGTGGAACGACGCGGCCGCCGCTGGCGAGCAGCAGCGCGTGTACCCGTGGTCGAGCCCGCCGAGCGCGAACGCGATCGACTGCTTGCACGCCAATTACCTGGGCGCCGACAGCGCCAACGGCCCCGACTTCTGCACGGCACCCGGCACCGGCACGGTGGCCGCAGTCGGCTCGCTCTCACCGCTCGGTGACGGTCGCTGGGGTCAGGCCGATCTCGGCGGCAACGTCTACGAATGGGCGCTCGACACGTTCGCCCCGTACACCGCCACGTGTCCGGACTGCACGAACACCGAGGCCGATGATCGCGTGATCCGCGGCGGAGGCTACAGCAACGCCGCCGAAGACGTGCTGGTCTCGGCGCGCAACGCGAGCGCCCCCGCAGGCCGCAGCAAGAGCATCGGCGTGCGCTGCGCCCGTGTGGAGTAGGCTCGGCTGCCGACGACCAAGCCGGCTGGGGTCTAGTTCGAACGGACGCGCAGCGCGCGTTGAGCCATGCGCTCGGCGCGCTGCAAGTCCGTGCGCCGGAAGGCGTGCCCCGGGCGTGACAGCTCGAGCATCGCCGTCAGGTTCTCGCCCACGAACAGCGGGATCATCGCCGCTGCGCCGACCCCCCCGCGGCTGCTGGCGAAGCGAATCGCCAGCGCATCTTCGGTTGGGCCGTAAGGCGGGCCGAGCACCGGGCGGCCGCGCCGCGCCGCCTTGAGCACCAAATCGGTCTCCGGCAGCGCGTAGCCCAAGCGCTCGTTCGAGATCGGTCCGATCACCGAGCGCGTGATCAGGGTGCGTTGATTGCGCCCGCGGTAGTGGAACATGGCGCTCTCGGCACCCGTCGCCATCAGCGCCAGCCAAGCCACGGTGTGACTCAGCTCGGCTTCGTCCTTGATGCGCTCGACGGGGCGGGCCCACTCTTGCAGTTGCTCGCTGCTCGGCGCGGTCCCGTTCACCTTGCTGTTCAACGCGGAGATCTCGCGCACGGCGAGCAGCGAACGCCAGTCGCCGCGGTACGGGCTGACCTGGCAGTAGTCCGGTACGCGACCGGCTTCCACACCACGAATCAACAGGCCAGTGACGACCGGGCCGACCGTGAGGTCCCCGTTCGTCACGTACCAGAGCGGCGGCGGGGTCTGCTTGAAAACGCTATTCGGAATTTGAATCATGTCCATGGGCCGGCCTCCTCGGAGTGACGAGGGGCCAATCGTCTCTCGACGAGGCCCGTCGGGGCAAAAAACTGACGCAGCTCCGGGCCGTTACTGGCGTTGTCCGGGGCCGCGCGCCGCCGTTGCTCGGCGGTCAACGAGTCGGCTGTCTTGACCTTTGCTGCGACATGCTGTGCGGTTGTGTGGAGTGAAGGACGAAAGCGAACACTCCGAGGCGAGCGCAACATGGGACGCGCCCGGCTCGCCGTTCGAGATTCAGCGCCGCGTCTTGGAGCTGATCGCGACCGGTCAGGCCTTGCGCCGCGTGCTCGACGCCTTGGTATTGGGCATGGAAGCCCAGCACCCCAAGATGCGCGGCTCGATCTTGCTCGTCGCTGACGACGGCTTGCACTTGAAAACTGCGGCGGCACCCAACCTGCCGATGCAGTTTCAACGACTGGTCGAGGAACTGATCACCGTCGGTGCCACGTCGGGCAGCTGCGGGACCGCGTGCTTCCGGCGCACGCGCGTCGTCAGCCGCGAAATTAGCAAGGACCCACTCTGGGCCGCTTACACGGAGATCGCCGAGCGCTTCGAGCTACGCGCTTGTTGGTCCGAGCCGATTTTTTCGCGCGACGGCAGCGTGCTCGGATCGTTCGCGATGTACTACTCCGAGCCGCGTTCACCGAGCGCACATGAGCTCGAGTCCATGGGCGTCGCGGCGCGCTTGGCCGCGATCGCCGTCGATCGCGCGCGTGCCGACGCGGCGCTGCGCCGCAACGAAGAGCGCCTCAACCTGGCGCTCTCGGCCGCGAAAATGGGCACCTGGGATTGGGAGGTCGAGCGCGACTACGTCTCTTGGTCGGACGGCGTGGCCCCGCTGTTCGGTCTGCCCGCGGGCAGCTTCGAGCACTCCTTCGCCGGTTACATGGCGCTGATCAGCGAAGAAGACCAAGGCCGGGTGCGCGCCGCGATCGATGGCGTGCTCTGGGGCGACGCGCAAGACTACGCCATCGAGCATCGCGTGAACTGGCATGACGGCAGCCAGCATTGGCTCGAGTGCAAGGGGCGCGTGTACCGCGGCCCCGACGGCGCGCCGACGCGCATGGCCGGCACGGTCGCCGATGTCTCGGAGCGCAAACGTGCCGAGGGCGCGCTGCGCGAGAGCGAAGAGCAGCTCCGCCAATCGCAGAAAATGGAAGCCATCGGGCGCCTCGCGGGCGGCGTGGCACACGATTTCAACAACCTGCTCACCGCCATCGGCGGCTACAGCTCACTCGCCTTGCTCGAGTTCCCACTCGACGACCCTCGACGCGAATATTTGGAAGAGATTCAGCGTGCGGGTGAGCGCGGCGCATCGCTCACCAAGCAGCTGCTCGCATCGGGTCGCAAGCAGGTGCTGAGCCCGCGCTTGCTCGACTTGAACGCGCTGGTCGACGATCTGACGAGCCTGCTGCGACGCGTGATCGGCGAGGACATCGAGCTCGAGTGGCTGCGTGATTCGGCACCCGCCGTCGTCTTCGCCGACGCCGGCCAGGTCGAACAAGTGATCATGAATTTGGCGGTCAATGCGCGCGACGCGATGCCCGAAGGCGGCACGCTGGCGATCGCGTCGTCGACCGTCGAGCTGGAGGCGGGCGATGCGCGCGCGCCCGCGGGCCGCTACGTCTTGCTCAGCGTGACCGACTCGGGCCACGGCATGGATGACGAAACTCTGTCGCGCATGTTCGAGCCCTTCTTCACGACCAAGGAGCTCGGCAAAGGCACGGGGCTCGGGCTATCGACGGTCTACGGCATCGTGCAACAGCTGTCGGGCTCGATCCGCGCTCGCAGCGCGCTGGGTCATGGCACGCAATTCGAAATCTATCTGCCCGAGCGCGAGCGCGGCGTGCAGAGCGCACCCCCGGCCAGCGTCGCGCCCCAAGCGCGTGGTGGCAAAGAGACGATTCTACTCGTCGAAGACGAATCGCAGGTTCGGAAGCTCGTCTTCGAAGTACTGCAGAGCCGCGGTTACCGCGTGCTGGCCGCTAAAGACGGCCTCGAAGCGGTCCCACTGGAAGAAGATTTCCCGGACCGCATCGATTTACTGATCACGGACGTAGTCATGCCGGGCATGAGCGGTCGTGAGCTGGCGCAGCACGTGGCCTCAGCGCGTCCGGAGACCAAGGTGCTCTTCATGTCGGGCTACACCGACGACGCGGTGCTGAAGCATGGCCTGAGCAGCCCGGGCCGCAGCTTCTTGCAGAAGCCGTTCGCGCTCGAAGATCTGCTGCTGCGCGTGCGGGCGTTGCTCGACGCGTGAGCTCAGGGTGAGCCGACCTGGGTCGGATCCTGTATCTGCCCGAGCATCAAGATGGCACCCGTGGGCTCGTCCACGATGGCCACGAGGTACGGGCGATTCACATTCACCACGACGGGTGGGTCCACCTCGGCTGAGGCGTTCCCGGCCAGCACGACCGCCGTCGCCGCAGCGGCCTCCACGCCCGTTTCCTGGATCGCGATCATCGCCTTCTGCAGCACGTCCCCGACGTAGAGATTGAGCCCATCCGGCGGGTGCGAGCACAATGCGCTGAAGTCGGCGGCGTCTGGGTCGAAGGCTTGGTGCATGCCGAGGGCTTGCAATGCCTCGGTCAGCGAAACGCTCGGCGACGTGAACGTGACTTTGGGCAGCGCGAGATCCACCAGCGCGCTCGAGCGCGGTGAGGCGATGAGCGCGCTGCCCGCTGCGAGCGCGGCCT
>OUNO010004825.1_pt1 | contig 15398 bp, 12 predicted proteins | sample 1779811 | NCBI WGS metagenome assembly OUNO01 (sample SAMEA3914804, study PRJEB12502) | metagenome | biome: forest; material: soil | place: Canada | collected 2010-06-25 | depth 0.3 m | reverse complement strand
CGGCTAAACAAATAGTAGGGGTATACGGGAGTCACGCAAACCAAAATCCGCCTCCTGGACTGAACATTTTTCCTGCATGCCGCCAGTTCAACTGTCAGGATGACGTGTGCCTATCCGCCATATTGTCCTGTTTCGGATCCACGACGGGGTCGCGCCGGACCTCATTTCCGAGGCCGTCGACGGCCTGGACTCCCTGCGCGACATCCCTGGAATCGTGGAATGGGTGATTCGCCGGTCGACCGATGAGCGCAAAGGGGTTGTCATAGTCGAGAACGCCCTTTTCGAGTCCAGCGAGGCTCTGGCGTCATTTGCCGCTCATCCGAATCACCGCATTTCTGCCGAAAGACTGCGTAACATCGCGGACTGGTGGATCGGAGACTATGAAGAGTTTGACGATTCATAGTCCGGCCGACCTGTACGCACCAAGAGGCATGAGTTCATCGAGTGTCGACAACGCGAGGGGTTACCCCGAGTTGTGCATCTCCTCGCATACACTTTGGCCTGACATCAAATCAGACGACATGACTGGGGCACGCCCGTGGAACTGCGACAATTCATCGGAATCATTCGGCGCCGGTGGGCTCTTGTTCTCGCGATTCTCCTGATCGCCATCGCCGTCGCAGCCGGAATTTCGGCGACGATGTCCCCTCGCTACAGCTCGACGGTACGGCTTTTCATGTCCGTCCAGAACACGACGAGCATCGATGCCTATTCCGGTGGCATCTACTCCGCGCAGCGTGTGGCGTCATACACGGATCTTGCGAAGGATCCAGTTGTCCTCGAGAAGGTCATCGAGCAGCTGGGCCTGGATATGACCCCGGCGGCCCTCGCAGGTGACATCAAGGCACAGGCGATCCCCAACTCGGTCATCCTGGAGGTCGTGGTCACTGCCAACAGCCCGGATTCGGCCCGACTGATCGCGAACGCCGAGGCAGACCAGATTTCGAAGCTCGTGGACAGGCTGGAGAAGCCTGTCGAATCGAGCGCACCGGCCGTCATCGTCGCTCGTGTCGTCGGCTCGGCGTCGCTCGACCGGTCTCCCGTTGCGCCCAACACCATTCTCAATGTCGTGGCCGGTGCCATGCTGGGCCTGTTGCTCGGGGTCGCCGCCGCTGTCCTTCGGGAGATGTTCGACACTTCGATCAAGACACGCGCGGACGTGGAGAACATCACGGGCAGTTCCCTGCTTGCCACGATTCCATTTGACGGCTCGCTCGACGACTTCCCGCTCGTGGGAGAGCCGGGCGGTCGCGTGGACCGCGCAGAAGCATTCCGCGTCCTTCGCACCAATTTGCAATTTGTGGAATTGGACGGCGCGAGGACGACGATGGTGTCGAGTGCGCTCCCCGAAGAAGGCAAGACGTCGACTGCGACGAACCTGGCGATCGTCATGGCTCAATCCGGTCGATCGGTCCTGCTCATGGATTGCGACCTCAGGAGTCCAAGCGCTGCCAAGCTCCTGGGTCTGGAGAACTCCGTCGGCATGCTGAGCGTCCTTCTCAGCAAGGCTCGATTCGAGGACTGCGTCCAGCATCACAAGAGCGGTATCGATTTCCTCGGCACGGGTCCTCAGCCACCGAATCCCGCAGAAATCCTTGAGACCTCGGTGATGCGCGAGCTGCTCACGTACGTCACCGAGAAGTACGACGCAGTCATCATCGACGCGCCTCCATTGCTGCCCGTTGCCGACTCCTCGATCATCGCCAGCCGGGTGGATGGTGTCCTCCTGGTGACTCGATACGGGAAGACCAGTCGCGATCAATTGGCGCTGGCGACTTCGCGCGTTGAAGGAGTCAACGGTCGAGTGTTCGGCTCGGTGCTCAACAGGGTGCCGATCGGCCGGGGTGGCGAATACGGCTATGGCTATGGATACGGCTACGGATACGGCGATCGGGTCGACCAGCAGGCAGATGGCAAGTCGGGCCGCAAGCGGCGCCTTGGCATCGGCAGGCGCAAGGCGACCGACCGAGGAAGCCGGTCCCTCGCGAAGCACTGACGCGGGGCCGGCCTAGGCGCGGAATGCGCCTTCGATGACCGACACGAACTGATCCGTGATCGGCTCGATGCCGAACTTGTCCTCGGCCAGCCTCCGGGCACTCTTGCCGGTCGTTTCGATGAGCTCGGGATCGGCGACGAGCCCCGCGATCCACTGGGTCGCGGACCGGACTCCGGAGGCGTCGGGAGTCGCTACGAGTCCGCCGGTCGCGGTGATGTCGTCGGCGGCAGGGTTGTCGGCCGGCATGAGGCCGAGAATCGGCCGACCTGCCGACATGTAGGACAGGACCTTGCTCGGGATCGAGAACTTCGAGGCCTCGGGCTCCAGGATCGCCACGAGGACGTCGCCTGATCCGAGAACGAGCGGCAGGTCCTCGGCGCTCTGAAATGGCAACACCGTGATGTTCGAGCCGGCACGGCTCTCAGCGGCCTTGCGGATGTCTTCGGCGCCGTCGCCTTCTGACACGACGACCAGCTCGGCCTGCTGTGTTGTGGTCGCGGCATCGAGCAGGTCGATGAGCAGTTGGGGGTTGTGCTTGCGGCCGAGCATTCCGGCGTACAGCAGGCGGAGTCCGTTGGCGTTCGGGAGGTTCTCGAGGGACCACCGGTTGTCGCGGGCCGTCGGCTTGATGTCGTCGACCGGTGCCCAGTTGGGGATGATCGTGAAGTGCGAGGCGGGGATGCCCCACTCCGAATAGCATTTGGCGAACTCGTCGCCGATCGCGATGACCTTCGTCGCCGAGGCGACTGTCTTTCGCTCGCCTGACGTGAAGTAGCGGCGGCCGATACGTGCGACACCACCACCGAGTCGGCGGTCCAGCTCATCGCCCATCGCGCTGCTGAAGATGTCCTGGTGCCACAGGATCCACGGCTGCTTCTTGCGCCTCGCCCAAGATCGGAAGCTGTTGAGCGCCAGCAACGGCACATTGCAGGCAATGACCAGATCGGGCTTGGCCGCTTTGAGTTGCTGCTTCCACGCTTTGGCGTACGCGCGCTCGAACCGGATTCGGCCGACGGGGGAGTACTTGTCGAATTCCGCGTCGACCCTGATGGGGGTGAACGTCAGGTTGTCGGGGTCCCCGGGCTCATGCTGGAGCCGTCCCTTGCCGCTTCGATATTTGTCGGAGAAGGCGTGTTCAATCTCGAAGCCGCGTCGAGCGAGTTCGCGTGAAAGATCAGCCTGGAAAGGATGACCGGAGAAATCGTGGACCTGGATGCGGGGCTTAGCCGCGGTCATTGCTCTTCAGTTGATCGTAGATCCACGAGTAGGTCTGCTCGAGACCCTCGCGGAGACTGATCGACGGCTCCCAGCCGTAGACACTGTGGAACAGCGTGTTGTCGCTGTTGCGACCGCGGACTCCCTGCGGCGCGTCGAGCTTGTACTTGCGCTCGACGGTGGTTCCGGAGATGTCCTCGAGGAGCGTCACCATCTGGTTGATCGAGACGAGCTCGGCCGAACCGAGGTTGACCGGCTCGACGAAATCGCCGGCCAGGATCTCCTGGCTGCCGCGTACGCAGTCGTCGATGTACATGAAGCTGCGGGTCTGTTCGCCGTCTCCCCAGATCTCGATCTCGTTGTTGCCGGTGAGGCTCGCGAGGGCGATCTTGCGGGACAGGGCGGCGGGCGCCTTTTCGCGGCCGCCGTCGTACGTGCCGTCCGGGCCGTAGACGTTGTGGAACCGTGCGACGCGGGTCTCGATGCCGAAGTCCTCGCGGAAATGGCGGGCCATGCGCTCAGTGAAGAGCTTCTCCCAGCCGTAGCCGTCCTCGGGATCGGCGGGGTAGGCGTCGGACTCCTTGAGGGCGGTCACGTTGGCGTCGGTCTGCGCCGCGCCGTTGTAGACACAGGCGGAGCTGCTGTAGAAGAAGCGCCCGATGCCGTTGTCACGTGCGGCAACCAGCATGTTGGTGCTGGTCAGAACCGACAACATGCATTCGGCCTTGTTGTTCTCGATGAAGCCCATGCCACCCATGTCTGCGGCCAGGTTGTAGACCTGTTCGATGCCGACCGACATCGAGTTTGCGTCGACGGGGTTGGCGCAGTCGGCCACGAAGCTCTCGGCGCCTGCGTGAACCTGGTACCACTCGCTCTGCGGCTTGACGTCAACCGCGCGTACTTCGTTGCCCTTGGCAAGGAGATCCTTGACGAGGTGGCCGCCGATGAATCCACCGGCTCCGGTAACGAGGATTGTCATGTTCTTCCTTTTCACTCACGTGACATTTGGTGACTGCTGGGGCTGCCTCGACGCAACTCGTTCGGCTGCGCCACGAGTATGGCCCATCGTAGTCACGCTCGAACGTCTTCGTTGCAGTACTGGGTGACAATGGCCCACCGCATTCATTTTTGATCACATGCGTAACTCAGGCCTCTCCACATCGTTGGAACGTGTGTCCACCGACGATTGAGGAGGTCCAGCAAATGACTCATAATCCGATACGCTGGACGCGCGTCCTCTACGGGGTCGGTTTGACCCTCGCCGTAGCAGTGAGCCCCATGCTCTACCTGGTGTTGTTCGCCCCGGTTCCCGATGGCCATGCCCGTCGTGCGGGTCAAGGCAACGCCGGTCTCGGCCTTGTATCCGAAGGATTTGGCCCGGCTGCTCACCGAAGCCTCTTCCTTCTGATCGCCGCTGTCGCAATGGTGACTCTTCTCGCGGCGATCGCCGCCGCCGCACGATCGAATCTCTCAGAGTCGCAACACTCACGGCCGTGACCACGCACGATACTGTCGAACCCGTGGCACGGGGAGCAGACGATGCGGACAACGCAGGTTCCGCTGCGCAATCGGGGCGTTGGACAACCAAATACGCCCGCAATCTGGCTCTGACCGACCTGGCCGTTCTGGTGTGGACGTTCTTCGTGACGCACTTGTTCGTGGCCAATCTGCCCAGATGGGCCGAGTCCAGAGACCCGTATCACTGGCCGTGGATCCTTGCGTCGTGCGGCGTCATCGCGATCTGGTTCACGGCACTGACCGTGACGGACACCCGTGACCCGCGGGTTATCGGCGCCGGGCCCTCGGAGTACAAACGCATCATCAACGCGACCGTCATGACGTTCGCTTCCCTCGCCTTCGTCGGCTACATGTTCCAGCGAGTCGCACCCCGGAGCTATGTCCTGCTGGCGATCGGACTCGGCACGGTGCTGTTGATGCTGAGCCGGTGGAGCTGGCGCCAATGGCTCTATGTCAATCGGCAGAACGGTCGCATGACCACCAACGCGGTGGCAGTCGGCAGCGAGTTCGCCCTTCTGGAGCTCATCCAGAACCTGCACTCGGCCCCGTACGCGGGCTACCGGATCGTCGGCGTCTGTCCGACCAGCCCCATGGCGTCCGGATTCCTGTCAGGGATCCCCGTGCTCGGGGACGTCAGCGACGTCGTCGAGAGCACGATCGAGGCCGGCGCGATCGTCATCATCGTCGCGGCCTCGGATGCCGCCCACCCTGACATGGTTCGCCGGCTCGGCTGGGAGCTCGAGGGCCACGACATCGATCTCATCCTCGCTCCGGCACTGGCCAACATCGCCGGTCCCCGCGTCCACATCCGCCCCGTCGCCGGCCTTCCACTCCTCCACGTCGAGCGACCGGCCTATCAGAGCGCCCAGCGCTGGAGCAAAAACCTCTTCGACCGCCTCGGAGCGGCCTTCCTGATCATCTGCGGATCGCTGATCATGATTCCGGCAGCGTTCGCCGTCAAGGTCACGTCGAGGGGCCCGATCATCTTCCGCCAGGAACGTGCGGGACGCGATGGCGAGGTCTTCGAGATGTTCAAGTTCCGCACGATGGTCGATGGCGCCGACGACCTCATCGGGCAGCTCGACCTGACGGCCGATGCCGGCAACGACTTCATGTTCAAGATCAAGGACGACCCCCGCATCACGAAGGTCGGCAAGTTCCTCCGGCGCTACTCGATCGATGAGCTGCCTCAGCTGTTCAACGTCTTCCGCGGGGACATGAGCCTGGTCGGGCCGAGGCCACCGCTGCTCCGCGAGGTCTCCGGCTATCACGTCGACGCCCGGCGCCGGTTGCTCGTACGGCCGGGTGTCACCGGATTGTGGCAGGTCTCCGGTCGGTCCGATCTGAACTGGGAAGAAACCATCCGGCTCGATCTCTACTACGTCGAGAACTGGTCGCTGGTCGGCGACCTGGTCATCCTGTGGCGAACGGCACGTGCTGTGCTCAGTTCCCGTGGTGCTTACTAGGCGTTATTGCCGGTAGGCTTGGTCCCTTATGACTGAAGGCTCCATACCCCAAGATCGCCCCGACGTGACGTTTGAAGAACTCGGGATCGACGATCGCCTGCTCCGTGTTCTGCGCGATGTGGGATACGAAACCCCCTCGCCGATCCAGGCCGAGACGATTCCGCTCCTCCTCGAGGGCAAGGACGTTGTCGGGCTGGCACAGACCGGAACCGGAAAGACGGCGGCCTTCGCACTGCCGATCCTCGGCCGCATCGACGTCAACAGCAAGGACACCCAGGCCCTCGTCCTGGCGCCGACCCGCGAGCTCGCGCTCCAGGTCGCCGAGGCCTTCGTCCGCTATGCCCAGAACATTCCCGGGCTCAACATCCTGCCGATCTACGGCGGACAGAACTACGGTGTCCAGCTCGCCGGCCTCAAGCGCGGCGCCCACATCGTGGTCGGAACTCCCGGACGTGTCATCGACCACCTCGACAAGGGCAGCCTGCGGCTCGGCTCGCTCGACTACCTCGTCCTCGACGAGGCCGACGAGATGCTCAAGATGGGCTTCCAGGAGGACGTCGAGCGGATCCTCGCCGACACCCCCGAATACAAGCAGGTCGCGCTGTTCTCGGCGACGATGCCCTCGGCGATCAAGCGCATCTCCCGGCAGTACATGCACGACCCGATCGAGATCCTCGTCAAGACCAAGACCGTCACGGCGGCCAACACGCGTCAGCGCTGGCTCTCGGTCTCACAAGGTCAGAAGCTCGATGCCCTGACCCGTGTCCTCGAGGTCGAGGCCGGCGACGGCATGATCATCTTCGTCCGGACCAAGCAGGCCACCGAAGAGCTCGCCGAGAAGCTCCGCGCCCGCGGCTACAACGCCGCCGCGATCAACGGCGACCTCGCCCAGCAGCAGCGTGAGCGGACGATCAACCAGCTCAAGTCCGGCAAGATCGACATCCTCGTCGCGACCGATGTCGCCGCCCGCGGCCTCGACGTCGACCGAATCAGCCATGTCGTCAACTACGACATCCCGCACGACACCGAGTCGTACGTCCACCGGATCGGCCGTACGGGCCGCGCCGGTCGTACCGGTGAAGCGCTCCTGTTCGTGACGCCGCGCGAACGACGCTTGCTCTCCTCGATCGAGAAGACGACGCGCCAGCCGCTCGTCGAGATGCCGTTGCCTTCGGTCGAGGACGTCAATGCCCAGCGCGCCTCCCGCTTTGCCGAGACGATCACTGCGAGCCTCGGCTCCTCGCAGTTCCACCAGTTTCGTGGCCTGATCGAGCAGTATCACCGCGAGAACGATGTCGAGATGAACGACATCGCCGCCGCCCTGGCCGTCATGAGCCAGGAGGACAAGGAGTTCTTCCTCAGTCCCGAGGATCCGAAGGTGCAGAAGGCCCGTTCGGCCGAGCGCAACCGCGAGTCCCGCGAGACACGTGACAACGGTCCCCGCGAACGCCGATCGAGCGAGGGCTTCGCGACCTACCGCCTCAAGGTCGGCAAGCGCCACAAGGTCGGACCCGGTTCGATCGTCGGCGCGATCGCCAATGAGGGCGGCCTCAAGCGCGCCGACTTCGGCAATATCAGCATCCGCGGCGACCACAGCCTGGTCGAGCTGCCGGAGGACCTTCCACAGAGCGTTTTCGACAAGCTCAGGTCGACCCGGATCTCGGGTCAGCTGATCCACATCGCTCTGGACGACGGCCCGCGGTCCGAAGGCCGCGAGCGCAGCAGCCGCAAGTCCTATGACAAGCCGAGCCAGGGCAAGGATCGCAAGCCGCGTCACCGCTGATCCGGTTCGGTTCATTCACGCTGACCTGGTTAAACTCGTCCTCACGATCTATCTGGGTGGGGGACTCGAGTGTCGCGCTGGCTGACCGTCACGGGCCTGGTCGTCTTCGTTGCCGTCGATGTGGCGCTCGTCGGTGCCGTTGTCGCCAAAGCGAGTTCTGATGCGAATCATCCTCGGCAGGCAGTTGGACCGACGTCGAAGGTGAGCTCCGCGCCGCTCAAGACGGCGACGCCCTCACCGAGCGCCACGCCAGCGGCGCCCGCCGTCCGGCCGGCCGCAGCGGTCCTGCTCTCGGTTGCCCGTGACGGCACCGTCCTCACGGCCACCCGGCATTCCTGCAAGGAATCGGGCCCGGTCTCGGTCGATGTGTCGACCAATCTCGGCAAGTCCTACGTTGAGCGACAGGCCCCTGTCGTCCAGGTGCTGTCCCTCGACGCCCTGTCGTCAAAGGACCTGCGGCTGGTCGGCACGGATTCTGGATGCACCATCAGCCAGTTCTCCTCGACTGATCTGGGCGCCTCGTGGACCCGGAGTCTTTCGGTCGACACCTGGTTCATCGGGCCGGATGGTGATGAGGAGGTCGTCACGCCATCACGCACGGCGAAGCCGGGGTGCGATGTCGTGAGCGTGTGGCCGACGGACGCATCCCTTGCCCGGGTGGCATGTGCAGACGGCCGGATTCGCGGTACGGGCAATGGTGGGAAGTCCTGGCAGAACCTCGGGGGCCTGGACGGATTGCGAGCGGCGGTGTTCCCGGCTCCGGGCAACGGTATGGCGCTGGCGAGCTTTCAGGGCTGCGCCGCCCAGGCCTTCACCACGCGAGACGGCGGGCGAACCTGGTCGAGAGCCAACTGCATATCCGGCACCAAGGCCCAGGCGATCGCCTACAACGGCTCCACGCTGGTCGCTCTGGTCAGCGACCAGACCTACATCAGCACCAACCGGGGAGCATCCTGGAGGCAGCCCTAGTCGCTCGGACTGACACAGGACGTTTCGGTCGGCTCGCTGCGGGTTTGCACGCCTGGCGTCGCCGTCATCCTGGCGGCCGAGGTCTGGCCCTTGCCTGACTTCATGACAATTGTGATGACGTTCGATTGACCCGGCTTGAGCAGCGACGACACGATCGCCAGATTCCGACCGTTGTGAAGACTGCTGAAGACATCGGTGCGTTTGCCGTTGATCGTGGCGCTGACAATCTCTCCACCGAACGGCGCGTACGCGCGCAGGTTGATCAGCATCGATCCGGGTGGTGCACCGAACCCGGGACCGATGATCGACTTGGGGAGGTGCTTCGCATCGCTCGGGGCGGTCGACTTCAGGATCGTGGTCGCGACAAGGGTTTGTACGCCGGCTGCCGTGCACGACTGTGATTTCACGTCGTTGGAGGCTGCCAGGTAGTACTCCATCTTGGCGCCCGTGCCGTCGTTGAGATACAGACCCACCTGCGGGACCTTTCCTGTATCGCCCCGCAGAGCTCCCGAAACGGCGGTGTTCTGGAGTACCTCTTGCTCGGACCGGTGCTTTGACCAGATCAGCACCCGGCCCTCCTTCCCGGCCTTGGTGAGTTGCTTCACGACAGTCGTCGAGTCTCCAGCGCCCGAGGACAGGGCATCGAAGATGACCTTTGCCGCGGAGGCGAAGTAGGCGTCCTGAATCACCGGGTCGGGGTAGTCCACGTAGACCTGGTTGAGCAGTTGGTCGACCGCGTTGTCGGCGGTCAACGTCGACCCATCAAGGAGCTTGACGGCGCCGGTACCGCGCAGTGCATACGCCAGTGCGACCGGATCGATCGACAGCACGCCGTCGACGGAAGTGCCCTCGTAGTGCTCGAAGATCGCCTGGGCCAGATCGGCGGCGCGAGGCCAGTCCGGAGTGAAGTTGACGTCGCGGAAGTCCTCGCCCATCTTCTTGGTGTAGATCTGTGTCTCTTCCTTTGTCAGCTTCTTGATCGGCTTGTCCAGCGGTGGCAGGTCCACCGCGGCCCCTTGCTTCCCCAGCTTGATCTTTCCGTTCTTGACCGTCAGCGTCGCCCAGGCACCGGGAAGGCCGCCGGTCGAGCGAATTTCGGCGTTGTTCTGGAAGATGACGAGGTAGGTCCGCTTGCCCGTACCGCCCAACATCGACGGCATGACCTTCAGGGCCGTGTTGGCCGCGTTCGCCGAATCATTGGCGTCGGACACTTGCTTCTGCAGATCCTTGATCGGCTGTCGAAGCGGGCCGGCCAACTGGTCGGCGTCGACGGCCTGAATTCTGCGATCGCCGTCAGCCAGCACCGTGTTGGCGCGGGCGACTGCCGGGCCGAGTTGGACCAGCGGCTTCAGGTCGATCCGACCGTGTTTGGGGCTGAAGGTATTGACGTCGACGGTGGCTGCCACGTCGACGATCGGAGGCATGCCCTGATCCGCGAGTTCGTCGAGCACAGACGACACTGTGCGAACCGCGTCGATGTTCTTGCCGACGTATGGCACCTTTGCCGCGATCTTCCACAATGATCCCCGAGTGTGAGCACGGGCCGACTCCGTCGACTTCTGCAGTGCGGTGAGGGCCGCCTTGCTCTTCGAGACATCGCCGTTAGAGATCGTGGCCTTGAGGACCTGGGCGTCGTCGCGTGCCTGGTGCAATGCCGAGGATGCGCGAGATGCCTGATACAGGAACAGGCCCACGAGCGTCGCCAAAGTGAGGGTCACAAGGACGGACGGGATCAAGACAGCTTTGCGGCGAATCATGATGCGGCATTCGGTTTGGGCATTGTTGGTTCCTGGGAGTCAGCCGATTGAGCCACGAGATTGCCTGGGCATCTCGCGGACCCGCCGGGGCCGGTCGTCACTTGTTCCGGGCCGAGCCGGGGCTCCGGCCGATCGGTTCGGTCGTCTGCGATGCGCTGCTCAGCCTGGCCGCGATGTCGATCTCGCCAGGAGCGTCGCTGCCCTCGTTACTCTTCTTCCGGGGTTGCTTGCCCTTGGCAGACTTGCGCTGAGTCTTGGCGGCCTTCCGACCCTTACGCTTCGACGCTCTGCCGGAGACGTGCGCAACGCCGTCGACCGCATCGCCGTACCCGTACCCGTATCCGTATCCGTATCCGTAGCCGTAGCTGCTCTTGGTCGGCAATGGCGACATGTTGACGATGGACCCGAGCAAGGCGGCATCGACAGTGCGCAGCCGATCGACGGCGCCTCGGACCTGCTCCTTCGACGTCTTTCCGTGGCGAACGACGAGGATGGCGCCGTCTGCCTGTGCGGCGAGCAGTGCACCGTCCGTCACCGGAAGCAGCGGCGGAGCGTCGATCAGGATGACATCGAATTCCTCGCGAAGCTGTTTGATGAGTGAACTCATGGCAGTGGACTGAAGGAGCTCGGACGGGTTCGGCGGTGTGGAGCCGCTCGTCATGATCTGGAGACCCTCGTCTCCCCACGGCTGAATCGCGGACTCGCGGTCGACCCGGCCGATCAGGACCGTTGTCACGCCAACGGACGATTCGACATTCATGTAGGTCGCGATGCGCGGGCGGCGAAGGTCCGCTTCGATGAGCGCGACCTTCTGGCCGGACTGAGCCATTGAGATCGCGAGGTTGCAGATCGTCGTCGTTTTGCCCTCGCTCGGAACGGCGCTCGTGATGACGAACACCTTCGAGGTGGAATCAGGATCGATGTATTGGAGTGCGGTTCTGAGCACCTTGAAAGCTTCTACTCGCGGCGCATGACTGCTCAGCGAGGTGATGAGCGGCCGCAGTGGCGCATCCTTATCGAAGCTGATGCTGCCGAGCATGGGGGCGTTGTCCGTCACTTCGGCCAGGTCGTCAAGGTTCTTGATGGAGTTGTCCAACGTGTCGCGAAGGACAGCAGACCCGGCACCAAGCATGAGTCCGAGGATTGCGGCGAGGGTGAAGTTGCGCTTGGGTTGGGGAGACACCGGCCCGCCCGGCGCGGTGGCTCTGTCGACGATCGTCGCCTTGACCGGCGCGGCGTCCTTGCCGGGAGGAGTCTCCAGTTCTGCGACATAGGCGACGAACTGCTCGGCGACTGCCTGGGAAATCTGCTGAGCCCGCCTGGGTTCGGGATCCTTGACGCTGATCGATAGAACCACGGTGTCGACTTTTGCACTCGCACTGATTTGCGCGGCGAGTGTCCGAGGAGACTCATTCAGGTCGAGTGCGTCGACGACGCGCCGCGCTATTTCCTCGCCCGTCAAAAGGTCGGCGTAGGACTTGACCCGTTCGAGCGAGAACTGCCCGCCTTGGAAAGTCGACGAGGCATCGGACTCCGAGGTGGAGATGAATAGTCGCGTGGTCGACGAGTACTCGGGTGTGGCGCCCAGCGTGAAGATCATCGCAATCGCGATTGCGCCGAGCGTGCAGACGGTGATGAGCATCCACCGCTGGCGCAGGATGCGCAGATAGTCTCGGAGTTCCATAGCCGTCCGTCCAGTTGAGATCGCCTGAGGTCGATTTGCCGACGGTATCCAAGCTCTGTTACATCCACGCTGCCTGGAGTTACATCTGCGTTGCCCGGTTCTCGGCCGCACTCTTGTCGTGACAAGTCGGGCAACTGATCCCGAATGCGGTCGCTCGACCTCGGGGTTTGGACGCGGCGGGTGCAGCAGGTCGTGTGGTCCTGGAATGAGCGTGAATTGCCTGAGATGGGGCATTCGGACCGAGATCCCATCCCGCATCCTCACCGTGGGTTCCTCCGGAATTTTTCGGGCGCTGACGACCGCCAGCACTCCGGATTTTGGGGAGTGTGATCTGCGTCTCTGCCTACCTGCCGGGACCTTTGGGTGCGGCCGGATCGAGGCGAATCATTGAAGGCTCGCCCGGCATCGAGCCCGGAGTCGCGTTGAGCGAAGCAAACGCGCGAAGCCGCTGGTCAGAACTGTTACGGGCAGTAACTCGCGGGGGCGTCGAATGTGTGACGGGGACCACAGAATGTGGCGATTTTTGCTTGCCCGGAGGGCAAGTGATTCGGCTGTGTAAAGTCGCGATGAACTCCAAAATTTTGGGTGTACGGGGCTTGTGCGGCGACACCATACTCGTTAGCAACAACCCCGTATATCTGGTCCGTGGCCAGAGCCTTACACCTCAATTGGAGTATTCATGAAGAAGTCTGTTGCTGCACTCGGGCTGGGTGCATTGCTCAGCCTTGGCTACTTCGGTGCAAGCGCCGCCCAAGCCGCCGACTACCCCGACCTACCTTTGGCCGTCTCTGCGCCGGGCAGTGTCACCGGTGGAGATTCGTTCACCGTCAAGGCCACCGTTGCCGGTGGCGCCGATTTCACCTTCGAGTATGAAGGTGACACCAAGACCGACTCGGGCGAGACCGGCTCGGCGTCGTTCAAGACCCCGAAAGTAACCAAGCCGACGACGACGACGTTGATCATCACGGCCGAGACCGACGATGTTCCTGTCGCCGCCTCGCTGACAGATTTCGCGGTACCGACTGCGTTGATCGGTCCGATCACGAAGACGATCACGGTGCTTCCTCCCGGCACGGACTCGTCAAGCGGGTCGTTGCCTGACACCGGTGCGAGTGGCAACGTCGTGCCCCTCCTGCTCGTCGGAAGCATGCTCGTCATCGTGGGCGGTCGCGCGGTCTACGTCGCCCGCCGGCGTCAGGGCAACGCGGCCTGACAGCGCACTCAGGACAGGCAAGACAGATCGGCCGTTGCCCTCGGGCGGCGGCCGATCTGCTTTGCTTCTGAGTTGGACACCGCAATCTGTCAGTACGATGGACGTCGCCGCCTCCCGAAGGATTGATTCGTGTACCTGCTGACCAATGCCACCCAGGCCTATGCCTGGGGTTCGAAGGCCGCCATCCCTTCCTTCATGGGCCGGCGGCAGGACGGGACGCCGGTCGCGGAGCTCTGGCTCGGCACACATCCGCTGGCCCCTTCGCTCGTTGAGGAAGCCGTCGGGGTCCGGGTGCCGTTGGCCGAGGTCGCCGGTGAACTCCCGTACATGATGAAGATCCTGGCGGCCGATAAGCCGCTGTCGCTGCAGGTCCATCCCGGCCGGGTGCTGGCCGAGGCCGGATTCGCCGCCGAGGAGGCCGAGGGCAAGCCGATCACGGCGCCCGACCGGTCGTTCAAGGACCCGAACCACAAACCCGAGATGGCCTACGCGCTGACGACCTTCGACACCCTCGTCGGCTTTCGCCCGACCGCCGAGATCCTGCGCATCCTTGCCGCGATCGACACCCCGCTGGCCAAGGGACTCGGTGAGGACCTGCGCGCCAGGCCCGGATTCAGCGGCATCGTCCGGCTCATCGAGCGGCTCCTGACCGAGGTTCCCGACGCCACCGAGATCGACGAAGTCATCGACGCCTGCCGCGCACTCGGCGAGAGCAGCATGGACATCAAGCGAGCCTATGCAACCGTCGTCGAGATCGCCGGACACTTCCCCGGGGACGTCGGCGTCATCATCTCGCTGTTCCTCAACCGGTTGACCCTGCAGCCGGGAGAGGCCGCGTTCCTCGGTTCGGGAGTCCTGCACGCCCACCTCAGCGGCATGTGCGTCGAGGTCATGGCGGCCTCCGACAACGTCCTTCGCGCGGGACTGACCGAGAAGCACATCAACCCCGAGGGCCTCGTGCGCTGCCTCAACAAGGGCATGTCGAGGGTCGCCCGCGTGACACCCGAGCAGTGGGGCTTCTCGACCGATGTGTTCAGCCCCGAGGTCGAGGAGTTCGCTCTCTCCATGACGCAGTGCTCGTTCATCGAACCCAATGGGACGGTGTTGCCCAATGCGGGACGCCGCCTCGTCATGTGCACCGGCGGCGAGGTCTCCTTGCTCAACGAGCACGGCCAGTCCTTCGACCTGAAGCGTGGCGAGTCGGTCTACGCCGGCCCCGAGGACGGCGTGCTCCGCATCATCGGCATCGGTGAGGTGGCACAGGCGTACGAGCCGACCAAGCGCACGCCGCAGAGCGCGATGGTCGACCTCGTCTAATCAGACGAGATCGTCGCGGCCGCGTTCCTGCCACGCGAGTGGCGCTTCCTTGACCCGCTGCGCATGGTCCGCGGTGGTCACGAGCAGGGCGTCGCCGGTGTCGATGACGACGACATTCGGGATGCCGATGACGGTCACGCCCTTGCCGCTCGGCGCGATGACCAGGCCGTCGGCGTCGAGGAACACGGCCTCGTGGGAGCCTGTGGACTTGTTGAGTTCCGAGAGTGCCGCGAAGTCGCCGAGGTCACTCCAGTCGAAACGACCGGGAACGACGGCGACGCCGCCCCGCTCGGCGACGGGCTCGGCGATCGCGTGGTCGATCGCAATGCGTCCGATCGAAGCCCATTCGCGATCGAGTACGGCCTGACCGTCATCGGCATCAGACGCCTCGGCGATAGCGGTGAGGCGTTCGTACATGGCCGGCTGGAGCTCGGCGAGGTGGCCGAGCAGGACTTCGGCGCTCGTGATGAACATGCCGGC
>OUNO010139631.1_pt1 | contig 15410 bp, 14 predicted proteins | sample 1779811 | NCBI WGS metagenome assembly OUNO01 (sample SAMEA3914804, study PRJEB12502) | metagenome | biome: forest; material: soil | place: Canada | collected 2010-06-25 | depth 0.3 m | reverse complement strand
GGCCTTGGCGATGTCCACGCCCATTTTCGGCTTTCCCAGCCGACCCTTGATGGTGATCGGGGCCCCGACGCGTAGCAGCCGGAACTGCTTTGGCTTGCCGGCGAAAGACAGGTTCACGGCCTCGGTTCTGATGATCGCGATCACCAGCAGGCCAAACTGCCCACTGAATATCCGCAGCGGGGTATAAACCGGACGTCTGGCGGCCTGGGCTGGCAAAAGGGGCTCTCCGCGACACCCCTCCGTAGGCTTGAACGCCAGCCCCCGGCCGCTCTGTCTCTTTTCGGCTGCTTGCCCCTACCCTCGCCGGGTCAGGCGCAGGAATTCCTGGCGCGTGCGCGCGTCATCGCGGATCGCCCCGGTCAGGTGGCTGGTGATCATGTGCGAGCCGACGGTGTTCACTCCGCGCAGGGTCATGCAGCTGTGCTCGGCCTCGATCACCACCCCCACGCCCTTGGGCTCCAGGATCTGGTCGATGGCGTGGGCGATCTCGGCGGTCAGCTTCTCCTGGATCTGCAGCCGCCGGGCGAAGCCGTGCACGACCCGGGCCAGCTTGGAGATGCCGACCACCCGGTTGGTGGGCAGATAGCCCACATGGGCATGGCCCAGCACCGGCAGCATGTGATGTTCGCAGAAACTCACCACTGGGATGTCGCGCAGCACCACCAGCTCGTCGTAGCCGCCGACCTCCTCGAAGGTGCGCTCGAGATAGTCGCGCGGGTTGGATTCATAGCCGGCAAACAGTTCGGCGTAGGAGTTGGCCACGCGCGAGGGGGTGTCGCGCAGGCCCTCACGGTCCGGATCGTCGCCGGCCCATTGGATCAGGGTCCGAATGGCCGCTTCGGCGTCAGCCTGGGTCACGGTCTTGCGCTTGACGGTCTGATCCAAAGTTGGCGCCTCCTTGGGCGTTCAAGTCTTCTGTGGACAAGGCCGCACGCGCCATGACGTGCGGTCCGTAAGATTCTAGGGTCGCACTCCCGCCGTTTCAATGTGAGCCCCTTCCATGCCCGATGACAGTTCCGGCCTCGTGACCTTGGGCGCGCCCGCCCAGGGCAAGCTGAAGAGCCTGATCGAGCGCATCGAGCGCCTGGAGGAGGACCGCAAGGCGGTGACCGCCGACCTGCGCGAGGTCTACGCCGAGGCCAAGGGCGAAGGCTTCGACGCCAAGATCCTGCGCAAGGTGGTCAAGCTGCGCGGGCTGGACAGCGCCAAGCGGGCCGAGGAGGAGGCGCTGATCGATCTCTATATCGCCGCCATTGGCGGCCTTTAGGGGCGCCATTCGGGGAGCCGCGCTATGCCGCATGGCCCGGTCCCCCGATCCGTTCTAGCTTCGCGCCATGACGGCCGAGCGCGACCGCATCGTCTCACTGCAGATCCTGCGCTTCGTCGCCGCGGCGATGGTGGTCGTGGCGCACGCCGGGATCGCCGCACAGGACTCGATCGGGCATTTCGAGGTCGCGGAACGCGCCGCCAGCGTGGGGGTTGGCGGGGTCGACATCTTTTTTGTTCTCTCCGGGATGGTGATCATGCTGACCGGACCGCTGGCTCATCCTCGGCCAACTGCCGCTCATTTCGCTCTGCGTCGCTTCCTGCGCGTCGTTCCGGTGTTCTGGCTCTGGTCGGCTGTAACGATCCTGATTGACCGCCCTGCGCTCGCATGGCCCCAGACTTGGGCCACGCTTTTCCTACCCTTCGCCAGTGGCGTGGCGACGGAGCCATATCTGGCTCCCGGCTGGACGCTGTCGTTCGAGATGGCGTTCTACGCCACGGTCGCCGCGTTGATGATCGGCGGCAAGACCCGTCGCAATCTGGCGATCGGCGCCGGCGCCCTCGGCGCACTGATCGCAGCACGCATTTTTGCGCCGGATGCCTTCACCCTGTTCCTGATCAATCCCCTGTTCCTGGAATTCGGCGCCGGCGCGCTCTTGGCATGGGCGTTGCCGCGCCTCTCGAAGCTCCCCGCGCGCATCGGCTTGTTCCTGCTGGTCGCGGCAGTCCTCCTCCTCTTGCCGATCGCCCGTCCGGGCATTGGCGCACGGGCGACGGTGCTGGATGGCGCCCTGACCGGAAACGTCGTTTTGCGCATGGAGATGTTTGCTCTGCCGGCGGTGTTCCTGGTCGCCGGCGCGACAATCGTCGATCGTCTATGCGTCGGCCGCTGGGCCAAGCGCCTGGCGTGGCTGGGCGACGCCTCCTATTCGATCTATCTCGTCCACACCCTGGCCATCCAAGGCGTGATCGCCGTCGCGAGGGGCTCTGGCTACGCCGTGCCGCCGGCGGCGTTCTTCGTGGACGCCATCTTCGCTTCCCTGGCCGCAGGCGCACTGGCGCATCGCTTCATCGAGCGGCCGATCCTGCACAACCTCAAACGACTAAGTTTCAATCGGCCCCCGTGGCGGCCAGCGGTGGTCGAGACCCCGACTTGAAACGGAAGCCGCCGGATCGCCGCGCCGCCGCCAAGCGCGCCGCCCTCAGCGCCCTGCGCCGCGCCCGCCGCGCCGCACTGAAGGCTGGCGTCGATCTCTCCGCCTGGGAGGGCGAGTTCCTAGGCTCGGTGGAGGCGCGGGTGGAGACCTTCGGTCGCGCCTTCGCCGATCCGGACAAGGGCGCGCCCGGCATGGCCCTGTCGGGGCGGCAGACTGTGAAGCTCAAAGAGATCGCCGCCAAGGCCAAGGGCAAGCCGCCGCGAAAGCTGTTCGGCCGAGGTCCTCGCAGCGCGTCGGCCGCCGCCCGCGTGACCTAGGCGGTTGAAGCTTCCGACTTTTTCCAGAATCGAACGGAAATTTCCTCGAGCTGCGAAGCCGGCCGATTGATCAGTCGCGGGAAGAACGCTGTCAGGGCAATCAGCAGCGCGCCGATGGCGGCCAGGACCAGTCCCACCGTGAGGCCCGAGGGCCAGAAGCTCACGTCCAGCCGCCCAGCGCTGCGCGGCGGCAATTGAATCGAAACCAGCAGACCGGCGAGCGGGCGAGCGACGACCGGCGCGCCATTCAGCCGAGCGCTCCAGCCTGGATACCAAGCGCGGGCTAGCACCATGACTCCGGGCCTCCCGGCGTCGTTGCGAGCACTGAGGACGATCCGGGTCGGCGCGCGAGAGATCACCGCCGCGCCAACACCGGGTGAAGTCCACGACACTAGGCCGACTGGGTGGACGCGCCTGTACCGCCATGCCCCCGCCGCGCCGCGTGATTCCGTCCATCCCGGCCCCGCCGCCGCGCGATAAGCCCGAGCGTCTTTTTCCTGCTGGATGACGATCTCATCCACGGACATCAGGTCGATCACACTACGGTTGGTGGGTGGGATGCGGGCGGTGACTCTCGCGACCACGTTGTCGCACTCCGTTCCGAAATGCCCGGCGCAAAAATACCGGTAGAATGGCTGACTCGACATTGGCGTGTAGCCGAGAATGCTCGTTCCGGGCTGTTGAAGGGCGGTGTTGTCCTTGCCAAACGTCAACCAGAACTGGGGTCCGGGATCGGCCACGAACGGGCGGAAGATTGCATAGCGCGTGGGCCCAGCGCCGATGGTGTGACCGGGTACTGCCGACCTCAAGGGGGGCGACCAATCGTTGGGAAATCGGGGGTAACGCCCGTCCACTGTCCTCCAAAGTACACCCTCGAAGATTGCGATGCCGGCGACCAAGGCGAACAGAGTCCAGCGCAGGTCTCGGCGCCCGACAAGGCGGCCCCCGATCCAAGCGGCGGCGGCGAGAGCCACGCCAACGCCGACAAAGAAATGCCTGAGCGGCGGCGTCTGACACATGGCCAGCCAGACGCCACCGGCGACGACCGCGGTTACGCCCATCAAGCTCCAGCCCCTCCTTTGCTCATCCGCCCGCGACAACGCGAGCGATGCCAGGACCAGGACCGCGAATTGGTAGTAGGGCAGAAACCGGAACATGTAGCGGAACTGCCAGAAGGCTGGAAACATCGACAAGGCGGCGAAAGCCGCCGCCGCGCCGACGACAAGACGAGTCGCATGGAATTTCCACAGATACGGCCAGTCCGCGTTTGCCAGCGCCAGGGGTGCAAACCAGGCGACGTAGACCATGGGATACCAGGCGGTCCGAATGCCGCTCGGCTCGAAGCGCCAATGGGTGATGAAATATGGAACGCCGACCCCCAGCAGAGCCGGCACATCGGCCGCCCAAGCTCCGGGACCGGTTCCGCGGTCGGTGTGCGTCGCGTAGAGCGCGAGCGGCAGGACGGCGGGCGCGGCGAGGAGGGCTCCGGCCACGAGAGCAACCATCACCCAGGCCGCCGGACGAACGCGCCGCGGCTCGCCGGCGGCCAGGAGCACCTCGGCCGCGACGAGAATCGAGATCAGCAGCCCCAGATCGGCGAAAGGCCAGCCCGATAGCAGCGTCAGGGCGACGCATGCCGCGGCCGTCGGCGCGAAGCCAGGGCGGCGGAAGGTTAGGGCAAGAAAACCCCAGGCCCAGGCCAGCCAGGCCATGCTGACCAGCGCGGGAATCCAGTTCGTCGCCCCCCAGTAGAAGATCCAGTCCGACAGCGGAGCCAGGACAGCGGCCAGAAAGGCGTGGCGCGGCGCGCAACCCAGCACCCGGCAGAGGAAGAAGGCTCCGCCCGCCAGGATGCCGATGTGGACGAGCGAGTAGACCGCCGCGGCAGTCGCCAGGTCGTCCAGGCGGCTAAGCGCCAAATAGAGGAGCATCGAGACGGGGTTGAAGACCGCGTACTGGTACTCCTGGAGCAGGGCCCCACCATTCCAGATGCGGTCGGTCAGCAGCGGATAATGGCCCTGGCCGAGCAGGCGGGCGATCTCGCGGAACACAGGGATGAACTGGGTGGCGTAGTCATCGATTAGGAAGAAGCGCCTGCTGGCGACGAGCGCGGTGGCCGCCACGGCCACGGCCAGCAAAGCGGCCAAGACGCCGAGAGCCAATTCATGGCTCAGCGGGCTAGCCCGTCCGTTCGCCGGCCCGGCCACCGGTGCTGCCACCGCTTCGGTCATGCCGCTCGGGGGCGCGGTTTGGTGGGCAGCGCGGCGCCCAGTTTCTCAATCAGGCCATCGATCAGTCGTGGGAACAGCGCCGCCAGGGCAATCAGCAGCGCGCCGATGGCGGCCAGGACCAGTCCCGCCGTGAGGCCCGAGGGCCAAAAGCTCACGTCCAACCGCCCGGCGCTGCGCGGCGGCAACTGGACCGAAACCAGCAGACCGGCGAGCGGGCGGGCGACGAGCGGAGCGCCGTTGAGCCTGGCGCTCCAGCCCGGATACCAGGCGCGGGCGAGGATGATCGTCGCCGGAGTTGGCGCGTCGTTGCGCGCCTGAGCGGTGATCCTCGCCGGCGAGCTCGATTGAATGAGGGCGCCGGCCCCGGACGAGGCCCAGGTAACCAGCCCAAGCGGCCGGATCCTGTCGAAGCGCCACTCACCAGCGGGACCGCGCGTCTCGCGCCACCCGGCGCCGGCCCATGCGGCGAATTTCGCCGCGTCAGCCGGATGCTGGACGACCACCTCGCCCACCGACATCAAGTCGGTCAAGCTGCGGTCGGTGGGCGGAACGGGCGTGGTAATGCGGGTGACGACCTGGCCGCACGTCGGCCCAGGGTCCCTGTGGCACAGAAGGGGGCCCAATGAGGACGTGAGCATCGAGCTGTAGCCGAGGATGCTCGTCCCTGGCTGCTCGAGCGCGATGTTCAAGGGCCGATAGGTGGTCCAGAAAGCCGCGCCCGGATCCGCCGGCTCGGTCATCTGGAAGAAGATTCCATAGCGCGGGGCGCGCGCGCTTGTTTCGACCGTAGCGGCCGCGCGATCGGGCGGCGTCCAGGCCTGGGGCCAGCGCGGATGGCCATCGACCAGGGTCATCCATACCGTAATCCAGAATATGCCCACGGAGGTCGCCAGGGCAAAGGCGGTCCAACGGAGGTCGCGGCGGCCCTTGAACCGGAGGGTGATCCAGGCCAGCAGGCCGATGACATAGCCGGCGCCGACAAAGAGGAAGGCCAGATTGTGCGCCTGGGAGAACGCCAGCCAAACCTCCACGGCGATGACCAGCGCCATGCGATCGAAGTTCCACGTTTGACCTTCCTCGTCGGCGCGGGTGAGGGCGATCGCGACCATGGCCAGCACGGCGAATTGGAAATAGGGGAGGAGGCGGAACATCCACCTCAGCTGGCCGATGTGTGAGATCATCGACAGGGCGGCGAAGGCGGCGGCCGAGCCCAGGATCACCCAGACGGCCCGGTCTTTCAGCAGCAAACGCCAATTGGCGCTCGCCAGGACTAGGGGCGCGAACCAGGCCGCATAGACGGTGGGCACACGGACAAGGTCCAAACCACCGGCGTAGAAGCTGCCCCAGTGACCCTGGACAAAGGGCATGCCAAATTCCAGCAGGCCACTCAGATCCATCGCCCACAAGCCATCGACCGCGGGCCGGTTGACCCAGAGGGAATAGAGTTCAAGCGGCACGACGGCGGGGGCGGAGAGAAGGCAGCCGCCTGCGAACGCCAGGGCTGTCCAGGCGGCGGCGCGCAGACTCGCGCTCGGCTGGCTGGCAAGCCAGACCCTGGCCGCCACCAGGACTGAAACCAGGAGCGCCAAATCGGCAAATGGCCAGCCGGAAAGCAGCGTCATCGCCACTGCGGCGGCCGCCGCCGGCGCGTAAGTCGGCCGCCGGAAAGTCAGGATGAGAAATCCCCACGCCCACACCAGCCATGCCATGCTGACCAGCCCGGGGATCCAATCCGTCGCCCCCCAGAAAAACGTCCAATCGGAAAGCGGCGTGAGCACCGCGACCAGAAAGGCATGCCGGCGCGCGCAACCCAGGACCCGGCAGAAGAAATAGGCGCCGCCCGCCAGTATGGCGATGTGAATAAGGGAGAATGCCGCCGCCGCGGTCGGAAGATCGTCGATCCTGCCGACAAGCCAATAGAGGACCAGCGAGACTGGATTGAAGACCGCGTATTGGTACTCTTGGGTCAGCGCGCCGCCGAGCCAGAGCCGGTCGGTCACTAGTGGGAAATGACCCGCGCCGAGCAGCCGTGCGATCTCGCGAAACACGGGTATGAACTGGGTGGCGTAGTCATCGTTGAGGAAATACCGGCGGCTGGCGATCAGGGCTCCGGCCGCGATCGCAACGGAGAGAAAAGCGGCAAGGACACCTGCCAGAACGTCCAGGCGCAGGGCGCCGCCTGGACGAGCGTCCGTATTACCTTGCAGCGTCACGCTCACTTGCAACTTGGTCCCCCTCACCTGCTCGGCTAGGCTCAGCAACCGACTCGTTAGGAATAACTTAGCGCCATCGGCAGGAAAGGGGCATGGGCGGATCGGTCGCAGGCGCCATTGCCGTGGTGGTCCCAGTGTTGAACGACTGGGGTCCGGCGGCGCGTCTGATCGGCGAGCTCGACCGGCTTGCCGCCCTCGCGGACCGACAGCTGCGAATGGTGCTGGTCGACGACGGCTCGTTTCCGCCACCTGACATCGCGATCTTGGCCGGCGCTGCCCAGCCGGGTGGCGCGGTCATCGGCGTCACCGTGGTCCAGCTGGCCTGCAATCTTGGCCATCAACGCGCCATCGCCGTCGGCCTCGTCGAGGCCGCACGCGCAGCGGGAATTGGCCGGATCGTGGTGATGGATGCCGATGGCGAGGACCGTCCCGAGGACGTCGCCGCCCTCATCCACGCCAGCGACCATCAGGGAGACGCGATCGTGCTCGCCTTGCGGGCCAGCCGGTCCGAGGGTTTCGGTTTTCGCGCCGGCTATGCGATCTACAAACTGTTGTTTCGCCTTCTCACTGGCAACAGCATCCGGTTCGGCAATTTTTGCCTGATCCCGCACGGGTTCGCGAACGCCCTGACCCACAACCCCGCCACCTGGAATAATCTGGCGGCGGCGATCATGCGCTCGCGCTTGCCCATAGTCGCCGTCCCGACCGCGCGTGGCGAACGCTACAGCGGCCGTTCAAAGATGAATTTTTTCGCCCTGGCGGTGCACGGCCTCAGCGCCATATCGGTCTACATCGACGTGACTCTGATCCGCGTCATTTGCGGTGCATTGGCCGTCGTGGCCGTGACCCTCGCCGCGCTGGCGGTCGTGCTGTGGATGAAGCTGTTTGCCGGCTTGGCGATTCCCGGGTGGGCCTCGACCCTCGGCGTCTCCCTGCTCGTTCTCCTGTTCCAGGCCCTGCTATTCGCAAGCATCGCCTTGTTCCAGTTCCTGAGCTTCCGCTCCATGCCGACCGTCATTCCCGCGACCCACGGTCCGCAGCTTATCGCCAGGGTGATAGAGATTACGCCGACCGGCGAAGCGAGCCCTGGAGCGTCCTAAGCCACCACCGCATTGTTCTTCAGCAGAGCGTCGAAATAGGCGATGGTCTTCAGCAGGCCCTCACGCAGCTCCACGGTGGGCGCCCAGCCGAGCTTCGCCTGGGCCTGGCTGATATCCGGCTGACGCTGCCGAGGGTCGTCCTGCGGTAACGGTCGGTGGACGATCTTCGAGGCGCTGCCGGTCAGCTCGAGCACCAAGGTGGCCAATTCGTTCATGGTGAACTCGCGCGGATTGCCGATGTTGATCGGGCCGGTGACCTCGTCCTGCGTGGCCATCAGCCGCACCAGCCCCTCGACCAGATCGTCGACATAGCAGAACGAACGTGTCTGGCTTCCGTCGCCATAGATGGTGATCGGCTCGCCCTTGAGCGCCTGGACGATGAAGTTCGATACCACCCTGCCGTCGTGCGGGTGCATGTTCGGGCCATAGGTGTTGAAGATGCGCGCCACCTTGATGCGCAGGGCATGCTGGCGCCAATAGTCGAAGAACAGGGTCTCGGCGCAGCGCTTGCCCTCGTCGTAGCACGAGCGCGGCCCAATCGGGTTGACGTTGCCCCAGTAGTCTTCCGTCTGCGGATGAATGTGGGGATCGCCATAAACCTCCGAGGTCGAAGCCTGGAGGATCTTGGCCCTAACCCGCTTGGCCAAGCCGAGCATGTTGATGGCGCCGTGTACGGAGGTCTTGGTCGTCTGCACCGGGTCGTGCTGGTAGTGGATCGGGCTCGCCGGGCAGGCCAGATTGTAGATTTGCTCGACCTCCAAATACAGCGGGAAGGTCACGTCGTGCCGGATCACCTCGAACCCCTTGTGGTCCATCAGCGGCAGGATGTTGTCCTTGGCCCCGGTGAAGAAATTGTCGACGCACAGGACATTGCAGTCCTCGGCCAGAAGCCGCTTGCACAGGTGCGAGCCGATGAAGCCGGCCCCGCCGGTCACCATCAGGGTCTTGGAGAGCGACATGATCGTCCTTGAGGTTACCGGCGGCCTTTAGGCCACGACTGCGCCGGCTTCCGCAAGGATGGCCTTCGCCATCGGATGGCTTACATGAGGCCGATGAACGCCCCCACGCCGCATATCGTCGAGGCGCCGCCGCGCTGGTCGCTCGATGATCTCTATTGCGGCCGCGATGATCCGCGCATCGAGTCTGACCTCGCCGCCGCCGAGGCTGCCGCCCGCGAGCTCGCCAGCCTCGAGGGCGACCTGGTCGCCGCGCGGGCCACGCCGGCGGTGTTGGCGGCGCTGATCGACCGAGGCGTCACCCTCTACGAGGCGGGGGTCAACCGCCTGTGGGGCGTGGGCGCCTATGCGTCGCTGGCCGGATCCGCCGATCATTCCGACCCGGCCTGGGCCCGGTTCGAGGCCGACGTCCGCGCCCGAGGCGCCCAGATCGACGCCCAGACGCTGTTCTTCACCCTCGAGCTCAACCAGCTGGAGGACGCCGAGATCGCCGCCGCTCTCCAGGCCGACGCCGGCGCCGCCCGCTGGCGGCCCTGGCTGCGGCGCGTGCGCCTCAGCCGCCCCTACGAACTCAGCCCCGAGCTCGAGCGCATGCTCGTCGACCGGTCCCCGGCGGTGGCCAACTGGTCGCGGCTGTACGACGACACACTGGCCAGCCTGGTCGCCAGGGTGGGGCGCGAGCGCCTGACCCTGTCGGAGGCGTTGAACCGCCTTTCCGACCCCGCGCCCGCCCGACGGCGGGCGGCGGCGGGGGCCCTGGCGAGCGCGCTCGCCGAGCGGGAAGAGACGCTGGCCCTTTGTTTCAACACCCTGGCGGCGGAGAAGCAGGTCGAGGACCGCTGGCGCCGCTACGCCAGCCCGGCGGCGCCACGCCACCTGGCCAACGAGGTCGACCCCGAGGCGGTGGCGGCGCTCGAGGCCGCCGTTGTCGAGGCCTATCCCGCCCTCAGCCATCGCTACTATCGGCTCAAGGCCAAGGCGCTGGGCAAACGCGCCCTCGATCACTGGGACCGCAATGCGCCGCTCACCCAGGTCCCGCCCCGTCTTTATGACTGGTCCGAGGCCAAGGCCCTGGTGCTGGAGTGCTTCACCGATCTCAGTCCGAGATTCGGCGACGCGGCTCAGGCCTTCCTCGCCCAGCCATGGACCGACGCTCAGCCGCGCGCCGGCAAGCAGTCCGGCGCCTATTCCCATCCGGTGACCGCCGACCGGCATCCGTATGTGTTCCTCAACTTCATGGGCGAGCGGCGCGATGTGCTCACCCTGGCCCACGAGCTGGGCCATGCGGTGCACCAGACCCTGGCCGCGCCCAAAGGCACCCTGCTGGCCGACACCCCGCTGACCCTGGCCGAAACGGCGTCGATCTTCGGCGAGGGCCTGGTGTTCGAGCGGCTGCTGGCCCAGGCGACTGCGCCAGAGCGGCGCGACCTGCTGGCCGGCCGGATCGAGGACGCCCTCAATTCGGTGGTCCGCCAGATCGCGTTCCATCGCTTCGAGACCCGCTTTCACGCCGCCCGCGCTGTCGGCGAGGTTTCGCCCGATGCAATCGGCGCCATCTGGCTGGAGGTCATGGGCGAAAGCCTGGGCCCCGCGATCCGGCTGAACCGCGGCTATGAGCACTATTGGGCCTATGTCAGCCACTTCGTGCACTCGCCGTTCTATGTCTACGCCTATGCGTTCGGGAACCTGCTGGTCGAGGCGCTGATGGAAGCCAGACGCGCCGATCCCGCCGGTTTCGCCCCCCTCTACGAGGAACTGCTCGCGGCGGGTGGGACACGCACCTATGTCGAGGCCCTGGCGCCCTTCGGGCTCGATCCGCGCAGCCGGGCGTTCTGGGCCGCCGGCTGCGACCGCCTGACGCGCCTGGTCGACGAATTCGAGGCCTTGGTCTGATCCCCATGGAGCGCGATCCCGAGCGTGACCGCCTGTCGGGCAGGGTGGCCCGCTTCGCCCGGGTCGGCGCCGGGCTGTCGGGCGCGGCGGCAAGCTTCGGGGCCAACGCCTTGTTTTCGCCGGGCGACGCCGAGGCGCGCAACGCCCGCGCTCTGAAGGAGGCGCTCGGCCGCCTCAAAGGACCGCTTATGAAGGTGGCCCAGATGTTCGCCACCGTGCCCGATCTGCTGCCGCCGCAGTTCGCCGCAGAACTCACCGAGCTGCAGGCCAACGCGCCGGCCATGGGCCCGGCCTTCGTGCGCCGGCGGATGGCCGCCGAGCTCGGTCCCGACTGGCAGGGGCGGTTCGCCGAGTTCGACCTTACGCCCGCCGCGGCCGCGTCGCTGGGCCAGGTGCACCGCGCCCGCGCCCGCGCCGGCCACGCCCTGGCGGTCAAGCTGCAGTATCCCGAGATGCAGAGCGCCATCGAGAGCGACCTTGGCCAGCTCAGGGCGGTGATGGGGCTCATCCGCCAGATGACGAGCGCCGTGGACACCCGTGAGGTGGTCACCGAGATCGCCGCGCGCCTGCGCGAAGAACTCGACTACGTGCACGAGGCGCGGGCCATGACCCTTTACGGCGCCTATTTCGCCGATCGCGACGACATCGCCGTCCCAGCCCCGCATATTGAGCTCTCCACCGGCCGGCTGCTGACCATGGACTGGCTGGAGGGGCAGGGCCTGGCGTCGTTCAAATCGGCTGACCTGGACACGCGCAACCGGGTGGCGCGCCTGCTGTTCGAAGCCTGGTGGACGCCGCTGACCCACATCGGGGTCATTCACGGCGATCCGCACCTCGGCAACTACAGCTTCACCGAAGGCGCGGGGCGGCTGAACCTGCTGGACTTCGGCTGCATCCGCGTCTTCCCACCCGCCTTCGTCGGCGGGGTGGTCACCCTGTTCCGGGCCCTATGCGCTGGCGATCGCGCCGGCGAGGCGGCCGCCTACCGCGCCTGGGGATTCAAGGACCTGACCGACGACCGCATGGACGTGCTCGGAATCTGGGCCCGGTTCATCTACGCCCCGCTGCTCGACGACCGCGTGCGCACGGTCGCCGATGGGATCAGCCCCGGCGCGTACGGCCGGCGTGAAGCCTTCCAGGTCAAGCGCGCCCTGGACGAGAAAGGCCCGGTCACCATCCCGCGCGAGTTCGTGTTCATGGACCGCGCCGCCATTGGCCTGGGCGCCGCCTTCCTGCATCTGGGGGCCGAGCTCAACTGGCGCCGCTTGTTCGAGGCTTCCCTCGAGGGCTTCTCCGAAGACGCGCTGGCCGAGCGCCAGGCCGCCGCGCTGAGAGCGGCCGGCCTGGATTAGTCCTCTCCCGCGGGAGAGGTTTCTAGGGCTCGCCGCGCGACAACGTCCGTGGGTACCCGTTCATGAACTATAATTTATAGTTCACTACCTTGCGTCACCTAATACCTGGCGATAAGTACCATGTCATCGAAGGAAGCGAGGCGTCGTGGTCGAACCGGTCCAGGTCCAGCTGAAGAAAGGGGTGCTCGAGCTGTGCGTGCTCGCCCTGCTCTCCCGCGGCGACGCCTACGGCTATGAGATCGCCAGCCGCCTCGCCAAGGGGATCGAAATGGGCGAGGGCACGGTATATCCGCTGATGCGGCGCATGCAGGCCGACGGTCTGGTCGATACCTACCTCAAGGAGAGCACCGCCGGGCCGCCCCGCAAATATTACAAGCTCACCGCGCCGGGACGGGAGAGTTTCGCCGCCCAGAGGAGCGAGTGGTCCTCCTTCTCCGCAGCGGTGAACGCCATACTGGAAGGTGGCCAATGACGCGCCAGATTTTCATGAACCGGCTGCGCAATGGGCTTGCCGGCCTGCCGCCCAAGGCTATCGACGACATCGCTGCCGACTATGAGACGCACTTTGCCGACGGTGCGGCGGCCGGGCGCAGCGAAGCCGAGGTGGCTGAAGCCCTGGGCGATCCGGACCGGCTGGCCCGCGAACTGCGCGCCGAGGCGGGCCTCAAACGCTGGGAGGCGGAGCGCAATCCATCCGCCGCCGCCAGCGCCGTGTTCGCGGTCCTGGGCCTCGGGGCGATCGATGTCCTGGTCCTGCTGCCCATCCTGCTGCCGATCGCCGGAGTGCTGCTGGCCTTCTTAATGATCGCCGTCGCCCTGTTCACCGCCGGCGCGATCGGCATGGTCGCCGGCCCGTTCTGGGTGCTGGGCGCGCCAGTCGCCGCCGTCGTCCTTATTGGCCTGGGCACCATGGCCCTCTCCACCTGCCTCGGATCCGTCACCGCCATCGTGACCATCGGCTTCATGAACGCCCTGGTCTGGTACGGCCGCCTGCACCTGCGCTTACTGAAGCCAGCTCTCGAACCTCAGGGGATGTCCGCATGATCCGCACCCTCGCCATACTTGCCGCGGTCAGCTTCGTGCTCGCGGTCGTCTGCTTCGCGGCCGCGTTCGCCATCGTCGGCGGGCCGTTCTACATCGACGAGGATGGTCAGTTTCACCGTACGGGCTGGACCGAGATCGCCGTGGTCCGCCACCACGTGCCGCCCGCGCCGCCTCGCCCGTCCTAGGTCCCGCCGTCCCGCGAGTGGTCCTCAGTTAGGCGTACATCCGCCTCCCGGCTTGCCATTTTTCAAACGCTTGTTAGTCAGGTCGGAGGCGCCGCGTTCGAGGCGCCGGACGAGATCACCATGGCCGACGACCCAAAGCATGACGCCGAAGCGCTCCGGCGCGTCGATGAGGACGAACCCTTTCGTCTGACCCCGGATCTGCCGCCCGAAGTCGCCTCACCCCTGGCCCCGTTCAAGGGCGCCATTCCAGCGGCCCCCGCCTGGTTCGCCGACGCCCTGGCCCATGCACCCGAGCGCTCGTTCGTCCCGGTGGCCGGGGCCAACATCGAGCTGCTCACCTGGGGAGATCGCGGCAAGCCCGGCCTCATCTTCGTCCATGGCAACAGCGCCCACGCCGACTGGTGGAGCTTCATCGCCCCGTTCTTCGTCGAGCACTATCGGGTCGCGGCCCTGTCGCTCTCGGGCATGGGCGCCTCCGACTGGCGCGAAGCCTACAGTTTCGACCTGTTCGCCGAGGAGATCTTCGCCTGCGCCAAGGCCGCCGGCCTCTACGATGCGTCGGTGAAGCCGGTCTACATCGGCCATTCGTTCGGTGGCGCACAGACACTCCACTCAGCCGCGCGCCATCCCGATCGCATGCGAGCCTGCATTTTGGTCGACACCGGCTTCGGCGGCCCGCCGACGCCTGAGGCGTTCGAGAAGATGCGGGCCGAAGCCCAGGCCCGGGGCGAGAACGTCAGCGCCTGGGGTCCGCGCCTTTCCCAACGCGAGGGCCGCAACCGGATCTATCCAACCCTGGAAGCCGCCCTGACGCGCTTCCGGTTCATGCCTCCGCAGGTTCCGGGCAATCTGTTCATCGCCGATTTCATCGCCCGACATTCGCTCAAACGCGTCGCCATGCCCGAAGGCGAAGGCGGCGGAGAGGGCTGGACCTGGCGCTTCGACCCCGGACTGTGGGCCAAGCTGGATCGAGCGGCCATGGGGGCCATCGATCCGGCGGCCGTGACCACGCCCCTGGTCCACGTCTACGGCGATCGCTCTGCGATCATCGGTCGGCACAGCTTCCAGGGCCACGCCGGCGGACAGCTTCTGGCGCACGTGCCTACGATCGTTATCCCGGACAGCGAACACCACATCATGGTCGACCAGCCCCTGGCGCTGGTAGCCGCCCTGCGCACCTTGCTGACCGTGTGGGCGAAATAGACGCGCACCGCCTCCGCCCTTGCGAGGAACGGAGGGAACGGTTGACAGCCGCCGGCTCGGCATAGCCTCCTGCGCGCTCAAGGGCGGCGCACGCCCGGGGGCAAGAGCAGATGGCGCAAACAGCCGGCGGTCCCGCCAGGATTCCGGCCGCCCACGTCGCCGCGGTCTCCATCGGCAACGCCTTGGAATTCTACGACTTCCTGACCTTCAGCCTGTTTGCGGTTTATATCGCCGGGGCCTTCTTTCCTGGTCGCGACCCGACCGAGAAGCTCTACGCCTCCCTGGCGACGTTCTGGGCCGGCTTTCTCACCCGTCCGATCGGGGCCATGGTGCTGGGCCCTCTGGGGGACCGGATCGGCCGCAAACCGGCCATGCTGATCTCGTTCGTGCTGATCGGCGTCGGCATGCTGGGCCTGGCCCTTACTCCCACCTACGCCCAGATCGGCATGGCGGCGCCGGCGCTGGCGGTGTTCTTCCGCCTGGTCCAGGGCTT
>OUNO010004878.1_pt1 | contig 15431 bp, 6 predicted proteins | sample 1779811 | NCBI WGS metagenome assembly OUNO01 (sample SAMEA3914804, study PRJEB12502) | metagenome | biome: forest; material: soil | place: Canada | collected 2010-06-25 | depth 0.3 m | reverse complement strand
GTGGATATATTTTTTATTGTCCGGATATTCTTTCACCAGATCATTCATATATTCCACGGCATTGTAATAACTGCTTTTATTAATTAATCCATGGGCTACTTTATGGCGTTTCTGATGTTTAAGTTTTTTAATCTCTCTTTCCTGTGCCAATACAGACAAGGAAGTTAGAACGATGCAGGCAATAGTCAGTATTTGTTTCATAAGAATATAAGGTCATTAAAAAATCCCGCAGGGTATGGTGTGGTTATTGGGCAATGCTCTTTTAAAGAGTCCCATGTATGTGAGTGTGATTTCATAAGCTCCGATGGCACCTCTTCCTGTTGGAGTATTTCTTACTTGCCTCAGGTCAGAAGTGGTCATGTCGTAAGTGAAAGCTACATTGTAGTTTTTATATCTGAAGCCTGCCATGAATATGGCTGCATCACGCACCCGCCACCAGCCGCCGAGCATGATCATCATCCTCTGTCCGCCTACATTTTTAATGGCATAGCCTACGGCAGTACCAGCATTTATTTCCTGCGCCTGTGATTGATATACATACATCACAGAAGGATGAAGACTTATTTTTTCAGTCCATAAAAACTCCAGCGCTCCGTACCAGAGCGGACGAAGTTTAAGGCTGTTGGGATCACCGATAAAAGTGGCCTGATCAGCAAAAGATTCTTTCGGACTCACTACGTTAAAAACCGAAACGCCTGTTTGAAGATCTGTCTTAGGACTCAGCTTGTACATCCAGGCCACGCCTGCATTCAGGTTCATATAGCTGATCCTGTTTATTCCGTTTTCTCCTGACAAAGCACTTTGATCGATTTGATAATCTACAATCTGGTTTCCGAAAGTCAATCCGGAATAGTCAATGCTCTTCTGAACATAACCTCCCTGAAGTCCGAAAGACAATCTGTTTCTTTTTTGTTTGTCCAGAATTTTATGATAGGCCAGCGAAAGAATGAAAGTATTATTTTTAATAATGCCATCTCCTATCTGATCATTGAAAGCGAAAATTCCAACGCCAAGTTTATCTCCTGTAACAGGATTGATAGTGAAATTCATATCACCACTGATGGCTGCAGTAGAATATGTAGCATTGGCTTGTTTCCACTGACTTCTGTAAATGCCGGTGACTCTGTAATCATACTTAAATAAACCTGTAAGGGCAGGATTCAATAAAGTAGGGGTATTATAAAATTGGGAGAAGTGTACGTCTTGTCCCCATACATCAGTCGAACGGATGAGTCCGAAAAATATAAAAAATAAAATAGTATTCTTATTCATCTCAACAATTATCTTATGAGTGTAACTTTTCCACTGATGGCCATTTCTTCGCCTTCATAGGTTTTGGCTTTTACATAATAGACATATACGCCCAATGGCTGATTGGTGCCTTTGTATGTGCCGTCCCAGCCGGTATCAAGATTTCCTCCTGCATCAAATATTTTTTCTCCCCAGCGGTTGAAGATTACAAATTGTTCCAGCGATTCAATTCCTTTATAAACCAGGTTGAAATTTTCATTATTGCCATCGCCATTCGGACTGAAGGCATTCGGAAGAAGCAGGTGTATAGAAAGATCAAAATTTGACCTTAACGTATCGGTACATCCAAACTGGTTGTATACGATTTGTGTCACGGTATATTTTTTAACAGAGCCTGAATAAGTATGCTGTGGACTTGAATTCAGCGGGTCTGTAATGGTTACTTTATCAGTACCATCTCCAAAATCCCAGAGCCATTTTACACCACCCATAGATTGGTCTGCAAATAAAATCGGCCTGTTGGATACCAATTCATTTTCTGAAGGGGAGAAGCCGGCTTTAGGGTTGGGATTTACCGATACAGTTTTATAGATAGTATCTGTACAATGTGATTTTGTACTTTCTATTTGCAGACTTGTCTGGTAATCGCCCGTGGCTGCATAGGCATGCGTCGGACTTCTGTAAGAAGTATCGGTGGTGGAAAAAGTATTTCCATCCCCGAAAGTCCAGCTCCATTTTACAATGCTGTCTCCAGGAGAGGGGATAGATTGATCTTTAAAATACATAGTTTGTCCAAGGCACGTGGGTCCTGCGGTGTAGCTTGGTGTAGGAAGTAAATATATTTTGGTCAGCAAGCTGTCTTTTGCATAACAACCGAAAGAAGTATTGAATACTTCACACACTACATTGTAGGTGCCCGAGTCAGCATAGATATGAAATGGCTCCTGTACATCTACGCCTGTGCCGTCACCAAAATTCCAGTGTACACTGTCAATCGCTACTTCAGGAAATAGTCCGCAAAAATAAAGAAATACTGTTTTTTGTGTGGCACATCTTTTGTCTGGACACACTTGTGGTGGAGGAAGGTATACTACCTGGAAATAATAATCTGAAGTTATTTCCTGACAGCCGTTTCCATTGGTGGCTATCAGTGTTGCAAAATAATTTCCATCCTTGCTGAATGACATTTTCGGATTTTGCAAGGTTGAAGAATCGATGGCTACTTTATTGTATGGAAAAGCATTGTCTTGTAATTTGAATATCCATTTCCAGCTGGTCACGCCTGTGGATGTTTTTTCGGAAGCATAAAACTGCAAACTATCTCCCTTGCATTGTTTGCCTTTCATAGAATCTATATCGGCTTTGAAAGCAGGGAATATGGTAATGTTCTTGCTGTAGTTTCTCACACACGTTTTGTTGTTGAAAAACATTTTAAGCTTTACATGATAAGTATTTCCTACCGCCGAAGGAGGATAAGTATAGGTGCTGTCAAAGTAATAATATTGTACAGGTACCGGTGGATTCTGTACTATTGGATATTGCAAAAAACCAGCTTTGTTTTTAGCTATGGTATCGCCATTGTCAAAAGTCCAGAGAAGACTGTCTATGTACAATCCTCGTGGACTTTCAAACTTAAGTGTCTGACCAATGCAAAAAGGACTTGGGTCAACTACGAAGTGATCATCTGGCAGAATAAATACAAAATCCTGGGCTGCAAAATTCTGACAGCCTTTCACATCAAATACGGTTAGCTTCACTGAATATACTCCTTGCGAAGCGTACACATGCGTAGGGTTTCTTTGTGTAGGATCAGTGGTGGTAAAAGATGTTCCATCACCAAAATCCCATTGCCACTTATTGGCACCCCAATAGGCGAAGCTGCTTTCTACGAATTTTACCGGATCCGTGAGTTCGCAATATGGAAGGTTTATAAAGGCTGGCTTGATCGGATCATTCACGCTGATGCCCGCTTTGTTGACACATCCGTTGGCATCTACAATATATACTACATATATGCCAGGACTACTCACAGTAGTAGTAAGTCCTATGCTTCCATTGCTCCAGTATACATTGAATGGTGCTTTTCCATAAGCAGGATTTACAACTGCGTGAATGGTCTTGTTTGGATTGCTGCAGTCAAAATAATAATCAGGTTCTACTATGCTAATCTGTGGCTGTGCATCTATATGGATCAGTTTGTTTACCGTAACAACACAATGATCTTCATTGGTAACGGTGTAAGAAAGATTTATCCAGCCCGTATCATTTGGTATCACATCAAAGCCGATGCCCGGAGGAAAATAAATGGGTCCTGGAGGATGTGAATAATGTCCTCCGACAGAGCCGAATTGAAATGTTATATCAATTAATCCGCAAATATCTGGTTTGGTATTATCGGTAATAAAAAAATCATTTCCCTGGCAATGCCCGGAAACAGTAAAGTCTGGCTGAGGAATGCCACAAACACGTACTTTCTTTACAATGGTTTCTGTACATCCTGTGTTGTCCTTAATCGTTAAGGTAACAGGATAATCACCACCTGCCGCATAAGTATGGGAAGGGTTCTGGGCGGAAGAAGTATTGGAGGAAGAGGAAGGTTCACCAAAATCCCAAGCCCAGTTGTTTACCGTGCCGACCAGACTTGTAGACTGATCTATAAAATTAACGGTTCTGGTAGAACAAACTTTGGTGAAAGTAAAATCTGCTATTACTCCACTGCTGATCTTTGCTGTGGCAGATGATTTGCAATTCTTTTTATCAGTGACAAATAAAGTGTAAGTCCCAGCACCTTTGGTAATCGATGGAGTAACATCACCCGTATTCCATTTATAATTATAAGGGGCTATTCCTCCCGTTACACTAGGTGTCAGGGTTGTGGTAGTGTTACAAGCAATGTTGGTGACAGCTGGTAAAATAATCTTAGGTGAAGGCGTTACATTAATTTTATATGATTTGGTGGTAGTGCCTTGTATCGGGCAGAAATTATCCTTTAACGTAACGGTGAAAAAATATAATCCTGAATCGGATGGTTGGGTATTCCAGCAGAAACTTCCCTTAGGTGCTATAGAATCTCCAGACACTTTAAATTTCGCATAAGTTGTATCAATGGCATAATCCCAGGTCATGGTCAAAGTTTGATTGGGGTCAACATCAGATCCGTAAACATTAAAGCATAACTCATTGCCTGCGCATATGGTTTTGGTGTCGGTATTCGATTTGTCAATTCCGCTAAGTACAGGATTGTTGTTGTTACAATCTTTGGTAATGATCTGTATATCCCTGGTAACGCTGCCTATCAGCACACCATTTCTGTATTCTTCTGTTTTTACTGCTACTGAAGTAACCTGATTGATAACAGTTGGGTTGACTATAATATCACCAAACTGTGGATCGACTTTATATCCTGTTGCCGTGCTTAAAGGATTGCCGGATGAAAAGGGTGGCATATAAACGATGTCTTGTCCTTTTCCTGTTTTAGGAGTTACAGAGGAAAAGGTCATCACATCGCCGTCTATCTCGGCCGCGCCTGGGTTAAATGAATTGACTTGATTGGTACAGAGTATAGAAACAGGTGGATTGTTAAATGTAGGAGAGCTGTTGGTAGGAGCTGCTACGTTATTCAAAGTAGATTCTATATAAATACATTGCGCTCCTGGATTTACAACTGTGGTAATGGCCTTATTCCTGTTACAGGTACGAAAGCTGAAAGTCCAGTCGGTACAGGCTTGTGGCAGGGTAACGGTTCCTCGGAAAACATATTGCTGTATACCATTTTGTGTTCCTCCGGTACAGAGGGTTGGAATGCCAGGACAGACAGGGCTGACTTCTCTGGTTAAGGATGGAATTACCGAAACCACAAAATGCCCTTGTATGTTGCAGTTGAGAGAAGCGTAATCAATTTCATAAGTAGGCTGTACAGGAATACCTGCGCAGTCGCGGTAGATATTTAATGTGAATTCAAAAGTATTGGCCCCTATGTTTTTGTAAGACATATCAGCCCCTACAATGTGCGAGGCTTCTGCCCTGTAGGAGCACCATACACATATGCAGATCAGGATAATGGAAGAGTGAAAATTTCTCATAGCAGAATTATATCAATATTTTATGATTCGTTTTGTCAAGGCTTGGCCTGAGGTATTTATTTTCAGCAGATAAATTCCAGCTGGCGCACCTGCGAGGGTAAAGGTTTTATTATAAATTCCCGGATTGATTTTTCTTTCCACTTCATGGGTGATTTCTTTTCCTGTTATATCAGAAAGAATAAAATGGATTTCTTCCGATGAAGAAAGGATGTCTAACACAATATGAATTTCGCCTTCTGTTGGATTGGGAAATAAACCTACGTTTTCAGCATTGATAATGGCGTCTGCTGTGGATAGTAAATTGCTGCGGTTGTTTTTAGCTGCGCCTGAAGCAGAGGTTCCTACCCATATATCTCCGCTGGTCGAGTTGATGTCGACTGCAGTAATTTTATTTTCAGGTAGGTTGGTATTTCCTGAATGATATCTTGTCCAGATATTCGTAGCAGAAGTTTTCAGCACAAGCCCGTCTGGTGTGGCCAGATACATATTTCCCTGATCATCGATGGCGATGTCTTGAATCGTGTCGTTGGTAATTGCGCCGTCCGAATTTGCATGGTTGTAAATGGTCCACGCCGCACTGCCGTCAAAGATGGCAAGTCCTGCATCGGTACATACATATAATTTATTGTCAGAAGAAGTAGCTATTTTATTTATGTTGTTGGAAGGGATGCTGGAAGTAGTAGTATTGTATTTGGTCCATGTATAGATGTTGCTTGTTGTGGTCAGTTTAAGAAGTCCGGCTCCAAAGGTGCCCACCCATTTATTGTTATTCTGATGGTCGACGTATACGCAAGTCAAATGATTGGTAGGCATGCCAGGCGAATTGGAGGTAGTAAAAGATCTCCATTGTGTGATGCTGTCAACCGAAAGGCCGCCATCAGTAGCGTACCAAAGGTGCAATCCCGGATCAGGGAAAACGCCTCTTACATCATCATTTACAAGGCCATTGCTGCTGTTGGTGGTGGTCCAGGTACCACTGGCGAATTTTCCTACACCATTAAAACCTGTACTGGCGATTGTCTGGCTTCCTGAAGTATAAATGCTTTTTATATAAACATTGGGAAATCCTGTAGTGGTGTTGTCATAAGAGGTCCAGGCGGTACCATCATAATAAGAGACTCCTTGATCTAAAGAGCCTATCCATATTTTTCCAAGTGAATTTATTTTAAGAGAAGTTACCGCATCTATTTGGATGCCGCCTGTGTTGGATGAATTGTAGATCGTCCATTGCGCGGAGACTACTTTTGCAGATAAAATAAAAAGGAATAAGAAAATAATTTTTCTTGTAAAATGATCCATAAGCATTGATGTTCGAGTGTGTTATTTTTATATAATAAAATTTGAATTACATTTTTATAAACTTTAATACCTTGGGATTTCCAACTTCTTTTTCCAACGTCACGTAATATATTCCGGCAGGCCAGGAAGAAATATCAATTTTATAATTATCAGAATCTGCAATTTTATTGCTTTGGAATATTTGCTCTCCTAATGAATTGCTGACTTTGACGTTTTGATATTGAATGATATTTCCAGTCAATACCAATTCTTTTTCAGCAGGATTTGGATAAAGCCTTGTTTCGGCAACAGGATATGCTTCTTCAACAGAAGTGGCAAGTGTGGTCGTATAAGTAGCTTCCCAACCATTGCGCGTATTGCTGATATCACTGATGAATTCCAAAAGCATGACTCCTGAATTGGCAAGCAAATCAGAAGGAATGGTGGAACCTGAAAATGCACCAATGAGTGGGGATGAAGTAGAAATGCCATTGTATACTTTTACAAAATCTTTGCCTGTTTCTGTTTCAAAAGAATTGAAATGGAGAAGCACAGCTCCCGCTCCTGAAGGCTGAATAAGAAAACGGCAACTCATATTGTTGGCATAATTATAACTTCCGCTTCCATCTGTTAAGGTGCCTGAAATTCCATTATAAGTAGTAAGTCCACTGCAAAGTGAAGCGTTGGTACTCACAGTAGAACTATAGTTGGCCGTCCATCCTTTTCTGACCGTAACATAATCGGTTGTAAAGACAATAAGCAAGGATTGCCCAGTGCTGGTAATGGAAGGAGGAAGGTTGAGGCCTGAATAAGTACCCAGCAAAGGAGATGCGGTGGTAGGGCCATCGTATATTTTTACATAGTCGTTGGTTGATTCAGTTTCAAAAGAAGTAAAGTTCAATGAAACGTTTGAAACGTTTTGCGGCTGGATTAAAAACTGACAATTCAGGTTGTTGCTGTAATCAGCATTGCCACTGCCATCGCTGATGGTGCCACTAGGTCCTGAATAAGTAGTAGTGCCTGTACATTGGCCTCCACCGGTTCCGGTAGTAGAACGATAGGTAGCGTACCAGCCAGAAGCAGTGGTGATGTTGTCTGAAGTGAAATGCAACAATATTGCTCCGCCCGAAGAAGTGATTACCGGTGGCAATCCTGTTCCTGTAAATGTTCCCAGCAAAGGAGCGCCGGTGGTGGTACCGTCATATATTTTTACAAAATCGAAATCAGTTTCTGTATCGAAAGTCAGAAACTCCAGTGTAACACTCGTTGCATTGGCAGGCTGTATCAGAAACATACAATCTGCATTGTTGTTGTAATTATCGTTGCCACTTCCATCGGATATTTTTCCTGACGGACTTATAAAAGTAAGCAAGCCGGAACAGCTTCCACTATTGACAGCGCCTGCAGTAGAAGTGTAATTAGCCGTCCAGCCGTCTGCGGTGGTAAGTGCATCTGTCGTAAATTTCAACAGCATTGCGCCATTCGTAGAAGTAATATCAGGAGGAAGGTTGCTGCCGGAAAATATACCGAGCAAAGAAGAAGCTTCAGTAGGACCGTTGTATATTTTTACCTGATCAAATCCATACTCAGTAGCGAAAGAATTGAAATGCAGCGTTACGGTGGCTGCACCCTGTGGTGAAATCAGAAAGCTGCAATCTGTATTGTTGGTATAATTTCCTACAGTGCTTCCATCCGACAATGACCCGCTTGCCGCAGTATAAATGGTATTGCCAGCACAAGGACTTCCTCCCGAACCAGTAGAAGTATAAGTGGCAGCCCAGCCTGCAAAATTATTGTTGACATCCGAATTGAAAGTGATGAGCATCACTCCGGTAGTGGATGTTATATCAGTAGGCAAATGATTATTGTCAAATTTTCCTAAGACAGGATAAGAGGTAGTAGGTCCATCATAGACTACTACCGAATCGTAAACAGCTTCTACATTAAATGAATTGAAATGCAAGGTCACTGTAGTAGCGCCGGCAGGTTGTATCAAGAATTTGCAATCCAGGTTATCGGAATAATTCGAAGTGCCACTTCCGTCTTCGAAAGATGCTGATGGCTGACTGAATATAACGGTGTCAGAGCAGGTGCCCGCTGCAGTATTAATGATGTTGTATTTAAAAGACCATCCATGTCCGTTTATGGCATCATCGGTGATGAACTGTACCGTAACTGCTCCCCCTGAAGAAGTGATGTCTGGTGGCAAAGAACTTCCGGAGTATATGCCCAGTACAGGAGAATAGACAGAAGAACCGTCGTATATTTTTACAAAATCATAATTCGCTTCTGTATCAAATTCGATGAAATGCATCGTAATGCTGGTCGCGCCCGGAGGATTAATAACATATCTGCAATCCAGGTTTTTTGAATAATCCAGCACTCCACTTCCATCCGCTACAGTGTCTACTGGAGCTATGTAAGAAGCGGTTCCCCCACAGGTAATCAGATCCGTATTGTTTGCATTGCTGCTTAAATAAGATAATGACCAGCCATCTGAAGTCACCGAAGCATTGGTTACAAAACGGATCAACACACTGTTGGAAGTACTTGTCAACGAAGCAGGAATAGTTGATCCGCTGAATCTTCCCAGTACAGGGGAGGAAGTATTTGGGCCATCGTAAATGACTACTGTGTCATTGATCGCTTCTGTATTGAAATCATTAAAAGTAAGGGTGATGACGCCTCCTTCAATAGGCTGAATAAGCCATTGACAGTCGGTGTTGTTCTGATAATTATTATTTATGCCACTTCCATCTGTAAAAGTAGCGCCGCCAAAATTGAAATTAGTAATGGCAGGACAATAATTTGAAGTGGCAGAATTTCCATTGGAACTGCTGATCGAAGTCCGGGCAGAGGCCAGCGCTGTGCTCATCCGCTGTACCTGTCCGTAAGTAAACATATATTTGCAATCGTCTTGTGTATAGTCCATATAATTCATGAACATATCGCTGGCATTGTTGCAACTGGGATAAGGAAATGAAGGGCAACCATAGTTGGCTCTCTGCTGGGTGGGCGTGTCGAAAATAAAATCGTCGCCGCAATCTGCATCGCCCCAGATGTGATGAAGGTTAAACCAGTGGCCTACTTCATGCGTGGTTACTCTTCCTTTTTGATAATTGGCAGCAAGGTTACCCGTTCTTCCAAAATATTCATAGTCGATAAATACACCATCTGTACTGGCTGGTCCACCTGGAAACTGCGACCTCCCTACTACACTTCCTGAAAGATTGCAAACCCATAAATTTAAATATTTATCTCGGTCCCAAACATCATGTCCGCCGGTAGCAGAAAATTTCATGTAATCATTAATGTCATCAGGGTCAAAGCTGGTGAAGGGTGTATAGGTTTTAGTAATGCCAAGGGTAGGGTTTCCGTTGGGGTCTCTTTTTGCCAAGGCAAATTGTAAATTACTTCCTGAAGAGACGAAGGAAAAAGAGGATGGTATTAAGTTGGCGTCTGCATTGGTTTTGCTGTAGTCTTCATTCAATACATCTATCTGCGACATGATCTGTGCATCGGAAATCAATTCTGAAGGGTCATGATATAGCACATGTACTACGACTGGTATGACTACTTGCGAGTTGACTCTTAAATTACTTCCCTTTCGCAAAGTTGTTAAATTTTCCTGAGTGATGCGCTCCAGGTTATTAAGGTTTTCTGCAAAAGAAGGATTGTGTTTGAGCAGCCATGCATGTCGTTCCATCGTATTGCAACCAGCCTGAGCAAAGGATTTTTGGTTATGGAGAAATACCATAGCAACAATGATCAACAACAGTTTACAGGCCTTGAATAGCATAGCAGAGTATCTTATGAGAAGATAGAGTAAGAGACCAAAGGTAAATAAAAAAAGATAAAAAGCATTGATTTTAAGCCTAAATGGCTCTAGCCGCCTATCTTTTTCAAATTACATTTATATTAGATCTCTATAACCTTCATATTTAATTCGTTTAATACCACTACAGCTTTATCTGTGTAATTGTAACCCCTGCCTGTTATAATTTTTACAGAAATATTTTATTTTTCACAAAAATCATGAATCAGATCGGCTATAAGGCCTGTCCAACCTGTCTGGTGTGAGGCTCCGACTCCTCTTCCGTTATCGCCATTAAAATATTCGTAGAAAAGAACATAGTCCTTGAAATAAGGATCGTTCTGCAACTTAGCGTTTTTGCCGTATACAGGTCTGTTGCCTTCTTTATCGGTAATAAAAATACGCATTAATCTTTTACTGAGTCTTTCTGCTACTTGTTTGAGAGAAAGCAATTTTCCCGAGCCGGTAGGATATTCTACTTTGAAATCATCTCCGTAATATTTATGAAATTTAATAAGAGATTCCACGATCATATAATTAACCGGAAACCATATCGGCCCGCGCCAGTTTGAGTTTCCGCCAAATAAAGAAGAGTCTGACTCCGCTGGCAAATAGTTTACCGTAAAAGTAGTATCGTTGTGTACGAAGAAATAAGGCGATTTCTTGTGGTACTTGGAAAGCGCTCTGATTCCATAAGTAGAAAGAAATTCATCTTCGTCAAGCATCTTCTGCAGTAGGCATTTGACGCGGTGTCCGCGCAACAGAGAAAGCAATTTTGTTTCTCCTTTTCCTGTTTCAAACCAGCGTGATACCAATCCTGCCAGTTTGGGCTTATTGGTCAACACCCATTCTACGCGTCTTTTAAAATCAGGAAGTTTTTCCAGGAGGTCCTGAGTGAGTACTTCCACGGCAAACAGTGGGATAAGCCCCACCATAGACCGAATCTTCAAAGGCATGGTTTGTCCGTTGGGAAACTGCAACACATCGTAAAAGAAACCATCTTCTTCATCCCATAAACTGATGTGCTTATCTCCTATATCGCTCATGGCTCCTGCGATGTATAAATAGTGCTCAAAGAATTTGGAAGCGAGATCCTGATAAGCAGGATTTTTTAAAGAAAGCTCGGTTGATATTCTTAGCATGTTCAGCGCATACATGGCCATCCAGCTGGTTCCGTCGGCCTGTTGTATGGTGCCTCCTGTAGGCAAAGGTTTGCTTCTGTCAAATACTCCGATGTTATCAAGGCCTAAGAAGCCACCCTGGAAAATATTATTTCCTTCTGCATCTTTCCGGTTTACCCACCAGGTAAAATTCAATAATAATTTATGAAATACTCTTTCCAGAAAATCAAGATCGGCCACGCCATCATTCATCTCTTTATCGATCTCGTACACGCGCCAGGTAGCCCAGGCGTGTACCGGAGGATTTACATCCCCGAAGTTCCATTCGTAAGCAGGCATTTGTCCATTGGGGTGCATATAATATTCGCGCACCATAATGATCAATTGTCTTTTTGCAAAATCAGGATCAATCCTTGCAATGGGAATGGTGTGAAAAGCCAGGTCCCATGCGGCATACCAGGGATATTCCCATTTGTCGGGCATGGAAATGATATTGGAATTACTGAGGTGTTTCCAGTCTGAATTTCTGCCTTTTTTTCTTTCTTCAGGTGGAGGAAATTGTCCATTGTCTCCTTCCAGCCATTCTTCAATATTGAAATAATAAAACTGCTTGCTCCACATCATACCGGCATAAGCCTGGCGCTGGATGTCGCGTAGTTGTTTGTTTTTTACTTCTTTCTGCACCAGGTGATAGAAGTCGTCGGCTTCCTGCAATCTTTGGGAAAAAACCGCATCGAAATCTGCGAAAGGCGCTTCTATGTCGCCAGTGGTTAGCCTGAGTTTTATAACTTCTTCCTGTCCGCCAGCAATATTTAATTTAAACCAGGGCGATGTTTTCGTTCCTTCTTTTTCAGGATTTACAGCTTCTTTAATGCCATCTATGACGTAATCGTTTATGCCATCTTTGCAATAAGGATAAATATTATCAAGGCCTTCTAGTTTTTTGAAATTCGTTTCATTGTCACAGAAAAGCCATTCTGTAGGTCTTTCAGAATAGAGGAATCCATCCCCGAAGCCTTCATGTTCTATAGAAATGGTTTTGTCGTTGGTCTGTTTGAATTGTGGTTTGTAAGATCCCTTTCCGATTCTCCAGGTATTTCGAAACCAAAGTGTAGGTAGCAGATGAAGTGCTGCGGCCTCTGGTCCGCGGTTGGCAGCGGTAATCTTGATTAAGATGTCGTCCGGACCGCCCTTGGCATATTCAATAAAGACATCAAAGTAACGGTTTTCGTCAAACAGGCCGGTATCTAAGATTTCATATTCGGGATCTTTTTTTCCTCTTTTAGAATTTTCTTCAATGATCTGGGCGTAGGGAAATTCTGCTTGAGGGTATTTGTACAGCATCTTCATGTACGAATGAGTAGGAGTGCTGTCTACATAATAATAGAGCTCTTTTACATCCTCTCCATGGTTGCCTTCATTTCCGCTAAGGCCGTAAAGTCTTTCTTTTAGAATAGAATCTTTTTCATTCCAGAGTGCGAGTGAAAAGCATAAAATAGATTTGTTGTCAGAGAATCCTGCAATGCCTTCTTCGCCCCAGCGATAGGCCTTGCTCCGGGCCATGTCGTGAGTCACGTATTCCCAGGACGAGCCATATTTGCTATAGTCTTCTCTTACAGTTCCCCATTGTCTTTCTGTCAGATAGGGTCCCCATCTTTTCCAGGGATTGTTTTCGGATTTGATGTTTAATCTTTCTTTTTCAGAAGTAGTGTCGGGCATAAGCAATGAATAAAAACCGTATTCTTAAACGGCTGAAAAGGTAATTAGTTAAGCATATCAAGAATATGCAATGAGTAAAACTACCATAATTATAACATTTAATAATGCCTGAAAGCAATGGGGCGGACAAAAATCATATTTTTTGATATAAATGGTTGATTAATAGTGTATAAAATTAGAATACAGGTTGCTTATATAATATTTTAAAATAACCCGACTTATCTGTAACTTTGCGCCCGCTTAAATGTTATAATGAGCAGGTGCCGACGCTTGCCATTTCAAATTAAAACATAAAATATGTCAACTGTACTAGTACAAAATCCATTATCCGACAGGCTGAATGCCTTGTCTGAATCAGAAACCCTGGCTATGACAAAGAAAGCAAGAGAGCTTGCAGCGCTGGGCCATAAGGTAATCAGCCTGAGTGTAGGTGAGCCTGATTTTCAAACGCCTCAACACATTAAGGATGCAGCGAAGAAAGCCATTGATGATGGTTTTTCATTCTACTCTCCGGTACCGGGATATCCTGAACTCAGAACTGGTATCGCCGAAAAACTGAAGCGTGAAAATGGATTGGATGTTACAGCAGAAAATATTGTAGTATCTACTGGAGCCAAACAATCTCTTGTAAATGCGCTTCTTAGCCTAGTGAATAAAGGAGATGAAGTAATCATTTTTGCTCCTTACTGGGTAAGTTATGTAGAAATGGTGAAGCTTGCAGAAGGTACTCCGGTAATCATCACAGGAACCATTGAAAATGATTTTAAAGTAACGGCCAAACAACTTGAAGCAGCAATTACTTCTAAGACCAAAGCGATCATGTACTCCAGCCCTTGCAATCCTACAGGTTCTGTATTCAGCAAAGAAGAGCTTACTGCCATTGCTGATGTAGTAGCTAAACATGAAAACCTTTTCATCATTGCGGATGAAATTTATGAATATATTAATTTCGAAGGAAAAAACTTTTCTATCGGAAGCCTTGCTTCTGTAAAAGACAGAACGGTTACGGTAAATGGTTTCTCAAAAGGATATGCCATGACAGGATGGAGAGTAGGATACATTGCTGCTCCTAAATGGATTGCTGCTGCTTGCGATAAAGTACAGGGACAAGTTACTTCAGGTACATGCTCTATCGCACAGAAAGCCGCAGTAGCTGCCATTACCGGCGACCTGAGTGCAGCCAAAGAAATGACTGCTGCGTATAAAAGAAGAAGAGACCTTGTGCTTGGTCTGATGAAAGATATTCCAGGAGTAAAATACAACATTCCTCAAGGCGCGTTTTATGCTTTTCCTGACATCAGTTTTTATTTAGGAAAATCGTTTAACGGAACTAAAATAGAAAAGGCAAGTGATCTTGCGATGTTCTTATTGAATGATGCCTATGTAGCTAGTGTTGGTGGTGACGCTTTCGGAGCACCTCAGTGCATCAGGATTTCTTTCGCAGCTTCAGATGAAAACCTGACAGAAGCGATGAGAAGAATTAAAGAATCTCTTGCAAAACTTTCATAGTTTTTATTAACTAACCTGATAAAAACCCGTGAGGAGAAATCCTTGCGGGTTTTGTTTTTATTAGATAGCTTTGTTTGAACGGATAACAACCATGAGCAATTTCAATTCTATACAGGAAGTTTTTTCAGCGTTTAATAAACTAAAGGTGTTGATCATCGGTGATGTCATGATCGATTCATACCTGTGGGGAAAAGTAGAAAGAATTTCTCCTGAAGCACCGGTACCGGTTTTAAATGTACAAAAAAGAGAAACCCGTTTGGGTGGCGCAGCTAACGTGGCTTTGAATATACAGTCGCTGGGCGCTTTACCAATATTGTGTTCTGTAATCGGAAATGATGCTGACGGAGAAAACTTCAATAAATTATTAACTGAAAATAAACTTTCTGCAGAAGGAATTATTAAAAGTGATTCCAGGATTACTACCATTAAACACCGCATCATGTCCGGGGCTCATCATTTGCTGCGGGTAGATCAGGAGACGGAAAAAGATATCAATGCAGAAGAAATAAAAATACTTTTGTCAAAAATAAAATCACTGATCGATACTTGTGATGTAGTTATTTTCGAAGACTATGACAAAGGTGTTCTTAATCAGGAAGTGATCAGTCAGGTGATAAGCATAGCGAAGGCTAAAAATATCCCAACCGTAGTGGATCC
>OUNO010022390.1_pt1 | contig 15470 bp, 13 predicted proteins | sample 1779811 | NCBI WGS metagenome assembly OUNO01 (sample SAMEA3914804, study PRJEB12502) | metagenome | biome: forest; material: soil | place: Canada | collected 2010-06-25 | depth 0.3 m | reverse complement strand
GCGCAGCGCGACCGACAAGTGGCGCTCGCCCTCGGCGGCGTCGGTGTCCAGCACGTCGGCGGCCGGCCAGGCGTCTTCCGCGGCGTCACCGCTGGGCCACTCGGCGATCTGCTCCAAGTCGCTCGCGGCGGCGTTCACGAAGGCCTGCGAGCCCACGGCCGCGAACGCGCTGGCCGCCCGCGCAAACGCGAACTTGCGGTACTGCTCGAGCTCCGCGCGCCCCGCCGCTGTGCGTACGTCGGGGATGGCCGCGCCCGGGGCGACACCGAGCTCACCCGAGCACTCGGCCACGGTCGCTTCCGCCTTGCCGGCGAAGGAGCGGCTGCGCAGCGCCGACAAATGCTCTTGAATCAGGGGCAATGCGTCATCCCGCTCGCTCAGCGGGCTGCTCAGTGCGGCCGTGATGCGAGCCATGAACGTGCGCGCCGCGCCGGCATCGGGACACAGCCGCGCGAGCTGCACGCCGCGCTCGGTCGGCAAGCTCACCACGTCATTCACGCCGGCTGCTTGCAAGCGCGCCAAGAGCAACGCCGACAGAGCCACCGAAGCCACCGCTCCGCTGTCGTGCGCGCTCGCAAACGCGATCGCCGGTGCCGGATCGCCGAGGCGCAGCACCAGATTGATCGGCGGGTGGTGAGCGACCTCGCGACGCTCGAAGCGCGCCGCGCCATTCACCGTATTGCCGCTGCTCGCGCCGCCGCTGACGCCCGCCGCGTGCCCACAACCAGCGAGCAGCCACGCGCCGAGGCACGCGCTGGCAGCCCAGCGTGCTACTCGTGGGGGTGGGGTCGGGACGCGCACGGCGTCTCGTTTACCACACCCGCCTCGGGCTCAAGCCGCCAGTTGCGCCTCGCTCAGCAGCGCTTGGAGTCGGGCCTGAATTTTGTGCTTCTTCGAGTAAACGGTCTTCACGCTGATGTTCAGGCGCTGGGCCACGGCTTCGGGCGCCAGGCCTTCACCGAAGTACAGCTGAATGAACGCGCGGTCCTTGTTGCTGAAGTGGAGCAGGAGCTGCGTCACTTGTTGGGCACGCTCGCGCATCAACGCGCTCTCGCACGGGTCGGGCAGCGTCGAAGACAGGTCTTCGGCTTCGCTCAATTGCGCACGGCGGGGCTCGCGGCGCGCGCTGCGCAAGAAATCGTACGCGGTGTGGCTGGCGAGCAGGCCGAGCCAGGTGCTCAGCTTGTTGCCGCGTTGGGGGTCGAAGCTGCGCAGCTTGAGCTTGTCGTTCGCCAGCAACTGCACGCAGAACGTGGCGTAGATCTCGCGCAAGTCTTCCTGCGACACCACGCCGCTGAAGCGGGCAGTGACGCGGCTGATGGTGCTCAGCACCAAGCGCGAGAAGCGCGTGTTGAACTCGCGCCAAGCGCGCGGGTCGTCGGCGAGCAAGGCTGTCACGAGCGCGCTGTCGTCACCGGTCGAGCTGGGCGAAGGCGAGACGACGGCTTCTTGTTGGGTGGGGTAAGTGCGGCGGTCGGCGGCTACGGTGGTGAACATGGTGAGTGGCTCCTCGGCTTTCGAAGCACCTCTTCAGCACGCGCCGTGCCGCGCTTTTACGCTAATGGTTCCAAATACTTAGGACAGCGTAACAGCCCGTAACACCGTCACGCGAGACGCGTCACAGAGCGTCACCTTCGGGCGGGTATCTGGCAACGTTCTACGCCAGAGCGCGTGCTAGTTTCCCCTCTCAGTGCCTCCGCGACTCAAGGCGATCCTGCTCTTGGCCCTGTACCTGCTGAAGACGATCGGGCGGCGCCTGTTCACGCGCCACAAGTCGGGCATCGCCCTGTTCCGCAAGCACTACGACGCCGACGGCCTGCCGCCCGTGACGCCCGCAGAACGCGCGGCCATGCCCGATTTCAGCCGCTGCATCGCTTGCGGCTTGTGTGACCGCGGGGAGGGCGCGCGCATTGCGGCTTCCGGCGGCGCTTATCGCGGGGTGATGGCGCTGGTCTTGGCCGGCTCGCGCAGCATGCCGGACTACCGCGCGGCCGCGTACAGCTTCAGCTTCGTGACGGACGACGTGCTGGCCGAAAAAGAGCGCATCTGCCCGACGCAGGTGCCGTTCCGCGCCATCGCCCGCTTCGTGCGCGAGAAAGCAACCGCGGTGGGTGGCCCGTTGCCGTTGCCACCGCGTATCGAGTCGCTGCCGCCTGGCGTTACTTCACCAAAGTGAGTCGCGGCGCGACGCTGAAGGCCGCCACGTGCCCGCTCTCTTCAGCGACGTACACGTTGCAGCGCTCGTCCACGCGCAGCAGATCCGGGATCAAATCCGAGGGGATCGAGCCGATGACTTCGCCGTCACGCGGGCGGACCACGTGCACCTGGTGCTGCGGCACGAACAGGGCGCCGTTACGCAGCACGGGCTCCAGGCGGCGCGGTTGGTCGGCATCGACGTGGCGCGAGAACACTTGGTTGTAGCGCAGCGTGCCGGTGTTCGCGTCCAGGCAGATCAGCGCGCCGGAAGCGGAGTTGGCGATCAGCGTGTCGTCAACGGCGAGCAGCGCGGTGGTCGGTGACGACAGGCCCGGCGCTTGATCCCAGACCGCGGCGCCCGTGACGCGATCGTAGGCCGAGAGGCCCATGCCGCGGCGATCGCGCGTGGCAATGGCCACGACCGAGCCGGCCAAGAGCGGCGCTTGGTTCGGCGCGGGGCGCTCTTCGAGCTCCTTGGACCAACGCACTTCGCCCGACCACAGGTCGACGTGGTGCAAGCGCGTGGGGCCGATGGGGCCACCCGAGAGCGCGAACACCGCGTCGTGGTCGATGCTCATGTCGCCCGAGAACGGCAAGCGGTCGCGCACCCGCCACACCACTTCACCGCTGCTCACGTCCAGCGCGAGCAGGGCCGAGTCACCGCCCGCCACGAGGATCAACTTGCCGGCGCGGCGCACGCGATAGTTCGCGGGGCGGCGCGCGGTGTAGCGCCAGCGCACGTCCCCGGAGACCAGATCGATGGCCGTCACCGAGCGATCGCCCTCGGCGACCACGAGCAGCTTGGGCAAGCCGGCCACGTTGACCAGCGCGCCGGTCGCGCCGCCGTTGGCGCGCGGCGCGACGTGCGTGGTGAAGCGCGTCTCGCCGTTCTCGAGATCGTGCATCACGATCGTGCCGTCGGGTTGCAAGCGAGCCAAGCCCAGGGGCGTGACCACGCTGGCCGCGCGCGGCGTCGGTACGCGCCACAAGACCTGACCCGTGCCGCGCTCGATGCTCGCCGTTTCGCGCTGCGAGCCGACGATCAGCCGCTCACCGCACTGAAACGTGGCGCGCAGATCGATGTTTGGCACCGTGGCCACCCAGCGCGGCAGAAAGCGCATCTTGCCGCCCGCATCCCACATGCCGCGCTCGGCGCGCGCGCGGGGCAAACCGAACGAGCGGTAGCTCTCGGGCTCGGGGTTACGCAGCGAGTCGTCGGCGATGCTGTCGGCGAGCGAGTCCGAGAGCGTGCCGGCCGCGCGGACCAGGGCCTTCAAGCGCAGATTGCGAGCCTGATTCGGATCGTGCGTCTTGTAGGCGTCCGCCAGGGCCAGCGCGAAGCGGGTGGCTGCGCCGGCGAAGGTGCGCGCGTCGAGCTCGGGGAACGAGAGCTGCTCGTGCTCCGCGGCGTCGCGAGCGCGCACGCTGAGCGTGACCGGGCCGTCACCGGGGCCGCGCCGCACCGAGAGGTGCACGCCGTCCACGCTAGCGCGCCGGAACACGGCGCGTTGCGCGCGCCAGGCGTCGAAGGCGTCGTCGCCCAGCATCACCAAGCGCTCGGCGAGCAGGAACAAGCAGGACTCGCCCAGGTTCACGGTGCGGTTCCGGCACACCAGGCCGAACGCGCCGCGACCCAGCAGCGAATGCAGATCCGCGCGCTCCAGCTCCGCGCTGTGCTGGCTCGCGCTGCCCGAAGTGGCGCAGCGCAGGGCCGTACTGGCCGTGAAGCTCAAACCCGCCAGCGCACGCGGCGCAATGCTCGTTGGCTCGCGCTTCAGCGGGCGGCGACCGAAGCTCGGCCAAGGCGTGTCCAGCAAGCGGCGGGCGCTGGCTAGAGAGGCCAGGATCACCGGCGGCGCCTGGCGCTGCGGTGCGTCTTCCAGCGCCGAGAGGATGGCGCGGCGCAGCTCGAGCAGCTCGACGCGGCGCTCGTGCACCGCCACCTGCGGCGAGGGGCCGGAGCGGAACACGCTCACCAGCACATCGGCACCGTCCGCCTCGAGCCCGATTTCCCAGGCCTCTTCGTCCGTGTACAGCTGCAGGGTCTCGCGGTCGCGCTTACCGCGCGCCAGCGAAGAGACCGCAAGGCCAAGATCCGAGAGAAGAGCCAGCGCCTGACCTTCCCCGAGGCGGGCCGTGATATTCACACCGTCGACGATGACGTCGAACAGTCCATACAACGGCGCGAGCGCCGAGCTTGGGGCGGTTTCGGGGCGGGGGCGAACAACGACCTGTATTGCCGACATCCAGTGAACGCAATCGTATGAATCTCCAGCCAAGAACGACACTTTTGCGTGGCGATCGCACAAGAGTGGACAGCCTGCGCGGGGCCCGCTAGGCCCCCCTGCGGCCGAGCGCGCGCGTCCTCGGCTCTTTGCGATCACGGCAATGTCCGCGGAATTCGAGCCTTCAGCCCCGTTGCTCAGCCCCGCGAGCCGGTCAAGAAAAGCGATTTTGGGGTGGCTGCTCGGTGTGAGCGTGGCGATCCCCGCCGCGGCCTGGTTGTGGGGCTACATGGTCGACGACGCGCTGATCACGGCGCGCGTCGCCGCGCACATCGCCCAGGGCTTGGGGCCTCGCTTCAACCCGCGCGGCCCGCTGACCGACGCTGTAACCCCTCTCGGTTATGCTCAGCTGCTCGCGCCGCTCGGCGGCGGCGATACGTGGCACACGTTCGTGGCGGCGAAGTGGCTCGGGCTCGTGGCTTGGCTCGCGGCCTCGGGCTTGCTCGGCGTGTCGATCGCCCGCGCGGGGCAACGCAAGCGTCGCTTCACACCGCTGGGCATCGTCTTACTGAGCGCGCCGCTCGCGGCTTGGGCCGTGTCGGGCATGGAGACCGGGGTCGTGACCTTGCTCGCGACGCTCGGCCTGCTCGAGGGCCCGCTCGCGGCGTTGGCGCTCGGCGCGGCGGCGGCGTGGCGACCGGAGCTCGTGCCGTTCGCGGCCGTGCTCGTCAGCGGTAGGCTGCTCGTGGCGCGCCCAGCAGCGCGGCGCGTGCTGGCCGAGCTCGCGTGCCTGCTCGTGCCCGCGCTATGCATCGCGCTCGCGCGCTGGCTTGCCTTCGGGCGCGCGGTGCCGCTCTCGTTCTATGCCAAGCCCTCGGACTTTGCGCACGGCCTGCGCTATGCCCTGGGCGCCTTCGCGTTCACGGGCCTGCCCTGGCTGCTTTTGGGCGGACCGCGTGAGCTTTCGGCCGTGCCACGCGCCGCGCGGCCGTTGTTCGTGGCCTTCGCGGTGCACCTGTTCGCGCTCGTGCTGTGCGGCGGCGATTGGATGACCTTGTACCGCTTGGTCGTGCCGGCCTTGCCCTGCGCTGCCCTCGCGGCCGCGTACCTGGCGGAGCAAGCGCGCCCGCTGTGGCTCGGGCTCCGGCTGTTCATTGCCACGGCCAGCGCGCTGCTCTTGGCGTTTGGGTTGGGGCGCTCTGCGCGGCGCGTGGGGGCAGAGCGGATGGCGCTGATCGCCGCCGCGCGGCCGGTCTTGGCGCGCGACCCGCGCATCGCCGCGCTCGACGTCGGCTGGGTCGGCGCTGCGCGCGACGCCGAAGTGATCGATCTCGCCGGCGTGACCGACCCCGAGGTGGCGGCGTTCCCCGGCGGTCACACCTCGAAGGCGATCCCCAAAGCGTGGCTGTTCAAGCGCGCGCCGACTGCAATCGTGTTGCTGTTGGCAGATGGGGAGCTGCAGGACTCGTTCGAGTGGAGTTGGTACTCACGAGCCGTGGAAGAACGAATCGCGCACACGGTGGGCGCCGACTTCAAGGTCCGCACCACGCTGGCCCTCGGCCAGCAGAAGTACGTGCTGCTCGAGCCGCGCTAAGCCGGCCGCGGCGCTGCGATCGCCACGCTGTTGCGCTTGCCGATTTCGAGCAAGGCGTCGCGCAGCGCGCGTGCGTCGGCGTGGCGATCGCGGGGCAGGGGAGCCATCGCCTTTTCGATCACTTGCCGAAAGTCCGTGGGAATGGCGCGCAGCGCGCGTTGCACGCCGCTCTCGGCCTCGCCCTCGATGTCGCTACGCTCCCAGATCTCGCTGGCGCGGAACGGCGGTGCGAAGCCGGTCAAACACTCGTACAGCACGCCGCCCATGCCGAAGAGATCACTGCGGTGGTCGATCTCTTGGCCCTGCTCTTGTTCGGGCGACATGTAGCCCGGGGTGCCGAGCGGCGCGTTGGCGTTGGTCAGGCGCGTCTCGGCCCATTCCACGCGCGCGATCCCGAAATCCAAGACCTTGATGTGGGGCACGGGATTGCCGCGCTCCTCGGCCAAGAAGATGTTGCTCGGCTTCACGTCGCGATGAACGATGCCGGCCGCGTGCACGGCACCGAGCGCATCGCACAATTGCAGGGCGATCGGCATCAGCTCTTCCGGCGTGAGCGCGCCGATGCGGCGCAGGCGAGTCGCCAGCGACTCGCCATGCAGGCGCTCCATCACCAAGTAGCTGGTGCCGTCGGGCAGATGTCCGTCCTCGTAGACCTCGACCACGTTGGGGTGCCAGGCCAAGCCGAGCGCGGCGGCCTCACGGCGCAAGCGGTCGGCCGCGATGGTGTCGTGAGCCACGGCAGCGCGCAGCATCTTGATCGCGACCAGCTCGCCGTCGGCCAGGCGCTCGGCTTCCCAGATCGTGCCGTTCGCGCCCATGCCGACCTTCTCGGTGAGCCGAAACTGGCCGGCCAGCACTAGGCCCTCTTGGAATGCGACCGAGCCGCGTTCGCGGCGCTCGCGCAGGGTGGCGGTGCGCTCGAGCGCATGAATGCGCACCATTTGCGAGTGAGACTGAGCGCGGCGGCGTTGCTCGTGAGCGTACAGCGTGCCGCCCAGCGCGCCGACCGCGCCGCCCACGATCACGTGCAGCACGACGTCCGTCGCGCCGCTCGTGAGCAAGCCGGCCGCGGTAGCGGCGGCGGCGCCGAGCGCGCCACCGCCGAGCGTGGGGCGCATGTTCGGTTCGCGGAAGCGCACCTGAAACACGCGCTGGTCTTTGGTGTCGCTGCTGGGAATGCGCTTGACGTGTCCCAGCGGCAAACCGAACAACAACGGCAGCGCGCTCAGATCTGCCTCACGCGCCAACGTGCACAGGCCGTCTTGCTCGTGCTCGGCGTCGTCACTCGCGCGGATGCTGCCGCGCCACAGCCCGGGCTCGGTGTGTAGGGTGCGCCAGCGCTCGGTCCAGACTTGTTCGCCCCCGAAGTGATCGAGGCGGTTGAAGGCTTGGGCCGGCCCGTCTGCGCCGCGCAGTACGTGCGTCCACACCCCGAGGTTTTCGGGGCCGACCACGTGGCGCGCGGTCTTCAGGATGGCCTCGCGGCCCCAGCGCGAGGCGAACGCCACGAGCGCGCTGTGCCAGAGCTCGATCGGCACGAGCCGCGTTTCGTCGCTCAGGTAGTCTCGGTCGAGCTTGGTGCGCAGCAGAAACGCGTCGGCTTCTGCCGGACCCTGCTCGCTGAGCACGTACGCATACAGGCTCTTGATCCGCGATGCGGTCGTCTCTCCCCGGCTGCCCGCGCGACGTTGCACCTTATTTTCTAGAGTAGTAGCTCGGGTGCGGGCGTCAAGCAGCGCCAGTGTGAGCGGACCGCGCACAGTGGAACGGCAGCCGAGCAGCGCAGGCCCGCGCGTTTCGGACAGAATTCCGGAATATTTTGCGGTTGCGGCGGCGTCCATGGCGGCGAGCGCGGCGAGCGCTCACCTTGGAAAACCAGTGACATATTCGCGTCATCCGCGCTTTCGAGGGAAGCAATCCATCACCCCGGTGCTATAGTGAATGAAGGTATGGCAGGCATGGGCTCCAGCAAGAAGCATCGCTCCGCAGTCGCGGCGCTCGGGCTCGTTCTGGCTGCTGCAGTCTTGCTCGATCGCCCGGTCCCCGCGAGCGCAGGCCCCCTCGGCGTCATCGACGGGCAAACGTTGGACGTGGGCGCCGACCACCTGAATGTCGACATCGAGAAGGGCACGGCCACCTTGGATGGCCACGTGCAAGCCACCCTCGGTGACATGCATGTCGACTGCTCGCGCATCGAGCTGAAGTATGACGAAGCGCCGAAGGTGCGCTGGGCCAAGGGCAGCGGCGGCGTGATCGCCAAGCTCAAGGGCATCGAAGCCACCGCCGCTCAGTTCGAGGTCGACGTTGCACATCGGTCCGTGAAGCTCAGCGGCGGGGTCAAGCTCAGCCGCGGCCGCGGCTGGGTCACCGCCGACAGCGCGGCCATCGACATCAACACCCGTAAAGTCACGTTAGAAGACGTGAAGGGCTCGATCCCCGTCCAAGCTCCCGAGCGGTAACGGCACTCGTCGCGGAGCGCGGCGGACCGAACTGTGGCGACTTGGATCCCTCGGCTTTGAGCCAAGGTTCCCGCCTCTTTTAAGGGGCCCGCTTTTTGCTTTCAGTGTAGACTGCCGTCTGACTGGGGATTCTGGAGATTGAACCTCCGGCAGGACGCACATGGAAATCAAGCAGCAACTCCGTATGTCGCAGCAGCTGGTGATGACACCACAGCTGCAGCAGGCCATACGCCTGCTCCAACTCTCGCGTCTGGAGCTCGTCGACGAAGTCCGTAAGGAACTGGACAACAATCCGGTCCTTTCCGACGAAGAGCCCGCTGAGCGCATGAAGAACACGCCCGGTGAGGTGCGCACCATCACCGAGCACGGCGGCGGCGTCGACGACCGCGAGTACCAGGGCACCGAATCGAAGGCGACCGAGAAGGCCACCCGCGAGGTAGATTGGGAGAAGTTTCTCGAGAACCGCACCCAGCAGCAATCGCCCTCGGCCACGGGCCGGAGCGGCTTCGAAGATCTGCCGCCGATCGAGCAGAACCTCACCAAGCCGAACAATCTGCAGGATCACCTGCTCTGGCAGCTGCAGATGAGCGACTTCGCCGAGTCCGAGCGGCGCTTCGCCGAGCTGGTCATCGGAAACCTCGACGAAAAGGGGTACCTCGATCTGGCCGGAGTCGAGCGGCCGGACGGGACGCGCACGCCCGACCTGAGTATCGACGACCTCGCGGCCGAAGCGGAGCTGAACCCGGAAGATGCGCCGCTGGTCTTGGAGATGATCCAAGCCTTCGATCCGATCGGCGTGGCCGCGCGTGATTTGCGTGAGTGCCTGCTGATCCAAGCGCGCGTGGCTGGTTATGAAGATGGCGAGGCCGAGCTCGAGATCATCAAGAACCACATGCACCACCTGGAGAAGCACAACTACCAAGCGATCGTGCGCGAGATGAAGATCTCGCTCGAGGACGTGTACGAAGCGGCCAAGACAATCCAGGAGTTCGAGAGCCGCCCGGCGCGTAACTTCACCGATACCGACGACCGCACGATCGGCATCACGCCCGACGTGTACGTGATCAAGGACGAGAGCGAGTTCGTCGTGCTCGACAACGACCGCGGCGTGCAGCGCCTGTTCATCAACGAAGCGCTCACCAAGCGCCTGATGAAAGACCCGACGGCCAAGGAATTCATCGGTGAAAAGCTGCGCAACGCGCAGTGGCTGATCCGCGCCATCGAGCAGCGCCGGAAGACCATCATCCGCGTCGCAGAGTGCATCGTCGAGAAGCAGCGTGACTTCTTCGAGAAGGGCGTGGCCCACTTGAAGCCGATGATCTTGCGTGACGTCGCCGAAGCGGTCGGCATGCACGAGTCGACCATCTCGCGCGTGACCACGAACAAGTACATGCACACGCCGCAAGGCTTGTTCGAGCTGAAGTACTTCTTCAACTCGAGCATCCGCCGCGTCGCCAACGAGGACATCGCCAGCGAGAGCGTGAAGCAGGCGATCAAGACGCTGATCGAGCAAGAGGACAAGTCGAACCCGGTCAGCGATCAGGCCATCGTCGAGATGCTCGAGAAGAACGAGGGCATCAAGATCGCCCGCCGCACCGTGGCCAAGTACCGCGAGATGCTCGGCATCCTGGCCTCTTCGAAGCGCAAGCGCCTGTTCTGAGCGAGCGCGCGCTGCGTCAGCCGCGCGAAACGGCCGAAACGGGGGGAAGCGGCCCGCTGCGCACACAAAAAGGGTGCCCGACCGAAGCCGGCTCGCTTCCGGCCAGGCAGTTCGGCTAAACTCCAAGGCGAAGGCCCACCCTTATAGGGGCGCTAGCCAGGAGAGACATGATCAGCATCACTTTTCGCCACGTGGATTCGAGCGACGCCCTCAAACGCTACTCTGAGGAGAAGATCCAGAAGCTGCAAAAGTTCCTTCGACAGCCGATGACCGCGAAGGTGACGCTCTCGGTCGATCGCTTGAAACAGATGGCGGAAGTTCGAATCTCGAGCGGTGGTGAGCACCTCGAGGCCAAGGAAGCGACCAACGACATGTACGCGTCGATCGACGTCGTGCTCGGCAAGCTCGAGCGTCAGATCCGCAGCCAGCACGGCGCCGCCAAGGCCAAGGTGCGGGGCGGTGAAAGCGTGCGCAAGGCCAAGGCCACGGTCGTACCGGATTTGGAAGTCGAAGCGCCGCGCGTGAAGAGCGCCGCGAAACTCGTCAAGAAGGCTGCCAAGAAGCGCCCGGCGAAAGCCAAGCGCTGAGCCTGCCCCATGCGCCTTTGTGACATCCTGACAATCGATCGCATCATCGTCGATGCGGACGGCTCGCAGATCCCGAACAAGGACGTGGCGCTGAAGAAGCTGGCAGCGCTGCTGTCGCCCGCCGTCTCGGTGCCCCAAGCGGAGGTCGAGGATCTGCTACTCGAGCGCGAACGCCTACAAAGCACGGGCATCGGTGACGGCGTGGCGATCCCGCACACGGCGCTCGATCACGCCGAGCAGCAGGCGTCCGCGCTCATCTTGTGCCCGAAAGGGGTCGAGTTCGAAGCCATCGACGGCAAGAAGGTGAACATCGTGTTCGGCGTCGTGGGGCCGAAGCGCGCCACCGGCGAGCACCTGCGCACGCTGGCGCGTATCTCTCGGCTGCTGCGCGACGACGCGACGCGAGCGCGCTTGGTCTCGGCCGCGAGCCGTGAAGAAGTGTACGGCTTGATCGCCGCTCACGACGCGAGCGAGAAATAAGCGTGTACTCCGAGCCCCCGTCTCTGCTGCCGAACGGGGTGAGCGTCCGCGCTCTCTTGGACGACTCAGCGCTCGGGCTCAACGTGCGCTTGGTCGGGGGCGCCGCCGGGCTCGGCCGCGAGATCCGGCATCCGCGGATTCAGAAGTCGGGCTTGGCCCTGGTCGGCCACACCCACGGCGTGGTGCCCAGCCGCATTCAGGTGCTGGGCGAGACCGAGATCAGCTACGCCGAATCGCTCACGCCCGAGCAACAACTGCGCGCGGCCGAGGTGTTTTTCTCGCTCGGCGTGTGTTGTGTGATGGTCACGCGCGGGGTCGATCCGCCGCGCGCGTTCTGCGAAGCGGCCGAGCGCAGCGCCACGCCGCTCGTGGTGTGCGCCGAACGCTCCTCACAGGTCATCACGGCCGTCCACACGCTGCTCGATGAACAGCTGGCTCCGCGCTCGCGCATCCACGGCGTGTTGGTCGACGTGTTCGAAGTCGGCGTGCTCTTGCTCGGCAAGAGCGGCATCGGCAAGAGCGAGTGCGCGCTCGAGCTCGTGATGCGCGGTCACCGCCTGGTGGCCGACGACGTGATCGAGTGCGACTACCGCCCGCCGAGCATGGTCTTCGGCCAGCCAGCGGCGCTGCTCCGGCATCACATCGAGGTGCGCGGCCTGGGCGTCCTGAACATCAAAGACTTGTTCGGCGTGACCGCGATCCGCGAGCGCAAGCGCTTGGATCTGATCGTCGAGCTGCAGCTCTGGCAGGCCGACGCGCCCTATGACCGCATCGGCCTGGAAGATCGGCACCGCGAGCTGCTCGGCGTGCCAATTCGCGAGGTCGTGCTGCCCGTTCGCCCGGGCCGCAACATGAGCTCGATCATCGAGATCGCCGCGCGCAACGAGCTGCTGCGCCAAGCCGGCCATCACCCGGCGAAAGAGTTCGTCGAACGCATCGAGAAGGGCCTGCTGCGGCCCGAAGAGCCGGAAGAGCGCATGCATCGCTCGCCGAGCGGCTCGTTCCGTTTCTTGTCTCACCCCAACGAAAGCTCGGCTCCGCCCCCGGTGAACGCCCCGGAGCGGAGATGAGCGACCCTGCGCGAACGTTGGTCGTGGTCGTCACCGGTCTGAGCGGTGCCGGTAAATCCACGGCCGTGCACGCGCTCGAAGATCTCGGGTTCTTCTGCGTCGACAACCTGCCGACGCCGGTCATGAACAGCACCCTGGAAGCGTTCGCTGCGGTCAACGTGAAGCGCATCGCGATCGGCATCGACGTGCGCGTGCGCGGCTTTTTGGAGGACGCAGCGGCGACCATCGAGAGCCTGCAGGACAACGGCGAGCGCGAAGTCGCGGTGCTGTTCCTCGACGCCTCGGACGAAGCGCTCCTGCGCCGTTTTTCCAGCACGCGCCGGCCGCACCCGCTGAGCACCACGCTCGAGCCCGGCAGCGAACAAGCCGCCACGGCGGTGCTGGATGGCGTGCGCATCGAGCGCGAGCTGCTGATGTCCTTGCGCGCCCGCGCCACCTTGGTGCTCGACACCACCCGTCTGAGCGTCCACGAGCTGCGCCGCGAGGTGACCTCGCACTTCGGACCGGGAGCCGACCGAACGCTGCGCATGCGCACGCGCTTCGTCTCTTTCGGCTTCAAATTCGGAACACCGGTCGATGCTGACCTGTTGTTCGACGTGCGTTTTCTGGACAACCCCTACTTCGTGCCCGAGCTGAAGGACCTGCCGGGCACCAATAGCGCGGTGAAACAGTTCGTCCTCCAGCAACCCGACAGCATCGGGTTTCTGGAGCGCGTCGCGGCGCTGCTCGAATTTTGTCTGCCGCGTTTCGAACGCGAAGGAAAAAGTTACCTGACGGTAGCCGTCGGGTGCACCGGTGGCCGGCATCGTTCGGTCGTGATGACCGACGAGCTCGGGACCCAGCTCAGGAAGCGCCTCGGCGTGAGCATCGACGTCGTTCATCGCGACGTCGACCGTGTCCGAATGGTCGGTCCGGGCGCCGACCCCGACCATCAAACCCCTTCCGCTCGAGCGATCTCGCTCAAGAATGCATCAACCCCCAAGAACCCATGACTAAAACCCATGACTAGCTCGCGTGGCACGTTCGAGGTGAGAAACAAGCTCGGCTTGCACGCCCGGGCCGCGACCAAGCTCGTGCAGCTCGCCTCCAAGTACCCATGTGATATCTTGGTCAGTCGTGCGGGCCAGGCCGCCAACGCCAAGAGCGTGATGGGCGTGCTGCTGCTCTGCGGCTCCAAGGGAACCCTACTCGACATCGAAGCCACCGGTGATGAGTCGGCGGAAGCCGTCAAGAAGCTGGGCGAGCTGATCAGCAATCGCTTCGGAGAAGACGAATAGAACGATGAGACAAGACGGGACGAGCATGCTCCAGAGCGGCGCCGCTTTGGTGCTCGACGGCATCGCAGGGTCGGCGGGTTACGCCATCGGCCGCGTGACGATCGTCGACACGCGCCGTTCGGGCATCGTCCGTCGTCACATCGAGGCCAACGAGGCCGAGGCGGAGCTGGCGCGCTTCGACGACGCAGTGGCGTTGTCTGCGGGCGAGCTGCGCATCGTGCTGGCCGACAAGCAGGGCAGCGCGAGCCGCGCCGAGATCTCGATCTTGGAGGCGTACGTGCTCATGCTCGAGGACGAAACGCTGCGCGACGCCGTGCAGAGCAAGCTCCATAGTGAGCTCATTTGCGCCGAATGGGCGCTGGATTTAGCGGTCGCGCAGATGGCAGCGGTGCTCCGCCAAAGCGGCGATCCGTACCTCGCCGAACGCAGCCATGACTTCGAGTTCGTGGAAGATCGCTTGCTCCGGACCATGGCCGGCAAGCAAGGCGCCGTGGTGCTGCCGAAAGACGGCGCGCCCAGCGTGCTCGTCGCGCACGACCTTTCGCCCGCCGAAACCGCGGGCCTCACCAAAGAGCGCGTGCTCGCGATCGTGACCGAAGTCGGCACACGCACGAGCCACACGGCCATCTTGGCGCGCGCGCTGGAGATCCCCGCGGTGGTCGGCGTGCCGAACCTGCTCAAGCGCGTCGGCACCGGTGACGTGATCGTGGTCGACGGCGTGCACGGCCAAGTCGCGATCACGCCGAGCGAAGCGCTGATTGCGGACACGAACGCCCGCGCAGGCCGCTTCAGTGACGTCGCCCGGCATCGCCGTGAAGCGCGTGATCGCCCGATCCGCACCAAATGCGGCCAAACGGTGGAGCTACGCGCGAACATCGAGCTGCCTTCGGAAGCCGAAGGCGCGCTCGAACAAGGCGCACGCGGCATCGGCCTGTACCGCACCGAGTTCCTGTATCTGGACCGCACGGAGCCGCCCACCGAAGACGAGCAATACGAAACGTATCGCCGCGTGGCCGAGGTGCTGGCGCCGTTGCCGGTCACGCTGCGTACGTTCGACATCGGCGGTGACAAGTTCGCCTCCGTGTTCCAAGTCCCTTCGGAGATGAACCCGGCGCTCGGCCTGCGCGCAGTGCGCCTGGGCCTCGCGCGCCAAGACATTTTTCTCACGCAACTGCGAGCGATGGTGCGGGCCTCGGCTCACGGCCAATTGCGCATCATGGTGCCCATGATCGCATCGATGGGCGAGTGGCGTCAGGTGAAGGCGCTGTTCGCGCAAGCCACGCGTGAGGTCGACGCCGCGGGTCACGCGCGCGCCCCGCACATCCCGCTCGGCATGATGGTCGAAGTGCCGTCTGCCGCGGTGATGGCCGAAGAATTCGCGATGGAGACCGAGTTCATGAGCATCGGCACGAACGACCTCGTGCAGTACACGCTCGCCGTCGACCGCTCGAGCCCCGAGCTCGCCTACCTGGCCTCGTTCTACGATCCAGCCATTTTGCGGCTGGTGCGTATGGTCATCCAAGCGGGCAAGAACCATTCGCGCCCGGTGCTGGTGTGCGGCGCCATGGCCAGCGATCCCTACGCGGCCATCCTGCTCATCGGCATGGGCATGCGCGAGCTGAGTATGGAAGCCGCGGCGATCCCGGAAATCCGCGAAGCCGTGGGCAGCGTCACGGTGGCCGAAGCGGAAGACGCCGCGCGCGTCATGTTCGCGGCCGAGACGGCCAAAGACATCGAGCGCCTACTGCAAGAGCGCTTCGGCGCCCGCCTCGAGCTGGATTCGTAGGCTTCGGGAACCCAAAACGGGCAACTCGCCGTGCGCCGCGACCGATACCGGCTCGATGGCGAGCTGGGGAGCTTTGGTTTTGGGGGTCGCCTCGTTGCTGCTCGCGTGCGAGGCCCCGCCTGCCGCTCGGCCGCGC
>OUNO010001469.1_pt2 | contig 15479 bp, 10 predicted proteins | sample 1779811 | NCBI WGS metagenome assembly OUNO01 (sample SAMEA3914804, study PRJEB12502) | metagenome | biome: forest; material: soil | place: Canada | collected 2010-06-25 | depth 0.3 m | reverse complement strand
CGCGGCGCGCGTGCTGCTCGGAGTGGGCTCGGTGCTGGCTGTCACCGGTGGCGTGCTGCTCGTGTTCAACACCCGGGTGACCTCTGAATCACGTGCGGTCGTGGCCGGTGTGCCAGGCGGCGCCACGCTCGGTTGGCAACGGAGCTTCTGATGCGCAATACCCCCTCGCTTCGCCTGTTGCTTCCCGTGTTCTTCGCGCTCGTCGCCTGGGCGTGCTCGACGAACATCGACACCAGCCTCGATCACAAGCTGTGTGACGCTCAAAAGCGCTGCAGCAGCGGCTACGAGTGCGACATCCCGAGCAACTATTGCGTGCGGCCCGGCGAGCAAGGCGGAGCCGGCGGCGGCGCAGGCACCGGCATGGGTGATAGCGGCGCGAATGACGAGGGTGGCGCGCCAGCAGGTGCGGGCCGCGCGGGTGCCGGCACTGCGGGGAGCGCGGGCGCTGGCGTGTGCACGGCCGACCAAGTCAAATGTGACGGCCAATGCATGGCGATGGACGCGGCCAATTGCGGAGGCTGCAACACCACGTGCACGGCGCCGAGCCATGGCGGGCCCGTGTGCTTCGAGGGCACGTGCAACTTCAGCTGCAGTAAGGGCTTCGCCCCCTGTGGCAACGTGTGCGTCGACTTCCAGACCGACCCGCTGAACTGCGGTCGCTGCGGCGCCGAGTGCCCCGCCCCCGTGGGCGGCAGCGCCGAGTGCGCGAAGGGCCAATGCCAGGCCGCTTGTGGCGGCGGGCTCGATCTGTGCGGTGGGCAGTGCGTCGATTTTCAGAGCGATCCGGCGCACTGCGGCGACTGCAGCACTGCCTGTGGCGCTGGGCTCGTGTGCTCGCTCGGCAGTTGCAAAGCGACCTGCGCGGCGGGCACGACGAACTGCGCTGGCGCCTGCATCGACACGGCGACCTCCCCCAGCAATTGCGGCGACTGCGGGAGCGCTTGCCCGGTTCCGGCCCACGGCAACCCGACGTGCAGCGGCTCGAAATGCGGCTTCAGCTGCGCGACCGGCTTCGCGCCTTGCGATTCGCGCTGTGTCGACATCGCCAATGACCCAAGCAATTGCAACGGCTGCAACCTGCAGTGCAACGCGCCGGCGAACGGCTTTCCGACTTGTACCGGGAAAGTCTGCAGCAGCGCCTGCAACGCCGGTTTTGCGCAATGTCCCAACGGCTGCGTCGACACCAGCACCGACCCGGGCAACTGCGGCGCCTGCGGCAAGCAGTGCTTGGCCAACGAAGTGTGCACGAACAAGGTGTGCACCTCGACATGCCCGGCGGGCACACAGAATTGCTCGGGCTCGTGCATCAAGCTGGCGACCGACCCGACGCACTGCGGCGCCTGCGACACCATGTGCCCGGGAGCGGTGCACGCGAGCCCGACTTGTGCGGCCTCCAAATGCACCCTGGCCTGCGATGCCGGCTACACGTTGTGCAACGGCGTCTGCAAACGGCTGGACAGCGATCTCGACAATTGCGGGATGTGCGGCAAAGCCTGCCCGCCCACGCCCAACGGCAGCTCGGCGTGTAGCGGCTCGGCTTGCGTGATCGGCGGTTGTAATGCGGGCTACGTGAATTGCGGCAACAAGTGCGTCGACCCCAACTCGGACGCGATGAACTGCGGCATGTGCGGCAAAGCCTGCCCCGGTGGACAAGTCTGCATCGACGGAGCCTGCGGTATGAACTGCGGCGGCAGCAAGACGGCCTGCGGGACCTCGTGCGTCGACACCAAGAGCGACCCCGCGAATTGCGGCATGTGCGGCACGGTGTGCCCCACGCCCGCTCACTCGGTGGCTTCGTGCAAGGACACGAAGTGCGCGTTTCAATGCCAGAACCCGTTCATCGGTTGCGGCACCGGTTGCATCGACCCACGCAGCGACGTCAATAATTGCGGCAACTGCAACAAGGTCTGCCCGGCGGTGACGAATGGCACGCCCATTTGCACCAATAGCCAATGCAGCGCGAGTTGCTCCGCAGGCCTGTCCGTTTGCGGAGGCGCGTGCGTGAACACGAAGACCGACGCGAAGAATTGCGGTGGCTGCGACAAGCCGTGTAAGGGCTTGCTGAAGTGCGTCCTCGGCCTGTGCCTGCTCTGAGCGTGCGCTGAGGCGCGCTTGTGCCGTGGCCTCGGCGCGCATGTGACGATTTGCTACCGATGCGGGCCGACAATCGAGCTATTTCCGCATTGTTTCGCGATCCGCCTCACTGGCACGCGCCGTGCTTTACGCCTGGCCGACACTCAACCTCAGGAGGCTTTTCAATGATTCGTTCTTCCATCGTAGTTTGTGGTCTAGGTGCTCTGGTGATCGCGCTCGGCAGCGGCTGCAACAAGGCCGCAGACGAGCAAGAGAAAGCCGTCGCCGCACAGACCAAGGCCAACGAGAAGATCGTCGAGGCCAATCAGGAAGCCGACAAGAAAGCGACCCAGGCGCAAGCCGACGCGGACAAGAAGATCGCCGAGGCACAAGCCGGCTTCCTCAAGCTGCGTGAGGACTACCGTCACGACACGACCCAGAATTTGGTCGATCTCGACAAGAAGATCGCCGACCTGGAGGCCAAGGCCAAGACCTCGACCGGCAAGAAGAAGGCAGACCTCGAGGTGCAGCTCGGCACCATCCGCACTCAGCGTGAAGCCTTTGCCAACGACTGGAAGACGATCGAAACTGCGTCCGCCACGACTTGGGATGCGACCAAGAATCGCCTCGACAAGGAATGGACCGACCTGAAGTCGATGGTCGACAAAGCAGCGTGACGCGCTCGCGCTCGACCGGACGAGCGCGGACCAGAAGGCCCTCGACTGCGTACTACGCGGCGAGGGCTTTTTTCATGGTGATCCTGCGAAAAAGAAGCTCAGACGCCGAGCTTCCTCGAGCTCGCCAAGAGCACACACACGGTGACCACTTCCATCGCCGAGCGCACCTGAGCGAGGGGCGGCATCGAGGGCGCGATGCGGATGTTGCGGTCGCGCGGATCCTTACCGAGCGGGAACGTCGCGCCAGCAGCCGTGAGCTTGACGCCAGCAGCATCGGCCAAGCGCACCACCTCGGCGGCACAGCCGTCGAGGGTGTCGAGGCTCACGAAGTAGCCGCCGCGCGGCTTGGTCCACGAGGCAACGCCCTTGCCCCCGAGCTCCTTCTCGAACGCGTCGGTCACGGCTTCGAACTTCGGGCGCAGCAACTCGGCGTGCTTCTGCATGTGTGACAGCATGCCCGCGTAGTCTTTGAAGAAGCGCACGTGGCGCAGCTGGTTGAGCTTGTCCGGACCGATGGTCTGAATGCCGGCGTGACGCTTCACGTCCGCGATGTTCGCCGGGCTGGAAGCCAGCGCCGCAACGCCGGCACCGGCGAAGGAGATCTTCGAGGTCGAACCGAACACGATCGCGCGATCCGGGTTGCCGGCTTCGGCGCACGCCGTGAGCACGTTCGCGAGGCGATCGCCCTCGGGGTACAGGTCGTGCACCGCGTAGGCGTTGTCCCAAAAGAGCCGGAAATCCGGGGCGGCCGTCTTCATCGAGGCCAGGCGGCGCACGGTGTCGTCACTGTATGTGGTGCCGGTCGGATTGCTGTACTTCGGCACGCACCACATGCCCTTGATGGCCGGGTCGTTCGCCACCAAGCGCTCGACCTCGGCCATGTCCGGACCGTCGTCGTTCAGCGCCACGATGATCATTTCGATGCCGTGGTGCTCGCAGATCGCGAAGTGACGATCGTAGCCAGGGCTCGGACAGAGAAACTTCACTTTCTCGCGACCCCACGGCGCTTTGCTGCCGGGCACGCCGTGCAGCAGCGCGCGCACCACCGTGTCGTGCATCAAGGTCAGGCTAGAAGCGCCGCCCACGACGACCTGCGCTGCGGGTGCGCCCAGCATCTCGGCAAAAATCGCCTTCATCTCGGGCAGGCCGTCGAGGCCGCCGTAGTTGCGGCCGTCGCTGCCGTCACTGCCCTTGTAGTCGCTCTCGCCGAGCGCGACGGTCAACTTCGAGGCCAGGTCCAATTGCTCGGATGACGGCTTGCCGCGCGTCATATCCAACTTGAGGCCTTGGGCCTTGAACGCGTTGTATCGCTGTTCGAGTTGTTCCGTGAGGGCCGCACGTTCCGAGGCTGAAAGTTTCGCGAGCTCAGTCATGGGGGAGGGCTCTAACGAAACTTTGGCGCGGGCGCCAGTCATGGCGAAGTGGCCCCGCGACGAGGCCGAAATACAGCCGAACCCGCGCCGATCGAGCGCCGTCCGAGGTCGCCGGTGCGGCCCAAGAGCCGGCGCATCCCTTGGCAGGCCGAGATAGCACTGACCCAAAACGCGACACCTGGGGTTAAAAAGCGTCGTGGGCTGGGCGTAGCAGGCAGTGTGCGAACACGTCTGATCCTCGGTTCTCTACCCGCCCTCGTCCTCCTCCTCGGCCATACCGCGCACGCCCTTCCCGGCACGCACGCACCCGCCATCTCGACCTACGATACGCGCGCTTCGAGCGTGGTGCTCGCGTATCGCCACGGCGTGAGCGACGCGGGGCCATTCAACACCTTCAGCTACAACGCGAACTTCACGAACACGACGGGCAAGCTGAGCGCGCAGTTCGGCCTGCACTACGTGAATTTCGCGCCCAAGACAAACAACGAGACGGCGCACGGCGTGGGCGCGAGCGGCGTCGCGTTGTTCGAGTTCCCGGTCGCGGCGCGTTGGGACGACGGAGTGCCGAAGGCCGCGCTGGCGTTCTACGTCGGCTCGGTGCCGACCATCTACGTGAGCGGCGAACGCAACTACCTCACCATTCCGTTGACCCTGGGCTTCGCAGTGCCGCTCTCGCCGCACAAAGCCATCACGTTCACGCCCTGGTTCGAAGTCGCGCCGAGCGCGAACTTGGACACGGTCTTCAAGCCGGCCGACGTGCAGATCGGCAGCAACGTCACCAATCAATCGCCCGAGTGTAGCTCGACCGATCCAGCGGTGCTCGCAAACTGCAAAGTGACGCTGAATCAAAGCGCGATCGAAGACGCGGTGAAGAAAGGCGTGACTGCGGACCTGAGCTTCAAGGTGCCGCTACGCGCGGGCCTCGAAGCGGGCATTCACCTCGGGCCCACGGTCGACTTCAATCTTTACACTGCCCTCGGCGCGCTCGGCGGCGGGTTTTCAGGCTCTTCCGTCGTTACCATCGGCGGCGGCCTCGTGTTCCGCTGGGATGACATCGTTCCTGCCGTCTTGCCCGTCGAGAAGCGTTTGGATCGCGAGGGCTGTGACGCGATCGAGAGCCGCTTTCGTAGTTGTCCGAGCTCGCGTCAATGGCTGACGCCCGAGCAGCGTGCGCGGCTCCCGCAGGCGCAAACGTCCGCGCCCGTCACTCCTGCTGCGCTGAGTCCAAAACCGATCCCGACGCCGATCGCGCCGAAGCCCGTTGCGGCGCCGCCCGTGCCTGCTCCTGCGGCCCCCTCCCCTACTCCGGCTCCTGAACCGCCGGCTCCGACTCAAGGGCAAAGCGCGCCACCCACGACCACCGCACCGGGCTCGTCGACCGCGGCGTTCCCGAATCCGAATTGAGACGCGGCGCGCCTACCAGTTGAGGCTCTTCGACACCGTCACCGGATCGCCGGTGAACGGTGCCACGCGAGCGCGCGCGACGGCACTGAGCACGCACGAGCGCAGCGCCGCAGGTGGCGGCGCGCTCGCGAACTGAACGGAGCGCGGGACACCGGACGGGCCGAACGTGGCCACGATTTGCGTGTGCACGGGGCCCTCCCCGCAGCCTCGTGCAGCGCGTGCCGCGCCCGCCAGAGCGCGGGCAAAGCTCGCGCGATCCAGACCTCCAGCGCTGTTCGTGCTCGCACGCGAGCGCGACGTCGAGCTGCCGGAAGCGGCACTCGTGAGCAGCCCCAGGCCCGGACGCTCGACGGGCAACGCGCCCATATTGACGACGGGGATACTCGAGGCGGGCGCGGAAATGGGCATGGCGACGGCCCGCGCGACCGGCATCGGCGAGGCCAGCTTGGACGGCGCGTGAGCCGTGGCATCGGCAGGCTCGATCTTCGCGCGCGCTTCTCCCCAATGGGACGCTCGCTGCGCGATCACGGCAGCCACGAGCGTTGCCGCGATCGACAACGCGGCGACGAACGACAGCTCGCTCGGCCGCGCATGCACGGCAGCCACCGTGTAGCTGGCGGCAGGTGGCGGCTCGGAACGCAGCGGTGCAGGCACGAGCAACGGCAGTGGACGCGGGAACGGCTGAGTGACCGCGGAGTCAGGCACCGAGTCGATACGCGGACGCGCGGACGCAAGCGGCAGCTCGAAATGAACGACGGGCGGCGGCGGCGGCATGGCGAAGCTCGGCAGCGACAATGCGCGCGGCGCGAGCAACAGCCGGGCGAGCCCCGGATCATCGAGCGCTAGCGATTGAGCCAAGGTGACAGCGGCGCTGGAGCTTGGCCCGCTCTCGCTGTCCGGCCAGCTGCCGCGACCCTCGAGCGCGGCGCGCAGCTCGGGAGTGGTGACGAGCGGGCGCCATTCGTGGGTGCCGCGCCGGCAAACCTCTGCGCCGCGCGCGAGCCCTTGGCGATAGACCAGTGCGATCTCCGCAGGTGCCAGCTCGAGCTGCACTTTCCAGCGGCTGCCGTCCGGCTTCGAGGCGCGCGGGGACCCATCACGCCGCGAGGGCTGGATTCGGCGCGCGGTGACGCGCGGATTGCGTGGCCTGGACGCGCTCGGTTGACTGTCGATCACGGAGACCTCCCTCGTAGACCACGCGGGCATACCACGGGTCGTGAGCCGACCGAATTGCGAATCGAGCATTTTTTCCGCTAGATTCTGACGCCACCGGAAGCAAGAGCGCCGCACTTTCCTGTACAGCCGTCGATCCGGGGCCCAGGTAGCTCCAAGCTGAGCTCGAGCCGTGCGCCGCGGGTGATTTCTTCGGATCAGAGCCGCCGGCTGGCGACACCCAACGGCTCGCGAGTAGCCAACGAAAAGCCCATTGCCAGATCGAGGCGCGCCCCGCGCTTTCGGGAAGACGGTTAACTCGGCATTGCCGACCTGAAACCGGTTCCAGTTTGCGTGTGTTTTTGAGCCGTGGCGGGTGACGCTTCGCGCTATTGCAGGAGGCGCCGGAACGCGCCAGAACGACAATCGTGGCGCTTTGGTTCGGCCGCGGTCCGAGCTATGGTCCGCGCGCATTGCCCATGACCGAGACGCGCACACTCGACCTTTCCGCGCTGAAAGGCCCCCCCCGTTCATTCCTATCGAGACCGAAGCTGATGCGCACGGCACGTGCGCTCGTCGCCGGGCTTTCGCTGCTGGGCCTGTGTGCTTGCCACCCCAGTCGAGACGATAGCGGCGGCGGCTTCCCGCGTGCCGACACGTTCTATGTCGCTGGTTGGCAGTGGGGCGAGCCCTCTTCGTTCAATCCGTTGCTGAGCAACCCGGACTGGCCAGTCAGCACGATGAACCTGATCTACGAAACGCTGCTCATGTACAATTCGCTCAGCGGCAAGATGGAGCCGCTGCTGGCGCAGTCTTACGAAGCGCACGACGACAACATCGAGATCACGCTCGACCCGGGTGCGCATTGGAACGACGGCCAGCCCGTCACGGGCTGGGACGTGGCCTACACGTTCGCGCTCGGGCAAAAGTACAAGAGCCTGAATATCGCTCCGATCTGGCAGTACTTGAGCGCAATCCACGTTTATGGGGAAGACGGGCAGGAAGCCAAAGAGCCGAGCGCGGGCGGTAAATATCCGCGCCGTGTGGTCTTCGAGCTCAACAAAGAGAAGAAGAACCCGCTCGTCGTGCTCGACGTGCTGCAAGCGCAGCGCATCATCCCCCGGCATGTAATCGAGCCGCTGCTCGCGAAGTACAACGGTAGCCTCGACGAGTTCAACAAGCTCAAGTTCGACAAGGACGTAGTGAGCTCCGGACCGTACAAGGTGTTCTCGTACAGCAGCGAGAAGATCGCGGTCGTGCGCGACGACAACTACTGGGGCAACGCCGCATTGCACGGCGGTCAGAAGCCCGTCGTGAAGTACGTGGTGCACCCGATCTACAAGAGCAACGACGCCTTCAGCATCGCGCTCCGCCAGGGTCGCCTCGATGCTTCGAGCACGTTCGTGCCGCGCATCTGGCTGAAGGCCAAGAAGGGCGTGCGCAGCTGGCTCGACCAAGAGCCGTACTTCCTGAGCAGCTCGATGCCCATGCTGCTCGTCAACCACAAGAAGAGCCCACTGTCGGACGTGCACATGCGGCGCGCGATGGGCTTCGCCATCAACTACAAGGACATTCGCGAGCTGGCGGTGTCCGGATACAGCGAGCCCCTGAAGCCCGGCCTGATCCTGCCCTTCGGTCTGGAAGGCAAGTTTTACTCCGACGAGGACACGAAGAAGTACGGCACCTGGTTCGATCCGGAGAAGGCCAAAGCCGAGCTGAAAGAAGGCGGCTTCACGCCCGTGTTCGGCCCCGACGGCGAGCTGATCGAGACGCGCGACAAGAACGGCCAAAAGGTGCCCACCGTGTACGTGAAGTCGCCTACCGGCTGGAGTGACTGGGAGTCCATCGTGCGCATCGCCGTGAAGAGCATGCGCTCGGTCGGCATCGATGCGCGCGAGCGCTTCGTGGACGCGAGCTTGTTCTGGAACGCGCTGTTCGAGGGCGACTTCGATCTGATCATGAACACGCCGTCGTCGCAGCCCTCGCCTTCCAAGCCCTGGTCGCGCTTCGAGAGCGTGATGACCACGCAAGACTTCGCGCCGCTGGGCGAGAAAATGTACAAGAACATGGGGCGCTTCAACGACCCGAAAGCCCCGGGCTACCTGCCGCGCATCGACGAGCTGCTCGCCCAAATCCCGACCGTCAAAGACGATGCCGCGCGGCTTTCGGCGTACCGCGAGCTGAACGTGCTGTTCATGCAGCTGCAACCCGATTTGCCGCTCGTGTATCGGCCCGACGCCTTCTACGAATTCAGCACCAAGCATTGGTCCAACATGCCGAGCGCCGCGAACCCCTACTTACCGCCGCTCACGCCCGGTGATCGCCTGGGCACGAACATGCTTTGGGCGATCAAGCCCGTGCTCAGCAACTGATCTGCTGCCCGACGAGCCTTCCCGATGTTGAAGAACTATCCCACGCTCAAGCACATTCTCGGCCGCGCCGGCTGGTACTTCGTGACCTTCCTGGTCGCGATCACGATCAACTTCTTCCTGCCGCGCCTCGGTGACGCGAACCCGGTCGACACCATGATGGCCAAGGCCAGCGCTGGCCTCGACTCCGCCTCGGCCAAAGAGAAAGAAGAGGCGTACCTCAAAGAGTTCAACCTGGTCGAGGTCGACGAGGCCGGGAAGGTCAAGCACGACGCGCACGGCAAGCCCGTGCGCACATCCCTCGGCCATCAATTCCTGAACTACCTGGAGATGAGCCTGCAAGGCGATCTCGGTGGCTCGATCTTGCAGCACCCGAAGCGCGTCAGCGAAATCATCAAAGCGGCCATCCCCTGGACGCTCGCGCTGCAGCTACCGACGATCATCTTCGGCTGGCTGATCGGCAACGTGCTCGGCGCGCTCGCCGCCTACAAGCGCGGCTTGTTCGACAAGGTCGCCTACCCGCTGGCGCTCTTGGCCAGCGCCATTCCCGCGTTCTGCTTCGGCATGCTCCTGGTCTACGTGCTCGGCGTGCGCCTCGAGTGGTTCCCCGCAGTGGGCGGCTATGATGACGGCATCACACCGGGCATGAGCTGGGCATTCTTCCGCAGCGCCAGCTACTATTACGTGCTGCCGTTCTTGTCGGTGTTCTTGATCGTGGTCGGCGGCCAGGCCATCGGCATGCGTTCGATGTGCATCTACGAGCTCGGGACCGACTACGTGAAGTACGCCAAGCTGCTCGGCGTCAAAGAGAGCAAGATCCTGTATTACATGTTCCGAAACGCGATGCTGCCGCAACTCACGGGCCTGGCCCTCGCGCTCGGCACCATGTTCGGCGGCGCGCTGATTACGGAGATCATCTTCAGTTACCCGGGCCTGGGCATGGCCGTGCTCACCGCGATTCAGGGTAACGATTACCCGATGATCACCGGCTGCACGCTGCTGGTCACGGTGTGCGTGCTGATCGCGAACTTCAGCGTCGATGTCCTCGTCGGCTTCCTCGACCCGCGCATTCGAGCCGCGCAACAGACGGGCAAGTGACATGAAGCTGCTCAAGAATCTGCTCAAGACCCCCTCCTTCGTGATCGGCATGGGTCTGTTCCTGGGGACGCTGCTCTTGGCGCTCGTCGGCCCGCTCGTGCTGCATGTCGACGTGTACACGCGCGTCGGCCTGGCCTACATGGCGCCGTCCAGCGAGCATTGGCTGGGCACCGACCACATGGGCGTGGACATGATTTCCTTGCTCATCGCGGGACTCCGTTCCTCGCTGTACGTCGGCTTCCTCGCGGGCACCGTGGCCACCATCGTGGGCACGTTGATCGGCCTGTATGGTGGCTACAAGGGCGGCTTGATCGACGATATCTTGACCGTCGGCACGAACCTGTTCTTGGTCATCCCCAGCCTGATCGTGCTGATCTTGCTCAGCGCGAGCATCGAGAACGGCCGCAGCCTGACCTTGATCGCGCTGATCATCGGCTGCACCACCTGGACCTGGAGCGCTCGCGCCGTGCGCGCGCAGTCCTCCAGCTTGCGCAGCCGCGATCACGTAGCACTGGCCCGGATCAATGGTTACGGAACGATGGGTATCGTGCTGATGCACATCATGCCCTACCTGCTGTCTTACATCTTCATGGTGTTCATCCTGCAGATGGCCACCGGCATCCTGTCGGAAGCCAGCATCTCCATGCTCGGCCTCGGCCCGTATGATTCGATTTCGCTGGGCAAGATCCTGAACGAAGCCAAGACCAACGAGGCGCTGACCGACGGTGCCTGGTGGGCGTTCGCTCCGGCCATGGTGCTGATCACCGTGATCGTGTTTGCCCTGTACATCATCAACACGTCTCTCGAAGGCGTGTTCAACCCGCGCTTGAGGAAGTGAATGAGCACCCCGATTTTCGAGGTCGACAACCTGCGCGCGCACTACCTGACGCGCTTCGGGCAAAAAATCCAAGCGGTCGACGGCGTCTCTTTCTCGCTCAAACCGGGCGAAATTCTGGGCATCGCCGGCGAGTCCGGTTGCGGCAAGACCACGTTGGTCAGCGCCTGCATGGGTCTGTACATCCCGCCGCTGCACCTCTCCAGCGGTGACGTGCGCGTCGAAGGCAAGAGCATCATCGGGATGGACGTCGAGGCGCACCGGAAGGGCGTGCTCGGCAAGCAGGTCGCCATGATCCCGCAGGGCGCGCTGAACTCGCTGAACCCGACCCGGAAGGTGAAGGATCTCGCGACCGACATGATCCTGAGCCACGACGAGAACGCCGACAAGAAGGCGATTCACGCCCGCTTGCAGGAGCGCTTCCAGAAGCTCGGCATGCCCGCCGCCGAGGTGCTCAATTCCTACCCCGTGCAGCTCCCCGCAGGCATGAAGCAGCGCGTGGTCATCGGTATCTCCACCCTGCTCGATCCGCGCGTGGTGATCGCCGACGAGCCCACCTCCGCGCTCGACGTGTCCACACAAAAATCGGTCATTCGCCTGCTGTTCGAGCTGATGGACGCCGGCATCATCGGCAGCATGTTGTTCATCACTCACGAGCTACCGCTGTTGCGGCACGTCTCGAACAACATTGCGGTGATGTACGCCGGCGAGTTCGTCGAGGTCGGCAACATCGAGCAGGTGATCTTCGACTCGCGCATGCCGTACACCAAGGCGCTCATGGGCTCGATGCTCAGCGCAGAGTCCGGGCATCGTGGTGAAAAGCCGGTTGCCATCGAAGGCGCGCCGCCAAATCTCGCTTACCCGATCAAGGGCTGCCGTTTCGCCGAGCGTTGCCCGGTGGTGCGGCCCGATTGCAAAGAGAACCAGCAAGTGATCCGCATCGTCGCGGAGCGCGAGGTCAGGTGCCAGTATGCCGAGTGATGGTAGCCCGCTGAAGTTCGAAGCCAAAAACCTTTCCCGCAGCTACGGGCACGGCAAAAAGCTGGTCGAAGCCGTGAAGAACGTGAGCTTCGCGATCCCGAACCGCGACATCATCAGCGTCGTCGGTCAATCCGGCTGCGGCAAGACCGTGCTGGCGAAGATGCTGCTGCGTCTGGAAACGCCCACGAGCGGGACGCTGCTATTCAACGGCAAGCCGATCACGAGCGAAGCCGATCCGCGCGACCATTGGCGCTCCGTACAAGCAGTCTTCCAGGATCCGTTCTCGGCCTTCAATCAGTTCTTCACGATTCGCGCGCAGCTCAAGAGCAGCTTCAAGCTGTTCAAGGAAAAACCCAGCGAAGAAGAAATGGAAGCCCGGGTAGACGCCGCGCTCCTGGCCGTGAACATCAAGCCCAAAGAGGTCGAAGGGAAATACCCCTTCGAGCTCTCGGGTGGCCAAATGCAACGCATGCTCCTGGCGCGGATCTTCATCCTGCGTCCGCAGGTGCTGATCGCCGACGAGCCGACCAGCATGGTCGATGCCTGCAGCCGCGCGAACATCCTCGACTACCTGATGAAGCTCAAGCAAGAGCTGGACATGACCATCGTGTTCGTCACGCACGACATCGGTCTCGCTTGCTACATTTCCGACTCGATCTTCATCATGCACCAAGGTGAAATCGTCGAGCAGGGCCCACCCGATCAGGTCACCGGATCCCCACAGAGCGCGGTAACCAAGCAACTGCTCGAGGACATCCCGGACGTGCACCGGGAGTGGATCAAGCGCGGCGCCGCGGAGTAAGGGCCCTAAGCCTTTTTTCCAGCTGCGGCTGACTTTTTCGAGGGCCGGATTAAGACCGGGCCGAGAGCGGCCGTTCCCTAGGCCACGGATGGCCTCGCCTGCGGATCCGAGTCAGCCTCCAGCGCCGCTGCTCGCGCTTTCGCCGTCGCTCGCCGCGGCGCATGATCGAAACTCGCTCCGGTCGGCGATCGGCGACGAGCAGACCGTGGACATTCGCGTGTCTGGCTCGCCGATCGTGAGTGACGACCTGCTCAGTGGCTCACGCATCTACCTGCGCGCGTTGAACTTCGGCGTGACCGAAGAGGCGCAGGGCCGGTACGCTGCGCAGCCCGAGGGCGAGCTCGGGCGCGGCGCGATCGGACGCGTGTTCGTCGCGGACGATTTACACCTCGGTCGAGCGGTGGCCGTCAAAGAGCTATTGGACGGCGCCCAGGAAGATCTCGACGGCACGCTCGCGTTGAAAACGGTGTCGCGCTTCCTGCGCGAGGCGCGCGTGACCGGCGCGCTGGAGCATCCGAACATCGTCCCCGTGTACGAGCTCGGACGACGCCGCGACGGTACGCTGTACTACACGATGCGCATCGTGCCCGGACGCACGCTGACACAAGCCATCGGCGATGCGCCCGGGCTACGAGAGCGCCTGTCACTCGTGAATCACTTCTCCGGCTTGTGTCAGGCCATCGCGTACGCGCATAGCCGCGGCATCGTGCATCGCGACATCAAGCCCGACAACGTGATGATCGGCGAGTTCGGCGAGACCGTGGTGCTCGACTGGGGCATGGCCAAGCGCGTGGCCCTGCCCCAGAGCGGAGTTTCGGATCCACCGAGCGCCATGCTCGCGCCCGAAGCTTCCGAGCTCGGGCTGACGCTCGAAGGCAGCGTCTGCGGCACGCCGTTGTACATGAGCCCGGAACAAGCCTCGGGTCGCAGCGCCGACGTCGACGAGCGCTCCGACGTTTGGTCTCTCGGCGTCGTGCTGTACACGATTCTGAGCGGCCACACGCCATTTTCTGGCGAGAGCCTGCTCGCGCTCATGGCTGCGATCAACGGCGGGCAGTACGCCCCCCTGCGCAAGGTCGATCCGCAAATCCCCGCCGAGCTCGCCGCGGTTGTCGAGCGCGCATTGCAGACCAATCCACTCGATCGCTACCCGAGCGCGCGGGAGCTCGCGCGTGACGTGCAGGCATACCAAGCGGGCATGCGCGTCGCCGCCTACGAATATTCCTCGCTCGAGCTGTTACGACGCTTCGTGGCCCGCCACCGGGTACCAGTGATCGCCTCGGCACTGGCCTGCATCGTGATGTTGGTCTCCAGCATCGTGGCCTACCGGCGCGTGGTGGTGGCCAGAGACCGCGCGCTGCTGGCTGAACAACACGCGCGAGACAACGAGCTCGCCGCGCGCCACAGCGCCGAGCGCGCGCGCCACAGCTTGGGGGAAGTGCTGCTGGAGCGAGCCGAACAGGCCCTGGAAGAAGGCGACAGTGTGAGCGCAGAGCTGCTGGCTGCACGTGCGCTCGGACAACAAGAGCGTGCCGATGCGCGCGGCGTGATCATCGCCGCGCACAGCGCGCTCCGGCCGATCCTCCTCGGCACGCTCGCCGACGCGAAACGTTGCACGCGCACCTCGCTCTCGTTCGACGCAGATCTGTTCGTGTGTGTCACAGGCCGCGAGCTGCGTGTGTATTCCCTGCGCGCGAAGCAACTGCGGCTGACCCGTGCGCTGCCCGCAGAGGCGACAGCAATGTCGCTTGCGAGCGACGGTTCGGCGCTGGCCACGACGCTCGCCGACGGCACGCTGAACGTCGATCTCGCCCCGTTCGGCGGCCCCCCCGCACACAACGAGCGCTGCGCCGGCAAGCCGACGACGGTAGCGGTTGCCAACGGCGGCAACGTTTTCGCGTGCGGCAGCGAGCGCGGTCAGGTCGCGGTTTGGCAAGGCAACGCGGTGCAGCGCTGGGAGCTCGGTCAAGCCGCCTCGGCTCTCGGCGTGTCGAAGGATGGCAGTCAGCTCGTGGTCGGCGGCGAGCTCGGCACGCTCGTGGCTTACGACATCGCAAGCCATCGGCAGCGGCGCCTCGTCGGACACACTGGCACCGTGCTGTCGCTCGCGCTCATCGAGCAGGGCCGCTATCTGGCGAGCGGTGCCGCCGATCGCACGGTGCGTTTCTGGGACACCAGCAAGGCAACGGCGTTGCAGCCGCCGCTCGTGCACAGCGACGCGGTGAGCGCCCTCGGCTGGTCGGAGGATCGCCGGTTCGTCGCGCTCGGCGGCCGAGACAAAACCTTCCGTGTCGCAGATCTGCGCACGGGCAAGAGCGCGCTGATCCGTCAGCACGACGAGGCCGTGGAGCTTGCCAGCATTTCGACGGACGGCAGCCAGCTTGCCTCGTACAGCCGCGATGTCGGGCTCAGGTCGTGGAGCCTTGCGGCGAAGGGTGAGCCGTCGGAGCTCAACGAACGGGGCAATGTGCTCACGCTCGGGCTCAGCGCGAGCCCGGATCAGCTGCTGAGCGCGGGCCTTGGCCGCAATGGCGTGTGCGTTTGGGAGTTGAGCCTTGGCGCGTGTGCCACGCGCTTGCCCGTGCGCCTCGACCGCGTGCGCGCCATGGCACTCTCTCTGGACCGCCAAAAGCTCGCGCTCGCCGGGTCGGGCAGCCAAATCTTCATTTGGGATTTGCGGCAGTTGATCCCGACTCAAGTCATCGCCGGCCTGCC
>OUNO011323049.1_pt1 | contig 15492 bp, 11 predicted proteins | sample 1779811 | NCBI WGS metagenome assembly OUNO01 (sample SAMEA3914804, study PRJEB12502) | metagenome | biome: forest; material: soil | place: Canada | collected 2010-06-25 | depth 0.3 m | reverse complement strand
CCCCCGCCGCCTCCACCGCCCCCACCAGCGCCGAGCAAGCGTCACCTGGTGATCGCGCTTGGTCCTGCGGCAGAGATCGGCCTCTTGCCGACGCTCGGTGCGGGTGCAGAGGCTTCCATCGGGGTCGCGTTCGATCGTCTCTCGTTCGAAGCATTCGGCGCCGACTACTTGAACCGCGATCACGACACGCCGATGGGCAACGCGGGGGGCACCTTCTCACTACGGGGCGCAGGTGCTCGCGCTTGCTACGTGCTCGCACCGGGCGCTGTCAGCTTCGCTGGCTGCGCGGGAGGTTCGGTCAACCATCTCGCTGCACGCGGCTACGGCGTGTCCGAGCCCGGGCACGCAGCGACCGACATTGGTGCACTTTCGCTCTCGGTGCGCATGGCCGTTGCACTCAGCACGCATGCATCACTTCGGCTCGACGCCGGGCCCAGTTACATCCTCGGTGACGCGAAGTTCGTGTTAGCAAGCGTCGGAGAGGTGTATCGCGCCACCCGTTTCGACGGTGCTGGAAGCCTCAAACTTGCTTGGCAATTCTGACGGTGAAGCGGCGCGCTCGCGATCCCGCTCGAGCGCCCGACTTTCCGGGTGCGTTTGGCAGCGCTCTCCCTTCACATGTAAGGTTTCACGCTGAATGAGGCTTTCTTCATGGCGGGCAATCCTGCCATTGCTGTGCGCGGGAGCGTGCTCGTTCCCGGACTACGTCTTCGCCCCGGCGGGCGAAGCGAGTGGCGGCGCTGCGGGTGCCGCAGGCATGGCCAACACTGCCGGGAGCCCAGGCAGTACCACCTGTGAGGATGGCGTTCGGGGCGAGAACGAGACCGGCATCGACTGCGGCGGAGAGTGCAAGCCGTGTGAGACCACGCCCGCGCTGCCCACTTGCTCGGACGGCGTGCGCGGCACGTTCGAGACGGGCATCGATTGCGGCGGGCCCTGCCCCGGCTGCAACTCCTATGAAGACTGCACGGTAGCGAAAGACTGCGCGAGCCTCGTTTGCCAAATGGGCGTCTGTCAGCCGCCGAGCTGCGACGATCACGTGAAGAACGGCACGGAGAGCGACCTCGACTGCGGTGGGCGGTGCCCCTTGTGCGCGCCACCGCTGAATTGCAACTCGGAAGCGGACTGCGCGAGCGGAGTGTGCACGACGTCGAAGTGTCAAAAACCGAGCTGCAACGATCGCGTCACCAATGGCACCGAGACGGGCGTCGACTGTGGCGGCGCATGTCCGGCTTGTTCGCTGGGTATGCCGTGTCAGGTCGCGGACGACTGCTTGTCCAAGAGCTGTGACGACACTCACTCGTTGTGCGTCGCCGAGCTGTGCCAAGACAAGACGAAGAACGGTCTCGAGACCGATCAGGACTGCGGCGGCGACGCCTGTGCGCCGTGCGTGCCGGGCCTCGCCTGTCTGAAGAACAGCGATTGCACGAGCTTGGTGTGCAACGGCACGAACAAGCACTGTGACGCTCCCAGCTGCTCGGATGCCGTGCTCAATCAGGACGAGAGCGACACCGATTGCGGCGGCAGCAAGTGCCCGCACTGCGCCAACGCCTTCAAGTGCCGAGACGCCAGCGACTGCACGAGTGGCGTCTGCCAAGCCAAGCTCTGCGTGCCAGCCAAGGCGACCGGCGCGCGACTGATTCAAGACGGCTGGGTCGCGACCGCTTCCGACACGTTTTACAGCTCGGCCGCTCAGAACATGATCGACGGTGACGCGGGCAATCGCTGGACCTCGGGCAAGTCACAAACATCGGGCATGTGGGTGACGATCGACATGCACAAGCCGCAGATCTTCTTCAACATCAACATCGACGCCAGCGAATGGCCTGCGGACGCGGGCAGGCAATACAAGGTCTCTACGTCGAACGACAGCACGTTCGGTAGCGACGCCAAGGAGTTTTCGGCCGGCAAGGCGTCGCAAGATCTGACTTTCGAAACGGCCGTCGTCGCTCGTTTCTTGAGGATCGAGCTGACCTTGGGAGGCTCCGAGTGGTGGAGCATCGGAGAGCTCACCGTCACCCAGTGAAGGTGCGGCCGTTCGGCTGAGTCTCGGGGTCTTTCGCCCCGCGTAGAATTGTGCCCCGGCGTGTTTCTACCAGGCGCAGGGCGGCTACCTCGGATCGCCTGCGAAACCGAGCCAGAGCGCAACAGTTATGCATGGCACGCGCCGTGCGTAACCATACGGCACATGCTCGAGCGGCTGCTGGATTTCTCTCTCTCCCATCGTATCGCGACCTTCGTGCTGACTGTTGTGCTCTTGGCCTGCGGCTTGTTCGCGTTCAAGAACCTGACCATCGAAGCGTTCCCGGATCCGACCGACACACAGGTTCAGATCATCACGCTCTTCTCCGGACAGCCGACGGAAGAGGTGGAGCGGCGCGTATCGCTTCCCCTCGAACGCGCGTTGAACGGCACACCGGGCTTGACCCGCTTGCGCAGCATCTCGCTCTTCGGCCTGTCGTTCGTGACGATGACGTTCGACGACGCGACCGACCCGATGCGCGCGCGTCAACAAGTGACCGAGCGTATGGCCGACGCGAACTTGCCGGAAGAGGCGCACCCCACGCTCGGCCCGTACGCTACGCCAATCGGCGAAATCTATCGCTACACGCTGGAGAGCAGCAAGTCCGACCCGATGACCCTGCGCACGTTGCAGGACTGGGTGGTCTCGCCGCGCCTGCTGCAGGTGCCGGGCGTGGCCGACGTCGTGTCCTACGGCGGGCTCGTGCGCGAAGTGCACGTCGAGCCAGACGTGAGCAAGATGGTCGACCTAGGCGTGAACCTGAACGACGTGTTCGCGGCGCTCAAGAAAGCCAGCTCCAACGCGACCGGCGGCTACGTCGAACGCGGCTCGGAAATGTTCGTCATCCGCAGCTTGGGCATCTTCAGCAACATCGACGATCTGCAGCACGTGCGCGTCGGTTTCAACAAGACGCGGCCGGTGGAGCTGCGGGACGTGGCCAAGGTGCAAGAGGGGTATGCGCCGCGCCAGGGCGTCGTGACGCGCGACTCGAACCAAGACGCGGTCGAGGGCATCGTCCTCATGCGCCGCGGCGAAAACCCGACTGTCGTGCTCGACGCGCTGCGCGAACGCATCGGCAAGCTCAGCCGCACCTTACCGGCGGACGTGAAGATCAAGCCGTTTTACGACCGTACGGAGCTCGTCAACACCACGCTCAAGACGGTGTTCGAGAATTTGGCGGAGGGCGCCACGCTCGTCACACTGGTGCTGTTCGCGTTCATGTTGTCGCTGCGCGCCTCTCTGATCGCGGCCGCGGTGATTCCGTTGTCTTTGGCGGCGTCGTTCGCGTTTCTGTACTCGCGCGGCATGTCCGCCAACCTGCTGTCGATGGGCGCGGTCGACTTCGGCATCATCGTCGACGGCGGTGTGATTTTGGTGGAGCATTTGTTCCACAAGCTATCGCCGAGCCCGCACGGGCCTGCGCCGAGCGACCCTTCCTTGCCGCTCGCCGAGCGCATCGCCGCGGCGGCGAAAGAGGTCGCGCGACCGACACTGTTCTCGCTGCTGATCATCATCGCCGCGTACATTCCGATCTTCTCGCTGCAGCGCGTCGAGGGGCGCATCTTCTCGCCGCTGGCCTACACCGTGGTGAGTGCGCTCGTGGGCGCGCTCTTGGTGAGCTTCACGCTGGTGCCCGTGCTGTGCCTGATCGCGCTCAGACGCCCGAAGGTGATGCGCGACTCGCCGTTGCTCACCTTCGCGCAGCGCGTGTTCGATCCGACGATTCGCTTCGCCATGCGCAACGTCGTGATCGTGCTGATTTTGGCCGGCGGCGTGCTCGGCGGCGCGGTGGCGCTGATGCCGCGCCTGGGCAGCGAGTTCTTGCCCGCGCTGAACGAGGGCGCGCTGTACGTGACCGTGCTCTTGCCCGGCAACATCTCGCTCAGCGACGGCCGTGCCCTGACGCCGAAGCTGGAGACCATCCTGCGCAAAACCCCGGAGGTCGTGTCGGTGCTGTCACAGCTCGGTCGACCGGAAGACGGCACCGATACCAAGCTGCCCAACAACCTGGAGATCTTCATCAAGCTGAAGCCCATGGCAGAATGGCGCCACGACAAGCACTCGATGGGCGATCTGATCGAGGAGATGAGCTTCGCGCTCCAGCAGATCCCGGGCATCGACTACAACTTCTCGCAACCGATCCGCGACAACGTGGAAGAGAACGTGTCTGGCCAGAAGGGTCAGGTCGCGCTCAAAATCTACGGTGAGGACTTGGACAAGCTCACCACGGCTGCCGAAAAGTCGCGCGACGTGATCGGCAAAATCCCGGGCGCCGTGGACGTGGGCATCACCAAGTCCGGGAGCACTCCGCAGATCGCCGTGCACTTGGATCGCCAAGCCCTGGCGCGCTTCGATCTCGATCTGGGCGACGTGCAGGACTACATCGAGACCGCCATGGGCGGGCACACCGCGAGCGAGTTCTGGGACGGCGAAAAGCGCTTCGACGTCACCGTGCGCCTGCCCACTGCGACCCGCGAGGACATCGGCGCGATCCGCAAGATCATGCTGCCGCTGAAAGACGGCACGCTCTTGCCACTCTCGGCCATCGCCGACGTGTCCATGGCCACGGGCCGCGCCGCCATCACGCGCGAAAATGGGCAGCGCTACATCGGCGTGCGCATGAACGTGCGCGGCCGCGATCTGGGCTCGTTCGTCGCCGAAGCCCAGCAGAAGATCGGCGAAAACGTGCCCGTTCCACCGGGTTACGAGCTGACTTGGGGCGGCGAGTTCGAGAACCAGCAGCGCGCCATGGCGCGCTTGCGCATCGTGATCCCGGTGGCCCTGATCATCACGTTCTTGCTGCTGTTCTCGGCCTTCAACTCGGTGTTCGACGCGACGCTGATCATGCTCAATGTGCCTTTCGCGCTGGTCGGCGGCATCTTCGCCCTGGCCGCCGCAGACATGCCGCTCAGCGTGTCGGCCGCCGTCGGGTTCATCGCGCTCTTGGGGCAGGCCGTGTTGAACGGCGTGCTCGTCGTCGCCGCCATTCGTGGGCGGCTCGCCAATGGCGAGGCCCTGCTCGACGCGGTCGTGCAAGGCACGCGCGATCGTTTGCGCGCGGTACTGATGACCGCGCTCTTGGCATCGCTCGGCTTGCTCCCTGCGGCGATGTCACACGCCATTGGCAGCGAAACACAGCGGCCGATCGCCGTCGTGGTCGTGGGCGGGACAATCACCGCAGCAGCGCTGGCGTTGATCGTGCTCCCGGTCACCTTCTACCTTGCGTTGCTAGTGCAAGAACGCCTCAAGCGCGGTGCGCTCTCTTCCGCCCCGGCGAACTGAACGAAGCGGCACTCGCCGACATTTTGGCTGATTTCCAGGCGAGCTCGGGCCGCGGCCTCGCCTCGAGCTCATCTGGGATAGGCTCTGGTCCGTTCGCGCCGCCGGGCGCGCTCCACGAATGGACCTGAACACCATTGCCCTGTGGCTCGGCGCCGTGATGGCCGGGTCTCTCTTCCTCCGCACCATTCGCGCGCCGCATCGCCCCGTTGGCTGGTTGCTCGTCACGGGCTCGATCCTGACCACGGCAGGGCTCGGCTGGCTGCTGTTCCCGAGCAGCGTGGGCTACGTCACCGGCATGCTGGCATTCGTGTTCATCTTGCTGCCCTCCTGGCTGCAGAGCGCGGGCACCCGCGCTAGCCGTCAGTCGCGCTATGGGCGCGCGCGCCGTCTGCTCGGTGTGGCGGCCTGGTTGCACCCCTTCGATGGCGTGCGCTCGGCACCGCGTCTCTTCGAAGCGTTCGAGCTCGCGCACCTCGGGCGAGTCGATGACGCAGTCGCGTTACTGCGCGTGCTCGCTCAAGGCAATGGTCAGATTGCGCTCGTCGCCGAGGCGCATCGCCTGCGCCTGCAACGACGTTGGAACGAGCTCAAAGCATTCGCCGAGCGCAACGGCTTGCAGGCGCTGCAGCGCGAGCCAACATTGTTCACGCTCTACTTGCGCGCCTTGGGCGAGCTGGGCGAGCTCGATAAATTGGCGGATTTCATGCGCGCCCACGAGCCCACGGTGATCGGCCTGGGCGCGTTCGACATGAGCATCCTGTACTTGTTCGCGTTTTCGGGTCAGATCGAGCTGACTCGGCAGGCCGTTGGCTCCACGCGGCCCTTGTTCGAGGACTCGGATCGGGAGCTATGGGTGGCGCTCGCCGCCGAGCACGCCGGCGACGCGGAGCTCGCGCGTCAGCTGTTCGGGCGCCTGCGCAGCGCCGCCAACGAGCCCGTCCGACAGCATGCAGAACGGCACCTGGAGCAGTTGCGACACGCCACTCCCGCGTTCGTTCCCTCGCGGCGGGTCATGGACACCGTCGCGCATTTCGCGCGTTTGGCGAGCCAGCGACGAGACCTGATTCCGAACAGCCCCGGTCGGCCGACGGCGCGCACGGTGACCGTGACGCTGGTCGTCGTGAACGTGCTCATCTATCTTTGGGGGAGCTTCCCCGATTTTCGCGAGACGCGAAACGATTTCATCGAGCGTTGGGCGTTCAACGCGAAGAAGATCTTCGACGATCGCGAATACTGGCGGCTGCTCAGCTACCTGTTCAGCCACGGCAATGCCATCCACGTCGGAATGAACATGGCCGGGCTGTGGGCGCTGGGTCCGTTCGTGGAGCGCGCCTACGGTCGTGCACGTTTCTGCGTGATCTACCTATTTTCTGGCTGTTTCGGCAGCGCCGTGTACTTGATCTTGTACCAGCTGAACCAGAAGGCCGGAGATGATCTGGTGGGCGCTTCGGGGTGCTTGATGGGACTACTCGGAGCAACCGTGGCCGTCATGGTACGTGCCTGGTTCCGCGAGCGCGCTGCGATCGCCGGTCAGCTCTTCTGGCGCCTGCTCGCAATCGTGGCGCTGCAAGTTTGGTTCGACTCGCGAACCCCCGAGGTCGCGGGCCTCGCGCACTTGGTCGGACTGGCCGGCGGCTTCCTGGCAGGGCTCGCGCTGCGAGAGCAGGTCAGCAGTCGTGAGTCGATCGCAAGCCTTGCCTGAACGACGCGCCGTTCGTCAGTACGTGATCTGCGGATAGTCCGTCTGCGCTTGCTCGAACTCGGCTTGCCACTCGGTGGGCCAACCGAAGGCCTGCGTCGCGAGGGGCTTGAGATTGGTGTGCGCCGCGCCACTCGTGAAATGCACGTACTCGCCCCAATTCATGTCGGACATCTGTTGATCGACTGCCGGGTAGTACTTCTCGAGCAGGCTGAAGAAATCGACCATCACCTGCGCGTGCCCGTGATCGCGCCACAGCGGGTAGAACCAATCGCGGAACCAGAACGTGTCGGCGCGTGGAAAACCTACCGAAGAAGCCGTGAATTTATCGAACGCGGCAGCCGCCTGATCGGCCTGCCCCAGGCCGAGATACACGTCGTATTTGTAGATCTTTTGCCACTCGCTGTTGCCCCACAAATTGAACGCGGGCGAGCCGAACTTGGTATGAGCCGCGGTGGCTTGGACGATGAAACCGAGCAACGTGAGGGTGATGTCCGAGTAATTCTGCGTCCAATCGGTGCCGCCCGCATCGATCACGTTGTGGAAGTCGTGCGACGCTTCGACGAACGTGGCCGAGTGCCCGCCGAGGTATTTGCCCTGATGGAACACGGCGTACACCGGCTCGGAGCCCATCGTGCCGTAGGTCTGCAGTGAGTATGCCCAGACCTTGCTCATGTACGGGCCAAGCCAGGTCGCCGCCATGGGCGGGACGTCGGCGTCGAAGTAGGCCACCGCGCAGTCGTCGAAGTACACGCGACTGAGCTCTTGATTGTGCTCGAACCAATGCTCTTGCCAGGTCGCCAGCGGGTCGGGGCCGCCCGGACAGACGCTGGTGTCGACAGCACCGGCGGAGCCGCCGTCGGCGATCGGTGGTTCACCGGGACCGCCCGCGCTCGAGCCGCCCCCTTCGGAGGACGCGCCGCCCGGCGTGACCGTGAACCCTGACACCCCGGAGAGCTCGCCAGCGACGCCACCAGCGCCGACGCTCCCCGAGCTCCCGCCAGCGAGCGCGCCGCCGCAGTCGTCCAAACAAGACACCTTCTCGAGCGAGCTCAGGCCGATCAGCGAATTGCAGCCATAAAGCGCCAGCGAGAGCGCGCTCCAATACAGCCTCGAGCGTTTGCTGCCGAGCCGCACCTCAGAACCGCCCCGAGAGGCTCAATGAGCTAGCTTGGTTCGCGAACGAAACGTTGGCTCGCAGCGAGGGCGCACCCGAGGCAGCGGCGCTCGCCGGTCGAGCCATCAGGAAGCTACCGATGCCCACTCCGATACCGACCGCCCCCACGATGAAGCCGACCGTCGAGATCGTAGCGTACGAGTGCGCGCGGTCGAGGTCCGACCAAGTGCTCGGTGGGCAACGCTCGTTCACGCACCCCGCTTCGGCGGCATGCTTGCTCGACAGCGCGAGGGCGCCCGTTACACCGCCGACGATCAGCCCAGCGATACCGATACCGCCCGCCACGTAGGTCACCGTCGGCATGGCGGACCCTCCCGACGTCGGCCCGGTGGAGAGTGCTGGAGTCTCGCTCGCGGCGTCGACGTGAAATTCGAGCGTGACGTCCGCCAATTCGTGCTCGCCGACGTCGACCTCGGCTTCGGCCGAGCCATTGGCGGCTCGAGCTGCGACCCGGTGGTGGCCGGGGTTCACGCGGTACGACATTCCGACCGCAGCGATGGCCACGGCGTCTCCGTCGATGGTGATGCGAGTCAGCTCGCCCGGCGTTGGCTGCTGCAGAACGAGGCGCAGCGATGCAATGCGTGTCTCGAGCTCCGCGTCGAGGGATTCGGCTTTGCTGCGCGCCTCCTGAAACGGCGCGGGCTCACCGTCGCGCGCGGGCAGCGAAAGCAGGCGGCGAATCGTAGTGCGCGCTTCGACCAACAGATTCAGATCTGCCTGGGCGCGCGCCAGCTCCAGGCCCGTCGTCGGAACGTTCATCATCGCGTCGGCCGCCTGGAAGCGAGCCAACGCGCCCTTCAAATCATGCTGCTCACGGAGCTCGCGGCCCTCGGCCATCAGCGTGCGTGCCGTTTCCTTTTGAGCCGCCGACGGCTCGGCATGCAGCGCACGCGGCGCTGCGAGCAATGCACCGAGCGCAAACGCGACGCGCACGGCACGAGCAGCGCCCGCGCTCCGCTCAGAAGCCATCGTCGATGATCTTTCGCTTGGGCTTCGGGTGCACGAAAGTGGCGGCTGGATGAGGCTTGCCCGGCGCTGCCTGCTGCGGCTTGCTGACGGGCAGAGACTCCACCGAAACGACGCTGGGGGCGGGTTCCAACGGCGCGCTCGGGGCCGGCTCGAGCACGACGGCCGAGGGCTCGGCGGGTGCCTGTGCGGCCGCAGCAGGCTCGTGTGTCGCGAGGGTCGGAGGCGGAGCCGAGACCGGAGCAGGCGCCGGTGCGCGCAACGCGACTGCGCACAGCGCCGCGAGCGCGCCGCCGCCGGCTACCGCGAGCGCCCACCATTTGCGGCGTGGGTTCGGCGCCAACGGCTTCGCAGGCACGGACGCGACGTTCGTGGTCAGCGAGCCTTCCCGCGGCAGCGGTGTCCAGACGCGCGTGGGCTCGGAGCGGAGCTCGCTCGCGGTGCCGAGCGAGCGTGCGCGTTGCTCGGTGCCGTCCGAGTCGTCATCCGACCCGGAGCTCGGGGCAACGGCGAGGGCTCCTAGCGCGCTCGGATCGCTGAGCGACTGCAGGGCGGCAGTGATGGTTTGGCGCCGCGCCTCGAGCCGTTCGCCCAGGTAGCGGGTCACGAACGCGCCCAGCTCGGCGGGCGTCGCGAGCAGCGATTCCGCAGCGATCGCGCGATCGAGCTCGGTCTGAAGATCGGCGGCCGTTTCGTAGCGATCGTTCGGCTCGAAAGCCAGGGCCTGGTAGATGATCTCCGCGATGCGCTTGGGCACGTGCAACGGCAATGGAGAGACGGGCGCATTCGTGGTCAGGCTACGCAGCGTGTCGATGCGGTTGCCGGCGTCGTGCACGGGGCGCTGCGCCAGCAAGCGATAGAGCACCGCCGCCACTGCCCAGACGTCCGCGCGCCGATCGAGCGCTTTGCCGAGTGCTTGCTCGGGCGCCATGTAGTGGAGCTTGCCCTTGAACACGCCCGAGCGCGTCTCCTCGGCAGCGCGATCTCGGGCCTTGGCGATACCGAAGTCGATCACTTTGACCACGCCGCGAGGCGTGACCAGCACGTTCTGCGGCGACACGTCGCGATGCACGACCGATAGCGAACGCCCTTCGGCGTCGCACAGCTCGTGCGCCGCATGCAGCCCAGCCAAGGCATCGGAGGCGATGCGCAGCGCCATTGCCTGCGGAAACAAGCCGCCGACCTGAGCCACCGCGCGCTCGAGCCGAGACACCGAATCCCCGTCGACCCATTCCATCACCAGGTAGAGCGTGCCGTCGTGTTCGCCGAGATCCAGAATCTGCGCCACGTTGCCGTGCTCGATGCGCGAGGCAATGGTTGCCTCGTCCAAGAACATCTGTCGGAACTGAGCGTCGTCGGCGTACAGCGGGAGGATGGTCTTGACCGCAACCAGCTTTTCGAAGCCGTGCTTGCCCTGAAAGCGCGCCAGCCAAACCGCAGCCATGCCGCCCTGTGCGATCGGGCACAGCAGCTCATACCGATCGAGCCGATAGCCCGGGGCGAGCTGAGACGAGCCTGCGTTACTACCAGACACCTGAACCTATTGAGTATCCGCGACGCGGCGCCAGAAGGCGAGCGGAACTCATCTGTCATCGAATCGCGCATCAATCGCGACTGTCGTCGAAGACTGCTATCGACTGCAGAATTGCTGGCGTTCGCGTGAGGCTGCACGCAAAGCACACATTGTGAGAGCAATGGGTGTTCTCACAAACGATTCGAAAATGTGACCCGCATTTTCGGACACACCGAGTACATCAGCCGGTCGCAAAAGTCGTCTCAGAACGACATGTACAAATCAGCGGCGACGGCGGGCTTGTCGAGCACCTTCAGGTCGAGCAACTGGTCGGCCAGCGTTTGCCAGCGCGCGGCCTGCATGCTGCCGAGGCCATGCTGCTTCGTGTCGTCATTTTCGATCAGCGGTTTTTGCGCATCTGCCGCGGCGGTGAGCGTCGCGGAGTCCAGCGAGCCGTTCAACTTGCCGAGTAGCGCGTTCGTCGACTGCGGGTGGTCGAGGTAGTCGCGCCAACCTTCGCGAGTCGCGGACACGAACGCTTTGGCGAGCGCGGGGCTCTTCTGCAAGAGCTCGCGGCGCGTGATGACCACCGTGGTGTATGGGTTGAAACCCGAGTCGGCGATCAAGAACACCGTCAGATTGGCGCCCTTTTGCCGCGCCGCGATCGGCTCGGACGTGATGTAGCACTGCTGCCCGAAGCTCTCGTCGGCCAGGAAGTGCGCGACGCCCCCATCGTAAGGTACGACCTTCACGCCATCCCAGGTGAACTTCTTCTTGAGGTAGGCGGCGTAAGCCAGGCCTGTCTCCAAGGCGAGCGTCCCGGAATGGAAGGCGTCCTCCAGCTTTTGCAGCTTGCGCGAGGCGTGGACCATGATGCCTTGCGGCGAGGTTTGAAACACCGCGAACAACGCGACCACGTCAGCGCCGCGTGCGCGCGCGGTGAGTAGCTCGTCGGCGCCGACGGTCCCGAAGTCGGCGCGACCTGTCGCGACCATTTGCAGGACCGGCACACCAGCGCCGCCGCCTTGAATGTCGACCTTGAGCCCGTGGCGAGCGTAGGCGCCGTCTTCCCGTGCCGCGTAGAAGCCGCCGAACTCGGGCTCGGGCACCCAGTTGAGCGCCAGCTTCACCGTAGACTCGGTGGTGACGCCGCCGTCACTCGCTGCGGCCTGCGGTGCGGTTTTCTTTGCGCACGCGGCGCACAGAAACAAAATGGTCAGCAACGTCGCGATGCGAGGGGCTCGGTTCACGAACCGCGTTCTACCATTACTTTCATCGCGATTAGAGGCGGCTCTGCCGGAGCGGAGCGAGGCGCTCAGCCCTGAGCACGTAGACGGCGCAGCAGCAACGCGCTCGCGGCGCTCACCAGAGCAAACAACGATAGGCCGAGCAGGGACGCCAAAAGGACGGCGGCGAACAACAAGTCCGTCTTGAGCTGCCGGTAGGCGGAGAGCACCGTGATGCCGAGGCCGGCGCTTCCCTCGGAGAAACCCGCCACGAACTCGCCGACAATCGCGCCGATGACCGATAGCCCGGAGGCCACCTTGAACCCGGTCAGCATGCTGGGCGCCGCGCTCGGCAAGCGCAGCTTCAGCACGTTGTCGCTCAAATTCGCGCCATACAATCGAAACAGATCGGACAGCCGCGGGTCGACGCTGCGCAAGCCCGCCAAGGTGTTGGCGATGATCGGAAATACCGACACGATGAACGCCGACACCGCCACTGCGCGCAATCCGGGCCCGAACCACAGCACCAAGAGCGGCGCGACCGCGACGATCGGTACCGTTTGCAAGAACAATGCATAGGGATACAGCCCACGCTCGAGCCAACGCGACAGCGAGAACAACACACCGAGCGCCGAGCCGAGGCTCGCGCTGAGCAGGAAGCCGAGACACGCGCCTTCGGCCGTGGTCAGCAACGAGCCGCTCAGCGCGCTGCGCTCCTTCCAAAGCGCGCTCAGCACAGCCGTTGGTGGCGGGACCAAGAATGCCGGTACGCCGAGCGCGCGCACCGCGCCCTCCCAGAGCGCAATCACGAGCAGGAACGTGAGCGCGGGCGGCAGGGCCGTCGCCGCGAAGCCAGAAGAATGCACCCGGCCGCTCATGGGGCCGCCGTTTCGCGGTGCGAGTCGTCGAGCGCGCCGTGCTCACTGAGCGCGCGATAGAGCAGCGCCGTTTGATTCGCGAAGCCGATGTCGGTGCGTAACTCGAGCGTGCGGGCCTCCGGCAGCTCGAGCCGGTGATCGAGCACGATCCGTCCCGGTCGGCGCGACATCACCAGCACGCGCTCGGCCAGGAACGCGGCCTCGGCCAAGGCGTGTGTCACGAAGATCACCGTCATGTGCCGGTCGAGCCAGAGCTTGCGCAGGCGTTCGTCGAGCCGCTGTCGCGTCAGCTCGTCGAGCGCGGCAAAGGGCTCGTCGAGTAGCAGCACGCCCGGCTCGGTCACCAACGCGCGGGCGATCGACACGCGCATGCGCATGCCGCCCGAAAGTTGATCGGGGAAGCGCTCGTGCACGTCGCTCAGCTCGACCTCGGCCAGCGGCGCGTACGCGCGCTTGCGCGCTTCGTCGCGACTCATGCCTCGCAGCTCGAGCGGCAACGCGACGTTGTCGAGCACCGAGCGCCAAGGCAACAGTTGCGCGTCTTGGAAGACGAAGGCGAGCTTCGGCGCATCGCCCGAGGCGGTTCTATTCTCGGCCGAGAGCAACTCCACCGAGCCCGACGAAGGCGCGTCCAAGCCGGAGATGAAGCGCAGCAGCGTCGACTTGCCGCAGCCCGAAGGACCGACGAGCGCCACGAAGGAACCGGCGGTGATGTCCAAGTCGATGCCTTGCAACACCGGTCCTCCGGAGCCGAAGGAGTGGCTGACACCGCGGATGGCGACTCGACTGCTGATGACCGTGCTCCGTTCCGCCGGGCAGCTTCGCTCAGCGCGCCGAGCCTTCGCAACGGTGCCGCGTCCAGGAGCGTCGGCCATCAGGCCGCTTTCGGGCCTTGCGCTCACTTTTGGGCTCAAGGGCGGCGGTGAGCCACCGTTCACCCTCATGCGGGCGCTGTGCACGCCCTCGAAAGGAACGCTCGACCATGGCTGACGCTATCGGAGGAGTCTCGGCGCCCAACGCGGCTCAATTCGCCATCGCGGTCACGCGCAAGCAGCACGACCAGGCGAGCCAAGAAGGCAAAGAGGCCGTGCAGCTGATTCAATCAGCGACCGCACCGCAACTGGCCAGCTCGGGCTCGGTCGGCGCGAAGCTGAACTTCGTGGCCTGACTCAGGCGACGGCGCGCGGCGTTTCGCGCTGGGAAAACAGCTGAATCGGGGCTTCGATGGCGCTGGCCTTGCGGCACGCGACGGCCACGGCGAGCCCAGGCAGGGTCAGGCGTAGCCGCTGGGGGTCGAGCAGGCCGAGTCGACCCAGCTCGCCCAAGGCAAGGTTCAGCTCGCTCGGGCTGACCCCGAGACGCCGCTCGAGCCGGGGTCGGGTGAGCGCGGTCGAGTTCGAGCTGAGGGTGAAGACCAATTGGAGGACGCGGCGGGAGAGGGCGTTGATCTGCATATCGGTTCAGTACCGAACTACTGAACGGAAGGCCAGATTTTGGCAGCAGCCCCATTCACTTCGATAAGCGGGGTCAGTACCCTACCCTCGGCCAATGTTCACGCCCGACCCGCTGATGTGTGCCCAACGACAGCTCGAGCGCGACCGCGTCGCGACCGGCAGCTTCCCGCATTTGATGCCGCGGAAGGTGGAGCGCATGACCGCATCGCCGCTCGGTTACCTGCGCGGGGCAGCACCGCTCTATTACGAGCTGCTGCAAGATCACCCGGAGCTCGAGCGCGGCCCGGACGGCGAAGGCTGGCTCGTGGGCGACGCCCATTTGGAAAACTTCGGCGCGTTCCGCAGTGCCGAAGGTCACGGCAGCGAGGCCGTGGTGTTCGACGTGAACGATTTCGACGAAGCAGTCGTCGGGCCATTTCGCTGGGACGTGGTGCGGCTCTTGGCGAGCGTGATCCTCGGTGGCCGCGAGCTCGGCTCGACGGGAACGCAGAGCGTGCAGCTGTGTTCGGCAATCTTGGACGGCTATGTGCCTGCGTTGTGCGATGGCGTGCGCCCGAAGGACGCGCCGCCCCCCGTGCGCCGATTGCTCGAAAAAGTCGATCAGCGCACGCAAAAGGACTTTCTGGATCGACGCAGCGAGCGCGTGGGCATGGCGCGCCGCTTCGTGCGCGGTGATCGCTACCAAGATCTCGCGCCGCAGCTGGTGCCCGAGGCGCACGCCGCATTCCAGCGCTACGTCGAAGGCCTCGACCCACAGTACACCGTGGCTCGCGCTCACTTCACGATCGAAGACGTCGCGTTTCGCATTGCAGGCACTGGCAGCCTGGGAGGGCTGCGCATTGCCGTGCTCACCCTGGGCAAAGGCGAGCTCGATAGCCGCTGGATTTTCGACATGAAGGTCGAAGGCATTCCATCCGCGCAAGCGCTGGCCGCAAAAATCCCAGGGCCGCCTGCCCAGCGCGTGTTGCAGGCAACCCTCGCCTGCTTGGAGCACCCACCGCGCCTCGCAGGCGTCAGCGAGATCAATGGCCAGTCGCTGTTCGTGCGCCGGCTGTTGCCGCAGGAAGACAAGCTCGATCTGAGTCACCTGCGCCGCGAGGAGCTCCCCGATCTCGCGCGCTACCTCGGCGCCCGCCTGGGTCTGGCGCACCGTCGCGGCGCAACGAAACCGCCCGGCGCGCGCTGGACACCAGCTGAACAAGCGCAGCTGACCGACCGCGCAATCGTGGTTGCAAGCCTACACGAAGGCGCCTACTTGGCTCTGTGCAAGAGCG
>OUNO010009977.1_pt1 | contig 15504 bp, 6 predicted proteins | sample 1779811 | NCBI WGS metagenome assembly OUNO01 (sample SAMEA3914804, study PRJEB12502) | metagenome | biome: forest; material: soil | place: Canada | collected 2010-06-25 | depth 0.3 m | reverse complement strand
GTAACCGAAAATGATTGCGCCTGAAACTGCGGACCGCTATACGTCATGAACTGATCAACGCCGGGATATAATACAATTCTGTCTGCGTTACCAAACACACTGCGTGCTCTGCCCGCCGGACCCGGAACCTGGGAATTATCGATCAGCGGATATACATTGTACTTCTTCGCTTCTGTATCGAATAATGCCTGCAGCTCTTTCAGCTTGTCCGGATATTTCGCTGCCAGATTGATGCGTTCGTTGAAATCTTCGTTGATGTTATACAGTTCCCATACATCGTCTTTGAAATCTGTTCCTGTTACATGAAATACGGATGCCTTCCAGCCATCCTGATAGATGGCACGTTTACCGCGGAGTTCATAATACTGCACGGTATGTTTCGATGGTGCCTTCGCATCTGTAATCGAATATGCTAAGCTTGTTCCTTCGATTGGCTTTTGTTTATACCCTTTGATTACATCCGGTACCGTTGATCCCGTCAATTCAATGATGGTTGGGGTGATGTCGATCACGTGACCATACTGATTACGAATACCGCCTTTTTCTTTAATGCCTTTCGGATAGAAGACAATCAGCGGCTGGTGCGTTCCGCCTTCGGAGTTTGCATCCTGTTTCCATAAGCGGAAAGGTGTATTGGTAGCCTGTGTCCAGCCTGCAGGCGCATCCATATCAGAATGTTCCGTACCAAAGTCATCGAGGTGTTTTACCATCTCTGCTACTTGCTTGTCTTTATCTAAATTACGGATGTATCCATTGTAATAGCCATGCTCCGGACTGTGGCTTGAACCATTGTCTCCGATGCTGGTGATGATGATGGTATTTTCCAGCTGACCGGTTTCTCTCAGATAGTTTACGATTCTTCCGAATTCATAATCGGCATGTGTCATAAAACCTGCATAGATTTCCATATACCGCGCATAGACTTTACGTTCCTGCACGGTTAAACTATCCCAGGCTTTTACGGTTGGATCACGGTCCGGCAATACAGCATCCTGCGGAATAACACCCAGCTTTTTCTGACGCGCAAACACTTCTGCACGATACCAGTCCCAGCCTTTATCAAATTTACCTTTGTATAAGTCGCTCCACTTTTTATCTACCTGATGCGGTGAATGTATCGCACCTGTTGCGAAATACAGAAAGAACGGATTCTGCGGTGCAATGGATTTCTGATTGGCGATGTAATCAATTGCCTTGTCTGCAAGCAACGTGGTTACATGCTTCGTATTCGGTTCAATATCAATCACATTGTTGTCTTCATACAGATTCGGATGATACTGATCGGTATGTCCCAGCTGCCAGCCATAGAAGTGATCAAAGCCTCTGCCTGTCGGCCATCTGTCGAATGGACCTGCTTCAGTAATTTCATTGAGCGGAGCCAGATGGTATTTTCCTACTGCGTATGTATTGTAATTGTTCTCATGTAAAATTTCTGCAATCGTTGCTTTATCACCCGGCATTACTGCGTCATAACCCGGAAAACCAAGCGAGCTGTAGTTCAGCCAGCCCATGTGTACCGAATGGTGGTTGCGGCCTGTAAGCAGAGCTGCACGTGTCGGAGAACATACCGCAGTAGAATGGAAATTGGTATAACGCAATCCGTTGTTTGCTAAGCTGTCCAGTGTAGGTGTTTCCATCAAGCCCCCAAATGCACTTGATGTGCCGTAACCGGCATCATCAATCAGAAACAGTAATACATTGGGTGCACCCGGACGCGCATGTTTCCGTTCCGGCCACCACTCTTTCGAATCGGCAAGTGTTGTACCGATAACTCCTTTATAGGTAGTATCTCCGGAAGCCGCTGTTTCAGATGCTTCTTTATGTGTACAGCCTGCGTTCCATAAAAGACTTGTTAGTGCAACGCTGACGGTAATAATTTTTATGGTGTTTTTTTTCATCTGTTTTATTATTTCAGATCCAGAATGATTTTATTTAATGTACCTGTAAAGGCAAACGGTGCTTTGTAGGTATCTGCTACTGTTGTCAGATCATCGAAGCCAACATTCAAACCTTCGTGTGCGTACAGACTCGAAACAGTTCTGTCTACTTTAGCCTCACCGACTTTCGTATTATTGATATATAGTATTCCAACACCAGATCCGCTTGGTTCACCTTTTGTATAATTGAATTCAAATTTGATCAGCGATTTACCCGGCGCAATTGTCTGTGAAGAAGTGATGATGTATTTCTCTACACCTGTATTATACACAAATACAGGCTTGCCGTTCTGAATAAAGAAGCTGATCCCACTGGCTCTACCGCCTGTTGAGAACAATACGCCTTCTGCGCCTTTCGCCGGAATGACAACATCTGCGGTGATGGAGAAAGAACGGTTGACAAGCTTCGGTGCCGCCAGTTCTACAATGGTAGAAAGTCCCGGGTATAAAATAACCTGTTCTTTATTGTCGAATAAATTCGGTCCAACGGTTGGTATAGGACCGGTACCGTCTTTTAAGGGATAGATATTATACTTTTCCGCTTCGCTGTCGAACAAGTCCTGCAGCTCTTTCAGCTTCGCCGGATTTTTATCTGCCAGGTTGAAACGTTCGTTGAAATCTGTATTCAGGTTATATAATTCCCACACATCTTTACTGAAGTCTTCTCCTCTTTTATGCAGTACCCCTGCTTTCCAGCCATCTTTGTAAATAGAACGCGTACCCAGTACTTCGTAATACTGCACGGTGTGGCGTGATGCTGCGGTTGGATTGGTGATGCTGTATGCAAGGCTTGTACCTTCTATGGAATCCTGTTTGATACCGTTAATGGATGCTGGAACGGTAAGGCCTGCCAGCTCAATTGTCGTAGGAAGAATATCGATGATGTGACTGTATTGGCTGCGGATTCCACCTTTGTCTTTTATTTTATTGGGATACGAAATAATCAATGGGTTGCGTGTACCTCCTTCTGTATTCGCATCTGTTTTCCATTGGCGGAAAGGCACATTGGTTGCAGCTGCCCAGCCAAGCGGATAATTTGCTTTGGAATATTCTGTACCAATCAGCTCCTGGTCTTTGATGTTTTGCTGCAGACGCTGTTCGTCTGTCAACGCAGGATCATAACCGTTTACAAAACCTACAAATGTTCCTTCTTTACTTGCACCATTGTCGCCGATGGAAACAATGATCAGTGTATTATCCAGCTGACCGATTTCTTTTAAATGACGGATGACACGGCCGATTTCATAATCGGTATGCGAAATAAATCCGGCATACACTTCCATGAACTTCGCATATAACTTTTTCTCTGCTACGGATAAAGAATCCCATTTTTTAATGCCGGGATTGCGGTCCGGAAGGACCGTGTTCTTCGGAACAATGCCTGCCTTAATTTGTCTGGCCAGTACTTCATCTCTGTATGCATCCCAGCCTTTATCAAACTTGCCTTTGTATTTATCCGACCATACCTTATCAACCTGATGCGGTGCATGTCCTGCACCCGGCGCCAGGTACAGAAAGAATGGTTTGGAAGGATCCACGGATTTCTGCTCGCTGATATATGAGATGGCTTTGTCTGCAATCAACGTTGTAAAGTGCTTGCCGTTATTATCTTCATTCACTCTCCGTGTATCTTCCCATATCTGAGAATGGTATTGATCGGAACTGCCGCGGTACGGATAGCCATAAAAGTGATCAAAACCTCTGCCCGTAGGCCATCTGTTGAAAGGTCCTGCAGGTGTTAAGTCTGCAACAGGTGTCAGGTGCCACTTACCAAGTGCATACGTATTATAGCCATTCTCTCTCAATATTTCAGAAGCAAAAGCTTTTTCAAACGGGATATAAGAATCATAGCCAGGCGTTCCGATGGCATTCTCTGCAAATAGACCCATGTGTGCCGAATGGTGATTGCGGCCTGTTAACAAGGCCGCACGCGTAGGTGCACAGATCGCTGTTGTATGTGCATTGGTATACCTCAAGCCATTGTTCGCTAAGGTATCCAGATTTGGTGTTTCTATTAAACCGCCAAAGGTACTGACTGCGCCAAAGCCCACATCATCCAGTAAGATCCATACGACATTGGGTGCACCTGCCGGTGCTTTCTTCCGTTCGGGCCATGACTGCTGGGTTTCAGCAAGTGTCTTGCCAATCTTTCCTTTATAAGGAGGTGTTGGTGTATATTGTGCAAAAGCGGAGATTATTCCCAGCTGCACGAAGGCTGCGCCTGCAATACTTATTTTTCGAACAAAATGCATCTTATTATTTCGTTTATTATGTCTGATCCTGATTAAATCTGTTTAACAAAACTCCAATCTTCCAAGAGGAAATCTATATGCTCTTATAAATCAATCACCCCCTTGCAGAGATTGGAGTTATATCTTTATTTATTTTAACATACGCTTTGGTGATAAGAAACAAACCCTCCAAGATACTATAGGCTTTCCTGCACTTAAAGAAAGAAACCCTTGGAGGGATCCCGTTTATTACCAAACTGTACATTGGATTATTTTATTTACTCGGCATAACTGGAGCGGAATTTCACACCCCAGCGGCCGTTTTCTTTGGTAACAATATACAGGGATTCGTAGGTACCGATAAGGCTTCCGTCCTGTCTGTATCTGGAGAAGCGCGTATCTACATGCACTTTTTCACCCGATCCCTGAATGATGTTGCGGTGATCCCATTTGCTGTGGTGCCAGCCTGCTTTCTGCAAACCGCCGAATACTTTGGCAGAATCCCTCAAGCCTGCAATCTTCAATTCCGACATCGTGCCGCTGGCAAGTCTGTAATGCGGAAACTGATACGTACTTTCCCAGCCTTTCAGGTCTTTCGCATTGAACGTATTCATGTATTGATCCAGGACATTCAACACTTCTGCTTTTACCGCAGGGTCTACTTCATGCGAACCTCTGTCTTCGAATGCTCTGTAAGTAAAGGCTGAAAAACCTGCAATGCCTATGAATAACGCAACAGTAATAATTTTATATTTTTTCATTGGTGTCTGTATGTAATAAGAATATTATTCTGTTTTCTGATCAATCACCAGCGTATATACTTTACCTGTGAACGGGAAAGTACCTGCATACACTTTTGTAACCGGTACATTCAGATCTTTGCCAACACTGATGCCTTCTGAAGAAACAGGTCCAATGTATTTTGATCTGGCAGTAACTGTTTGTTTTGTAATCTGCTGACCATCTACAGAAAGCACTACCGTAGCATCATCCGGATAGTCAACTTTGATGGTATGCTTACCTGCTGCAAGAGCAGTTGTGCCTGATAACGTTATTTCCTTTGTTCCATCATTCAACAGATAAAATAGTTGCCCGTCTTTAAAGTATAAGGAAGAACCGCCATACAAGCCACCGTCTGCAAATACAACACCTTGTGTATTGGAAGTGAACAGCTCAATATTTGCCGTGAAGCTTACTGCTTTCTTACCGATGTATACGCGTGTCTTTACGGTTGTTCCTTCATAGATAATAGACTGTGCTTTTATTACTGGTGCAGGAATACCTGCTTTGAAATCACGCAATGGATATACATTATAGACAGTCGCTAATGAGTCGAACAACGTTTGCAGTTCTTTCAGTTTTTCCGGATGCTTCGCTGCCAGATCTTTGGTTTCTGTCGGATCTACATTCAGATTATACAGTTCCCACTTGTCCTGTGAGAAAGGACGCGGGTTAAAATTCGGATCGGGATTGCCGGTCTCGCTGAACATGTTGCGCGGGTGATACACTTCCGCTTTCCAGCCGTCTTTATAAATGGATCTTCCGCCATGCAGTTCATAGTACTGAACCTTATGTCTGGTAGGTGCAGCAGCATCTGTAAACGAATAATTGAAAGCAACTCCCTGCACAGGTACTTGCTTATACCCATTGATCTCTTCCGGTATGGTCGTACCTGTCAGTGCAATGGTAGTCGGAAGTATGTCTGTTACATGCAGATACTGTGTGCGGATGGTTCCTTTGTCTTTGATGCCATTCGGATAATGTACAATCAACGGATTGTGTGTCGCGCCTTCGGAGTTTACGTCGCTCTTCCAGTATCTGAAGGGTGTATTCGTCGCCTGCGACCAACCCAACGGATAATTCGGTGCGGTATATTCCGTGCCTATTTTGTCGATCTGACTTAACAGGAACGGAATATCATCGCCTTTCGAATTTTCATCCGGCGCATTTCCGGTAGAACCGGTGTATGAGCCTTCTTTGCTGCCGCCGTTATCGCCGATCACCAAAAAGATCGCCGTGTTATCCAGCTGTCCGATTTGCTTCAGATAACTTACCACACGACCGATTTCATAATCGGTGTACGAAAGAAAACCTGCATACACTTCAAAAAAACGTGCGTATACTTTTTTCTCATCGGGTGTTAAAGAGTCCCATGCCTTCAGTCCCGGCTGACGTTCCGGCAATACGGCATCTTTCGGAATGTAGCCTAAATCTTTCTGACGTTTGTATACGGCTTCTCTGTACTTGTCCCAGCCTTGGTCAAACTTGCCTTTGTATTTATCGCTCCATTCCTTCGCTACCTGATGCGGCGCATGTGTCGCACCAGGAGCAAGATATAAGAAGAATGGTTTTTCCGCGTCGGCAGATTTCTGATTTGCGATATACGAGATGGCTTTATCTGCCAGCAGATGATTAAGATGTGTTGTATTCGGTTCGATGTTGATGGCATCATTTCCTTCCACCAGATTCGGATGCCACTGATCGGTTGAACCGCCCAGGAAGCCATAGAAATGTTCGAAGCCCCGGCCCATCGGCCAACGGTTATATGGACCGGCAGCGGTTAAGTCTTTTGGTACCTGGCCATGCCATTTGCCTAATGCAAACGTATTGTATCCATTCTCTTTAAAGATCTCCGCAACAGTACCTGCTTCAAACGGAATGTCTCCGTTATAGCCTGGTGTACCGATACTCCATTCCGCATGATGTCCCATACCTACAGAGTGCGCATTTCTTCCGGTAAGCAAGGCTGCTCTTGTCGGACTGCAAATGCCTGTTGTATGAAAATTCGTATAACGCAATCCGTTGTTTGCAAGACTATCAAATGTTGGCGTTTCAATCAATCCGCCGAAGGCAGATGTTGCACCAAAGCCAACATCATCTAATAAGATCCATACTACGTTGGGTGCACCTTTCGGAGCCTTTACACGTTGCGGCCATGCCTGCTGCGTTTCTTCGAGTGTCTTACCGACTTTACCTTTGAATGGCTGGATTGGATCATGCTGTGCAGAAACATACAGTGCTGTTCCAAACAGGAAGGATTGAACCAACAGCAGTGAACCTGTTTTCATGTGCTGTGTAAGCTGATTCCATTGTTTCATATAATGTATTATCTATAGAAGTAGTAGTGATTATTAAACTGATATTAATAATAGCGTTCGGTAATAAGCTTCAACCCTCCAAGGGGTAACGTTATACATTGTTTTTATTCTTAAACAAAGAAACCCTTAGAGGGATTTAATTGATAACTTTTATCTTCTATCACCGAACGCTACATAAATCATTCATATCTGCTTTACTTCAGATACTGAATGACTACCTTTTTTAATTTTCCTGTGAAATTGTATGGAGAAGTATATTGATCAGACACTGCAGAACGCTGATCACGCCCTACATCTGTGCCATCGATCTTATTGCCTGCGCTGATCGCGGCCTGCCCTTTTGCAATCGTACGTTCTGCTGCTTTCACACCATTTACATACAATACTTCAGAACCCACAGTAGTACTGCCTTCCACCAGGCCAGTGAAAATATAATCAACCCGGAAGCTTACTTTTCCTGTCGGAATTGCTGTGTTTGAAACGAGGTATGATACCTGTCCGTTTGCTTTATGTGCAAAGCGCAACTGTCCTTCTTTGATGTATAAACTGATGCCGGCTCTTTCTCCACCCACCGCAAACAATACACCTTCTTCTTTTCCGGTTACAATTTCAGTTTCTGCCGTCACACTAAAAGAACGTCCATCATATAACGGGCTGTTCACACCTACCAGATGATCCACACCGGGAAATAAGGTAATAACCGGAACCTTTCCATACACAGTTCTTCCGGCAGGCATATCCGCTGCTGTAAAATCTTTCAGCGGGTATACATTGTATTTCTTTGCTTCTTCATCAAACAACGCTTGCAACTCTTTTAACTTGTCCGGATATTTTGCAGCCAGGTTGATGCGTTCGTTAAAATCTTCATTCAGATTATACAACTCCCAGACATCTTTGCTGAAGTCTACTTTGCCGCCGGCAGGATCTGCTTGTTTGATGTCAAATCCTTCCATTACATTGTGGTGCAGGCTTGCCTTCCAGCCATCTTTATAAATAGCTCGGCTCCCTGCTATTTCAGAATATTGTATCGTATGTTTGGAAGGTGCTTCCGGCTGATCCACGGCATAGGCAAGACTGGTGCCTTCGATCGGTGCCTGCTTGTATCCCTGGATTACTTCGGGCACATTACCTTTCACTAATTCCAGTGTTGTCGGAAGTACATCGATCACGTGACCGTATTGGTTGCGGATACCACCTTTGTCTTTGATCACGTTCGGATACGAAATGATCAGCGGATTTCTTGTACCACCTTCTGTGTTGGCATCTGCTTTCCAGTAACGGAAGGGCGTATTCGCTGCAGCGGCCCAGGCAATCGGATAGTCGGTACTGGATTGATCTGTACCAATGATTTGACCGGCTTTCAGCATGGCTTCTATTTTCGCCGGACCTTCTTCCATGCGGTTGATCTCCGGATTTACCGTACCGGATTGTCCGCCGCCTTTACTTGCGCCGTTATCACCCAGTACCAGTACAATCAAGGTATTATCAAGCTGATCAATCTGTTCGAGATAGTTTACAATGCGGCCGATTTCATAATCGGTATAGGTATAGAAAGCTGCATACACTTCCATATAATGGGCGTATGCTTTCTTTTCATTCTCCGTTAAGGTGTTCCATGCTTTCACACCGGGATTGCGTTCAGGTAATACGGCATTGGCAGGAATAATCCCGAGCTTTTTTTGTTTTGCGAATACTACTTCTCTGTAGTTGTCCCAGCCGGCATCAAACTTTCCTTTATACTGATCGATCCATTCTTTTGCTACCTGATGCGGCGAATGCGTTGCACCCGGCGCCAGATACAGGAAGAATGGTTTTTCCGAATTGGATGATTTCTGATTGGCGATATACGAAATCGCTTTATCGGCTAATAAAGCATTCACGTGTTTGGTATTCGGTTCGATATCAATTTTGGTTTGATCTTCCCATAGCTCCGGATGCCACTGGTCGGTAGCGCCGGGATGGAATCCATAAAAATGATCAAAACCTCTGCCGGTAGGCCATCTGTTAAACGGTCCGGCATACCCGTTTTCTACTACGGGTGTTAAGTGCCACTTGCCAAGTGCAAACGTATTGTATCCGTTTTCACGTAATACTTCTGCAACGGTTGCTTTTTCAAACGGAATGTGCGCATCATAGCCGGGAAAATCAATGGCTGCCGGTGTCAGCAATCCGACATGTGCGGAGTGATGATTCCGGCCTGTTAACAAAGCCGCTCTGGTCGGAGAACAGATTCCTGTTGTATGAAAATTTGTAAAGCGCAATCCATTGTTTGCAATCTTTTCAATGTTTGGCGTTTCTACCAGGCCGCCAAAAGCACTGGTAGCACCAAAACCGGCATCATCGATTAAGATCCAGACAACATTGGGTGCGCCCGGTGCTGCTGATTTATTGAATACGGTATGACCCGGAGTGGATTCTGAAAGTGTTTTACCGATTGTTCCGGTGAACGGTTGCTGCGGACTGTATTGTGCAATGGATGCAGAATAAGAACATAAGACTGTAACAAGAACATATGTCCATCTGGAATGTTTGTATAGGGTATTACGGATATTGAAATTCATACAACTTAGTAAATGCGTTATTCTTCTTTGAATTTATTTTAATCATAAGCTTTAACCCTCCAAGGGTTTGAAACCCTTGAGGGTTAAAGCTTATGATTACTGCGGCAATTGCGCCCTTACAGCAGCTTCTATATCTTCGCGTGTAATACGTCCGTTTTTTCTCCAGACAATTTTATTGTCTTTGTATAAGATCAGTGTTGGAATAGATGCAATGTCCAGTGTGTTTCCTAATTCTTTGTTTTCAAATAATTCAATGCTTACCAGTTTCAATTGTCCGGTATTTTCATGCGCTACAGAATCAACAACAGGTGCCAGCTTTTTGCATCCGCCACAGTATTTAGACTGAACATCTACCAGCACCAATTTCTGAGAAGCAATCAGCTGCTGGTATTCTGCTTGTGTTAATCCTGCACTTACATTGCTCTCCAATGGCTTACCTTCTCCGATCCATTTGCTGATACCACCCGGTAATTCATACGCCTCTTTGAAATGTTGTTCTTTTAATTTTTTAACCAGTACACCGCTGCGACCATTGTTAATGGAATACACAAATACCGGTTTGTTTTTATCCAGCTTATCAATGTACTTCTGAACGTCTGTTTCATTTGTCAGAGAAAGATTCACCGCACCTTTTAAATGACTGATGTTGTATTCTTCTGCCGTGCGCACATCCAGCAGCTGCGGATTAGGTGACGCTGCCTGCAGCTTTGTTACAAATGCTTCAAAGGTGATCGCATCCGATGTGATTTTTGTGTTCTGTGCCCATGTCGTATGAAGCGTTAGCAGCAAAACAAGTGTGAAGAGAATGTTTGTTTTTTTCATAGTGATATTGGTTGATTGTTTATAGAATGTATTGATTGATCGTTTATATATTTCAATATCATTTTTCCGTTGGCTAAAGCACAACGGCAATGAAGCGAAACCTATCTTATTAATAAGAACTGCCGCATTTCATTACCGTCACATTTATGTGGCGGATGGTTGAGTTTCTCCATTCAGATAAATGCACCATAACCAAACAACATTGGCTTATATATATTGAAAATAGCAAGGGTACATAGGTACCCTTGCTATAGTGTATTATTACCAGCCCGGATTTTGTGTGAGCTTTGGATTCAGATTTAATTCCTGCAATGGAATCGGGAACAAATAATGTTTCTCAGAAGCACTTGTTTTGCCAACCAGCTGCAGCGAGGGAATCAGCAATCCGCCATGCGAATCCGGACCTTTTTCTCTGATGAGGTCAAACCAGCGCTGCCATTCCCAGATAAGTTCCAGTCTGCGTTCCAGATAAACAGAGTCGCGGAAATCACTCTGACTCAAACCTGGCGTCAGATCAGGAATACCCGCACGTGCACGCACCTGATTAATATATTGATACGCAGTACCCGGACCAGTTGCTTCGTTCTCTGCTTCTGCCGCAATCAACAATACTTCCGCATAGCGTATGATCGGTACATTCGCTGCTGATTCAGATAACTGTGAACCTACACCCGGATCCCAGTATTTGTTCAGAAACGGAACCGTATCACCCGGCGCATTCAAGGTTACATAGTTCTTACCATCAGAACCCAAAAACTTTGTTCTGAATGCACCGCCATAAGAATTAGCAGCGGTACCGCTTGCTTTTCTTTTATCATTCGGCTGATACAGTTTGTACACGCTGAAATATGGATCTCCCTTATACGGATAATATACCAGCTGATCGGCATATGAACCTGTTAATCCCGGAACGGCTGAACGTGCACCTCTTGGGGCATTTCCATTTCCCTGTCCCTGACTGTTTGCTTTGAATTGTGCAGAGAAAATATGCTCCGGACCATTTTTATAGGCAGGCAAAAATACTCTTGAATAATCCGAAGAAAGGCTATACAATCCGCTTGTAACAATACCTTTTGACAGATCTGCAGACTGCTGCCATTTTCCTTGTGTAAGATATACTTTTGATAAAATAGCACGCGCAGCACCTTTGGTAGCTCTTCCCACATCGGCAGAACCGTAAGATGCAAGCAAAGAACTATCCGCAGATAACAGATCCTGCTCAATCTGTGCATACACTTGTGCAGCCGGTGTCCTCGCTACTTGTATCGCAGCATTATCATATACATCCTGATCTTTAAGTATCAATGGAACATCTCCATACAAACGCACAAGATTGAAATAATACAATGCTCTCAGAAACTTAGCTTCTGCTATATATCTTTTTTGTGTAGACTGAGTTGCCGCAGAAAATTGTATCTGAGGTATTTTATCAATAGCTAAATTACAACTTCTCACACCTGCATAGTGAAACTGCCAGAGCTGCAATACACGCAAGCCTGAAGAATTATGCTGCAGCACCGACTGAGAACGCACGTCCGGATTGGTAGCTCCCGGACCCGGATTGATATCATCTGTCATCATTTCCATACCGGTAGCAAAGAGTACGTCATACGGCGTTTGTGCTGTTAACCCGCCGGGAGTTGAAGCACCACCAGAATTCAGTAGAAAATAGCATGCCGTTATTGCCTGTTTTGCATCGTCTTCCGTTTTATAGAATTGGGTATCGGCAATAAATGATTTTGGTTTTTCGTCCAGCTTGGAACACGATAAAATACCAAGCGAAACAAAGAATACTATATAATTAGATTTTTTCATTGTGCATACATTGTTTAGATGTTATCAGAAGGATAATGAAAGCCCTCCTAAAATTGTTTTATAATTCGGATAAGCACCGTTATCCACTCCTGCAGTCATCGGAGATTGTCCGTTAACAGAAACTTCCGGATCGAAACCTGAATATCTTGTATATGTCAACCAGTTCTGTGCAGATACATACACACGCAGATTCTGTATGCGTGCATTCGCCAGCAATGTCTTAGGGAATGTGTATCCTAACGAAATATTTTTTAATCGCAGATAAGATCCATCTTCCACAAAACGGCTTGAAAGAATTGCTGCCGGATCCTGATATGCTCTCGGAATATCTGTATTTGTGTTCTGAGGTGTATATCTGTTCAGTACATCGGTTGAAGCACCCTGATAACCTGTCTCCAGCGCAAGGTTGGCAGCATTGGCATTGTATATTTTATTGCCGAAAACACCTTGCAGGAAAATAGTCAGATCAAAACCGCCATAAGCAAATGTATTTGTTAAACCGGCAATGAATTTCGGCTGGTTATTAATAATGATTCTGTCATCAGAAGTAATTTTACCATCACCATTCACATCTTTGTATTTCTGTGCACCTATGCCTTTATCAGCAGCTGGTGTCAATGCATCGGAAGAACCTGTAATCAATCCGTCTGTCTTGTATACAACAAATGATCCTACGGAGTGGCCTACTGCAAGTACAGAAGGTAAAGCCGTATTCGGCTGATAGAAATCCGTACCGTTATTTAAGCTCAGTACTTTATTCTCATTGTGCGCAAATACTAAGCTGGTGTTCCATTTGAATCTGCCTGTTAAATTTTTCGTATTTACAGCAAGCTCAACCCCTTTGTTATACATACTTCCCGCATTTTCGTACGCCTGCGTCTGCAGTACATTCGGGTTGTAGTTTAACAAACCTGTAGTTGCAGGCAATGTAACATTCAGCAACAGATTGGTTGTATATTTATAGTAGATATCTGAAACGACAGAAATACGGTTGTTGAATAAACCAATGTCAACACCCAGATTGTATTGCGCTGTCTTCTCCCATGTCAGGTTCGGATTTGCTTGTGTATTCGGTGCAAAACCAGCTACGGTAGTATTGCCAAAGTTATATCTGTAGTAACCCATTTGTGAAAGTGATGTAAACGGAGGAATCTGCTGGTTACCTGTAAGACCCGCGCTGAAACGTAATTTTAATTCATTCAGGTGATTTACATTCTGCAGGAATGATTCTTTATGTGCATTCCAGCCAATCGCTGCAGACGGGAAACTCCCCCATTTGTGTCCTTCAGAAAAACGGGAAGAACCATCGGCACGTGTCGTTACCGTTAACATGTATTTATTTTTGTAACTGTAATTCCCTCTTAATAAAACAGAGTTCAGCGCCCATTGCGACTGTGCCGAAGATGGTGCCACCTGAATCGTTCCGGAAGAAAGGTTGTTGAATGTATATGCGTTTGTTGCAAAACCGGCAGCATTCGCAATCGCACTTTCTGTATAAGATGATTGCTGTGTGTAACCGCCCAATACATCAAAGTGGTGATTGTCATTTATTTTTTTTGTATAGCTTAATAAGTTTTCATTCAGCCAGGTTTTTGATGTCAGCGTTCCAACCGAAGCCACACCGCTACTGCCTGAACCTTCGTATGTCGTTGAAGGCAGATAGGAGTTTTCTTTATTGCTGATCAGATCGACACCACCTAATATCTTAGCGCTCAGTCCCGGTAAAATTTTATACTCCGCATAACCGTTTGCCAATACGCGTACGGTATTTGCAACGTTTATATCGTTTTGCAGCGAGTTAATCGGGTTACCATATACCGACTGGTACGGGCTCTTTAAGGTATATGAACCATCATTATTGTAAACAGATACCGACGGAGGCATAGCAAGAATTGCAGGCACAACGTTCTGCGGAGCTACCTGAGAAGTTATATTACTCACCGTAGTAAAAGCTGCCAGTCTCAAGTGCGAATTGTAATCGTGTTCAATATTGAAACGACCTGAATATCTTTTAAACCAGGTATTCAATAAAATACCATCCTGCTTGAAATAGTTACCGGAGATTGCAATACGTGTTTTGTCCGTACCGGAAAGCAACGATAAATTGTAATTCTGAATCAGTGATCTTCTCAATGCTGCATTTTCCCAGTTGGTACCTGTACCCATACTGTCTACCTGCTGTGGTGTATAGGTTGCTTTTTTTCCTGAATTCACTGCAGCATCATTTGCTAAAGAAGCCCATTGCGAAGCATTGATAACAGGGATTTTTTTAATAGCGCTTTGCACGCCTATATAACTGTCAAAATTAACAGACGACTTGTTGTGACTGCCTTTTTTTGTTGTTACGATCACAACGCCGTTCGCTCCTCTTGAACCATAGATAGCTGTTGAAGAAGCATCTTTCAATACATCGATCGATTCGATGTCGGATGGGTTAATGGATGACAACGGGTTAATTGTTGGCGCGCCGCCGGTACTGTTTGTATTGTATGTACCCGAAACAACACCGGAAGACATCGAAGATGGATCATTATATATCGGGAAACCATCGATCACATATAAAGGTTGTGAACCTGCATTGATAGACCCCGTACCACGGATCTGCAAGTTTACACCTGCTCCGGGCTGTCCGCTGGATTGCGTTACGTTCACACCCGCTACAGAACCCTGCAGTAACTTATCAGGCGAACTTGCCGGTTGTGCCATTAATTCTTTGGGAACCGTAGCTACAGATCCTGTAACGTCTTCTTTTTTCTGCGTACCGTAACCGACAATTACAATGTCCTCTATGGCATCAGGTAAAAGTACAATACTCAGGTCTTCCTGACCGGTATATTGCACTTCCTGTGTCTGATAACCCAGGTAATATATGTTCAGTGTAAACGGCGGTTCTTTTTTTGTACGAAGTTCAAAATATCCCGCAGTATCTGTCGCGGCACCTTCTGAACCGCCTTTAATACTTACAATGGCTCCGAATATGGATTGCAGTGAATCTGCGACTCTTCCCTTCACGACTCTTTCAGTCTGAGAAAAGGAACTG
>OUNO011286963.1_pt1 | contig 15529 bp, 14 predicted proteins | sample 1779811 | NCBI WGS metagenome assembly OUNO01 (sample SAMEA3914804, study PRJEB12502) | metagenome | biome: forest; material: soil | place: Canada | collected 2010-06-25 | depth 0.3 m | reverse complement strand
CCGGAGCCGGCGGCCAGTTGGCCAGGGCGTGGAGCGCCGCCGCTCCTCCCGGGTGGAGCGTCACTGGGCTCTCGCGGGCCGAGCTGGATACAAGCGACGCGGCAGCGGTGGAGAGGGTCGTCGACGCCCTGGCCCCCGACCTCATTCTGAACGCCGCCGCCTATACCGCCGTGGACCGGGCCGAGAGCGAGCCCGACCTCGCCTTCGCGGTCAACCGCGACGGCGCCGGCCATCTCGCTGCGGCCGCCGCGCGCCTGGGGGCGCGCCTGATCCAGGTCTCCACCGACTTCGTGTTCGACGGGCGGTCCGGCCGGCCCTATCGGCCGGGCGATGCGCCCGGCCCACTCAACGTCTATGGGGCCTCGAAGCTGGCCGGCGAGCAGGCGGCGGCCGAGACGGCGCCGGAGGCGCTCATCGTCCGCACAGCCTGGGTGTACGGGCCGAGCGGGGGCAATTTCCTGGCCACCATGCTGCGCCTGATGGCAGCGCGTCCGGTAATCGGCGTGGTCGCCGACCAGATCGGGGCGCCCACCTCGACCTTGACCTTGGCCGAGGCCCTGTGGGGCCTGGCGGGGAAAGAGGCCAGGGGCCTGATGCACTTCACCGACGCGGGCGTCGCCTCGTGGTACGATTTCGCCCAGGCCATCGCCGAGGAGGCCCTGGTCGCCGGGCTCATCGACCGCGCGCCGGCGGTGAAACCGATCGCCACCGCCGATTATCCGACGGCGGCCCGGCGCCCGGCCTTCAGCGTGCTCGACAGCAGCGCCGCCTATGGCCTGCTGGGCGCGCCGGCCGCCCACTGGCGCGTCGCATTGCGCCAGGTGCTCGGCCGTATGAAAGAGCCGGCCCCATGAGATCGCTGCTGATTACGGGTGGGGCCGGGTTCATCGGGGCCAATTTCGTCCGCCATTGGCGCGCCGCTCATCCGGCCGACCCGGTGGTGGTGCTGGACGCCCTCACCTACGCCGGCCGGCGCGCCAACCTGGACGGGATCGCCGATGTCGTCTTCGTGCACGGCGACATCCGCGACGAAGCCCTGGTCGAGCGCCTGCTCACCGATCACGGCGTGGACACGGTGGTTCATTTCGCCGCCGAGAGCCACGTCGACCGCTCGATCCACGGCCCCGACGCCTTCATCGACACCAATGTCGTCGGCGCCCACGCCCTGCTGAAGGCGGCGCGCACGGCGTGGCTGGACCGGGGATCCGGCCGGCCGCATCGTTTCCACCACGTCTCTACCGACGAGGTCTACGGCAGCCTGGGCCCGGCCGACCCGGCCTTCCACGAGCTGACCCCCTATGCGCCCAACTCGCCCTATTCAGCCACCAAGGCGGCCTCGGACCATCTGGTGCGGGCCTATAACCGGACCTTCCACCTGCAGACGACGATCTCCAACTGCTCCAACAACTTCGGGCCCTACCAGCACCCGGAAAAGCTGATCCCGCTCATGGCGATTAACGCCCTGCATGGCCAGCGCCTGCCGGTCTACGGCGACGGGGCGAACGTGCGCGACTGGCTGGACGTGGCCGACCATTGCGCGGCGATCGAACTGATCCTCGAACGTGGCGCCGCAGGCGAGACCTACAATGTCGGCGGCGGGTCGGAACTGGCCAATCTCGACCTCGTCCGCCGCCTGTGCGCCGCCATCGACCAGGCGGTGGCGGGCGATCCGGCGCTTCGCCAACGGTTCCCGGACGCGCCGGCGGCCAAGGGCAAGGCGAGCACGGCGCTCATCACCCATGTGCCCGATCGGGCGGGCCACGACCGACGCTACGCCATCGACGACCGCAAGATCCGCAGCGAGCTGGGCTATGCGCCGGCCGGCGATTTCGACACGGCCCTGGCGGCGACGCTCAAATGGTATCTGGACAACGAGGCATGGTGGCGGGCGGTCATGTCGGACGATCACCGGGCTTGGCTCGAGACCAACTACGGCGCCGTCCCCCCCCCGGCGTCATAGCCCCGCATTGGCGAAATCATCGTCCAGGCGCGAGGCCATCTCCTGCCCCGGCAGGGCGCGCTGACCCTCCATCACGGCGGAATAGACAAAGTTGTGGCGAGTGGTGTTCACTCGGCCCTCCGCCCAACCCACCGTGCGCGAGCCGTCGGGGACCGAGTTGCAGCTCGCCTTGCGCCCCCGCGGCCGGCTAGCGAAAGCCAGGGCCTGCCGGGCCGACAGGAATCCTGGACGATCGCAGGCCGGCAGGCCGCGCTGGCAGTTGAAGCCGGCGTTGTAGCTGTAAACCGTCTTGCCGGTGGCAGGATCGACGATGAGGACGCAGGTGGTCGGATCGCCGATGGTGGCCCCGATCGACCGATCCAGCGCATCCTTGGGCAGCCTCGGCCCGGCGGGCGCGCAGGCGGCGAGCGCTAGAACCACCGCCAGAGCCCGATGGCTTCGCACGGAATAGATGCGAAGGCTGAATCGGGCTCTACGCGTTTGACTCGACGAGCAAGAATCAGCTTTGAGCGGATACCGTCTCGAACCATCTTGCTCTAGAGCGTCTCTCATCAGTTCGACTTCTTGCCGGCCTTGGGCAGCAAGGCCTTGAGCCCGTCGTGGCCGAGGTAGCCCAGGTGTTTCGTATCGAGCAGATCGAACCGCCGGTCGGCAGCGGCCAGCCACTCGACGAGGGTGATGCGTGAATCCAGGTTGACGTCGGCGCCGCTGACCGGTTCCGGATCGGAGAGCAGCGTCGCCACCCCGACCTTGGACGATCCACCTCTGGCGAACCCCTGCCCGCTGATGTCGAGTTCGGCGGCGACGGTCCGCTCATAGGCGGCGACCTCGAAGCCGTCGATGACGCCATCGCCGTTGGTGTCGAGCTGTTTGAAGAACCGGGCGGCGTCGGCGCGGAACTCGGCCCGGTCGATCCGGCCGTCACGGCGGGCGTCCACCCGCGCGAACCAAACCTCGAAGCCGTCGGGCGCGGCGGCGTCGGGTCTGAAGGGTTCACCGGACGGGCTGATGAACACGCGCGCGGGGGCGACGCCGGACTGGCCCATAGCCGCGCAGGGCAGCACCGCAAGGACGAGGAGCAGAACCAGCGGTTTCATGGCTCGGGCTTTCACCCCCTCATCTAAAGCCGTCAGGCCGTCTCCGCCAGGCGCCCATCAGGCGCTGGCCTCAGCTGGTCCAGCGCAAGGTCGCCGGCTCGACCGGATTGACGAACGGCCGGCCCTCGCGCCGGCTGGCGACCCACTCGCGCTTGAGCGCCTGATACCATTTGGCCTGACGGTCGGCGTCGTCGATCCACAGCAAGGTCGGTTCGTATTTCAAGCCCTGGTTCTGCAGATCGACCATGTCGCCGTCCTGGCGCAGGAACCGGCGGGCGCCGGCCCTGATAAACGGCGCGGCCAGGGTGAACACCGGGTGGTCGGACCAGACGATCTGGGTGATCGCCGTCCGGGTCTCGGTGAGCGGCGTTAGGCAGGTCAAGGCCAGGACCTGCCGCTTGCCGGCCTCGATATGCTCCCAGCGCAGACCGGGCAGGCGGAAACTGATCTCGGTCATGGGCGCGCCGCCCAGCAGGGCATAGGCCCGGGAATTGCGCGACGGCGCATGGCGGGTCATGACGAAGCCATCGCTCGCCGGCTCGAAACGCTTGGCTTTCTCGTGGGCCGAGGCGCGCGAGCGCCACCACCACTGCTGGTGCACGAACGGTCCGTGGGCCGGATCCATCAGTCCTACCACGGCGTGATCGATGTGGGCGGCGAACTCCATGCGGTCGACGAGCCTGGGCGCGGCGCCGACCACACCGGGAAAGATGGGCGGCGGCGGCGGTTCGGCGGCGGCGCGTCCGTCCTCGGCCATCCACACGAAGATCATCCCCTGGCTTTCGGCCGCGGGATAACGGCGCACGGCGATGCGCGCGACGTCGAAGGCGTCATCAACGGTGAGCGATGGGATGGCCACGCATCCGCCGGCGGGCGAGAACCGCCAGCCGTGATAGGGGCATTCGACGCTTTCGGCGCCGTCGGTCTCACGCACCAGGCGGCCAGCCGACAGGGGCGCGGCGCGGTGAGGGCACACGTCGCGCAGGGCGAACACGTCGCCGCCGCGCGTGCGGCCGATCAGGACCGGTTCGCCCAGCATCTCGAACCGGGCCATGCGCCCGCGCTTCACATCGCCGGCCAAGGCCGCGAAGTACCAGATGTCCCTGAGAAACCCACGACCGAAGGCCTGGGCGCGGACGGCGGAGGTCTCCCCTTCGGGCATGGCGCCATTGTGCTGCCCAGGCCATGGCGGCGCAATCCTAAGGACGACAGGCCGCGATTCGCGCCGATCATCGGCGTTTCATCGGTGAATCATCGGTTCGCTGTCCTGTCGCGGGGCGGGGGCAGGCGGTCAATTGCCATGACCTGCGGCGCTCTAGGCCGCGATCCTGGACAAGGAAACCCGATGTCACTCTGGACGATCATGACAACGATCGTGTTCATGACCGCGATCGCGTTCGCGGCAACCACCTTCGCCGCCCCCCTCAGCCGGGGCGCCGCCGGCCCACGGCCAGCGACGGTCAGCTTCACCGACCTCGATCTCGGCAGCGAAGCCGGCGCGACCGCGGCGCTGGCCCGAATCGACCGCGCGGTCCTGGCGACCTGCGGCAAGGCGCCGTCACCGGCCGCGGCGAGCGCCGCCGACACTTACCGCCGGTGCGAGGAAGCGGTCATCGAACCCGCCCTCTCCGCGCTTGGAGAGCCGCTCGTCAGCGCCGCCGATACCGGCAACCGCGATCTGCTGATGTTCGTGGCCAGCCGATGACGCCGGCAACCTGAGCAAAGGCGCCATCATGGCGCGCGCCTTGTCACACGGCCTTCCCCCGCCCGCCCCGCGCCATAGCGTCGGGGGCCGTCCGCTGCTAGCCTCGCCGTCCCTGAGGGCGGGCGGTCATGAGCGGAATCGGCGAGGAGGTGGCAAGCCCAAAGGGTCTTGGCCGCATTGTGCTGGCCCATGAAGCGCCGACCCGAATTGGCCCCCTGGTGATCGATCCGGCAAGACGACGCGTCGCTCACGACGACGGCCGCGAGGACATTCTCGAACCCAAGGTCATGCAGGTGCTGGTGGCGCTGGCGCGGGCCGGCGGCGACATCCTCACCCGCGACGAACTGATGGAGTCATGCTGGGGCGGCGTGGTGGTCGGCGAGGACTCGCTGAGCCGGGTGATCGGCCGCGTGCGCCGCCTGACCGAAGGCCCCGGAGCCGGGACGCTGCGGCTCGAGACCATCACCCGGGTCGGCTACCGTCTGATTCGGGAGGGCGAGCCGCAGGCCGCCCCGCTGCCGAAAGGTCCGCCCGCGCATCCTGGCGAGCGCCCGACCCTGGCGCTGCCGGCGAAGCCCTCGATCGCCGTCATGCCGTTCAAGAACGTAAGCGGGAACGCGGACAAGGAGTATCTGGCCGACGCCATCACTGATGATATCGTCACCGCCCTGTCGCGATGGCGCTGGTTCTTCGTCATCGCCCGCCATTCGAGCTTCACCTACAAGAACCGCGACGTCGACCCGGCCAGGGTCGGCGACGAACTCGGCGTTCGCTACATTCTGAACGGGAGCGTGGGCGCCGCCGGCTCCCGGGTCCGGGTCAACGCCCACCTGATCGACACTCAGGATGGCGCCAACGTCTGGGCGGACAAGTTCGATCATGAGCTCGTCGACGTCCTGGCCCTGCAGGATGAAATCACCGAGCAAGTCGTCGGCGTCATCGAACCGGCCATGTTGCGCGGCGAGGCCCTGCGCATCGCCCGCAAGCCGCTGGAGGACTTCAGCGCCCTAGACTGCGTCTACCGCGGCATGTGGAGCCTCAACCAGCTGACCCCGGGGTCGGACGTCGAGGCTCTGGCTCTGTTCCGGCAGGCGATCGCGCTCGATCCCCATCTGGCGCTCGGCCACGCGGGAGCGGCTCGGATCCTTTACGGACAAGGGATCTATAGCGAGGTCGAGGCGCCAGTTGACCAGTTCAAGGCCGCATTGGACCTGGCGCGGACGGCTATCGCCATCGACACCCGCGAAGCCCAGGGCCATTTCGCCGCCGCCGGCCCTCTGCTCTATCTCGGGGAGCACGCCCGCGCCATCGACGAGGCCCGCGCAGCGGTCGCCCTCAACTCAAGTTTTGCCTATGCGCACTATCGCCTCGGCCAGGTCCTGATCTTCGCAGGGCGTCCGGCGGACGCCATCGCCCCGATCGAGCGGAGCCTGCGACTGAGCCCATACGATCCGCAGCTGGGACCGATGCTCGAGACCATGGGGCTGGCCTGCTACCAGGCCGGCGACTATCCGCGCGCCATCGAATATGGCCGCAGCGCCGGACGCATGTCCGGCTCAGGCGCCGGGGTGCTCGCCGCCGCCCTCGCGCAGATGGGCAGGGCGGACGAGGCTGGACAGACCCTCGCGGGCATGGACCGCTACCGACCCTCCATCCGCCGGCCCCTCTCAGCACCCTACGCCGACCCGGCTCATCTGGAGCATCTCAGGGAGGGGATTCGCCAGGCGCGCAAATTCGCCCAGGCTTGATCCCCAGACGAGTCAGCTGGCCGGTTTGTCCAGGGGATGCTTGTCATCCGGATAGCGAGACTTCACCAGCACCGTGATCCCACCCTTAGTGTCCTTGGTGTCGGGCGCCTGCCAGACGGTGACCTCGTGGTCGTAGCCGGGCGCCCAGCCGAAGGTGACGTGGGTCGGCGGCGTCGTGCTGAGGGCGTGGTGAATGGTCGCGCGCAAGGTCTCGCTCACCGCGCCGGGCAAGCTCGCCAGATGGTTCTTCAACGCCCGGTGCAGGACGGTTCCGGGAGGGGCGCCGTGAGCCGCCAGGGCCTCGTGCAGGGGCTGGCCGGGGGCGAACTTGGCCTTGTTCTTGACCGTATTGGGCAAGCCCGGCTCGCTGAACGCCGCATTCATGCCCGCCAAGGTCGTTTGCATCATCGGCATGGAAATTCCCCCAGAGTTTGAGCGCGCCTGCTTGGCCGCCGCGATCAGGTTTCCGGCGACACGCCGGGGAAAGTCAAGGCGGCCGATCGGCGCATCATCGGCAAATCATCGGCGAACCATCGGACGCTCGTCCTGTCGGCCGACTGCGACCGGGATCATCTTGTGGCCAAGGCGCCCACCGGCGCCGCCGACTACAGGACCCAAAGACAATGTTCTCCAAGACCTTCTCCGACGCCCTGGTTCTGCTGGGACTGCGTCACGAGACCCTCCCGACGGCAGAGCCGGAAGAGCTGTGCGTCGACATCGGCTGCCTCGATCTTGGTGATCCTCGCCAGGCTTTCGATGCTCTGCGCCGCGTCGTCGCAACGGCGCGGGCGGAGCAACGAGAAGAGCGCGCGCCGGGCCGTTTCGATCTGGCGGCTTAGAGCCTGATGGCTTTGCACGGGACAGATGCAAAGGCCGAATCAGGCTCGACTCTTTAACTATCTGGGGCAGGATTCAGCTTCGAGCCGAAACCGTCTCGAACGACCCTGCTCACATCTAGCCGTCTTGACCCTCCCGGCCCGCGGCGCCAATCCCTCAAACGCATGTTTGAGGAGCCTGGCCCATGGAGTTGTTCGATCTCACCGGTAAGACCGCCATCGTCACCGGTTCCACCAAGGGCATAGGCAAGGCGATCGCCGAGCGCCTGGCCGAGCATGGCGCCCAGGTGGTCATCTCCTCGCGCAAGGCTGCGGCCTGCGAGGCGGTGGCCGAGGCCATCAACGCCAGGCGTCCGGGGGCCGCCATCGCGGTTCCAGCCAACATCTCCTCCAAGGATGACCTCGAAACCCTGGTGGACGAGACGCGCAAGGCGTTCGGCAAGATCGACATCCTGGTCTGCAACGCCGCCTCCAACCCCTACTATGGGCCGATGAGCGGGATCACCGACGAGGCGTTCAACAAGATCCTCGGCAACAACATCGTCTCCAACCACTGGCTGATCCACATGGTCGCTCCGGAAATGGCGCAGCGGAAGGACGGCGCGATCATCATCATCTCGTCCATCGGCGGCCTGCGCGGCAGTGGCGTGCTCGGGGCCTACGCTATCTCCAAGGCCGCCGACATGCAGTTGGCGCGCAACCTGGCGCAGGAGCTCTCGCCTAACAACATCCGGGTCAATTGCATCGCGCCCGGCCTGGTGAAGACCGACTTCGCCCGGGCCCTGTGGGACACCAAGGAGGCGGAGAATCGATCCAGTTTCGCCCCCCCCCTGCGGCGCCTGGGCGAGCCGGACGACATCGCCGGCGCGGCGGTGTTCCTGGCCTCGCGCGCCGGCGCCTGGACGACCGGCCAGACCCTGGTCATCGACGGCGGCGCGACCGCTTAAGGGCGCGATCATTCGACAGACCGTGCAATTTGCCGGCGCCGACGGCGTCCGGCTCGCTGCCGACGTCGCCGGCCCTTCAGGCGGCGCGCCGGTGGTGCTGCTGCACGGCGGCGGCCAGACCCGCGCCTCATGGAAAGGCGCGGTCACCGCCCTCGCAGCTCGCAGCTACCGCGCCGTCAGCCTCGACCTTCGCGGCCACGGCGACAGCGACTGGTCGAATGACGGCGACTACCAGCTGGATCGCTTTGTGGACGATCTGGCGATGGTCCTTCCGCTGCTGGGCGTTCCGGCGGTGCTGGTCGGCGCCTCGCTGGGCGGGCTGGCCGCGCTGTTGGCGGTGGGTGAGCGTCGCCTTCCCGCCGCCGCCCTGGTCCTGGTAGACGTGACCCCGCGCATCGAGCCGATGGGCGTCGGCAAGATCCGGGCCTTCATGACCGCCAATCCGGACGGGTTCGCCTCGGTCGACGAGGCGGCCGATGCGGTCGCCGCCTATCTTCCCCACCGGCCGCGACCCGCCGACGCCAGCGGCCTGCGCAAGAACCTGCGGCTGGGCGGCGACGGCCGCTGGCGTTGGCATTGGGATCCGCGGTTCATGACCGAGGTGCGGAGCGTGGCGTCCGGCGGCGAGCGGCTGGAGGCGGCGGCGCGCGGCCTCGGGGTTCCGACCCTGCTCATCCGCGGCGCCCTGAGCGAGATCGTCAGCGCGGCGCGCGCTCAGGCTTTCCTGGACCTGGCCCCCCATGCCGAGTTCGTCGATGTCAGCGGCGCCGACCATATGGTCGCGGGCGACGCCAACGACGTTTTCAACGCCGCTGTGATCGATTTCATCGAACGGCGCGCCAGCTAACCCTTCTATTGCCCTTCCGCCTACTCCCAGCTTTCGCGGGGATGAGCGGGTAGTGGGCTACACGACCACTTCCGGTCGCAGAGGCTCAGACGCCTAGTTCGGCCAGCAACGGCGCCCTTGTGGGCCCAGATGGTATCCGTACGGACAAGCGCGCGCCGGCGTGGCGTAAACCACGCCGCCCTGCGCCGGCGCGACCACGACAGCCCGCCCTGGCGCAACTACGACGGCCCGCGCCGGCGCGACCACGACAGGCCCGCTCCCGTTCGCCCGGCATCCGCCCAACGGCCCGCGATGCGCTCCCCAACCGCACCCGCCTGCGGCTTGCGCCGACGAAAAAGCGGCGAGACCGGCGGTCAACGCAACAACGGCGGCACAGATTTTAATCATCGGAGACCTCCCTCGGTTTCTCGCGCAAATCGTCCGACAGTTCGCACATAAACGGCCGGTCCGCTTACGGTCCGGTGGCAGTCTGGCTTGTTGTCGCGCTTTTGAACAGTCCCCACCCCCTCGGTAGGGGATCGGTATGGGGGGAGCGGACGAGGGGACTAATTATGACGTCGCCTTGAGCGACAGCTCCCGCGCCTTAGCCAGGCGCCGGGCGCCCTCTTCCAGGGTCTGGCCGCGCTTGGCGAAGCACAGGCGGATGGTCCCGCGCACGGGGTCATCCTCGTAGAACGCGGAGTTGGGGATCGCGGCGACGCCGGCCTCGTTCACCGCCCTCAGACAGAAAGCCATGTCGTCTTCGGCGACGCCCGAGGCGGCGAGGTCGACATTGAGGAAATAGGTGCCCTGACAGGGCAGGGTGACGAACCCCTCGCGCCTGAGCGCAAGACCCAGATGATCGCGCGAGGCGGCGAGCTCTACGGGCATGGCGGCGAACCAGTCGTCGCTGTTGGCCAGGCCCCAAGCCACCGCCGCCTGGAGATTGGGCGCGGTGGTGAAGGTCAGGAACTGGTGCGCCTTGGCCAGGACCTCGGTCAGCGCCGGCGCGGCCATCAGGAAGCCGACTTTCCAGCCGGTGAGGGCGAACATCTTGCCGGCCGAACCGATCTTCACCGTGCGCTCACGCAAGCCCGGAAGGGCCATCAGCGGCCGGTGCGCCCAGCCGTCGAACACCACCTGCTCCCACACTTCGTCGCAGACGGCGATGACGTCATGACGGGTGCAGAACTCCGCCAGCAGCGCCAGATCCTCTTGCGGACACACCGTGGCCGTCGGGTTGAGTGGATTGTTGAGGACCACGAGGCGGGTCTTCTCCGAAAACACCGCCTCCAGAGCGCGCCGGTCGAACCGCCACGCCGGCGGGACCAGGCGCACGATCCTGGGGACCCCGCCGGCCCGGCGCACCATCGGGGCGTAGGCGTCATAAACCGGCGCGAACAGCACCACCTCGTCCCCCGGCTCGATGAGGGCGAGGAAGGCGCAGGCCAGGGCCTCCGTGGCCCCGGAGGTGATCGTCACCTCGCTCTTCCAATCCAGGTCCAGGTTCTGGAAGCGCGCATAGTGCCTCGCCACGGCCTCGCGCAGTTCCGGCAGGCCGGGCATGGGCGGGTACTGGTTATCGCCATGCAGCACAGCTTCGGCGGCGGCCCGGCGAATCGCCTCGGGCCCGGGCTCGTCGGGGAAGCCCTGTCCGAGATTTATCGCTCCCATCTGCCTGGCGAGACCGGACATCACCGTGAAGATGGTCGTCGGCAGGGCGGCGTAGACGGCGTTGGCCATGGGCTTACCCCTCGGGCGGGACCGCCTCAGGCATCTTCCTTCACCCGACGTTTGCGGAAGGTGGGGTTGAGGATCGCCTTGCGCAGGCGGATGGCCTTGGGCGTGACTTCCACCAGTTCGTCGCTTTCGATGTAGGCGATGGCCTGTTCCAGGGTCAGGCGGCGTGGCGGGGTGAGGCGGATGGCTTCATCCTTGCCCGACGCCCGCACATTGGTGAGCTGCTTGGCTTTCATCGGATTGACGTCGAGATCGTCCGGCTTGGCGTTTTCGCCGATGATCATGCCCTGATAGGTCTTCTCGCCGGCGCCCACGAACATAGTTCCGCGGTCTTCCAGGTTCCACAGGGCGAAGGACGCGGTCTCGCCGTCCGAGTTGGAAATGAGGGTCCCGTTGCGGCGGCCCTCGATGGCCCCCTTGTAGGGTTCGTAGTGGCTGAACACCCGGTTGAGCACGCCGGACCCGCGGGTGTCGGTCAGGAACTCACCCTGATAGCCTATCAGCGCTCGCGAGGGCGCCTGGAATGTCAGGCGCGTCTTGCCCGCGCCCGAAGGCCCCATGTCCTTGAGTTCGGCCTTGCGCGCCGACAGTTTCTCGATGACTACGCCGGCGAAATCCTCGTCGACATCGATGACCACCTCCTCGATCGGCTCGAGCCGCGCGCCGCTTTCGGCGTCGGTCTGGAAGACGACCCGGGGACGGCTGATGGAGACCTCGAAGCCCTCCCGGCGCATGGATTCGATCAACACGCCCAACTGCAGCTCGCCGCGTCCAGCGATCTCGAACGCGTCCTTCTCCGAGGTCTCGCTGACCTTGACCGCGACATTGGCCTCGGCCTCGCGCAGCAGGCGCTCGCGGATCACCCGGCTCTGCACCTTGTCGCCGTCGCGCCCGGCCAGAGGGCTGTCGTTGACCGACACGGTGATGGCTATGGTCGGCGGGTCGATGGGTTGGGCGGGCAGGGCGCCCTGGGCGTCCAGGGCGGCCAGGGTGTCGGCGACCGTGGCCCTGGTCATGCCGGCGACGGCGACGATATCCCCGGCCTCAGCCACGTCGATCGACGCCCGCTTGAGCCCGCGAAAGGCCAGCAGCTTGGTCACCCGTCCGCGCTCGATCTCGGTCCCGTCGCGGGCGAGGGCGCGGATCTGCATGCCGGGCGTCAGCCGGCCCGACTCCACACGGCCGGTGAGGAGCCGGCCCAGGAAAGGATCGGCCTCGATAAGCACGGCCAGGAGCTTGGCCGGATCGCCGCTGTGGGCTTCGGCCTCCGGCGCCGGCGTGTGGGCGACGATTTTGTCGAACAGCGGGCTTAGGTCCTTACGCTCATCGGCCATGTCGACCACCGCCCAGCCTTGCTTGCCGCTGGCGTACAGATGCGGAAAGTCGAGCTGCTCGTCGGTGGCGCCGATGGCTGCAAACAGGTCGAAGGCGTCGTTCAGCACTCCGTCCGGGTCGGCGTGCGGTCGATCGACCTTGTTCAGCACCACGATCGGGCGAAGACCCAGCTTCAGGGCTTTGCCGAGCACGAATTTAGTCTGCGGCATGACACCTTCTTCGGCGTCGACCAGCAACAGGGCCCCGTCGACCATGCCCAGGATCCGCTCCACCTCGCCGCCGAAGTCGGCGTGCCCGGGCGTATCGATGATATTGATCCGGGTCTCACCGGCGGCCCCATGCCACAGCACCGAGGTCGCCTTGGCCAGGATGGTGATGCCGCGCTCGCGCTCCTGGTCGTTGGAATCCATGGCGCGCTCGACATGGGCTTCGTTGGCCCGGAATATCCCCGACTGGGCCAGCATCTGGTCCACCAGCGTGGTCTTCCCATGATCGACGTGGGCGATGATGGCGATGTTGCGCAGGGACATTGAGCTGGTCGGATTTGGGGAGGGGCGCGCCTTTTAGGCGAATTCCCCCGCCGAAGCCACACACGCGGTCAGGCTTGTGGTGCGTCGCAGCAGTCACCCTGTGTTTCCGCAGCGCAACGCGTCCATACAATTCCGGTAGGAAGTTGAATTTATTGGGCGAAACACTTGGAAACATTTTCTTCGCCACCGCCGCAACTTTTTTCTTGTCGCGTTGTGCGCTGCACAGTAATCTGTGTTCATGAGGCGTCGCTGACGACTCTGCCCTTCCTGGGCGTTTCCTCCCTAATGAAACTGGCCGCGCCGCCGTGCGCGGCCTTTTTTTTGACCGCGAGCGTTACAGGTTCGACCAATCGGTCTGCGCCAGCGCTCTGAACAGACGCTCGAGGTCGCCTTTCAGCCGGGCAAAACCGGCCGTCGGAGCCAGGGTGGCTTCGTCGACGTAGAGCGCGCGATTGACCTCGATCTGCAGGGCGTGGACTCCGCGCGCCGGCCGGCCATAGTGCTCGGTGGTGTAGCCGCCGGCATAGGGCGTGTTGCGCGACACGGCGTAGCCGAGCCCCTTCAGTTCGCGCTCGACGATGCGCGCCACCGCCGGCGCGCAGGCCCCGCCGAATCGGTCGCCAAGCACCACGTCGCAGACGCCGCCGCCTGCGAGCCGGGCCGCCGCCGAGGGCATGGAATGCCAGTCCAGGAGGATGGCCAGGCCATGAGCCTCGACACTCGCCTGCACCAGAACGCCCAGTGCGGCGTGGTAGGGATGATGCACCGCCTCCACCCGCGCCCGCGCCTCGGCAAAGGTCAGCTTGCGCGCATAGACCTCCTCGCCCTCGGCGACGATGCGGGCGATAGCCCCCAGCCCCGCCGCCACCCGCGCCGTGCGCGCGCGGGCATAAAGCGGCAGTTCGTCCGAGAACATCGCCGGGTCCAGCTCCCAGGCCTCGCGATTGACGTCGAGATAGACCCGAGCCAGGCGGGCGGCGATCACGCAGGCGCCAAAGTCTGTGGCCCCGGCGATGAGCTTGTCCACCCACACGTCTTCCGAGCGACGGATGGCCTCGGCGCTCAGGCGCGAGGCGGCCATCATCGCCGGCGGATAGATTCGCCCCGAATGCGGCGAGGCGAACACCAGCGCCGCCGCCGGCCCAGAAGTCCTGAAAATTTCGAACGCGGCCTCGGCGGCGATGGGTTCGGGCCCGACAAATTCGGGGTCGGTCTCGCGCAGCCGGGCGAGAGAGGCGTCCATCGGTCCATATTCGGGAAACCCTGTCGCGCGTCAAACGCGCCGAGAGCTGGGGTTCGGTCTCGCCTTGCCTCCCCGCCTTGCCTCCCCGCCTTGCCTCCCCGCCTTGCCTCCCCGCCTTGCCTCCCCGCCTTGCCTCCCCGCCTGCCTCCCCGCCTGCCTCCCCGCCTGTTGGGAGCAGCTGAAGTTGTCCGGTTTATGTAGCACGTGATCTGTCCGGTTGTTGTGTCCGAGCGAGGCTGGAGGGAGAGCCCGGAGGGCTCGACTGGAAGTCTCGCTCGGACGCGGGTCTTGGAAGGGGTTCATGCAGCGGCCCTTTGCGGCTGATCGTTGGTGTCATGGTCGGCGAGGTTCCATCGCGCGAGGCATCGGGGGCCGTGGAAGATGGCCAGGTCGCCGTCCGGGTAGTGGTGAACGCGAACCTTGGCTCTGACGAAGTGAGCCCTGGCGGGATGGGGCGGGATCTGTAGCCGGCGGCGGTTCCAGGCGACGGTGTTGTCGGGGGCGACGACGCGCTCTTCCTGGATGCACAGGACGTCCCGCCACTGTTCCGGGGCCACCGGCACGAACCCTGAGCCGGCTTCGGCTGCCTGAACGGCGAAACGGGCATTGTGGCGCGGCAGGTAGACCTCGCGAAGCCAGCGATTAGCCGCCTCCATGTCGGTGATCCCGGCCAGGGCCAGGTCCTTGGGCAGGCGGTCCTGAAGGGTGCGGAACATCCGCTCCGAGCGACCGCGGGCCTCGGGCGAATAGGCGGCGATATGCTCGATCCCCAGCTGGGCCAGGGCCCGGCCGACCTGGGTGGGTTGGGTTCTGTCCACCTTGCCTCCCGCCTCGGGGGTGAGGAAGTAGTGACTGCCCCGGTCGGTGTAGAAGCTGCAGAACAGCCCCTTGGCGGCGATGGTCTCGATCAGGCCGGCGAAGGAGGACATCGTGCCTTCCTCGTCGACCAGGAAGATCGAATAGGTCTCGCTGGTGGCGTCATCCATGGTCACCACCAGGTCGAGCGCCCCCAGGCCCTCGATCCACACGTGCTTGGAGGCGTCCTGGTGCAGCATCATGCCGACCATCGGTCGCCTAGGCCGCTTGCGCCGGTGAGCGCCACGCCTGGGCGCCTTGGGGATCAGCCCCCGCGCCTGAAGCAGGCCCTTGGTCCAGGTGTAGCCCAGAGTGTAGCCGTGGCTCATCCTCAGATACTCGTGGAAGTGCTTGGCCGTGAAGCCCTGGTAGCGCTCGCGATACAGCCGCTCGATCTCATCGACGTCGGACTGCGCAACCGCCCGCCCTGACCGACGTCCCAGCCGGCGGTCCGCCAGACCCTCGTCCCCCTCCTCCTCGAACCGCCGCGCCCAGCGGCGAAACGTCCGCTCGTGCATCCCTAGCAACTCAGCCGCCTCGATCTGGCTCAACTCCTCCGCCTCCCACCGGCTCAGAATGTCGCGGAGCTTCAGCATCCTGAGCCCCTCCAGAACTTGGCTCCGCCGCATCCCAACCCCTCCCAAGGTCGAAATGCACCGGACAGATCATGTGCTACCTGCACCGGACAGATCGTCTGCTCCCTACAC
>OUNO011270458.1_pt1 | contig 15546 bp, 15 predicted proteins | sample 1779811 | NCBI WGS metagenome assembly OUNO01 (sample SAMEA3914804, study PRJEB12502) | metagenome | biome: forest; material: soil | place: Canada | collected 2010-06-25 | depth 0.3 m | reverse complement strand
CGCAGGCGGGCGCGCACGTGACTTGCGCGGCGCGATGCTGGCGTACTGCGAGCGCGAGCAGCGTTGCCGAGGCGCCAACCGCTGCCAACGCCCCCGCCGACAACCAGTAAGTGGCCGCGGGAACGGGGCGTGCGGGCAGCGCCGAGGGCTGCCGCGGACGGAGCGGTGGGGCAAGCAGAGGTCGCTCCGCGGGCGGCGCGAAACGCACTTGCTCGACGTGGTTCTTCTCGCCCTGCTGCAGCACGAACACGCGCTCGACGGGTGTCGACGAGCCGAGCGTGAGCCGGAGCCGGTGCGGGCCCGGCAATAGCTCGAGCGGCGCGGGCGGCTCGGGCAAACGCAGCGGCACGCCGTCAAGCTCGACGCTCAGGGTCGCCCCTGGTGCGGCAGCGCCTTCACGCTCGATCACGACTAGCAGCGTTGGCAACACTCGCGTCAGCTCGTCGAGCCAGGCACGGCAGTCCGAGGCAATCGCCAGCGGGCAGCGCGCCTCGGCGCAACCGGCCATCGTGGTCCGTGCCGCCAGCCACTGCTCTTGCACGCGGAGCTGACGCGCGCTTTCGTGCAACGCAACGCACTGCTCGACGTCCCGAGTCGAAGTCTCTTGGGCCTCGCCTTGCGCGCTCTGCGCCGCACCCGCCTCGGTGATGAGCGTACCGACCGCGAGTAGCAGCGGCGCAATCGACCGCGTCATGGTGCACTCGTCGGCCCCGCGGCGAGGCGGCTTTGCCAACGCTCGAGCAACGGTTGGGCATCGCGCAGCAGGGCGATTACCGCGTCGACGCTATCGTCCGACGCGCCTGCTTGGGTCATCACCGAGAGCCTTCGGTTCAGCTCCTCGTCTGGATAGTAGGGCGGAAACAAGCCCGAGGTCGCGAGCACCTTGCTCACGTCAGCAGCCATGAAATCAGCGCGCGCGCTCTCGGCGCGTGGACCGAGACCTACGACATTCACGTCGCTGCGCGCTGGGATAGAGCCTTTTTCACGGCTGAATTCGAGCTGCGCCTCCCCCGACGCCATGGTGTCCAAGAACGCCTCGCTCTCACTCGGATAGGGCGCTGCCAAGGGCAATGGGAAGGTGTCGGAGGTGAATACGAAGGTGCGGCTGGAGCCTGGAAACGGGCAAGCATCGACTTCGCCGAGAGCGAGGGCAGACTCGAGCTCTCCGTTCGCCCAATCTCCCATCACGCTGAAATCCGCGCTGCCGGTCTGCACTTGCGCCAGCGCATCGGCCCAACCCTTGTCTCGATCGTCGAGGAACGAGCGCGAGAGGTACTGCACGCAGCGCAAGGCGAGACGCACGGGTTGCTCCCAACCAGCCGACTGCCGGCCGCGGAACAGATCGTCGTACACGCCCGCACCGGCCACGGCAGGCAGCACGCTCTCGAGCGCGAAGAGCGTCAGCGCGAACGAGTCATTCGTGCCCACGGCGATCTTCAGGTCCAGCTTCGACTGGGGATCGGCGAGCCTGGTCTCCAGATCCGGCGGGCACAACACGTCTCGCTCGAGGAACGAGCTGCCGTCATGACGTGCGCTGAATGCCGCGAGTGCAGCGACGTTGAAGTAGAGCACGTTCAAGCGATGGACATTGAGCGGGACGGCGTACGGAACGCGCTCCGGACCGGCCACGAGCGCGTCGTAGAGCGGGGGATAGAGCGAGGTCTTTAGCCCGCTTCTGCCAAATAGCGCGCTCAGCCCCTCGATTCTACTGGCGCTCGGCAACTGGTCATCATTGGTGTCGACGACGGTCCAACGAAGCAGGTCGGCTCCTGCATTGGCCTGAAAGGTCGACGGCGCGGCGCCGGCCAAGAGCCGCGCCGTGAGCGTGCTCCGCACCGCGTCAGCGTTGGTGTCGGTCACTTGATTGACGACCTCGACCCCTGGGTGACTGTCATTGTAAATACGCAAAACATTCTCGAATGCGTTCCGCTCCGATGGCCGCTTCCACCAACTGTAAGCTTCCAAGCGCACTTTGCCGCGCTCGGGCGCGGAGCAGGCCAGACACGCGAGCAGGCACACGAGTGGACAGACCCATGCGCGAGCCCAGTGCGCGCGGCAGCTCGGGCGAGTGTTCGTCGGCGGGATATGCGAAACCATCGGACGCGACCGCTCGTGACTGTATAACCAATTTCCGTGTTATGAAGTAACCGAGCAAACGAACGCGACGTGCGCGCGATGAAAATAAATCGTCGCCGTGCGCTTGGGCGGAGCGAAGGTCTGCGGGCGCGAGCGCTCTAAGTGAGCAGGATGGGCGTAGTGAGGATGATCCGACGGCCAGCGGTTCGTGAGCCGACGCGTCTCGCCGATTCAGAGGGGCGGGCCGGCCGCCTGCTTCGCCGCGCAAATCAGGCATTTTTGAGCGACTTGCGGCCCGAATCGGCCTGGAAACAGTTCCAGTCCCAGCGGCAGAAGCGGCACCCCGTTCGCTTCGCTGCGCTGGCAGTCGCTGCCTTGATCTTGATGCCGCTCGTGCGTCGACAGTGGCACGCGAGCGAGGTCGAGGCACCGCTGCTGATCGCCGAACCCCGCGCGCTCACCAGCGCACTCCCTTCGGCAGTTCCGGAAAAGGCCGCGGCACTGGAACGTCGAATTTCGCCAGTGCACTCGACGGTCACGCAATCGAGAGTCTCAGGTCACGGCAGCACGGTGGCTTCCGTGTCGCACGGGGAGGCGCTGACGGACGCGACCTGCCGAAGCTGGGCGAGCCAGGGTCGGACACAGCGCGCGGTCGAGTGTTTCCAAAGCCTCGCGCGGGATTCCGGCGTCGCCGCGCAAGTCGCTCTCTACGAAGCGGCGCGACTCTCCACCGAGGTGCTGCACGACGCGAACGGCGCGCTTCGTCTGCTCGAACAACACCGGCAACGCTTTCCCGAGAGCGCCCTGCGCGTCGAGGTCGAGTGGCTTCGTGTACGCAGCTTGGAGCGAGTCGGAAGGCTCGATGAAGCGCTGAGCGCCAGCGAAACCCTGCTCGATTCGCCGACCGCACGCACGCTGTCGGCGCAGCTGCACTTGCTTCGCGGCCGCATCTACGAGGGCCCGCGTAGCGATTGCGCTCGCGCCGTACGCGAATACGTCGCGCTGCTCGGCGAGCCGGGCAGCGAGGGCGACGAAGGCGAGCTGCGACGCGCGGCCTGCCTGGAACGCCTCGATCGGCCAACAGCAGCGCGCGACGCTTACGAGCGATATCTCGAGCGCGGCGACGCGCGAGCGGCAGAGCGCGCACGCGCGCGGCTGACGGCGCTCGACGGCGCTCCCCCACTCCAGGAAACGCGTTGAATGGCCGAGCTGCAACCCCTGCTCGCCGAAGCGTATCCCGCCTTCACGGAAGAAGCGCCGGCCGATGCGTCCCGCGGGTCGCGTGGCGTCGTGGCTGGATCGGGCGACGAGCGGTGGCACGATCAGATCGACCCGCTCTTGCTCGATGCCTGCCTGGAGGGCGACGACGCAGCCTGGCGGCGGCTACATCGCTTGTGCTACCCGAAAGCCGCTGCGTTCCTACGCAAGCTGGGCGTGGGGGAGCTCGACTTGGATGACGCAGCGCAAGACGTGTTCTTGCAACTGTTCCGCTACCTGCCGTCGTTTCGGCGAGAGGCCGAGCTCGCTACGTGGTTGTACCGCGTGTGCATCACGCAAGCGCGGAGCGTGCGGCGGCGCCGGCGAGTGACTCAAACGCTGTCTCGACTGCTCGCTCTCGGTGCTGCGCCCACGCTCGTTTCGACCCCATCGCTACCGGACGCGGTCGTGCGGCGGCGAGTGGAAGCCGCGCTCGCGAGCTTATCGGAAGGCGATCGCGCCGTCTTCGTCCTGTACGAGATGGAGGGCTTGCCCGGCAAGCGCGTGGCCGAGATCGTTTCGTCGCCCGAGGCGAGTGTGTGGCGGCGCTTGCACGGCGCACGCCGCGTGTTTCGACGCGCGCTCGAAGCCGAAGAACATACCGCGTAACGCGCGATTTCTTTTTCGAGTCCAGCGAAGGTCCGACGCCTGCCGAGCTCTAAGGGAGCGGAGGATGGACTCATGGATGGAATGACGATGATTGGGTTCACGGCACGGCGCCGTGCAGGGCAAGCGCTCTTGAGCATTGCACCGTTACTCTCACTTGCCGGGTGCAGCCTGGCGAGCAACGGTGAAGGAGAGGCGCCTACGAAATCCGTGGCGCAGGCGGTGAGTGACCCGGTGGGCCTGTGCAACCAGGATCCGCGCGTGACCCTGGGCATGGTGCCAGTAACGGTCTGCGCGGGAGCTCGCGTCTTCTTCGACGAGAAGTTCAACGGCAACGGCCGCACCTGCGGCTCGTGTCACCCGGCCGCGAACAATTACACCATCGATCCGACGTTCATCGCGGGTTTGCCCGCGTCGGACCCGTTGTTCGTGGCGGAGAACCCGGCCTTCGACTTGAGCTCGCTCGAGACGGCCGATCTGCGTTCGTCGTTCGCGTTGGTCAAAGAGAATGTCGATGGCTTCGAGGACATTCAGCACAAATTCGTGACGCGCGCCGTGTCGCACACGCTGTCGCTCGCGACCAGTATTACGCGAGACCCGGCAGATGGCACGAGTGCGCTCGTGACGCAGCGCACCGGCTGGGGCGGTGACGGTTCGCCGGGCGACGGCTCGCTACGCTCGTTCTTGGACGGTGCCATCAACCAGCACTATCCGAAAGATCCGAGCCGCACACCGGGGGTATCGTTCCGCGTCGCGACCAATGCGGAGCGTGATCAGGTCTTGGCGTTTCAGCTGGCACTGGGCCGCAACAACGAGCTGGATTTGACGCAGGTCACGCTGACCGATGCCGGCGCGACCACCGGCAAGGCTGCCTTCATGGATCCGCTGGTCGGGCGCTGCAACGAATGCCACACCAACGCGGGCGCGAACGCCAAGCTGAGCCTGAAGAATCGCAACTTCGACACGGGCACGATCAAGGCTCCGAGCTCGTTCAGTCAGCTGGCAGATGGTCGCTTCATCTTCGACGGTGGCTTCGGCGGTCAGGGCTTGCCGAACCCGAATTTGACTACGGTCACGGGACAACCCGATGCGTTCGGCGACGGCACGTTCAGCGTGCCGCCATTGATCGAGGCCGCGGACACCGGACCGTTCTTTCACACTCACGCGTTCGGGGACAACAGCGACCCGACCAAAGGCATCGAAGGTGCGGTCTCCTTCTATGCGTCGAATCTGTTCCTCGATTCGCCGGCGGCTCACCAGCTCGATTTGCAATTCGGCGCGCCAGTCAACGTCGGACCGGTGATTGGCGAGGTGGGGCGCTTCTTGCGCGTCTTGAACGCGGCGTTCAACCTGTCGATCGCCAAGCAGCGGTTGGATGGCTCACGGGCGTTGAACGTCGCGTTTTGGTCGTATCGCGAGGACATTCAGAAAGGTCTGCTGAACCTCGCTTCGGAGGAGATCGACGACGCCATTCGCGTGCTTCAAAACGCCGCCGGCGGAGGCCTGCACGCCACTCAGCAGACCGACCTGCAAAGCGCGCGCACATTGATCGCTCAGGCGATTGCCGCCACCGACCCGGCGCTCCGCAAGTCGAGGACCGAGTCCGCACTGGCCATCGTGCAAACGGCCAAGGCCGCCTTCGGCACGAACCTCAACTTCACGTTGGGCACCGGCAATCTGATGTTCTGAGGCGCTGCACGTCCGAGGGCGACGAGCAGGTCGAGGTGCTCCCTTGCTCAGCGAAAATCACCGGCCGTCGCCCACAGCCTCATCGTGTCGAGCTCGCAATCCGTCTCCGGAATCGACGATGTCCAAGAGATATGCGCGCGAGTCAAGTCAGCCACGAAGGCTCGACCAGCGAGATCGACTTGTTCGAACGTCAGCGAGCCGGACAAGCTGCCGGTGTAGGGCCTGCCATCGACCTCGATCGCGACGGACGGCGTACCGGGAAGACCAGCAAATGGAATGGCCATCTCTCGACCGATCGAACCCGCAGCCTGCGTCAGCAAGATGGGGAACGAGAGCGCTGTACGCCCATCCACGTCGTAACATTCCACGACGCAAAATTCTTCCGCACCACCCAATGACATTCCGACTTTGCACGGGAGCTGCAGGTGTAGCGACGAGAGCGGTCCGTCGCACTGCAAATCCGGGAATGTCGTGGACAGGCCCGACGTGTCGATCGGGCCTGTCCCAGGAGCACCGGCGCTCGCGCCACTACCGGCGATATTCGCCGCGCTGGCAGAGGCTTCGGCTCCAGCCGAGCCTGCCCCCGACGTTTCGTTCGGCACGCTCGCTCGGCCCCCGCACGCCACCCAAGTGAACAGGACCGCGAACCAGCCAAATCGTCTCATCGCTCGCCTCCTTGCCTGCGTCCTGCATCGTTCTAGCGCGTCGCACAGCTGAGCTGCAACACTCGACTCAACCGCTCGATCTTGACACGCAAGCGGGGCCACGTTGCCCTGAGCTAGCGCCCTTGCTGCCGTCGGGCGGGTTTGGCACCGGGCGCCGAAATCACCTACGAGGCCGAGTAGCGATGCAATACGTGCTGATCATTCACGAAGTCCAAGCGTACGCGACCTGGAAGCAGGTCTTCGACGAGGCAGCGGCGATCCGCAAGCAGGCGGGCGAGGTGAGCTACCAGCTCTTGCGCTACGATACCGACGCAAACCACGTAGTGCATTTCTCTCGGTGGACCACGCTGGCCGCCGCACGAGCGTTCTTCGAATCCGCCGAGCTGGTCGAGATTCGCAAGCGCGCCGGGGTCAAGGCGCCCGAGTTCATCTACCTACAAGAGCTCGAACAGGGCGTGCTGTAAGCGTAGCTCTCGAATCGGCCGCGCTCAGCCCGCAGCGTCGTCTCGAACGGAGAATGTCGGACGGCCTGCAGTCTCAACCTGCAAAACGGAGTGCCAGACGTGAGCGCAAGGAGCTCCACTCCCCTTCCGGCTGGGCTGCACACGCCCGTCCGCGAACGCCCTGATTGTCTGTGGCATGTCCGCTCACGCGCCGCCGAGCGGAACCGCGATCACACTGGCCCGCACGTTGCAGTCGATGACTGCACGATGATGAAAGCGAAACGCGAACGTCCGAGTCTACTCACGGTCGCCCGAGTGGGGACGGTGCTGGTCGATCTAGAAAGCGGGGTCACGCTAGGTGCATATTCGAGTCGTGCCGAGCCTCAGCGGCGGACCAACGAAGAAGGGACCAGCGTGACCGATCTTCCGGCGCTCGTGCTCAATCCTAGAACCAAGCCCAACCGTAAGGAGTAACGGGCCGCCAAGATGTCCCCGCGCGCTGCCGATTGCGCCGCGCGCGAGTGGCCCCTAGCGTGAATCGGCTTGGTCTATTTGCAAGTCGTCGACCACTCACCCATGGGAGCGCCACCCGTGAGCGCCGAGCTCAAAGCCACGCTTCGAAAGACGTTCCAAGGCGCGTACATCCTCTCCGGCGGCTACGACCGCGCGCGCGCCGAGGCCGACCTCGCCGAGAACAAAGGCGACCTGGTCGCGTTCGGTCGCCCGTTCCTGTCGAACCCGACGCTCGTGCAAATGCTCGAAGCGAACGCAGAGCTCCTACGCGCCGACATGGCGACCTACTTCACCCCCGATATGAAGGGCTATCTGGAGCTGTGAGGCGCGCGACGCCGGCCGTATCGGACGCGTGCGGCCGGCGGCTCCGAATGTGAGCGGGGCCGCGTTGGCTTTGGATGTCCAAGTGGGCTACGCTGCCGCGATGATCATTGCAAAAACCTACGCTCGAGAATCGAGCGTATTCGTTGGCATCTGAAAGCTGCGGCGTTTGCGGCGGTGACGGCAGGATCGGAAATACCTTCGGACTCACCACGACGTGCCCCGGCTGTCACGGCTCCGGTCACCGCTCGGCCGACACCGGCTTCCGGGACGTGACGAAGACGAAGCCCGCGCACCATCGCGGCTCGAACGGCATTGCAGCCGCAGCCCCGAAGCAAACCTGGCCGTCCACGACCGACGGCGCTCGCTTAGCGAGCGACATCCGCGACAGCGCGACCTGCTCGAACGAAACCAAGACGCGGCTCACGCAAGAAATCATCGAGCACGAGGCGAGCCATGGCCTGTGCACCCAAACCTTCTTGAAGAAGATCCGGAAGCAGGTCGGCGTCAAGGCGCCTGTTCCCGCTCGCTGAGTGTGAAGATCCTATGACGTACGAAGAGGCGAAGGCGTGGTTCGAATCGAATCAAGGTCAGATGATCGAATCGCGCGGCGTCGCGACGGTAACGGTTTCGGGCCGCAGCGTGCGCTTCTCCAGCAAAGCTCCGGAACAGGATGAATTCGCGAAGGCCGTGTCGCGGCTGAAGCGCATCTTGGGCTAACGCTTCAGCTCACTACCTCGTCCGTCCACACCTTGAAGCTCGTGAGCTTGGACTCACCGAATGAGGTGCTGATCGCGCAGTCTGCCGCGTCGCGCCCGCGCCCAATCACGATCCGCCCGATGCGTGGGATGTTGTGGCGCGCGTCGAACGTGTACCACTTGCCATCGAGATACGCCTCGAACCAGCCCGAGAAGTCCATCGGCGCAGTCGAAAACGGCACGCCGATGTCACCCAAGTAGCCAGCGCAGTAGCGGGCGGGGATGTTCATGCACCGGCAGAAGGCGACCGCGAGATGCGCGAAGTCGCGACACACGCCCGCGCGCTCTTGGTATGCCTCCCAAGCCGTCTTGGTGTTCCGTGCGAAGTCATAACCGAATTTTATGTGATTGTGCACGAAGTCGCAGATCGCTCGCACGCGCCCCCAACCGGTGGGCGCGTTCTTGAACAGCTCCCAGGCGATCGGCGAAAGCCGGTCGGTCTCGCAGTAGCGGCTTCCGAGTAGGAAAATCAGGGTATCGTGCGGCAGGGCATCGACGGGCGTTTGCCGTGCGTCGGGCACCACGACGTCGGGCTGCCCGCTATCGTTCACCAGCGCGTCGGAAGCAATGCGCGTGACGCCGGTCGGCGCGACGATACGCGTGCACCAGTTGCCGAAGAAATCACGATACATGTCGATGGGCACGGATGGATTGGTCCGCACGTGATCGGTGCTGATGATGTCGGACGCGCGGCTATAGTGAATGTTCAGCATCAGCAACATCGAGGTTGGCTGCGGACATTCGAACACTAGCTCGTAGCCAACTCGAATTTTCATGATGGGCCTGTAGCATCGGCCCACTCGGCAGGTACGAATGTTTCGGTGACGGGTCGTTCAGCGACACCGTGCAAAACGTCGGACCGCTCGAAAACGTGGCTCTTTTGTAGTCGCTGCTCCAAAAGATGGCAGAGTCGTGACGCGCCCCCCGTGATGAGCGCATAACGACTCTGTTCCACCCTTTCGCTATGGCGGCGATCTCAGAGCGTATTCAGGTACGCGAGGAGGTCACTCTTGCTGCTGGTGCCGAGCGCGTTGTAGGCGGCGCTCGCGGCGGCACCTTGGCCTGCGTGGGCCAAGATGGCAGCTCCGCGATCGGTCGTGCGACCGTCGTGAAGCAGCTTATTTCGCGAGTGAAGGCCCCAGAGCGGCGCCGTGCGCATCCGGCGCGTCGCAGCCACGGAGTCCCCATCGTTGATGCCAATCTGATCGCCCAGCGTACCCATGTCGTGCGCCAAGAAGTCCGAGAAGGGCGCGAACACGATGCCGGCCGTCACACCGCCCGCCGAGGTGGAGCGGAACACGTCCGAATCCGAGCGATGGCAGCCGTTACAAGCGAGCGCCGCGGAGTTGAACAGAGTGCGCCCGCGGTCTTCGGCAGAACCAACTGCGATCGCGCTTTGCGGGGGTGGAGCAAGGTGAGCCATGAAGAACGTGAAGTTTCGCACGTCGTCTTGGAGCACGTTGGCGTTGACACCCGTGCAGCCGGTCTCTGCCGCGAAGTCATCGTCGATGCCAGGCACTGCGTCATCCGGGCAACCGTTGATCAGCGCGTTGCTCGGCGCGCGGTTGGCGCGATTTTCCGTGGCGAAGGCCAGGTTCGGGCTGCCCGCGATGCAGGAGCTGGTGGTGATGCCCATCTCGTTCACGTAGGCGTCGCCAGAAAATTGCGCGAGCGTGGGTACGTTTGCCTTCCAACCGAAGCGTGCGACACGGACGCTGCCGACGTGTTGAGACGGGTCGAGCGGGTTCGGCAGCGCGATCGCGAAGCGATTCACGACGCCACGAATGGCCGTCGGTTCGCGGCTGGCCAAGGTGTCGAATGCCGAATCCGGCAGTGAATCGACCAGGCCCAGGCCGAACAGCGGCGTGGTCAGGCGACCCGCGAAAATAGTCGCGCCCGGTGCCGGATTCGCGTCGACGCCCGAATTGCAATTCAAGCCGCCCAGGTTGAAGCCGCCAATCCCGAACAACTGGCGCAGCGAACCGCCGGTGTTGGGCAGGCCGTTGAAAACGCCGCCAATCAGCGTGCCATAGCGCGCTTCGATTTGCTGACCTGCGCCGCCGAGGGCGCCATTTTGGTGGCATGTCCCGCAGGCGTTGGCGTTGAAGATCGGGCCGATACCATCGGCAACGTTCTCCACTTCGGCAAAATTCGCCCTGGCCTCCGCGAAGGTTGCACTGTCGGTTCCCGGCAGTGCGTCACCGAGCAGAGCATCGCTACTCGAGCCGACCTCTTCGGCCCCCGTGCCCGCGCTACAGCCGAGCAAGCTCGTACTGGCGACGTATGCAGCCAGTGCAGCAGACACACGTATCTTGCTGATCTTTCGAAGCATTCGAGATCTCCTGACTTCCAACGGAGCTCAGCCGTAGACGAGGTTGAGGCGTTGCTCGGATGTAGTGAAAGAGCGTCACGAAAATTCGTGAAACCCCATGCGAGTGACAAGCTGTGGTGCGCGAGGACCCTTTGCAGGTGCGAGACCCTGAGTCCCTCGTTTTTCGGATGTTTCGTGGTCGATGATCGCGAGAGGCTCGCGAATCGGCGCAGTTAAAGTTCCCACACCACACGCTGGCGTAACGCACCAAATGCCCGAGCACAGGAATTGTGTGACCGGTTGCACAAATTATCCGCTCCACTGGAACCGACGCCAGCAGCGAGTCCAACCGACGTTTGTACAGGTCATGCGGTTACTTATTCACTTGTGCTGACGACTCGGAGCCTGCCAGGCTGAGTGAAGGTGAGAGGCGGATGCGAAAGCTTTCCGATGAGCGCTGGTCTTTGTTCATGGGCCAAGCGAACAACCTGCGCGGCTACATTCGGCGCCGCATCCAGGACGCAGCGGAAGCCGAAGAAGTATTTCAAGACCTGAGCTTGCTCGTCGTGCGCCATCACACGGGGCCTCGGGATCTGGAGCACTTCGGCGCTTGGTGCCACTCGCTCGCGCGGCACGTACTCGCTCATCATTTTCGATCCAAGCGGCGGCGCGCGAACCTGCTCAGCCGGGTCGAGCTGGAGCGGATCGTGTTCGAGACCAGCCATCGCATCGATCCCGAGCGTGCGGCCAGCGCCCGTCAGCTCCTGCGCATGATGGAAGACCGCCTCGATCCGCAAGCGCGCGAGCTGCTCTCTCAGCGCTATTTGCTGGGCAAAAGCACGGAAGAGATCGCGCAGCGACTGGAGCAATCGCCGACCGCGGTGCGCATGCGCTTGATGCGCCTGCGCGCGCGGGCAAAGCGCGGGACTTGCTGAGCTCGCTCGTTACAGCGGCGCGAGCGAGAGCACGAACGTCATCGCGCCGAAGTACTTGGTGCTGTTCACGATGTTCCAGTGAAACGGCGAGCCGGTCACTTTGCCGATAGCGGAGACGTGACGCTCGGCCGCATAAATGTTCGCCCAACCGTAGGGATAGGGGTGCGCGGGGTTGTTCACGCTCACTTGGTTTTCGGTGTACCCATCTGGCCAAGCCGTGATCACGGGAGCGTCGATGTCGGAGTCCGGGGAGAGCCCGGCGATGACCAAGCTGTTGGCAACCGTGGTCGTCGCGTCTGGAGTATTGGTCGTGATCTGCATGGGGCCTTCCGAGCCAGCCCCGAACACGAGCGCCTGGTAGTCATTGATCGGCATGGCCGTGTTGACGCCGCGGTACACGGTCAACAGGCCCTGCACGCCGTTGCCTCCGGGCAGCGGATCGTTGATGCCTTGGAAGACAATCGACTCGGGCTCGGCCGTGCCGGCGAACTTGTACATCAAGTAGGTGCCTTGGCCGTCGCCACCGTAGCCCTCTTGCTGGTCGATCAGCGTCCAGCCGGTCAGGGCCAAATGAGTGCCCGACATGTTCTTCAGCTCGTGATCGCAACCGAAGAAGACCAACATGAAATCGCCTGGCATCGTGCCCGCTGGTTTGGCGAAGGTCGCGTCGGTCAGGTGGGAGCTGGCGTTTTGATCGCCGGAAGCCGAGTCGTGAAACTGCGCTGCACCGACGTGGCTCGGGCCGAGCACCACTCCGCCGGCTCCTGCCATGCTCATGCCTGCGGCACCTGCAGCGGTTCCGCCACTGGAGCCGCCAGTGCCACCGCTGGAGCCGCCGCTCCCAGCGCCTGCGCCGGCCTCACCACCGCTCGCGCCGGCCTCGCCTCCGGTGGCACCGGCCTCAGCGCCGCTCGCGCCGCCTTTGCCTCCTTTGCCCCCCGCCGCCGCGCCGGCCCTGCCCGCGCCGCTGGTGCCGCTCGTCGCCTGGCCGCCCGCGCCCGCGTCGAGGTCAACGTGGTGGTAGTCGTCCGTCAGCCCAGCGATCTGCGCGCAGCCCAGGGCCCAAAGCGTGGTGCTGCTCCAGATGGCCAACTGAGTCGCGTGGGATCGCTTCATGCGGCGAGGATCATATCGGCGCGTCCGCAGGCCGTCCATCAATCGCGGGTGTACTTGGGCGCCTGAATCGGATGTGCCGCTGCAGGTGGGCTCTTCGTGCCTGCGGCGGGGCGGCCAGCGAGCGCGCTTTTCGCGTGCGGCGTGCTCTTGGGTGCCGAGCTCGCGGTGGGCGGCGCGTCCACACTAGCGCCGGGCTGGGGCACCTCGACGTTCACGCTCGGCGGCGTGGCGGACGGTTGGCTCGGCGGAGGGGCCGCGAGCGTCGACCCTGCCTCGCTCAGCGTGGCCGAAGCGCTGGCAGGCGCAGGCGGCGCGACGGATGCGCTCGTGCGCATCGCAAAGACGGCGAGCGAGATGACGACGACCAGCGCGAGTGCGGCCCCGCCCACGGCCAGCAAGCCACGCCGTCGCTTCGCGCCTACCAGCGTGCTCTGACGATCGAAGCCGGTTCCGGGCGCGGTTCTCGCCGCCATGGTCTCCGCCATCGGCCCAACACCCGCGAGGCCATGCGCCCCGCTGGAGTCGGCGAACGAAACGGGGCCCGCTGCGGATGGCACAGCCACTCCCAACGACGTTGCCAACTCACTGACGAGCTCGGCGGCGCTGCGAAAGCGGTCGGTTGGGTCCAAGCGCGTCGCGCGACGAAACCAGGCGTCGAATGCGGGAGGGAGCGTATGCCCGACTTGCGCCGCGCGCCCCACGGCGCTGTCGGTGGCGCCTTTGCTGGTATGCACCACGAAAGTGATCGGGTTATCGAAGCTCTCGGCTTCGGCCTGCCAGTAAGGCAGACCAACGAGCAATGTGTACGCGATCAAACCGAGCGCATACAGATCCGTCGCGCTGCTCACCGTCTGAGCCAGCACTTGCTCGGGTGCCATGTACAGCGGAGTTCCCAAGCCACGCGTGGCGTTGGCGCCGGTTTGCGCTTCGGTGACCACTTTCGAGATCCCGAAATCGAGGATCTTGACGCGCGGCGTGCCATCTTCGCGATGAGTGAGGAACAGATTCTCGGGCTTCAGATCGCGATGGACGATGCCTGCTGCGTGCGTCTTGTCGAGCGCGCTGGCCACCTGCCGCAAGTAGGTCACTACTTGTTGCGGCGCGAGGCGCCCCTGCTTCTCCTGGACTTTGCCCAGGTCTTCGCCGTTGAGCAGCTCCATGACCAGGAAGGGCATGCCCGTTGCGTCATCGATGCCCGCGTCGAACACGTCGACGATGTATTCGGATTCGACGTTTGCGGTGATGCGCGCTTCCATCTGGAAGCGCTCGCGCAGCTGCTTGTTGGCGAGCAGCTCGGGCAGCATCACCTTCAGCGCTCGGCGACGCTGCGTTTCGACGTGCACGACCTCGAACACCGCACCCATGCCCCCCGCAGCGATGCGCCGCAACACGCGGTAGCGCCCTGCAAACAGGGATTGGGACGCGAGATCGATCTGCCCGAGCACGGCACGAGCCTATCATCCGAGCACACAAAAGAAGCGTTCCACCGAGCGCAGGAAGCGCCCGCCTTGCCAACGCCGGCGGAAACGATCCACTCTGAAGGGAATGCCGAGTCGATCGCGGACCGTGGGCTGTGCATTTTCGGTCGCCATGTTGCTGTTCGCGTCGGGTGCTTGGGCACAAGACACGGCCACTGCCGGCGCGCTGTTCGAGAAGGGCGTGGCCGACATGGAGGCCGGGCATTTCGAGAGCGCGTGCCCCGCCATCGAAGAGAGCCAGCGCATCGATCCGCGCCCTGGCACCTTGTTCACCGTCGCCGAGTGCGAAGCGCGCTGGGGCAAAGTGGCGAGCGCTGCTGCGCGCTACCAAGAGTACGTGGATCTGGTGTCTCGTCTCACCCCGGACCAACAACAACGGCACAAGGTGCGCGCCGACATCGCGCGTAGCCAACTACAAAAGCTCAAGCCGACGGTCCCGACCCTGACGCTCACGTTACCCGCCGATGCGCCGCCGGGGACATTCGTGACCCGCAACGGAGAGGTCTTGAAGGGGGCCGCACTCGGCTTGGCGCTGCCGGTCGATCCGGGCGAGTACGTGATCGTCACGCACGTGCCGGGCGCGCCGGAACGCGAGACCAAAGTGTCGGTACAGCTCGGTGACGCCAAGCGCGTGCAGCTCGATACGACGAGCGCGGCGACTGCGCCGGTCGCCGTCGCACCTCCGGCTGCGCCAGTCGACGTGCACCCCTCGCCTTCCTCGGAGCCGTCGCACGGCAACGGCCGAAAGACGGCTGCCTACGTTGCTGGCGGCATCGGCGTGGCAGGCATCGTCGTCGGCTCGGTCAGCGGTATTTTGGTATTGAGCAAGAAGAGCACCGTCAAAGACAACTGCGCGGGCGGCGCCTGTAACGACACCGGGCTCGACGCGGCGAACACTGGAAAATCGCTGGCGACGGTGAGTGACATTGGCTTTGGTGTCGGCCTCGCAGGGCTGGCCGTGGGTGCGATCCTCCTGCTCACCGGTAGCGACTCGGGCTCGTCTGTGGCCGAGCACGCCCACGCAACGAGCTGGCAGCCAGTGCTCGTCAGCGGCAACGGCCTGTTCGGCACTGGACTGTCGAAGCGCTGGTAGCTCGCAACGACCGGCGACACCGAGCGCCCCGAACAGAACGAGCAGCAGGCGTCACGTAGGAAATCCCAGCCCTACAGGCGAGGAACCGCACGCCGCTGCAACGGTGGCGGAAACCGGCGATGTTTCGGGTTGCGCGCACGACAATACGCCTCACGACGAGACGATCGTTACGGCTCAACTTGATTGCCGAATCCGCTCCCGCGATGCGGCGGAAACATGACTAGGAGACTCTCAGGGGCAGTAGCGCCATGCCCTTCTCTTCGCCGACCGCGTCCCCGATCACGG
>OUNO010082681.1_pt1 | contig 15547 bp, 16 predicted proteins | sample 1779811 | NCBI WGS metagenome assembly OUNO01 (sample SAMEA3914804, study PRJEB12502) | metagenome | biome: forest; material: soil | place: Canada | collected 2010-06-25 | depth 0.3 m | reverse complement strand
CGTGCTGCGCTGCGCGCGCACCCGAGTTTGTGGGCAGCGTCGCTTTACTCCGCTCCGAGAGAGGGGGGCGATCGCGAGCCAGCATCGCAACCCGCGACCGATCTGGTTCCGCGCCACGAAGACGAACGATGTTGGACCCTCCGCTTGGCGCATGCCAAGCGTTGAGGGTCCCGGCGCGCGCAGACGCGCAGCGGCGAGCACGCACGGACGTCACTCGCCGAACAGCTCGAGGAGCATCAAGACCGGCGCGCGCAGACGCGCAGCGGCGAGCACGCACGGCCGCTCATTCCGCACAGCGGGAGGAGCAGCTAACGCAAAGGAGAAGGAGCAGCTACCGCTTCCGCAACACAGGCTTCGCATCCGCGCGGTCGTCCCGTACTAGCGCCTCAGCGACGCGGATCACGCGCCGCTTCGTGGCAGCGCTCACGCCGCGCAGGACCGACGCGAGCCGATCATCCTTCGGCTTTTGCTTTCCGGGCGCGGAGAGCAGCTCGGCGACTTCGACACCGAGCGCGGTGCCGATGCGCTCCATCGTCTCGAGCGAGGGGTTGGCGTTGGCCGAGAGCCGCCCGCGCAGCACGCGCTCGAGCCGCGCTATCGTCTCCACGGTGACGCCCGCACGCGCGGCCAACTCCGCTTGGGTCAGCCCTGCTTGGATGCGCAGCCGCCGCACTTGCTCGGCAAGGCGCACCGCCAAATCAGTCGCACGGGGTCTCAGGATTTCATCCACAACCCGCGTTCGGACCGAACGGGCCGCCTCTGACTTCAACGACATCGAACCTCGACTCGGATCGTCTCCGAGTTGCGTGCCGCCATGATGGCGCCAGCAAGACACCAAGGTTTCGTGGTAGGTCACGGTCCAGTCGCGCGCGGGCTCGAAACCAGGCGGCGTCGCACACCTGCTCCGCGTTCGTCGACGCTTCTCACGCGAACGCCGCTCAGGATGCGATCGACGACCACGCCGAGACGTGCGGCGACCTCCTGCTCCGCACCGCTACCGACGACGGTCGTGGTGAATATTGCCGCGTAGCAACGGCCCACGCTCGAACCGATCGCGATCGCGTAGCCGCTGAGCCCCGCAGCGCTCGGCTCGACGCCGACCACCAGCTCCGTGTCAAAGCCGGATGGTGCGGGCAGCGGGCGGCGCTCGAGCACCGCCTCCTCACGAACGGTCGGGATCGCGGGACGCGTGAGCCGCGCTTGCGCGATGCAGTCGGTGCGTCGCACCAAACGGTCGGCGCGCCAGGTGCGGAGCGCGAGCTGCGAAGCGCTCGGCGAGTGTGCAGCGACGAGCCAGCTGGGCCCGTCGCTGATCTGCCAACTGTCACGGGCCGGGAGCATCAACTCGAGCGGGAAATCGAGCCTGCGTGAACGCACGCGACTCGACGGTGCATCCGGAAAGCCGCGCGGATTGGCGACGACGGCGGCGCGCGGCGGCATTGCCGGTGCCGACGCCGCGTGGCCGCCACATGCCAGCGCCAACGAAGCCGAAAAAACACCCACAAACCGCGAAAGCAGCTGAGCCAAAGCGCGCAGACCTTAGCTCGATCTCGAGCGAAACGCCGAACCAGCGCCAGATTTGTGGCAGCCCGCGTTCGTGCAAGCGCGCGAGCATGCTATTTCGGGCAACGTGCTGGCCCGCCGCCCGGTAACGCCCTTGCCCGCGAAGTACCAGCGCTGAGCCATGGCCAAAGAGACGAAGCTGACGGCGCGCACGTTCGAGACCCGATTCCGCAAGTTGGTCGCGGGCTTCGGGCGCGAGCGCGAGAACGAATCCTGCGTGGCCTGCGAGCGCTGCGTCGCGTGCGACTCGTGCACGTTCTGCACCGACTCGGAACGGCTGATTCGCTGCAATTTCTGCGTGCGCTGCGTGCAATGCTCGGACAGCCTGCATTGCCGCGGTTCGCGCGGGCTGAACAATTGCCAGCACTGCATCGACAGCGAGAACTGCTCGGGCAGCTCTTACGTGGTGCGCTCGGTCGCGCTCAGCAACTGCTCCTATTGCTTCGGTTGTGTCGGCCTCGTGGGCCGCGACTTTCACATCTTGAACGAGCGCTACGAGCGGCGTGATTACTTTGCGCTGACCGAGCACCTGATGCGCGAGCTGAAGCTCTGAGCGATGGCCGATTCCGGCTTCGAAGCACTCTGGAAGACCGTCCTCGATCAATGGGACGAGGACCGAGCGCACCGCGCGTTCCTCGACTACTGCGACGCGAGCGACCAGCTCGCCGAAGCGGCTGCGCGCTACCGGGGCATGAAGGGCGATCGCGATCGCTCCGAGATCGCCGAAAAGCGCCTGGCCGGGATCGCCTTCATCGCGCTCGCCAAACTCGAAGCCAGCCGTAGCCCTACGCCGCGCCGCCGCGCCCTCGGCAGCTGGCTGCTCTTCGTTTCGCTCGGGCTCGGCACGGTGCTCCTCGTGGCGTATCTGCTCAGGACCCGCTGAGAGCGTAACTTTTCAAAAGGATTAGATAATCCTAGCCATCGGACGCTCGCGAGCCTACATCGGAATACACAAGCCCCAGGGGACGTTGCCGAAGCGCGCCCGGTGGGGCGCTCTTCTGCCCGAGCATCCGGGCAATCGAGGTATACCAGGCCCCGCCCCAGTGAGGGGCGCGCCGTCGCTAAGGAGCTAGCCATGAAGTACGCCGCAGCATTCGTTCTCTCTTCCCTCGCACTCGCCCTGGGCTGCGCCTCCGATCCACCGCCGCCGCCCGCCGCGCCGACTGCTACCGCAGCAGCGACGCCGCCGCCTCCCCCGCCGCCGCAGGCGAACCTGAAGCCCGGTGACATTCCGACGCAGTCGAACATCAACATCTCGGACGAGATCCGCAAAGCCTGCGGCATCACCGACACCGAAGCGTTCTTCGCTTACGATTCGGCCAACGTCCGCCCGCAAGACAAGGCCGTGCTCAAGAAGCTGAGCGATTGCTTCAGCACCGGTCCGCTCAAGGGCCGCGAGCTGCGCTTGGTCGGCCATGCCGATCCGCGCGGCGAAGAGGAATACAACATGGTGCTCGGCGGTCGTCGCGCCGACAACGTGAAGCAAGCCATCGCGGCGGAAGGTCTGTCCGCGGCGAAGATCGCCACCACGTCGCGCGGCAAGCTCGACGCGACCGGCAGCGACGAATCCGGCTGGGCCAAGGATCGCCGCGTCGACGTCGTGCTGGGTAAGTAATTTCGAGACCAAAAACTGACCATGACGTTCGCCGCCGTCGCTTTTTCAGCCGATCCTCCCAAAAGTCTGGACCCGATCGATCTGATCAAGGGTGCCTCCGGCGTCGTACTGGCCGTGCTCGCTCTGTTGGTGCTGGCTTCCTGCTTGGTGTGGCTGATCTGGTTCCTGAAGTCTGCCCAGATCAGCCGCTTGCAGAGCACGCACCGCGCCTTCGAGAAAGCGTCTGCCCAGGTGGAGCGCGGCTCGGATTTGATCGCGCTGGCCATTCAGCACAAGGCGGCGCCCGGCGCGCGTGTCGTGCTCGAGTTGGCCAAGCGTCACCACCAGCGCAATTTGAATTCGGACCTGCTGATGGCAGTCGCCAAGCGTGCGATCGCCAACGAGCAGCAGCGCACGATGGCGCTCATGCCCACGCTGTCCAGCATCGCCTCGGCCTCGCCGTTCATCGGCTTGTTCGGCACGGTGTGGGGCATCATGGACGCGTTCTTGAAGATCGGCGTCGAGAAGAGCGCATCGCTCCCCGTCGTGGCGCCGGCCATCGGTGAAGCGCTGATCGCGACCGCTTTCGGCTTGGTGGCGGCGATTCCGGCGACCATCGGCTTCAATTTCGTCGACAAGCGCATCGGAGATTTGCTGGACGAGCTCACGGCCTCCTCCGAGGTCTGGGTGGAGACGCTGATCGCCGATCAAGCTGGCAGGGGCTAACCCATGGGCATGGGAGCCGCACGCAAGGGTCGACGGGGCGGCGGCTTCCGCGACATCAACATCACGCCGCTGGTCGACGTGATGCTCGTGCTCGTGATCGTGTTCATGGTCACGGCTCCCTTGCTCACCACCGGCTTGCGCATCGATCTGCCCGAGGTGAAAGCAGCCCAAACGCCCGTCAAAGACGCGCGCTTGCTGGTCACCGTCACGAAAGACGAGAAGGTGCTGTTCGGCGAGGAAGACGTGACCTCGCACATCGACCAGGCCCTGAAAGACAACCCGCGCGTCCAGAAAGAGCGCGAGCTCTACATCCGCGCCGACAAAGATGCTCGTTACGGGATCGTGGCCACCGTCGTGGCCGCCGCGCGCAACAGCGGCGTCGAGTCACTGAACCTGCTCGTGCAGCCCGAGATCGAGTCCGAAGGCGACGCGCCCGACGACCAAAAGAAGCCGGGCAGCAAGAAGGCGCCCTGAACGATGGCTGCGCGCGCCTTCCTGCCGCAAGAGCTGGCGCTCGCGCTGTTCCTGACCGCCGCGGTCGAGCTCGGCTTGCTCGGCCTGCTCGTGCTCGCGGGACAGAACCGCAGCAACGTGGTCGCACACGAAGACGCGGTGAAGGAAGAGGTGCCCATGGCCGTCCTACCCGTGTTGGACGATCTCCCGTTGCTCAAGCTCGGCAGCAAAAAGGTCAAAGCCAAGCTGCCGGACATGTGGACCAAGCAGGCACCCGTGCAGCGCTTCGAAGACACCAGCGCGCCCTCGGAGAAAGCCGCCAAAACGCCGGACGCGATCCCGACCACGCCGCTGGCCAAGGCCGATGCCGCGCCGCCGCCGCCCGATGCCGCGCTCGCCAAAGAGGTCGACCAGCCGCTGACCGACGCAGGGCCGAAGCCCGAGGCGAACCTGCCCACCGAAGGCGCCGCCGACGGAGTGAAGGAAGGCACCGAGACGGATCCATTGAAAGCGCGCGCCGCGAATCTGTATCGCGCCAAGCTGCTCAGCTGGTTCCAGGCCCGCTTCCAAGCGCCCGGCAACCTGCCGTGCGACGTGATTCACGGCTTGCTCGCGACCGCCGCGATCTCGGTGGGGTCCGATCGCACCATCACCAGCGCGACCATGGGCCGTGCCAGCAACAACCCCGACTTCGATGCGCGCGTAAAAACGGCGCTCGACAACTTCGTGGGGCAACAATTGCCGCCACCGCCGCCGCTCTACCCGGACCTGAGCCCCGGCACCTCGCTGCAACCTAGCTTCTCTGGAAAGACCGCACCATGCGCCGATTCATCGCCCGCACCCGCGCCCGCGCCTGCACCCTCGCCGTAGCGCTGCTCTCGCTCGCATTGCCTGCGCACGCAGACGCGCCCGCCGCGGCACCCGGCACGCCGACGCCGGACGAAGGCGTGCTCGGCGCGTTCGTCATTACCGGCACGAATACCGGCCAAGCGCCGCTGCCCAAGATCGCGGTCTTGCCCTCGCTCTCGCCCGCCTACGAAGACGTGATCGTGCGCGGCGTGGTGCGGCGCGACTTCGAGCTCACGGGCTTGTACGACGTGATCTCTGACAGCAAGGCGCCCGAGGGCTTGTACGGCTTCGAAGATCCAATCGACGTCGAAGCTTGGCAAAAGGTCGGCGCCGAAGCGATCGTCAAAGTGGCCGCGCAGAAGAAGGACGCCAACACGATCTCCGTGCTCGGCATTGCTTACTTCCTGAACGTCGGCAAAGAGCCGGTCTACCAAAAGACGATCGTGGTGCCCAAGGGCGACGCGCGCGTCACCGCGCACCGCATCACCGACGCCCTGCTCGGCGCGCTCACCGGGCGCCCGGGCAGCTTCGCCAGCGAGCTCACGTTCTCCGGCAAATGGGCGGCCAATCGCCGCATTTTCCGGATGGATGCCGACGGCAACTCGCTGCTCGCGCTGACCGACCCAATGGACACCGCCATCGCGCCGAACTTCGGCGTACCCGGGCACATCTTCTACTCCGTGAGCCACGAGTACTCACCGTTCACGGTCATGGAGCACGTCGGCACCACGAATACGCCGGTCAATCTGCCGTTCAAGACCTCGGTGTACAGCTTGGCGTTCAACAAGGATCGCTCGAAGCTCGCCGTCGCTGTCAGTGAAGACTCGAAGAGCGCGATCTACGTCGGTAACCCCGACGGCAGCGGCATGAAGAAGGTGTCCACGAGTGAGCTTGCCACGCGCCCCGCGTGGAGCCCGTCCGGCAAGCTCGCTTGGGTCGGCGGCGATCCGAGCCAGGGCTCGCAGCGCATCTGGGTCGATGGCAAACCCGTGTCACCCGCAGGCTTCACCGCCGCCTCGCCCGCCTTCTGCGACACCGAAGACGGCGTGCGCCTGGTCTACTCGGTGGCCGTCGGTGGCAACCGCCAAGACCTGATCATCGCCGCCGAAAAAGGCCAAAACATGGCGCGCCTAACCCAAAACCAGGGCTCCAACAGTTACCCCGCCTGCAGCCCCGACGGCCGGCTGGTCGCGTTCTTCTCCACGCGCAACAAGAGCCCGGGCATCTACCTGATGTCGCTGAAGAGCTACAAAGCCCAGCAAATCTCTACCCAAGAGGGTGAGAGCCTGAACTGGGCCGCATTGCCCGCAGCTGCCGCCGCGCCGTGACGCGACGCCGAAGGCTGCGACGGCACGCGACGTGATGCGTGACCATCAACGGTAGACTGGTTCGATGGTCACAGAGAGTGGGCTCGGCACACTCGGCCTTCGGCGGCTCAGACGAACAAGCTGCTCAGCGCCATCGGGATCTGCGCGTCACCGGCGATCTTGATCTTGCCGCTCATCAAGAGCTCGATCGGATTCTGGGCGCCAGTTTGTAGGCCCCAAAAGGCCTCGGACTCGCACGAAATCTCGCATTCGGGCCGAGTGGTGTTGGGCTCGTTCGTGCCGGGCGTGATGAACATCCGGTGGGTGATCGCGCCTTCGAGCACGGCGAAACCGAGTGAGCCTTGGATGCTGCGGATCTGCGCGGCGCGCTCGGCGTCCAAAGTGAGGGCGCGGAAGGCGAGCATTTGTTTGTCGGGCGAGAGCGCGAGGGCGGCCATGCGCTCGGTGCCGCGCACCACGATCGGCTCGAAGCTGGCGAGCGGGATGGTGATGCGCACGACCGCGTCGCTCGCGAGGCCCGGCTGCGCGGAGAGCTGACCCTTGTCGAGACGGAACGACCAGATGCCGGCTTCGGGCACGGCGAACACGGCGCTGCCAGTCGACGACACGCGCTCGAAGCCGGGCAGGCCCGAGAAGTGCTCGGGGATGTACTGGGTGAAGAACAGCTCGGGAGTGCTCGGAATGGCGCTCATTGGGGGCGCTTCAGCAGCTCGCTGATGGCATGGGTTTCACGCGCGCCGAGGGCGGCGAATTGCACGCCGAAGCCCAGGGGCTTGGCCCAACGCACGATGCCTGGCAGCCGCAAATCGGCTTTCGCGCCGGGGAAGCGACCGACGATGCTAATCTCGGTGCCGAAGGGCAGGACCTCGGTGGATTCCACGAACATGCCGCCAATGCTGATGTCTTTGGCCAACCCCACGAACGATGCGCCGCCGCGCACCTCGCACGACACCGTCGTGTCGACAGTTACTCGGGGGTGTACTCGCTTGTCTTGCACGACTGACTCCGCGGGCGGGATGCTGACGCCCGAAGCACACCCTTGAGACGAGACACGGACGTTGTCAAGATGCCGTCTGAGGCGCCCATGAACGACGCGCCGCGCCGCGATTTCCGCCGTCATTTGCAGGGCTATGAGCTCGGGCTCTTGACCTTGGGTATCGTCGGTACGTGCGCCTTGCTGGCACTGCCGCGGGCGAGCATTCCGAGCACGCTGCCGCTGCCGAGCGTCGACCACGCGCAGGCTCGGCGCGTCGCCGCGAGCGACCACGAGCTGGCCACGCTCGCCATGAATGAGCCGCTGCCGTTCGAGGTTCGCGCCGTGGGCGAGTCGGTGCGGCACTTCGGACATTCGATGGCGCACGGCATCGACACCGAGCATGACCGTAGCGATCTGCGCGAACGGGTGAAGCTCGTGCTCGACAAAGGACAAACGCCACTGTTGCTTCGGCTGCGCGCGGTACAGACCGAGTTCTTCCTGAGCGCGCTCGAGCACTTCGAGCACACCGGACAGCAGAGCCCCGACCTCGAGGAGCTCGGCGCCGACTTCGTGGTCCGTGCCCGGACCAACGGCTGGATCGACGCGCGGAACCGCTGCGCCGCAGACGAGGCCGCGCGGCGCGTGCTGTTCCGAATGCACTGGGCGGATCTGCTCGACCGCCGCAACGCCATTCCGTTCGCGCCCACGCTCGAGGAATGGCGGGTTTATTACCGCTTTTTGCTGTTGCATCCGACCGCCGCGCCGAACGCGGGCCCGGACGGCACCGATAGCGAACGGTTGCGGGTGGTGAGCGCGCTGGCACGCAAAGATCCCGAGTACCCCGAGTTTTTCGCGAGGGGCGTGCTCTTCTATCGCCTGAACGACCGGCAGGCAGCGGCCACGGCGTTCCGCTCGCAGCTGGCGGCGCATGAGTCGGGGCCGTATGCGCTCTTGGCGCGGAACTATTTGATCGAATCGTTGCAAGGCGTCAGCGCGGAGTAAGACTGCGCCGGCCCATGTCTGCGCTCGACCCGAACTCGGAGGGTACCGCCTTCCTGCCCCGCCTACCCGACGACCGCAGGATCGTCACGCTGAGCGAGGCCGCACGCGAGGCGAGCAGCAAGCACGGCCTCACGCCGTTCGTGGGCGCCGAAGGCTCGGGTCCAGCGTTGCTCGCGCAAGCGCTGGCTGCGCACACCACGCGCCAAGTCGTGTACCTGGCGCCGAACAACGAGGTCGCGCAGCAGGCCGCGGGCGATCTAGCAGCGCTCGGCAAAGGCTTGCCTTTGCGACATGCACCGCAGCAAGCGCTGGCAACACCGCTGCTGCTCGCTCCCTCCGAGTCGTCTCCCTACGCCGAGGTGCACGCCGATCGCCGCGCCACGATGTTGCGCACGGCGTCGCTGTGCGAGCTGCTCGCGAACCCAGGCCGCACACCGGTCGTGCTCACGCCGGGCGCGCTCGTGCGGCGCGTTCCGCCGCGCCAGGCGCTGCGCGACGCGACCCTGACTCTGAGCGTCGAGCAGGAGCTGGACGTGGTGAGGCTGTCGCAACACCTGACTTCGGCTGGCTACCTGCGCGCACCGGTGGTCGAAGATCCGGGGAGCTATGCGCTGCGCGGCGGCATCATCGATCTCTGGCCCGGGCAGCTCGCGGCGCCGATTCGAATCGAGATGTACGGGGATCAAATAGCGTCGCTCAAGCTGTTCGATCCCGAAGATCAACGCACCCAAAACGCCGTGCAGCGCGTGGTCGCCCCGCCTGCACGCGACGCCATCGTGACCGCGGTCACCGAAGCGCGCGCTCGCGACGTGCTGCGTAACTTGTGCGACACGGTGAACTTTCCGTCGACCAAGACGCGCTCGCTGATCGACGATCTGGCGACGGGCCGCGCCTTTTTCGGCAGCGACGGCTACTTGCCGGCGTTCTACGAGCTGGAGACGCTGTTTCAGTTCTTGGCGCCCGACGCACTGTTTGTGGTCGACGACCCGAGCGCCGTAGTGCGCGCGATTCACGGTGAGCTCGAACGCGGGCTCGCGGGCGAAGCCGCGCGGCGCGGCACACCGCACTTCCCGGCGCACGCGCTGTACCTGAACCAAGACGAGTTGGAAGCGGAGCTCCGGCCGCGCTCGATCGTCGCGCTGCATCGCACGGCGATCGCCGCGCCAGCCAGCACGAGCGTGCTCGAAAATCTGGAGGGCGCGCCGCCGGACGCCGAAACCCTCGCTTTTTCCGACCTTTCCGAGCTGACCCGGGCCGTGAAGAGCGCGCGCACCGAGCGCGGCAAACAAGGCGCGCTGGAGCCGCTCTTGGAGCGCGTGCGCGCCTACCTCGAGGGCGGGCTCGAGGTCGTGATCTGCGCGCGTACCGAGACGCAAGCCGAGCGCTTGACGGCATTGCTCTCGCATCGCGGTATCTCGGTCGCGGTCTGGAAGGCGGGCGACGACACGAACCGCGACACGCCGGTGCGCGTGGTCACCGCACCGCTCGCGCGTGGCGTGCTCGCGCCGGCCGCTGGCTTCGTGCTGATCACCGAAGAAGAGATCTTCGGGGCGCGCGCGCATCGCCCCGCGGAGAAGAAGCGCTCCGCGCGCGCGATGCTCCAAGATCTGCGTGCGCTCAGCGTGGGTGACTTCGTGGTGCACGTCGACCACGGCGTGGGTCGCTATTTGGGCTTGGAGCGGCGCGCGATCGGCGCCGTGCACGTCGATCTGCTGGTCGTGGAATACGCCGGCGGGGACAAGCTGTTTCTGCCGGTTTATCGGCTGAATCAGATCGAGAAGTACTCCGGTGGCGACACCACGCCCAAGGTCGACCGGCTCGGTGGGCAGACCTTCAGCAAGACCAAGGCCCGCGTCGAACGGCGCGTACGCCAAATGGCGGACGAGCTGCTCAAGCTGTACGCCGAACGCGCTGCGCTGAAGAAGGATCCGCTGACGCCGCCGGATGACGAGTACCGGGCGTTCGAAGCCAGCTTCCCGTTCGAGGAAACGCGCGACCAGGCCGCCGCGATCAGCGAAGTCTTGAAGGACATTCAGGGCGACCGCGTGATGGATCGCTTGGTGTGCGGCGACGTCGGCTTCGGCAAGACCGAGGTGGCGCTGCGGGCGGCGTTCTTCAACGCCATGGGCGGGCGCCAAGTAGCGCTCTTGTGTCCGACCACCGTGCTCGCGCAACAGCATTTCAATACCTTCTCCGCGCGCTTTGCCGGCTACCCGCTGACCGTGCGCGCGATGAGCCGCTTCGAGTCCAAGACCGAGCACCAAAACACGCTCAGAGGCCTGAAAGAAGGCTCGGTCGACGTGGTCATCGGCACGCATCGCTTGCTCTCGAAAGACGTCCATTTCAAGCGCCTGGGCTTGCTCGTGGTCGACGAAGAACAGCGCTTCGGCGTCACCCACAAAGAACGCATCAAACAGATGCGCCTGTCGGTCGACGTGCTCACGCTCAGCGCCACCCCCATCCCGCGCACCCTGCAGCTCGCCGTCGGCGGCATGCGCGACATGTCGATCATCACCACGCCTCCCGTCGATCGGCGCGCAATTCGCACCGTGGTCTCGCAGTACGATCCCGGGCTCGTCAAAGAAGCCATCTCGCGCGAGCTCGAGCGCGGCGGGCAGGTATTCTACGTGTACAACCGCGTCGACGGCATCTACGAGCGCGCCGAGCGCATCAAGGAGCTCCTGCCGGGTGCGCGCGTGGCCGTCGGTCATGGCCAGATGAGCGAGAGCGCGCTGGAACAGACGATGCTCGACTTCGTGCAGGGCGAGTACGACGTGCTCGTGGCTACGGCGATCATCGAGAGCGGCTTGGACATCCCGCGCGCGAACACGATCATCGTCGATCGCGCGGATTTATTCGGGTTATCTCAGCTTTATCAGCTGCGTGGCCGTGTGGGTCGCGCTAACGAACGCGCCTACGCCTACCTGCTCGTGCCGCCCGCGAGCCAGCTGAGCGACGAAGCGCGCTCGCGCATCGAGGCACTCGAACGCTACACCGAGCTCGGCTCGGGCTTCCACATCGCCACCTTGGACATGGAGCTGCGCGGTGGCGGCGATCTACTGGGCGCCGAGCAAAGCGGCTTCGTCGAGAGCGTGGGCTTCGACTTGTTCTGCAAGATGCTGGAAGACGCAACGCACGAGCTGCGCGGCGAAGCCGTGGTGCACGAGGTCGATCCGGACCTGAACTTCGACGTCGAAGCACTGCTGCCCGACGAGTACATCGACGAAGTGGGCGTGCGTCTGTCGCTGTACAAGCGCTTGTCGAGCGCGAGCGACGAGCCCGAGGTCAACGAGCTAGCCCGCGAAATGGAGGATCGCTTCGGCCCTCCGCCGGTCGCTGCACGCCGGCTGATCGAGCTGATGCGCCTGAAGACCGAGCTGCGCCGGCTGCGCGCGGTGGGCTGCGAAGCCAGCGCAAAATCCGCGACGCTCCACCTCTTGCAAGACACCCCGCTCGACCCGCGCAAAGTCAGCGCGCTCGTTGCCGCCAAGAAATCGCTCTATCGCCTCAGCCCCGACGGCCGGCTCACGCGCCGCGCGGGAGAGCATGAAGCGCTCAGCGACGGCCTAGTGCTCGCCGATCGCATGCTGAGTGAGCTGCAACAGTGCCTGAAGGACTCGTGACGCGGGACGAGAGGGGGCGAATCGTTTCTCGGAGTGCGGCGCTCAGGCGCGGCCGAGCTTGCGCATCGTGTACTTCGCGGCACGCACCACGATCGCGCGCGGCATGACCTTGGAGAGCGTGGTCTGCACCGCGTTCACCGCGCCGGGCACGAATACCACGCGACCCGCGGCATACGCCTCGAGCGTGCTCTGCACGACGTCGTTCGGCTCGAGCTTGGCGAACTTCATGATCGCGTCGGGCGGCATGCCAGCTGCGGCCTGGAAGCCCGTCGGCACGGGGCCCGGACAGCACGCCAGCACACGAACGTCCGTCTTTTCCAGCTCGGAAGCGAGCGCGGCCGAGAAGCTCATCACGAACGCTTTGCTCGCGCCGTAGGTCGCCATGTACGGCGTCGGCTGGTACGCGGAAGTCGAGGCGACGTTGATGATGCCGCCGCGATTACGCTTGACCATGCCCGGCAGGAAGTGGCCCGACAAGCACACGACCGACTCGCAATTCACGCGCACCATCGACATCTCACGGCGCGCGTCGCTCTCCGAAAAATTTCCGGCCGAGCCGAAGCCCGCGTTGTTCACCACGTGATCGACGGTCACGCCCAAATCATCGACGATCAGCGCGAGCTGCTCGGCACCGCCCGGCTGCGCGAGATCGGCGGTGACCACGCGCGTGGCGACGCCGTTGATGCGCGCCAGGTCGGCGGCCAAGGTCTCGAGCTTTTCACGCGAGCGGCCAGTGAGCACCAAGTTGCAACCGCGGTGCGCGAGCTGGCGCGCGAACTCCTCGCCCAAGCCGGAGGAAGCGCCGGTGACCAGCGCAAAAGTGCCCGAAAAAACGTCGCTCTCCATATTTTCCCTTCAACCGAGGCGTTGACCGCGAAAGCGCAAATAGTGGTCGGCCAGCACGATCGCCAGCATCGCTTCGCCGATCGGCACGAAGCGCGGGAGCAAGCACGGGTCGTGACGACCCTTGGTGCGAATGGTCGTCTCTTCACCGTCTCGGGTGACCGTCTTCTGTTCGCGCGACAAGCTGCTGGTCGGCTTGATCGCCGCGCGCACGACGATGGGCATGCCGGACGAGATGCCACCGAGCATGCCGCCGTGGCGGTTGGTGCGCGTCCCTACGTGGCGCACGCCGGTTGGGCTCTCCTCCGAGAAGAACTCGTCGTTGTGCTCGCTGCCGCGCTGCAACGCGCTGGCAAAGCCGCTGCCGTATTCCACCCCCACCACCGCGGGCAGGCTGAACAAGGCCTTCGCCAGATCGGCCTTCAGCTTGTCGAACACCGGCTCACCGAGCCCCGCGGGCACGTTGCTGGCGACGAGCTCGCTCACGCCGCCGATCGAATCCTGATCTTTGCGCACGCTGTCGATCAGCGCGATCATCTCGTGCGCGCGCTGCACGTCCGGGCAACGCACGATGTTCGGCGTGCCGTCGGGGAACGTCTCGCACTCGGCCAAGGTGATCTTTTCGGGCTCGTCCACGCGCGCCACGACTGCACCCACTTGTTTCACGTAGCCGACGACCGTGCCGCCGAAGGCTTCGGCGATCACCTTCTTGGCCACGACGCCGGCCGCCACACGGGCCACCGTTTCGCGCGCGCTCGAGCGACCGCCGCCGCGGTAGTCCCGAAAACCGTACTTCGCGTCATAGGTGTAGTCCGCGTGGCCGGGGCGGTACTTGTCCTTGATGTCCGAGTAATCGCGGCTGCGCTGATCTTCGTTGCGCACCAAGATCGCGAGGCTCGTGCCGGTGGTGCGCCCCTCGAACACCCCGCTCAAGATCTCGGGCGTGTCCGACTCTTGGCGCTGCGTCACGAGCCGGCTCTGACCGGGGCGACGACGGTCCAAATCGACCAGCAAATCTGCGACGGAAAGGGGCAGCCCCGCGGGGCAGCCATCGATGATGACGACGTTGCCAGGCCCGTGTGATTCACCCGCTGTGGTGATCCGGAATGCCTGACCGAAGCTGTTACCTGCCATGCCGGGCGGCAGTGTACCAGTTGCAGAGGTGACGGCGACCGGGCATTTTTCAGAGACTATCCCAGTAGGCGGGATAGGCTCTGACCGATGACGGCACTCACGGATCTGCAAGACGAGGAGCGGCTCTTCTTCGACACGGTGCTCGCGTTCGCGCGGGATCGCATCGCGCCAAAAGTCCGCGAAATGGACGAAACAGGGCACTTTGCCAAAGACCTCGTGCCCGCGCTGTTCGAGCTGGGCGTGATGGGCGTGGAGATCCCTGCCGAATACGGCGGTTCGGGCAGCAGCTTTTTCAACGCCGTGCTCGCGGTGCAGGCCCTGGCGCGCGTCGACCCGAGCGTGGCCGTGTTGGTCGATGTCCAAAATACGTTGGTCGAAAATGCGCTGCTCCGTTGGGGCAACGCCGAGCAGAAGGCGCGCTATTGCCCGAAGCTCGCCACGGAATGGGTCGGCTCGTACGCACTCAGTGAAGCCAGCTCGGGCTCCGATGCGTTCGCTTTGAAGACACGCGCCGAGCGGCGCGGCGATCGCTACCTGCTGCGCGGCCGCAAACTGTGGATCACCAACGCGGGCGAGAGCTCGCTGTTCATCGTGTTCGCCAACGTCGACCCGGACAAGGGCTACAAGGGCATCACCGGGTTCTTGGTCGAGCGCAGCTTTCCCGGCTTTTCAGTGGGCAAGAAGGAAGACAAGCTCGGCATCCGCGCTTCCAGTACGTGCGAGCTGATGCTCGACGATTGCGAAGTACCCGAGGAAAACGTGCTGGGCGAGGTCGGCAAGGGTTACAAGATCGCGATCGAAGCGCTGAACGAAGGGCGCATCGGCATTGGCGCGCAGATGCTCGGCTTGGCCGAGGGCGCATTCGCGGGCGCCATGGCTTACATGCGCGAGCGCGTGCAATTCGGTAAGCCCATCGCCGAGTTCCAGGGCATGCAGTTCCAGTACGCGCGCTTGGCGATGGAGATCGAGGCCGCGCGCCTGCTCGTCTACAACGCGGCGCGCTTGAAGGACGCGGGGCAGCCGTTCGTGAAGGAAGCCGCAATGGCCAAGCTGTTCGCGTCCGAGGTCGCGGAACGCACCGCTTCACAGTGCGTCGAGTTCTTCGGTGGCGTCGGCTTCACGCGCGAAGGCACGGCGGAGAAGTTCTACCGCGACGCCAAGATCGGCAAAATCTACGAAGGCACGAGCAACATGCAGCTGGCGACGATCGCCAAGCTCGTGGGCTGAAGGTCAGCGCGCTTGCGCCCGTGTGCGCTCTGACGCGACGCGCTGCATCGCCTCTTCGACCGCGCGCACGATTTCAGAATCGGTGGCCGGCTTTGCAAGAACGACGTGCGCGGCCTGACACTGGAAACCGCGGGTTAACTCAAGCTGGGACGAATGAACCACTCGGCCCGTCTCAGGATAGAGTCGGAGCAACGCGTCGAGCACCACGGTGCCGCCGCCACCCGGCATC
>OUNO010000116.1_pt2 | contig 15562 bp, 16 predicted proteins | sample 1779811 | NCBI WGS metagenome assembly OUNO01 (sample SAMEA3914804, study PRJEB12502) | metagenome | biome: forest; material: soil | place: Canada | collected 2010-06-25 | depth 0.3 m | reverse complement strand
GAGCGTCCTCGGCCAGAGCTTCGGCGGCTTCTGCGCGCTGCGCTACCTCTCGGCGGCGCCCGAGGGCCTGACCGAGGTGCTCTTCACCGGCGGCGTCCCGCCTCTGCAGACGAGCATCGATGACGTCTACCGGGCCACCTATGCCCGCATGCGGCTGCGCAACGAGCGCTTCTACGAGCGCTACCCCGAGGACCGCCGGCGTGTGCTCGCGCTGCGCGAGCGCCTGCACGAGGAGCCGATTCGCCTGCCCGGCGGCGAGACCCTGCACCCGGCCAGGCTGCGTCAGCTCGGCTCCAACCTGGGCATGAGCTACGGCTGCGACAGGCTGCACTACCTGCTCGAGCTCGACCCCGCGTCGCCGGCCTTCCTGCAGGACGTTCAGGCCGCGACCTCATTCGCCCGCAACCCCCTCTACGCGGTTCTCAACGAAGCATGCTGGCCGACGGCGGCGAGACCGCGTGGTCCTCGCAGCGGATGCTCGACGCTCAGGCGGACTGGCCGGAGGAGTTCTTCACCGGCGAGCACTTCTTCCCGTGGATGTACGACGACACCGTGCTCGAGCCGTTGCGCGAGGCGGCCGAGCACCTTGCCGAGCGGCGGTGGCCGCCCCTGTACGACGTCGACCGCCTGCGGGCCAACGAGGTCCCGGCGGCCGCGGCCGTCTACGCCGAGGACCCCTACGTCGAGCGGGCCTTCTCCGAGGAGACGGCCCGAACGGTTCCCAACCTGCGCGTGTGGCTGACCAGCGAGTACGACCACGACGGCCTGCGCAAGGACGGCGAGCGGGTCCTCGGCCGGCTGCTCGACCTCGCCCGCAGCCGGATCTAGGCGATCAGGCCGCGGCGCCGACGACCGAGCTCGACCAGTCGATGACCGAGGTCGGGCGCACGACGTGGCGGTTCAGCCCGAGCTCCTTGGGGTCCACGCCGAGGGCCAGCCCGACGAGCTGGGGGAGGTGCAGGACGGGCATGTCGAGCTCGCGCCCGACGACCTTCTCGGCCAACGGCTGCTGGAGGTCGAGGTTGAGGTGGCAGAGCGGGCAAGGCGTCACCAGGCAGTCGGCGTCCGCGTCGACCGCGTCGCCGAGGTGGCGCCCGGCCTGCTTGAGGGACGCCTCCTTGTTCATGGTGATGATCGGGAACCCGCAGCACTTGCGCATGCCGGCGTAGTCGACGACCGTGCCGCCGAGCGCGTCGATGACCTGATGCAGGTAGCTGTCGCGGGGATGCTCCTCGTCGATGCCCAGTCGATTTCGCGGCCGCACGATGTAGCAGCCGTAGAACGGCCCCACACGGAGGTTCGTCAAGGGGCGCTTGACGCGCGCCGCGAGGCTCTCGAGGCCGATCTCCTCGACGAGCAGCCAGAGGAAGTTCTTGTTCGTCAGGCCCTTCTCGTAGCTGAGGCCCTCCGACGCGAGTGTCGTGTTGACGTGCGTCCGGTACTCGGCATTGGCGTCCAGGCGCTCCTGGCACTCGCTCTGCGCGCCCTGGCAGGTCGAGCAGATGTTCATCATCATCTCCGCTCCCTCCACCTGCTGCGCGAGCGCGAACGTGCGGGCGTTGAGGGTGTCGGCGAGCTCCTGGTTGTGCTCGGCGATGACGCCCGCACCGGTGCAGCACGCACGGTCGAGTTCGACGAGCTCGATGTCGAGGAGCGGAGCGACCTTGGCCATCGATCCGTGGAGCTCGGGGGTGAAGCCGCGGCTGACGCAGCCGGGCCAGTAGGCGACCTTCATTGGTTGCTCCCTTCCGGAGTGGCGTCGCCGCCGTCGTCGTCTGCACCCGCTCCGACCTCGATCGCGGCGCCCTGCGCCCGGCTCGGCGGGCCTGGATCGGCCGGCGGCGGTGCTGTCGCAAGCGCACCCGCGGCGACGGGCTCCTCATCCTCGCCGGCGATGTACAGGTTCAGCTCGTAGCGCTCCTTGCGGCCCTCGACCTTGTCGTAGATCGCCTGCACGCTCTTGAGATCCTCGCGCGGGATCTTGTGGGGTTTGAGGGCGCCCATCGGGGTCACCTTGCCGCGAAGCAGCGCCTTGAGGATGGCGGGCAGCGAGCTCAGCAGCTCTTTGCCTGCCGGCGGCGCGAATTTCCCGAACCACGAGTTGCCGCCGTAGGAGCGCGGCAGCAGCTCGGCCTCCCACAGCAGGCCGTTGTCCTTGATCAGGGTCGTGAAGGCGGCCTCGTGGCGCTCGCCGTTGTTCTGGTCGACGATGTCGTGGTCGCCGATCGCGATCCGCCGCAGGCGCATGATCTGACCCATCGGGTTGACGTCCTTCGGGCAGGCCTCGACGCACTTGAAGCAGTGGGTGCAGTCGAAGATCCCCTGCGGGTCTTCAGCAAGGTCGTTGAGTCGCTCGAACTGCTGGTCGTCGCGCGGGTCGCCGACGAAGCGGTACGCCTTGGCGAGCGCCGCCGGGCCGATGAAGCCAGGGTCGACCTCCATCGCCAGGCAGTCCGACACGCACGCGCCGCACTGGATGCAGGCCATCGACTGCGTCACGTCGACCATCGACTCGCGCGGCACCAGGTACTCGCGCTCAGGCACCGGCTGCTTCGCCAGCAGCCAGGGCGTGACCCGCTGGATCTTCTTCCAGTGGACGGCGTCCATGTCGACGATCAGGTCCTTGAGCACGGGCATGTTGCCCATCGGCTCGATCTCGATGACGCCGTCTGCAGCGCCGCGCTTGGCGGCGTCGAGGTGGGTGTGACAGGCAAGCGACGGTTCACCGTTGACGCGGATGCCGCACGAGCCGCAGATCGCCTGGCGGCAGGAGCAGCGGATGCCGATCGACCCGTCAAAGCGATCGCGCGCCTGCAGGATCGCCTCCAGCACCGACCGGTGAGGCTCGAGCTCGATCGTGTGTTCGTCCCAGTAGGGCGCCTCGCCGGACTCGGGGTCGTAGCGGCGCATGCGGAGGGTGAACTGCTCAGGCGGCCTGTCGTGCGTCTCAGCCATTCAGCGGCGCTCCTGCTCTATAGGCGTTGCCAACGGTGTCCTGTCCGTGTCGGAGGCGGCCATCAGTATTTCCTCTCCTCGGGCTGCCACTGGGTGATCGTGACCGGCGAGTAGGTGACTCGGGGCCCGCCCGCCCCGCCGGCCCCGCCGTCGTCGAGCGTGATGTCGATGTGCTTGAGCCACTCCTCGTCGTTGCGCTCGGGGTAGTCGGTCCGGAACTGCGCGCCGCGCGACTCCTTGCGCTCGAGCGCCGCCACGACAGTCGTCTCGGCGCAGTCGACCATGAAGCCGAGCTCGATCGCGCCGAGGACGTCCTGGTTGAAGATCGTCCCGCGATCGTCGATCCAGGCGCGGTCGCTTTCCTCGCGCAGGCGGGAGATGTCCTGGAGCGCGCTCTGCAAACCGGCCTCGTCGCGGAAGACGGCCGCGTGCCTGTTCATCAACTCGCCGAGCTCGCTCTTGATCTCCGACACCCGCCTGCCGTCGTGGGGCCGGGCGATGATCGCGTCGATCCGCTCGGCGTCCTCGCGCAGCTGGCCGGCCGTCGCGATGGCCGGCATCCCCATCGAGGCGGCGCGCTCAGCGGCGTGTTCGCCCGAGCGCCGGCCGAATATCAGCGTGTCGAGCAGGGAGTTCGCGCCGAGGCGGTTGCCGCCGTGGACCGATACGCAGGCGACCTCGCCGGCTGCGTAGAGGCCCTCGATCGGCGTGCGGCCGTCGACGTCGGTCTTGACCCCGCCCATGATGTAATGCTGGCCCGGACGGATCATGATCGGTTCGTGGGTGATGTCGACGCCGGCAAAGTCACGGCCGAGGTTGACGATCTCCCGCAGCGCCTCGAGCGTCCGCTTGCGCGGCACGACGGTCACGTCGAGGAAGATGCCCGACCCGTTCGGCCCGACGCCGCGTCCCTCGTTGATCTCGATCTGCTCGGCCCGCGAGACGACGTCGCGCGAGGCGAGCTCCATCTTGTTCGGCGCCGATTTCTCCATGAACCGTTCGCCGTTGGCGTTGAGCAGGTGCGCTCCCTCGCCACGGGCCCCCTCGGTGATCAGGATGCCGGTCTCGACGAGGCAGGTCGGGTGGTACTGGACCATCTCCATGTCCATCAGCGGCGCGCCGGCACGGTAGGCCATCGAGATGCCGTCGCCGGTCACGATCAGGCCGTTGGTGGTCGGCTTGTAGGCCTGTCCGGCGCCGCCGCAGGCGAGGATGACGTTCTTCGCCGTGAAGGCCTCCATGCGGCCGCTGCGAACGTCCCGCGCGATGACGCCGCAGCAGCTGCCCGCTTCGTCCTTGAGCAGGGACGTCGTGAACCACTCCTCGTAGCGCTCGACCGTCTCGTGGTGCTTCATCAGCTGCTCGTAGAGCACGTGCAGGAGGGCCTGGCCGGTGATGTCGGCGACGTAGGCTGTCCGCTTCATCGACGCCCCGCCGAAGGCCCGCAGGTCCATCTCGCCCTTGTCGTTGCGGTGGAACGTCACGCCGATGTGCTCGAGGTGCATGACCTCGCCGGGCGCCTCCGAGCACATGATCTCGATGGCGTCCTGGTCACCCAGGAAGTCCGAGCCCTTGACGGTGTCATAGGCGTGCGAATGCCAGTCGTCGTCGACGCTGATGGCCGCGTTGATGCCGCCCGCGGCGGCCACGGAGTGCGAGCGAACCGGGTGGACCTTGCTCATGATCGCGACGCTTGCGCCCTTCTGAGCAGCTGCCAGGGCGGCTCGCTGGCCCGCGAGACCGGCCCCGATGATCAAGACGTCGTGTGCTGGCATGGCTCCCTGTGGTCGGTTGGGGGAAAGGCGCTGTGCGGCCGGCACTCTATAACGCCACGGGGTTGGGCCCCCGGCCGCCGGCCCTTCGACCCAATCAGCCGGCCGCGCCCGCGGGGCGGAGCGCCTGGCGGACCTGAGCGAGCGTCACGACGCCCTTGAGCACGCCGTCGCCGTCGACGGCCACCATCGCGCCGAGTCGCCCGATGCCCTCGGCGCCCAGCAGCGTCTCGAGCGGTGCCTCTTCACCGATCCGCACGAGCATGTCCTCGTCGAGCACGTCGACGACGCTCAGCGCCGGCCGGCCCGCGGCGATCTCGGTCTCGACCCGCTGATGGCAGACGACGCCGAGGAAGTGACGGGCGGGATCGACGACCGCGAACCAGGGCCAGCGGTAGCGCAGGAAGAACTCCTCCTGGGCGTCGAGCAGGGTCGCGCCGGCCGGGATCGTGACGGGCTCGCGATCCATGATGTCGGCGACCGTGATGTTCTGGATGCGCCTGCCGAGCGCACCCTGGAGGACCGCGGCGCCGGCGGCCTGGTAGAGGAAGAAGGCGAGGACCATCGTCAGCAGGCCGAGGTTGTCGCCGCCGCTGCCGAACTCGAACAACCCGAACAGGCCGAGGGCGACCGCGAAGGCCTGCCCGGAGCGTCCGGTGGCGACGGTCGCGCGATTGCGGTCGCCGGTCCGCCACCAGATGACCGCGCGGGCGATGCGCCCGCCGTCGAGGGGAAAGGCCGGGACGATGTTGAAGACGAACAGCATCGCGTTGACGAAGCCCAGCCAACCGATCAGGGCGAGCGCCGGAGTCGTGGTGAAGCCCTGGCGCGGCAGGGCGACGTCGGTGAAGTGCCCGCTGCTCGCGAGCAGCGACCCGGCGGCCACGCAGACGGCGAAGAGCGCCAGCGTGACGGCCGGTCCGGCCGCCGCGACCTTGAACTCCTCAGCGGCCGACTGCGGCTCGCGACGCATCTGCGACAGACCGCCGAAGAACCACAGGTCGATTCCCGCGATCGGGATGCCGACGCGCCGGGCCGCCAGGGCGTGGCCGAGCTCGTGCAGGATCAGCGACGCGAAGTAGCCGAGCGCACCGGCGACGGCCACGACGTAGTCGGTCGTCTGTGAGCCGCCCAGCAGTTCCCGGAAGTAGACGTGCGACAGCCAGTAGATGAGGAAGAAGAGCACCACGAACCAGCTCGCGCTGACGCCGATACGGATGCCAAAGATGCGTGCGAGCTGCATGTTCCTGCGAACGGGCATGGCTCAATGGTAGGCCCACGCGGGCCGGCTCCAGGGCGCTCAGGACTGCGGACGCGACCGGGCGATGATGCCCTCGAAGTCGCAGCCGGCCGGGAGCGTTCCGTACTCCAGGCCGCCGTCGCCGCCCAGGCGCGACGCGCAGAACGCGTCGGCTACCGCCGGCGGAGCGCTGCGAACCAGCAGAGAGGCCTGCAGGCACAGCGCCATCGATTCGACGACCCGGCGCGCCCGCGTCTCGAGCGTCACGGGATCGGCGAACTGCGCCTCGAGCCCAGCCACGCTCTCATCGAGGCGCCGATCGGCGCCCCTGGCCTGCTCGACCTCGGCCAGGAAGACCTCGAGCGACCGCGGCGAGCGGGTCAGGGCGCGCAGGACGTCGAGGCTCATGACGTTGCCCGACCCCTCCCAGATCGACGCCAGCGGCGCCTCGCGATAGAGGCGCGGCATGCCCGACTCCTCCACGTAGCCGGCTCCGCCGAGGCACTCGAGCGACTCGAACGCGTGGTTCGGTGCCCGCTTGCACGCCCAGTACTTGCCGACCGCCGTCGCGAGACGCTTGAACAGCTGGGCATCGCTCGAGTCCTCGCCCTGCTCGGCGTCGGAGTGCGCCTCGTCGTAGGCCCGCGCCAGGCGCATCGCCAGCGCCGTCGTGGCCTCCGATTCCAGGCACAGGTCGGCGAGCACGTTGCGCATCAGCGGCTGGTCGATGAGCTTCTTGCCGAACGCGCTCCGGTGGGCCGCGTGGTGCGTCGCGCCGACCACGCCGACGCGCATCCCGGCGGCGGTCCCGATGACGCAGTCCAGGCGTGTGTGGCCGACCATCTCGATGATCGTCGGCACGCCACGGCCGGGCTCCCCGACCATCCGCGCCCAGGCGCCGTGCAGCTCTATCTCCGACGAGGCGTTGGAGTGATTGCCGAGCTTGTCCTTCAGACGCTGGATGTGAAACGCGTTGCGGGAGCCGTCGGGCAGGATGCGGGGGAGCAGGAAGCACGAAAGGCCGTCGTCGGTCTGGGCCAGGACGAGGAAGATGTCCGACATCGGGGCCGAGCAGAACCACTTGTGGCCGGTCAGCTCGTACTCGGCGCCCGCGCCGCCGCCGTTCAGCGGCCGGGCGACGGTCGTATTCGCGCGCACGTCCGATCCGCCCTGCTTCTCGGTCATCGCCATCCCGGCGATCGCCGAGCCCTTCTCGGCGGCCGGCAGCGAGCGCGGGTCATACGTCGAGGCCGTCACCAGCGGCTCCCACTCGGCCGCCAGCTCGGGCTGTGTGCGCAGCGCCGGGACGACGGCGAAGGTCATCGTGATCGGGCACGCGAAGCCGGCCTCGGCCTGCATGGCCGTCATGTACATGGCCGCCCGGGCCGTATGGGCGAACGGCTCTTCGCTGGTCCAGGGCAGCGAGTGGAGCTCGTGCTCGACGCCGAGGCGCATCAGCTGGTGCCAGGCCGGGTGGAACTCGACCTCGTCGATGCGGTGGCCGTAGCGGTCGTGGGTGTGCAGGACGGGACGGTTCTCGTTTGCCAGACGGCCCCAGGACTGCTGCGGCTCGCCGCCGACGACGCGCCCGAGCGCCGACGCGCGCTCGCGGACCCAGCCGGCGCCCTCGCGCTCGACGGCCTCGACGAGCGGCGTGTTGCTGGCGAACACGTCCAGGCCCTCCAGCGGCGGCGCCTGGTTGAACACCGTGTGGGTCTGCCACGGCGCGGCGCCCTGGCCCGATGCTTGCGACACGGTGGCCATGCCACGAAGTCAAGCAGATGGGCAGCCGCATGTGCCGTTTCGCGTCGGCGGCCCGTTCGGCGCAAACCCGCCGGCCGCGACGCTGTCGATAGCATCGGCGACCCGCCCGCACCGCGAGCGAGACCGACTGCGAATCCGCGAGGACTGACACACATGGCCAAGATCAAGGTGAAGAACCCCGTCGTCGAGCTCGACGGCGACGAGATGACGAGGATCATCTGGTCGTTCATCAAGGAGCAGCTCATCCTCCCCTACCTCGACGTCGACCTCAGGTACTACGACCTCGGCATCGAGCACCGCGACGCGACCGGCGATGAGGTGACGGTCGAGGCGGCCAACGCGATCAAGGAGCATGGCGTCGGTGTCAAGTGCGCGACGATCACTCCCGACGAGGCGCGCGTGCAGGAGTTCGGCCTCAAGGACATGTACCGCTCGCCCAACGGCACGATCCGCAACATCCTCGGCGGTGTCATCTTCCGCGAGCCGATCGTCATCGCCAACATACCCCGCCTCGTGCCGGGCTGGACCAAGCCGATCGTCATCGGCCGCCACGCCTTCGGCGACCAGTACCGCGCCACGGATCTCGTCGTGCCGGGAGCCGGCAAGCTCGCGTTGAGCTACACCCCGGCCGACGGCGGCGAGCCGATCGAGCTCGACGTCTACGACTTCCCCAGCGGAGGCATCGCGATGGCGATGTACAACCTCGACGATTCGATCCGCGACTTCGCGCGTGCGTCCCTGCGCTACGGGCTCGACCGCGGCTATCCCGTCTACCTGTCGACCAAGAACACGATCCTCAAGCGCTACGACGGTCGCTTCAAAGACATCTTCGAGGAGATCTACGAGGCGGAGTTCAAGGGCGACTTCGAGGCGGCTGGAATCACCTACGAACACCGTCTCATCGACGACATGGTCGCCGCCTGCCTGAAGTGGGAGGGCGGCTACGTGTGGGCGTGCAAGAACTACGACGGCGACGTCCAGTCGGACACGGTGGCTCAGGGCTTTGGATCACTCGGCCTGATGACGAGCGTGCTCATGACCGCCGACGGCAGGACCGTCGAGGCCGAGGCCGCACACGGAACGGTGACACGCCACTTCCGCATGCACGAGCAGGGCAAGCCGACGTCGACCAACCCGATCGCCTCGATCTTCGCGTGGACACGAGCCCTGTCGGCCCGCGGGCGCATGGACGGGACGCCGGCCCTCAGCGCCTTCGCAGACACGCTTGAGCGTGTCTGCGTCGAGACCGTCGAAGGCGGCAGCATGACCAAGGACCTGGCGTTGCTCGTCGGGCCCGAGGAGCCCTGGCAGACCACCCAGGAGTTCCTCGCCTCGATCGACGAGAACCTCAGGCTCGCCGTCGTCTGACCCCCCTTCACCCCGCAGACACGATCCTTATCGGCACAGCACATCACCAGGAGATGAATTCGTGAGCAATCCCGTGAGAGTCACCGTCACCGGCGCCGCCGGTCAGATCGGCTACAGCATCGTCTTCCGCATCGCCAGCGGGCAGCTGCTCGGGCGCGATCAACCCGTCGAGCTGCGCCTGCTCGAGATCCCACCCGCCATGGGAGCGCTGGAGGGCGTGGCGATGGAGCTGATCGACTGCGCCTTCCCGCTGCTGACCGGCCTGGATCTGTTCGACGACCCGGGCCAGGCGTTCGACGGCGTCAACGTCGCCCTGCTCGTCGGCTCGCGACCGCGCACGAAGGGCATGGAGCGCGCAGAGCTGCTTAGCGAGAACGGCAAGATCTTCACCGGCCAGGGCAAGGCGCTCAACAACGGCGCGGCCGAGGACGTCAAGGTGCTCGTCGTCGGCAACCCCGCCAACACGAACTGCCTCATCGCCATGAACAACGCGCCCGACATCCCGCGCGAGCGTTTCACCTCGATGATGCGCCTCGACCACAACCGTGCCGTCGCCCAGCTCGCGGCCAAGCTCGCCGCCCCGGTCGCCGACGTCACCGAAATGGGCGTCTGGGGCAACCACTCGCCGACGATGTACCCCGACCTGTTCCACGCCAAGGTGGCGGGGCGTCTGGCGGCCGGCGCGGTCGACGATCAGGCCTGGATCGAAAACGACTTCCTGCCCAACGTCGGCAAACGAGGCGCCGCCATCATCGAGGCGCGGGGCGCGTCCTCGGCGGCATCGGCCGCCAGCGCGGCCATCGACCACGTCCGCGACTGGGTGACCGGCACCGACGGTGGCTGGGTGTCGATGGGCGTTCCCTCCGACGGCTCATACGGCGTGCCGGATGGCCTCATCAGCGGGTTCCCCTGCACCTGCGATGGCGGGACCTACTCGATCGTCCAGGGTCTCGACATCGACGAGTTCTCGCGCGGACGAATCGACGCATCGGTCGCCGAGCTGACCGACGAGCGCGACACCGTCGCCGAGCAGGGCCTGATCTAGGAGTCACGAGCCCGCCCGGTCGGTGTCTCTCACCGTCGGGCGGGCCGGCGAATCCTGGCCGAGTCGATCGACGGCGGGAGCAGCCGTTGAGAGGGGTAGAAACACTCCAGCGGGAGGGAGAAGCACTCCAGCGGGAGGTAGAAACGTTCCAGCTGGACGTAGAAACACCTAAGGCGCGGCCGGGAGGGCCGCGCCTCAGACGTTCTCACATTCGACCGACCAGGAGTGACAGCCGGGCGCTCGCTGGGCTAGCCCTTGGGGTGCCAGCCACGACCCTGCTTGGCGACCTTCTTTTCCTGCTCGAGGCCGGGCAGCACGCGATAGAGGTAGTTCTGCTTGATGCCCATCTTGGCGGCCAGCTCGGGAATCGTGATGCCCGGCTGTCCCTGCACGAAGGCCAGCGCCTCGGCGGCGCGGGTGCCGCTGCCTTTGCGCCTCCCGGCGCGGCCTTTGCCGGCCCGAGTCGCTTTTTTGCGGGCTGCTTTCGGAGCGGCTGCGGCTGCGCTCGCCACTTTGGCGGCCGAGCCCCGAGGCCGGCCCGGCCCGCGTCGGCGTGTGGTTGTGGCGGCACCGGATCCTTTGACGCCGGCGAGCGCCGAGGAGGCAGCCTCCAGGCGGTTGTACTCATCGACCAGCGGCTTCAACTCGTTGAGACGGTCGGTGATCTCTCGGCGCTTCTCGTCAAGAAAGTCAGTCACGGTTTCGGTTCCTCTTCACTAGTGTCGACGGCGATCGAACTTCAAGGGATCGCGTCACTTGTGGCTTGACCTTACACTAGTTGTCTCTGCTCACCTGCTGCATGTGGGTACACAGTCGCTCGAGTGTCCGCCTCGCCTCACGCTCGGGCATGCCGCCGACGAGCGCCCTGCTGACGAGGGCACCAACGGGGCCCAGTGGCGGACGGAACTCGTTGCGATAGTCAAAACGGGTGCCTCCGTCGACCGCATGCAGGACATATTCGCTGAGGGCGCGCGAGCGCGCCGGCCCGCGTCCCTCCCAGACGGCCAGCTCGTCGGGGTGACAGTCGATGAGCTTCCAGTGAACTTCGAGGCTCACACCTCGCATATGAATCCGCTGATCCATTCGGTAGCCGGCCCTCACCGGCCCGTCGTCGGCGTGCAGCAGCTTGCCGTGAATGGTCACCCATTTCTCCAACGACAAGGGGTCCATGACCGTCTTCCACACCTCGTGGGGCGGGGCCGGAATCTGGATGGACGCGGTGACCAGGCTCATGTGGCGACGCCATGATGGGGGCGCAGAGGGCAGAACGGTAGCTGCTCCGCCGCGGCGTCCACGCCCGGCCGCTCAGCGGGCGGCCAGGCACTCGTCTCGCTCCCATTCGGCGAGAGCGCGTTCGACGGCCGCGTCGAAGCTGTGCAGGCGGACGCCGAGCAACTCGGCGGCGTGGTCATTAGCCGGCAGGAGGTCACCCTGAAGGCCCTCCATCAGCGGCACGACGAGCTCGGGCTCCTCACCCGCGATGGCGGCGGCGAGTCGGGCGGCGACGGGGGTGAGGCTGACACCGAGACTCAGCGTCGGGCGCCCGACGAGCATGAGCTCGGCGATGCGGCTGATCATCTCGCCGTAGCTCAGCACATCGGGGCCGCCGAGCTCCAGCGTCCTGCGCCCGAGCGGCGCGGTCGCGGCCGACGTCAGCATCGCGATGACATCGCGGGCGTCGATCGGCGCGGTCCTGAACCTCTGCCACGACGGCAGGGCGAGAACCGGCATGCGCTCGACCAGGCGGACGAGCAGGCGGAAGGAGCGCGAACGCGCTCCGATGACGATCGAGGCGCGCAGCGCGAGCGAGTCCTCAACTGCGGCGAGCAGGACACGCTCCACCTCCTCGCGGCTCGTGAGGTGGAGAGACGTCGGCGCGCCACGGCGCAGTGGGGCGATCGTGCGCGTGGCGCGCGGGCTCCAGCGCGGCACGAGGCCGCCGAGGTAGACGATTCGCCGGACCCCTGCCGCAGCACTCGCCGCGGCGAAGTTCTCGGCGGCGATCCGCTCCCTCAGCGCGAAGCTCGACGCCGGCTCGGAAGCCGCCGCCTCCATCGAGTGGATCAGGTAATAGGCCACCTGGACGCCGTCGAGCGCCCGGTCGAGCCCTGCACCGCTGACAGCGTCGGCGCGCACGACTTCGACGGCCGCCGACGCGGCACCGTCGGAGCCGGCCTCGCGCGGGCGGGGCGCGAGCGCGCGCCGAATGCGCGCCTCGTCGCGGCCCATCGCGCGAACGGCATGACCCGCGGCGCCCAGGCGCGGGATCAGCAGCGAGCCGACGAACCCGCTGGCGCCGGTTACGAGGATGCGCATGTCAGCGAGATGATGACGGCCCCCGCCGCTCGTCCGGGGAATGCTCGGAAAGTGCGGACGACGGAGGAGCCTCGTCACACTCAAGTAACTCGTTTGCAGCTGTTTCCGGGCATAAATTCTTTTTCTCTGCGAATTGCGGAGTGGGCGTCGGCGTCGCCTTGAGCGGCCGGCGCAATGCTGCTTTGATCCCGCCAGTCCAGTCGAATAGAACCTCACGTTGGGGGAGCGGGTGCAGAGAAAGCAGAGCGGGCGCACACCCAAGCGGGCGGCCCCGAAGGTCAGCTGCGAGCAGTGCTACTTCAGGGTCAACCTCCTGTGTGCCCTCGAGTTGCCCGAGCCGTGCACGACCTTTCGCCCCAGCGAGGCTCAACTGCGGCCACCGCAGCAGTTGCGGTTCGTCTTTCGTCAGGAGCGCCGGACGCGCGCCGCTTGGTCGTTTCCATCGGCTCAGGAGCAGGCCGCCCTTCACGCCTGAGGTGCATCGCCTCCTCTCACGGGGGGGTATATTGACCCCGACCTGCAAGCTTTCAGTGGAGGCGGTGCACGATGGCAGCGAAGGACAGACTCAGCAAGGCCGAGGAAGCCGCGCGCGCGGCCCGGAGCAACCAGTACCTGCAGCGCCTGATGCAAGACGAGGAGCTGCGCTCGAACCTGCTAGCGGCCTATGGCGCGGCACGCAGCGCCTACGGGCGCATGAGCAACGGCAAGCCGGCCACGAAGGCGCTGATGGAGGATCGCAAGCTCCAGAAGGAGCTCAGGGAAGCAGCCAACGCCCTGCGTGAGGCCTCGGGCTCCCTGCGCGAGGCGCCGAAGCGCAGCCGCAGGGGCGGCATCGGTCGCCCCGTCATGGTCCTGCTCGTCGGCGCCGTGCTCGCCGTCGCCTTCAGCGAGGGCCTGCGCACGAAGGTGCTCGACGTCCTCTTCGGCGCCGAGGAGGAGTTCGACTACAGCTCGAGCACCGCCCCGGCGACCCCGGCTCCGACTCCGGTCGCCGGAAGCTGAGCGGGAGCAGAGCAGGGTGAGCGCAGTGGACGCAACCGCCGTCGAGGCACGCGCCGAGCTGCTCGGCGCGAGCCCGCCGGCGTCTCCGGCGGGCGCCACCCGCTCGCTGTCGGGCGAGAAGGCGCAGCGCATCGTCGATGCCATGCGTCGCAGCGTCGCCCAACGCGGCACCGCCGGGTCGACCTTCGACCACGTCTCACGCGAAGCCGGCGTGTCGCGGGGCCTCCTGCACTACTACTTCGGCACCAAGGAGCAGCTCTTGGTCGAGGCCGTCCGCCGCGACTGCGAACTGCGGCTGGAGCGCCTCGAGCGCCAGCTCTCGACGGCAGCGACCGCCGACGACTTCATCGACCTGATGGCCCAGAACCTCCAGGACACCGTCAGCGAAGACCCCGACTTCGTGACGCTCGTGTTCGAGCTCTTCACGCTGTCGCGTCGCAACGAGGACATAGCGGCCGAGTACGCCGACCTGATGCGACGGACGCGCGAGCAGGTGGCCGCGATGCTCGGGGCCGCTCAGGGCGAGGGCATCCTGCACCTGCACGCCGAGCCCGAGGCCGTCGCGGAGATCCTCTTCTCACTCGGCGACGGCTTCGCGCTGCGCATGCTCAGCGAGCCCGACCGTGACTTCACCAAGACGGTGCGGGCGGGCATCACCTGTGTCCGTGCCCTGCTGACCGATTGACCGCTCCTATAATCGGCCGTCATGCCGATCTACGAGTACAGGCGCCCTGACGGCACCACCTTCGAACTCCAGCAGTCCTTCAGCGAAGAGTCCCTGAAGGTCGACCCCGACACCGGCGTGCCGGTCGAGCGTGTCCTGCACCCGCCGGCGGTCCACTTCAAGGGCAAAGGCTTCTACAACACCGACTACGGGACCCGCAACCGCCAGCGCGAGACGGCGGCGGCGGCTGAGAAGTCCTCGTCATCGGCCAAGTCCGGCTCCGACAGTGCTTCCAAGTCGGGCTCCGACAGCGCCGCGAAGTCCGGCTCCGATGGCGCCTCGGCGTCCTCCTCGTCCGCCGGCTCGCAACCCTCCTCATCGGACGGCGGCAAGGCTCCGGCTAAGGCCAAGGAGTCAAAGCCGGTGCCGGCCAAGAGCTGACGTTCAGCCGGCGAGGAACGCGGCGGCCGCCGCTCTGCGTTCGGCTTCTGAGATCGCCAGGCCGTCGCCGACGCCCGGCACCGTCCTCGGCTGGGGGTGGCTGAACACGCGCGTCGGCGGCGTTCCGCCGAGGGCCAGTCCGGCGAACATGCCGAGCAGGGTCGGGCCGCTCATGTCGGAGATGATCGCCGGCGGCGCGTGCCAGGCGATCCACGGTAGGCGGATGAAGCTCCAGGGCGAGAGCAGGCGCGACTTCATGGCGTTGAACAGGGCCTGCTGGTGTTCCTCGCGTTGCAGGTCGCTCTGGCTCGGTGCACAGAGATTCTCGCGCGTTCGGGCCAACGCGAGGGCCTGCTTGCCATTCAGGTGGTGGGTGCCTCGTGGAAGTCTCAGCGTGTAGCCGCCCTGGCTGAAGCCCCCGTCGAGGCGTGAGATGACGCACCCGCCGGTGTAGTCGACGCCTCCCATCGAGTCGATCAGCTGCGGGAAGTTTTCGAAGTTGACTTCGACCACGTGGTTGATGGGTATGCCCAGGAAACGCCTGACGACGCGGACCGACTCGGCGGCTCCGCCGAAGGCGTGGGCCGCGTTGATCTTCTGGAGGCCGTGGCCGGGGATTTCGACGATCGTGTCGCGCGGGATCGACAGCCGGGCCGCGTGTCCTCCACCGGTCCGGATCAGCATGATCGAGTCGGACCGACCCGGCCCGGTCTTTTCGGCGCCCGGTTCCTTGCTGTTCTTCTGGCGGCGGTCGGAGCCGAGGACGAGGATGTTGTTCGCCGACGTCAGCGGGTAGCCGGCCGGGTCGAGCACGCCGGCGAGGTCGGCCGGTGGCGAGGTCCGCTCGAAGTGCGAGCTGACGAGAAAGACGAGGAGCGACAGAGCCAGCCACGCGAAGATCAGGCCAACGACGGCCAGGATCGCGCGTTTCGGCGTCGTCAGGCGCCGCCAGCCCCTCGCGCCGCCTCGGAGCCATCGGCGCCCGCCGCGCCCGC
>OUNO010007693.1_pt1 | contig 15572 bp, 8 predicted proteins | sample 1779811 | NCBI WGS metagenome assembly OUNO01 (sample SAMEA3914804, study PRJEB12502) | metagenome | biome: forest; material: soil | place: Canada | collected 2010-06-25 | depth 0.3 m | reverse complement strand
GGTTGCCCGAGTGGCCAAAGGGATCTGACTGTAAATCAGACGGCAACGCCTACGCAGGTTCGAACCCTGCACCCGCCACAGTACGACAGAAGGGCCGCTGACCAGTGGAAACACTGGTCAGCGGCCCTAGTCATATACGGGGTAGGGGTATCTTGACTAGCGGCTTTCTGACACGAGAGCGTGCAACGCTCTGACCTGCGGGAACGTCGTTCGCCGCCTCGTCAATCCAGAATCTGTGGGCTATACGTGGGCAAGTTTCCCCGAGATGCCCTTTCCGGTGGCTGTTCTGGTGTCGCTGAACTGCGCGGATGTCTGGGGGAGGGGTATTCGATGGCGACAGATTTAAGCCAGACCCCGTGCCGAGGGGTGTGCCGACCGTTACCAACCGGGCAACCGGAGTCCCCAGAACCGCCTCGGCGGCTCAGGTCGGTCAAAAGCCTCGGCAGGTGATCATCCGTTCAGCGACGGTGTGTAGCTTCACGTTGCCTTGGATGAGTAGTTGCGCAGGGTATCGAGCGCTTGCTGTTCGATGAGGTTGTGGCGTTCCATGAGCATGCCTTGTGTCTGGCCCCTCGTTTTTCGATCCAGCTCGGAAGTGTCTGTGGCGACGCCTACGCTCGAGCCCATGAACCTTGTGACGACGTATTACACGAGCGACGGCCAGGAGTTACGTCCCGGCGTCAGAGTCGCGCACGCGCGCCATCTCCAGCCCATCTCGTTCACGGTTGACGCCGTCTGCGAATCGGTCGAGCCAGTCATCTGGTTCGGCGACGTTCGGTTCGCCGGCCAGTTCATCCTTCGTACTGAGGCGGTCGAATCGGAGGAAAAAGCTAGCCATCAAGCCGAACAAGTCCTTATCGCGAAGATCGTGAGCCTGTTCTCCGAGTGACCATGCCAGCAACCGGAAAGCGTCCTGTGCACCTACGTTGATGTTTTGCGTTCGCGGCACCCGCCACAGATAGGTCCGCAATTCTTGGATTCACTCGAGAGGGATTGCTGCAAGGTTCGGTGACATCCTGACCGGTGACGTGAGGCGCAGCAAGTGACGCAGTGGGTGCCATCTGGCGCCAATCGAGTAAGGATGTTGACATGGTGAAGGTACTCGCGGATCAGTCATTCGTGTTGAGCCCGACCGACATCAGCAAATCATCAGATTGCGAATTTGGCTGGCTCCGTTCTGTCGATGAACAGATCGAGCGAATCGTCAAGATAGATGTGAACCCAGACGCAATGCTCGAGCAGGCCGCAAAACTGGGCGACGCGCACGAGCAGCGTGAGCTCGCACGCTTGCGCCACGAATTCGGGGCATACGATCCATCCACGTCATCCGGGGTCATCGAATTCGAGCGCCCTAGGCCATACACGCCTGAGAATCTATTGGCCGCCAACGCCGCAACTATTGACGCCCTGAAGGCAGGTGCCGACGTTGTCTTTCAGGCCGTGCTCTTCGATGGCACGCTCGCCGGATTCGCCGACTTCATTCGGCGCGGCCAAGACGGCAAGTACGAGGTTTGGGACACCAAACTCGCCCGGCACGCCAAGGTATCGGCCCTTTTGCAAATTGCCGCGTATGCGGTCTTCCTTGAAGATTCAGGCATCCCGCTCTCCCCCGTCGGTCACCTCTTGCTCGGAGACGGCAAGGACTCAACTCACAACCTCGATGACATCGTCCCGGTCTACCGCGCCCGTCGACGCCGGCTGGAAACAATCCTGACGAGCCATCTCCGAGAGTCGGGCCCCACGGCATGGAACGATCCGCGCTACTCAATGTGTGGTTCATGCGGTCACTGCTCAGCAGAGATCGCCGCCAGCAGCGACCTCCTCCTGGTCGCCGGCATGCGTCAGTCCCAACGAACGAAACTCCGGGCGGCAGGTTTGGAGACGATCCATCAACTGGCCGAGCACGTCGGTGGAGTCGATGGCTTGCCTGCTCGCACTCTCGAAAAGTTACGCGCGCAGGCCGCTCTCCAAGTCCAGCAGGCCCCGGCCGACGCTCTTGGACGCACAGCAGTCTTGTCCGAGGTTTTCGATCCCCTGCCTATCGCAAATCTGCCGGCTGCGGATGAGGGCGACATCTTCTTCGACTTCGAGGGCGACCCCCTTTGGAGTGACTCCTCTGGACAGGACTGGGGCTTGGAGTACCTATTCGGCATCGTCGAACCTGACGAGACCGACCGTGGCAAGTTCGTCGCGTTCTGGGCTCATGACCGGACCGAGGAGAAGCGCGCGCTGTCCAACTTCTTCGACTACGTGCGGACGCGATGGACCGCTCATCCAGGCATGCACATCTATCACTACGCCGCGTATGAGGTGTCAGCACTCAAGCGACTCGTTGTTCGCCACCAGCACGGCGAAGACTTTCTCGATCAGCTCCTGCGGGCGGGAGTTTTCGTCGACCTCTACAAAGCCGTACGTCAATCCGTCCGGGTCTCGCAGCCCTCGTACTCGATCAAGAAATTGGAGCCTTTGTATATGGGGGATCAGCTTCGCAGTGAGGATGGCGTAACCAATGCTGCGGACTCTGTCGTCATGTATCAGCACTATTGCGAAGCTCGCGAAGCAGGTGACAGCGTGACTGCAGCGTCCCAGCTCGATCAGATCAAGGACTACAACTGGTACGACTGCACATCGACCTGGTACCTCAACGAATGGCTGCGCCAACAGATCCCCATGATCCCGTGCAGCGGAATGGGTATCGACGCGCCGACATTTACCGGTGTCGAAGATGATGACGACTCTGCGCTCGCCGAAGTACAGGACACGATTGATGCGCTCATGGCCTCGGTCCCCGACAAGGACCGCACCGACGAACAGCAAGCGACCGCCATGATGGCGGCAGCGATCGGCTACCACAGCCGCGAGATGAAGCCGTTCTGGTGGACCTATTTCGACAGACTCATTTCCCCAATCGATGAGTGGACGGAGATTCGCGGCACGCTGATCGCTGACGACCAACCAACCCTTGAGGAGGAATGGGGCGTCCAGGGTTCCGAACGTGCACGCAGACGAACGATCCGTATCGTCGGACGTCTCGAGTCTGGATCGACCATCGTCGTTGGTGCGACGGTGCACGGTGTCTATGAGGACGTCCCCGATGACTGGGCACGGTTCGAAGGCGCGCTCCGTGCTGTCGGAGCCGACGCCACAGTTGTCTCGGTCGATTCAGACGAACTTGGACGGGACGTCATAGTTGTGCGTGAAAAGGTTGCGCGAGACTGCGACGAATTCGATGCGATGCCGATCGCAATCTTTGAGCACACGGTGATCCGTGCGGGCGCACTTGAAACCGCATGCCTCGAGCTGGCGAGGCGCGTGCTCGATGCACTTCCAGGACGAATGCCGGCCCAGCCCGCATTCGATGTGCTGGCGCGGCGCGTGCCGCGGCTCACAGAGGGTGAGTTCGACTCGACGGCAATTGGTGGGGCCAGCGACATCGACAACATCCTCGCAACGATTCGACTTCTGGATCGTTCGTATTTGGCCGTCCAGGGGCCTCCCGGAACTGGCAAAACCCACGTCGGGTCTCACGTTGTGACGAAACTCATCGCGGATGGATGGCGCATTGGCGTGATCGCCCAGTCTCACAAGGCTGTCGAGAACTTCCTCGGCGCCACGATTGATGCTGGCGCTCCGGCCTCCAGCGTTGGCAAGGTTCCCAAAGCCAAAACGAAGCATGAGGGCGCGTGGACCAGCCTGAAGAAGAACGCCGACGTCGCCGACTTCTTAGCCGCTCCCGGAGGGCGGCTTGTCGGAGGGACAGCGTGGACCTTCGCCAATGCGAACTACATCGACAACGAACAGCTCGACTTGCTCGTGATCGACGAGGCGGGCCAATTCTCGTTGGCCAACACCGTCGCCGCGTCTCGATCGGCGAGCCGGTTGCTTCTGCTCGGAGATCCTCAGCAACTTCCCCAGGTCAGCCGGGGTACACATCCCGAGCCGATCGACCAGTCTGCGCTCAGCTGGATCGCGAACGGTCACGAGACGTTGCCCACCGATCGTGGCTTCTTCCTTTCCCGCACCTGGCGCATGCATTCTGCGCTGACCAAGCCGGTATCTCGGCTTGCGTATGAGGGACGACTCGAATCCATGATTGAGGCAACCGACGCTCGTTGTCTCGAAGGCGTCGCCCCTGGCCTCCACATAATTCCGGTCGAGCATGGCGGCAACGATCAGTATTCGGTCGAGGAAGCCGCCGAAGTCGTTCACATCGTTGAGAGCCTCATTGGTAGTCCGTGGAAAAGCGGCCCGACGGCCACGGCCCGACCCCTCACCGCAACAGACATCCTCATCCTGGCGCCCTACAACGCACAAGTCGGCGCCATCTCGGCCTCGCTCGAGCGCGCAGGCTTCGGCCAGACCAAAGTCGGGACCGTCGACAAATTCCAAGGTCAGGAAGCCGCGATCGCAATTGTCTCGCTGGCCGCATCGAGTGCCGCAGACGTCCCACGAGGCATCGACTTCCTCATCAACCGCAATCGCCTCAACGTCGCGATCTCACGCGGCCAATGGGCAACCTACTTCGTGCGTTCGCCAGCTCTTAGCGACTATTTGCCTTCCACCCCATCTGGGTTAGAAGAACTCGGCGCATTTATCCGACTCCTGGATGCCTGACGCGGCATTTAGGCGGCCGGGTCATACGGGAATCGGCAGAACCATTGATCTGGGCGCCCAGCCCCAGTCTCTGGCTTACCCGAGGTGAGAGCGCTCCGTGCTGTTCGGATCGCTCGAGACTTGAACCGGGCGCCTGGTGCCGGGCACAAGGTCAAGCAGTTGGATGTGGGTGTTCTCCTGACGGCACCATCTTTGGCATGCCAGCCTGTGACTAGCCACAACTTAAGGGATTACATGATGGGATTCGCGACCATCGACGTCGATTCGCAGAACACCGTCACGGTCTGGCTGACGGCACGGCTGGGGACGACCGCAGTTGACCACGTCAACGCCGTCACGTTTGCCGCATCGAACGGGTCCGACTTCGACCTGGTCGAACAGATGGTCGCCGATCACGCGATCCTGGTAACGCCCCGAACCGGCCCCGACATGGTGCCCTTTCATTGGCCCCAACCGGCGGCCGTCGACGTCAAACCTTTGGCCGAAGCAGCGATAGAACTTGAGTCCGTTATCTTGACAGACTTCGAATTGCGTCGGACTGTCAAAGGCAAAGAGAACCTTGTCGAGCCAACCTTCCTCACTGTGCCGGAGCTGTTGGACATCTCAGTCGTTGAAGGCATCCCTCTGGCGTTGGCTGTCGCGAACCATTTCGCTCAAACTTGGCGAGCCTGGTTACACGCCGAGAACGAACGGTATAAACGACGCAACCACATGCCCGCCGGTTACCGGACAAGCTCGCTTCGGGAGTTCCCTGAGGAGTTCGGCCAAAACCTTCACCCTCTTCCTGTGAGGGTTTATCGATGAACGAATATCAAGTCACCATCAAGGTCAATGACGTCGCGGGTCCGGGCTTCGCGGTGCTTGACGTGGTCACGACCGGATTCATGCCGGAGACGAACGACCGCGTGATAGAAGTCGGCGTTGTCCTGGTTTCATCGACAGGAACAATCCAGGATGAATGGGGCACGCTGGTGAACCCCCATCGCGATCCAGGCGGCATACATGTTCACGGAGTGACCTCACGCGACCTCCTTGAAGCGCCAACCTTCGATCAGATCGCTCCGCGTCTGCTCGAGTCGATTGCAGGTCGCACGGTGGTCGCGCACAACGCCTCTTTCGACATGCGTTTCGTCCACCACGAACTGATTCGCGCCGGGTATGAGTTGACCGCAAGGCCCGAGGCGCTGTGCTCGATGAAATGGGCGGGAAGACTCATCGGCCCCGCCAAACTTCAGCATTGCTGCGACGCCCTCGACATTCCGCTGGAGCAGCCTCATCAGGCTCTGTCCGAAGCAAGGGCAACAGCGGAACTGCTGAGGCGCCTCATCCATCACGGTCGAACACAAGTCGAATGGCAAGGGGACATCGCCATTGCGCAGTCATTCCGGTGGCCTGAAATCGAACATCCAGCCTCAGTTGTTGAGCTTGTCTCTCGAAGCTCGCAACCACCAGAACCCGACTCGTGGATGTCGGCCGTACTCGAATCGACATGGGTCGCCGGATCACCGGACAACGAGGCTGCCTACATGCTGGCACTGGACTCCGCATTGCTTGATCGGTACATCTCGGCAAGTGAAGGTGCTCACCTGATTGAGGTGGCTCGAGAATCGGGTCTTAGTCGCGACCGCATCATCCACCTTCATGGTGACTACCTCGTAGAGATGAGCAAAGTCGCCCTCGACGACGGTGTCGTCAGCGAGGAAGAACGGGTAGATCTCGAAAGGATCGCTGCCGCGCTTGGCATCGCGGCTGCCGATGTCGATACGTCCTTGGAGGCTGCGCAACAGTTTCACCATTCGGCCAAACACGCGAACGCTCCTGGCACATTCCTCGTGGCCGGTGACAGGGTTGTCTTCACCGGCGAAATGAGGAGGACCAGAGATTCGTGGATCGACTTGATCGTCGAGGCCGGCCTGGCGAGTGGCGGAGTGACCAAATCGAGCCGGGTGTTGGTATGTGCTGATCCTGATTCGATGAGCGGCAAAGCAGGCAAGGCCCGCAGCTATGGTGTGCCTGTCGTTGACGAAGACGCGTTCGAGCGATTGTTCGCCGAGTACTGCAGTTCGAAGGTCTTCGTTTAGCGAGACAAGGTGTTCGGGGAATCTACAGGTGCGGGCCACTCCGGAGGCACCCAATTGGGCCTGACCTCGTCATCTGTCACCATCGCCGATGGCCGGTGCTGATCCTCATCGAGCAGGCGTTCCAGAATCTTGGCTGCGGCGACCGCATCGTCATAGGCGCGGTGGGCATGAACAATATTCACGTTGAATCGCTCGCACAGCGCGGCAAGGTTGGCTGGCATTCCGGGATCCCTTCGGCGGGCGAGTCGCATCGTGCACAACACTGGCCACTCGGGGGCGGTGGTGCCGGCGACAGAGAACTCGGATCGAAGGTAGCCAATATCGAATGCCGCGTTCTGGGCCACGACAATCCTGCCGGACAAGCGGTGCGCTACTTCGTCGATCAGTTCACTGAACCGAGGGGCCTGGCTTACAGCGTCGTCGTCGAGACCATGCGTTGAAGTTCCACCAACGGCACTCTCTGGGTTGACGATGGTCGACCAACTTTCTGTCTGATGGCCCAGTTCGTCGAGATGCACGATCGCGATTTCGACAATCCGCCCACCTGTTCGTGGCGACAACGAGGTCGTCTCCAGGTCGATGACCGCGAATCGCGTTTCGCCAATGGATGCGCGGCGCGTGGGCCGAAGCCTCTCAGGCATGTCTTCATCGACGACCAATGGAGGTGGTGGGTACAACCTGACCAGTTCGTTGAGGACTTCCCAGGCGCCCGGAACGTCCAAGCTACTCGCGGCGTATGACTTTGACAGAAGATCCTGGTTAAGGAACTGGTCGTGCTTGTCGACCTCCTTGGACGGAACACCTCGTGCAAGCTCCACGGGGTCGGGCTCGCCAGCCTCAACCAATTGGGAGAGGGCGTTCAGAAGGTCAGGCAGTTGCGTGTGCCGACACGTGAGGCCAGGTCCCTCGACTGTTGCGGTGATTCCCTGACTTGTGAGCATGACGGACAGCGTGTTGATGACACGGCTTCCGCGCCAGGCTACGACGAGCGAGTCGTTGCCTGCTTCCAGGGCGGCGATGTCGGCAAGATTGTGCTGTCGGTAACCGGCTCGTCCTTCATTTAGCAAGGCAGCTGCCGCGGCGTCGAGGAATGTTGGCACTCGATCCGATTCATACAGTTCACGCATACGTTTCCTGACTCCGTCGGATACCTCGCCCGGACCGCCGCTGAAGCGAGGGGCGTTGCCGCCAGAGGAAGGCACCAGATCGATGGTTTTCGTTGGTGCGTCAATCCCGACGACCTTCCAGCGTCGCCCGGTGAAGATCATCATGCTGTCGATCAGGACCGGAAAATCGACGGGGATAGTGCCCAAGACTTGGCCGGATGAGATCAGGCGGTATTCGTCGGCGGTTTGGAAGGCTGCGTAGAACGTGTAGTGGTTGAGGAGCTTCTCTCCGGCTGGACCTGCGAGAAGAAGCCCATCGCCTGCTTGCATGAGCACGTCATGTTTGGCCAGTGAGCGGAGAAGATCGACGAACATGGTGTTGTCGACCTGTTGGAACGGGCCGTCGCCGCACAGTGCTGAATAGAGTTGATGTGCTGATGCTCCGCCGTGCTGAGCAATGACCGAGAGTATCTGCTGGATGAGTGTTGAGAGGTGGAGACCGGAGATGTTCGGGGGTTCGAACCATTTATCGAGCATCAATTCCAGGACGGCGACAGTTTGAACGATGTTGTTGCGAAGCCTGTCAATGACGTGCGTTTTCGCGTCGATGGGCCTTTCGGAGATGTAGGCGCGCAGGGTGGCGGGGGAGTCCCTTCGCCCGGATCTGCCGACTCGTTGGCGGATGGCCGAGACACTGTTTGGGGGACCGATTTGGGCAATGGCGTCAGCTGACCCGATGTCGATGCCCATTTCGAGAGTTGACGTGCATACCGCTGTCGTTGGGGTGTCGCGAGCTTTGAGTCTCGTCTCGACGTCTTCGCGAAATGATTTGGAGAGGTTTCCGTGGTGGGGGAAGAACTCATTGGGAACCCGGTTGTTCTCGCTGATCCGCTTCAGCAGATCTGAATAGGCTTCGACGCTCGCACGAGAGTTCGCGAAGACGAGATTGTCGTGATGGCGAAGGGTTCGAAAGAGATGCTCGGCGATCTGTCGTTTGTCGGTGGTGTGCGCGACGCTTTCGGACAGGTCGGGGGAGTCCGGTTCTTGCTCGGTTGCCAGGTAGCCGCGGACCTGCATTCGCAAGTCGGATGTTTCATTGGGGGAATCCAGGACGGTGACCTGTGCGCCGTTTCTCGGCCTCAGGAACTCCTGTGCGATCGAGAAATCGGCAAAGGTCGCCGACAAGCCGATCCGCGGAACTGTGCGTCGAATGGCAAGTTCGACGCGATGCAGGAGGGACTGCAACTGCGCGCCGCGCTCGGTTCCGATGAACGAATGCATCTCGTCAATCACGACGTATCGAAGTGACGCAAAAATTTTGGGAATGTTGGTGCCTTGGAGGACGAAGAGCGCTTCCAGAGACTCCGGCGTGATCAGCAGTGCGCCCTCGGGTGCTGTTCGCAGGCTGTCCCGTTCCTTGCCAGCGATGTCTCCGTGACGCCGGTTCACCGGAATGTCGACGGCTTCGCACAGGTCGGTGAGGCGCCCATGCTGGTCATTGATGAGTGCCTTGAGCGGGCTGATGTAGAGGACCTTCACCCCAGGTTGTGGTGTTCCGTTCTGCACTTCGAATGCCAAGGCAGAACAGATGGGCAACCAAGCGGCTTCAGTCTTACCGCTGGCCGTCGCCGCGCTGATGATGATGTCGCGCTGGCCATCGAGAATCGGGACGACCGCACTTGATTGAACTGCCCTCAGTTCAGCCCATCCCTGTTTCCAAATCCATTCTTGGACTTTGGGGTGAAGGGCTTCGAAGGCTCGGACCTTCGAAGCTTCAGAGCCGGAAGGAACTGAGTTCATCGTCTGAATCAGTGACGGGAGGAGATACAGGCTCCGTCACGGTCGTCACGGTCGTAACGGTGGTCGGGGTGGTCGGGGTCGACTCGGGCGACGAATCGAGCGTCGAATCGAGCGGCTCGAGATCCGGGTTCGACTCGGTAGCGATCTCTATCCCATCGATCATTTCGGTCCACACCATTTGGGGGTTCTGCTCAAGAACGGCAAGGAGATTGAGGAAGCCCTTGATCGAGTTTCTCGGGGTTCGGAAGTAGGCGTCGCCGATGCGAGACGAGCAGTGCTCCATGTACGCCTTCAACCCGTCATCGGTGATCAGGTAGGCGCTCGGGTCGCCGGCGGCCTGAACGTTGCGAAGGTTCGACAACAGGATGTAGAAGTCCTCGGGGGTCAGGTTCGCGAGCCTGAGGACAGGGCCAGAGTAGTCAACTAGGCCGCCAACCGCGTAGGGGTTTTCGGCGAGCCGCGACTCCAAGGCGGCGTACGAGTAGAGCCCCCTGCGGGTGTCCAAGAGGAAGTCCGGTGTCCCGCCCATCACAAATCCCAAACCGGCCGCTGAACCTTGGGTGGAGTCGTTGACGATCCGAAGGATCTGTTCGTAGTTTGAGTTGCGGGCCTGAGAGTTTGCCAACTTGTACAGGTTCACCATCTCATCGAGACATATCAGCAGGCCGCCAAAACCTGCGAGTCTGACGAAGACTGCGAGGAGTTTGAGCTGATCGTAGAAGTTGGAGTCGTCAATGATTGTCCGGACTCCGAGTGCTTGGCGAGCGTCGGTGCGTGTGCTGAATTCGCCTCGCAACCACCGAACCGCGTCGGTTTTGAGCTGCTCGTTCCCGGTGTCATGGCCTTGCCAGTACTTGGCGACAACCTCGGCGAAGTCGTAGCCGCCGGTGAGTTCGGTGAGTTGGTTGAGCCCAGAGCGGACCACAGCTTCGGGAGGCTGTCCGGTTGCTGCTGCCTCGGTGAGTGCTTCGGTGATGAAGCGTTCGACCACGTTGGTCATGGCACCGCCATCGGGCTTGGAACGTGTTGCCATGTTCCGCATCAGTTCCGAATAGAGGGATCGTGCCTGACCGCCTGTTGCGTGCAGCCGGCGGTCCGGTGACAAGTCAGCGTGAACGGTGACGAGTTTCTGTTGTAGAGCAATGGAGCGGATGACGTGGAGGAAGAACGTTTTGCCTGAGCCGTAGTCGCCGATGACGAACCGGGTGCCCGAGCCGCCGTCGGCGATGCGTTCGATGTCGGTGACGAGTGCGCGGACCTCGTTGACTCGTCCAACCTGGATGTGCTGCTGGCCAACCCGCGGTACGACGCCTGTCCTGAGCGCTTGAAGGAGAGCGTCGCGTTCTCGTGGTCGAATAGTTGTCTTCGTGGAGTCTGTCATTGGAGCATTTCCTCTAGGGCGTATTGGTTGATAGTCAGGTCTTCATCGCCGTCGACAAGCGGTTCGTCGCAGACTTCGACAGCGGCATCGTTCAAAGTGTCGAGCGCTCCATTGGGTAGGAGCCCAAGGCGTTCACACAGGGCATCGAAGTCGCCGCGGCTGAACGCCTTGATTTCGGTGACTGCTCGGAACAGATTTGAGTGGTTGGCATCCAGACCGGCGACTAGTTCTGCTGCGGTTTCTGTCTGATGGTCGACGGCGGGGGTCGCCGGCGAGTTTTCCGGCGTAGTCGCGACCCGCCGGCCAGGAGCTGGTTTCGAGACGTCTTCTTCGAAGATGTCCTGAAGGAGGGCCGAGACCATTGCGGTGTCGCGCAGTTTCTCCTCGATGGACGCCTCGTTCAGCGAGAATTTGTTGCTGATCGGTGCGCTCACAGGTCGGGCCGGCACGGGCGCCCCAGGCACGCTCGGATCCGCGTGCCTGACAAGCACAGGTTCGTCACGCAACCCCGAGGATCCGGTCATGGCCTGGTGGAGTCGTGACGTGACCTGCGAATCGTCCAGATTGAGCAGTTTGTAGATCTTCCCGACTGTTCGAACTTCCTCTGGTTTCACCACACCATCGACAACCGCAACATCAATAAGTAGCCGGCCTAGGCCCTCACGCTGGCTTTCGCTAAGGGCAGTGAGTCGTTTGGTTAGTCCGGTCAGCTTGACGCCCGACTCAACGAGCCACCGAGCGTGAGCTTCCAATCGGGTGCGCTCGTGATCAGTGAGACCCAGAGATGACTCCACATGACTGAAAAGCGTTGCGGTCTCCGCTTCAATGACGCGGCCATCGGCGGCGCTCACGGCAATCGCGAGGTGGGTGAGTGTCAGTGCCGTCGAGAATTCTGGCGAAGACACAACGGGCGCTCCAGGGGCCATCTCAAAGACGGTGACCTTGGAGGTGGCTTCAAACACGGGCCCGCCAAAGCGCGGATCAGGCTCGAGCCCGAAGCCTAGTTTCTCCGCCAACTGACAGATTTGGATCGACTCGGACTTCGGCAGCCGCTCAATCGGGGCGCCATTCCATAGCTCGATCAACTGTGTGGCATCGATGCTGCCCGCATTCGAGATCGCGGGTGTAATCAGATGTGTGAGCTGCGCGACCGTTGAATCTGTCCTGTCGAGAAGGTCGGCGGGGAGCAACGCCTGCGCCTTGATCGAACGTGCTGCATTCGGATTCTTCCCGACGAACCGGCTGTAGGCGTCGAGCCCGTCTTGCGCCTGGTCGACAATCCGTTCGAGTTCCGATGTGATGCGCGACAATTCCGAGACGTCCGCAATGCCTTCGATCGAAACATCGGCTGATCGTATAGCCGAAGTCGCAGGGTGATAGGAGACCTTGATCTTCCGTTTCCCAGATTTGGGGATCAGGCCTTCGCCGTGGGCTGCCGTGTAAAGAGTCTTGAAGTATGCCGAAAACTCGGCGAAGCATCTCGTTGCAGGAGTGCGGAGTCGGGTTCCGGGATTGAACCAAGCCCAAGCCAAGGCCCATTCTGAAGATACTGGCGCACCATCGGCCGCGAAGGATCCCAGTTGTACCTTCAGCCCAAGGGGAAAATTCCAGCGGTACTCAGACAGATCCGGCAAATCGAACTGGAGTTCAGGATTTCCGTGGAACGCTAGTAGATCCAGCACGTCCAAGAAGCTCGAGCCGTACGACTGGAAACTGTGCTCGTCCTCATGCAAAGCGAGTAGCTCTTGCATCTCAGTACGAATCGCAGGCACTTCGTAGGTGAGCGACGAGTCATTCGCGATGTCGACCAAGACCCGGTGTTCCAGTCCGTACATGAACAGGAACACGTAGCCGATCGGGACCTCTGAGTCACGCCGACCGTGGCTGAGCCATTCAAGGTACGCGGCTCGCGCCTCTGGGGTCAGGTGGTCGTAGCTCGGCCAGTAACTGAACGTCTTGCCTGCGTAGTCGGGGCGGCCCGAGTTCACTTTCAGATTTGGGTCGATGAGTGACGGTTCATTTTCTTGGTACCTCTGTGGGCGGCTGTGGCCGACATAGAGGAGACCTCCGTCGATCGCATAGCCAGCTACCTCAATCGATTGACCAGCAGGCACCCACTCTGGGGTCGAGTTGCGCGAGACCTTTTGAACCGTCTTCTTCGCCGCAGGAACCGCGGCAGCTCTGCCAAGATCGAGTGGCTCGGAATCTGATTGCCGACCGAGCAAGGAAAACGTCGACTCGTTCTTAGAATCGATTTGCTTGATCTCCTGCGCCGGATTGAGGTCGTGAGGTTCTTTCCTTCTGAACCGCTCGGCGAGTTCTCGATCCTGGGTCGCTCGAGCTTCTGCAGTCTCTACTGGATTGCCATACCGGCTCATTGCAGCCCGGTCCGGTTGCTCGAGCGGGGCGTTCTGAGCGGGCCCCCATCCGGTTCCTGTCCACCAGCGCATCACGCCACGCGCCTGCGGGTCTGGATACCAACCTGGGGCAATCTGTATCGGACCTGAACTTGTCGCCTGAGTCGGCATCGTCCCTTGCGCACGGTGCGTTCCTCCGGCCAGACGCGAGGGAGACTTCCGCCGCTGTACGGCTCGGACGATCAGCCAGATTGGAATCGTCGGAATTGCGATCAGGATCAAAATTGCGATGATTGTGCCGATGACGGCCCCGATTGCCTCAGCCACGCGATCTGATCCCTACGTCCTAGTGCTCCGACTTCGACCGTATCCGCAACTGGGTTCGCATGTGGGGGAATCTTCTGGAGAAGGTCTGCAAACGGGTACGACGGGAGCAAAGGCTGAGGGGTCGGAACTCCTCGGAAGATTCCGACACAGCCTTGGGCTGTCCGACTCGCATCGTCGGATGCCCCTTCGCGGCTTCCGCGCTACGGGACTTCGCGCCATAGCCTGTCGACAGGCATGACGCTGAGTCGGTCTTCGTAGGTGTAGGAACGGGCGCCTGTACTTAGTGCGATGCCGGCTACGAACCTGTTGCCGAGGGCATCGCGTAGTTTGCGCAGACCGTTGAAGTCCTTGCCGGCGATTCGTTCGTTCGCTTTGACTTCGAATGCGAGGACGCTGCCGTTGTCGAACTCGACAACGTAATCGACTTCGTCGCCGTCGTGGGTTCGCCAGTGGCCAACGGTGACGGGTTCGTCAAACCAGGACACCTGTTTGCGGAGTTCGCCGACGACGAATGTTTCGAGGAGGTTCCCGAATTCGGTGAGCGCTGTGGGGTCGAGGGTGGCGAGCTTGTCGGGACTGACTCTCATCAGGCGTGCTGCGACGCCGGAGTCTATGGCGTGCAGTTTTGGTGAGGCCACGGATCGTTTGCGGAGAGTCTTGCCCCAGGCGGGGAGTCGTTCGATGAGGAAGAGGTCCTCGAGCAGTGTGGTGTATTCCTCAAGTGTGGTGCGCGACAGTGCCAGCCCTTCGCCTGCGGCGGTCAGGTTCAATACTTGCCCTGTTCTGCCGGCGAGCCGTCCCAAGAGGTCTCGGAGCGCTTCGCGTTGCCGGATACGGGCCAGTTCGACTGCGTCGCGTTCAATTGACTGTTGGACGTAGTCGTCGAACCATCTGTTTCGAGATGTCGTTGTCGTACGTCGGAGTGCGAGTGGGAAACCGCCAGAGCAGACTTTGTCCACGTACTCGGTTCGGGTGGTCTGCGACGTCGGGTGTGCCGCGACGGCTCTGTCTGGGTCTGCACGCAGGGCTTCCAGCAGGTTCTCGGTGACACCGTTCAGCTCGCCTTGCGAAAGTGGCCAAATCGTCATGTTGTGCAGTCTGCCGGTGAGCGCTTGGGCGGTACGAGGAAGCGCGTCCTGGCGAGTTGAACCGGTCAGGACCGCGGTTCTTGGCTGCGCACCTTCCCGGTTCAGCCTGGCTTTGATGGCATCGAGCACCTCAGGCACATGTTGGTACTCATCAATACATATCGGAGGGGGCCCATCGATGGCGGAGGCAGGGTTTGCGCGAACTGCGTCTTGGGTTGCAGGGTCATCGAGGTCGATGATGGCTGTACCCGAACGTGCGGCGAATTCAACCAACACTGTGGACTTGCCGACCGAACGTGGCCCATGCAGCGCGATGACCGGCTCTTCCTCTGCGCGTTCGTCGAGCAGCCGGCTCAATCGACGTTGTGTAATGCCTGCTGCCAGTCCAGTCATAGGTTCAGGCTAGCAGCCACTTGAGAAGTAGAAGTGAAATTTGAGTGGTTCTAAACGTAGATTTGGAGGACTTATAGACGCATTATTGGAGCACATTCCAACGCGCATTTGGAGTGATGCGAGACGCCAATTTGAGGACTGGTTGAGCCTGCCTTCGAGGAGCGGGAATATTCGGCGGCCTGAGAGAACTTGGCAGTGACGGTCACGCGCCCTTCGGTAAGTACGTAGTGAGAGTGCGTCGACCCTTTCAGGTCGCATTTGGATTTCGAGTCGTCCGAGTGTCTGCGACTGACGGCGACGGTCGTTGAGAATCTGTGGGCAATTTGTGGGCTAGAAGGAGCTTCCGGCACATAGTCGCTGCTCAGAGGTCCAAAGATGGCGCTCTGTAAATCAGACGGCAACGCCTACGCAGGTTCGAACCCTGC
>OUNO010235894.1_pt1 | contig 15604 bp, 15 predicted proteins | sample 1779811 | NCBI WGS metagenome assembly OUNO01 (sample SAMEA3914804, study PRJEB12502) | metagenome | biome: forest; material: soil | place: Canada | collected 2010-06-25 | depth 0.3 m | reverse complement strand
GCGGTTGGGCTTTGTGAGACATTTCCGCCCATTTTGAAAGTTTTCGACGGACTGAGCCCTAGAGAGAGATCGGCCGTATAAGTGCGATACTGGCTTGATCCAGACTGAGCACCGAATTGGAACGTATTCGACGGATCGGCCGGAGTGCTGGTTTCCGTTTCAACTTCGGTTTCAACCTCTGGCTTCACTTGGGTCGCCGCATAAGACTGAGCGCTAAAAATAAGTGCGCATCCGAGAGCGATAAATGTCGATTTCATGATCCAGGTATCCCGTACCTTTTGGGGTCAAAAGTGTGGGCACACCTTTAAAAAAATTAGGCCCCGCCGGTCTGGATTGACCGTGAGGCCTAATTTGAGGAGGTGGTGGGTACAGCACTTCAGCGTAAGAAGTTCTTACGCAGCTTTGCGGAAGCCTGCCATCCGGGCTTTATAAGCCTGGTAGTGCTCCCATTTCTTTTCATAGTCAGGAACAAGTTCGCCGAACTTGTTCACGAGACCGAATTTAAATTGTTCGAAGTGTTCGCCGCAAAAAGTCATGCGCTCACTTTTGTGTTTGCATCCCATACCTGCACACATGCCGGGTGCGGCTTCGTGATGTTTTTTGCCGGTCGGAACCGGGGCCTTCATCATCGATGGTGCTGCTGGGGTTGCTGCTGCTTCTTTTGCTACTGGGGTCGTTGCTGTTGTCTTTGCCATTCCACGTGCCTCCTGGGCTCACTAATCCTATCGGAAGAGGGGATGGAAACTTTAGTAACTTAGTCAGGTATTATGATGCAGGAATATATAAATCCTTTAATTACATTAAGTTATGTCGGCAGTACTGAATTTAAGGGTGCTTTGAGCCCCTGTTTAAATCGACCTAAATAACAGCCCGCATATTGCCGCTCGGCCAGCCGGCCGCTACTCTTTGGGTCAAATCTGTGACGAATCACAGCTGGCTCCATGGAGGGGCCTGACCCATGTTCGCTCTATTACTCACGCTGAGTTTTATCCCTACCTCTCCAGCAATGGCTCACGAAGTCGCTGCTGATACTTCCCAAAAATTTGTGCAGATCGCGGCACACGACAAATTCGAGCGATCGAAAATCGCGAACGCCGGCGTCAGCATCGAAGCGGTTCGTACCGACAGCATCTGGGGATTCGCCAACGAGCGTTCGTTGAAGCAGCTGCGCGAGCAGGGCTTCAATGTCATGGGTACCTTCGACAAAGATGTCGCCCGCGGCGGGCACGATACGAACTTTGACTTCCCGACCAAAGATTCGAAATTCCACAACTACGCTGAAATGAAAGCGGAGATGGATAAGCTTGCTTCCGATTACTCGGACATCACTCGCCTACAGAGTATCGGCAAGTCTCTCGAAAACCGCGACCTCTGGGCGCTCCATATCAATACGGATTCTCAAGCTCTTGCTTCTAGCCAGAGCACGAAGCCAGGCGTGATCTTCATGGGTCAGCACCATGCACGTGAACACGTCAGCCTCGAAGTACCTCTGTGGCTTGCCGGTTACCTTTTGAAAAACCGCGCAGACGCAAAGATTTCGAACCTTCTCGCCAGCCGCGATATCTGGATCATTCCTTCTGTTAACCCAGACGGCGCAGAGTTCGATATTTCGACCGGCCGCTATCAGATGTGGCGTAAAAACCGCCGCAACAACGGCGACGGAACTTTCGGCGTCGATTTGAACCGCAACTACGGACACGGCTGGGGCACGGGCGGATCGTCGCGCGATACTTCGAGCGACATCTACATGGGCAAGGCTCCGTTCTCGGAACCTGAAACTCAGGTGATTCGCGACTTCGTCACCTCGCAGACCAACACCCGCGTGTTGCTCAGCTTCCACACCTTCAGCGAGCTTGTTCTCTATCCATGGGGCGGTTCGAACGATCCGATCTCGAATGAACGCGATCGTAAGACTTTCGAAACGATGGCAAAAACCATGGCAGCTTGGAACGGCTACACTCCTGAGCAGGCAAGCGATCTCTACATCGCAAGCGGCGACACGACGGATTGGGCTTACGGCGAACACGGAATTTTCGCGTTCACCTTTGAGCTTTCACCGAAAAACTCGCTCGGAAGCGCTGGCTTCTACCCAGGCCAGAGCATTCTCGACCAAGTCTACCAGGACAACCTTCGTCCTTGCCTCTATCTGATCGACGTCGCAAGCGACCCGTATCAGGTTCTGAACAATCGGCCGAATGCGTTTCTCAAGAGCTACGTTCAGCCTTACTCCGATCCAGCTTCTCGCTGGAACGGATACTCGCTGCTCTGATCGTTAGACAACAGACAACCGATATCTTCATAAGCCCGCCTTGGCACACAGCCAGGGCGGGCTTTTTTTTGGATCCAATTTCCGCTCCGATTTTTGCAACGGCTAAAGGTTTGGAGGTCGTTATGGCTAAGGAAAAAAACCTGCCGGTTTCTAGAACCGGAATCGATCAAGTCTTCGATGATTTTTTTGGAATCGGGCAAGGAATGGAATCATTCAATCCGCCGCTTGACGTGGAGGAAACCGACTCGGGCTACGTCGCAGCTCTCGACCTGCCTGGTGTGAAAAAAGAAGAAGTAAAAATCGAAGCGCGCGATGGCGTGCTCTACATTTCGGGTGAACGAAACAAAGAGCGGCGAGAAGACCGCAAAGGGCACCACTACAGCGAACGCTCTTATGGCTACTTCCAAAGGGCTCTTTCATTGCCGGTCGGTTGTGACGCCGAGAAAATCAGCGCCGACTTCAATGACGGGATTTTGAAAATCGAAATACCGAAAGGTGAGACCGAAAAAGCCAAAGCGATCCCGATTGGAATTGGAACGGGAAAAGGCGCAAAGGCAGCTTAGTCGCCCGCAAGAGCTCGGTCGCCCCGGATTTGCATCGCAAAGACGCTATGAGTGTTCCAGGAAGCATCCGTCTATTTCGGTTTCGGGGCATTGATCTGAACATCCATTACAGCCTGCTTTTGCTGCTCGCCTATATTGTAATAGTCGCGAGCGTTCAGGTGCCGAGCGTTGCTGCAAGCGCTGGCGTTCAACCCGGGGATCTCCTGGGAACGCCGTTCGCTTGGGGATTGCTCTTCGCGTTCGGCTTGTTTGCTTCCGTCGCTCTGCATGAATTCGGACACTCACTCGTCGCGCAATCGATGGGGGTCGCGGTGCACGATATTACGCTCATGATGCTCGGTGGCGTTTCACATATGGAGCGAATTCCGGATCGTCGATTTGCCGAGTTCAAAATGGCGATCGTTGGCCCCTTGGTGAGCCTCGTATTGGCGGCGCTCTTTCTCTTCATTCACGCTGCGGTGGGGACAGCCTCGCCCAACATTCTGCTCTTCAGCTATTGGATGGGCAGCGCGAATCTGGCTTTGGCGATTTTCAATCTACTGCCGGCCTTTCCGCTCGATGGGGGGCGGGCGCTCCGATCGCTTCTCGCTGTGAAGCGCGGCCAGGTCCGCGCGACTCAAACGGCAGTCAGTGTGAGCCGGGGGTTTGCCTGGTTCTTTGGCGTGGTGGGGCTTCTGCAGTTTAATCTGCTCTTGCTCCTGATCGCGTTCTTTATCTATAGCGCCGCACAGTCAGAGCTATTGATGGTTGTGAGTCGAGAGGCGCTAGCCGATCTGAAAGTATCGGACGTTCTCTTACGAACTCCCGTGCTGGCTGAGCTCGAAACGCTCGATTCAGCCGCGAATGAAATGCTTCTGGCACGCCAGGTGTTCTTGCCCGTGGCCCGTTCAAATGGTGGGGCGGGAGTTATCTCTTTGGACCGAATGCGCTCGGTAGACCGGCGCCTTTGGGAAACGCTCAAAGTACGGGACGCGATGGAAGCGCAGTCCAAGACCGTTCGGCTCGAGCAACCTCTCTCCGAGGTCTTTACCGAGATTGCGGCTGCGAGGCATCAGCTCCTTCCGGTTGAAGAAGACGGTAAGATTCTGGGCATCGTTCGCCTGAGCGACGTAGCCGATGTGGCACGCTTCAAATCACTCGAGCGAGAAGAGAAGGGCGAAGAGCAACGGCGTCGCGCGGCCTGATCATAATCCGACTACATGTCGAGAACGATCGGCAACACGACCGGCTTCTTGCCGATGTTGTTGTTGAAGAACCGTCTGAGCTCGATGCGAATCTGCTCTTGAAGGTCCATCATGGGTTGATTGGTCCCGATCTGGTGATCGTACTCGGCGATGACTTTTCTAGCGATGTTCCGCGCTTCTTCGATGAGCCAGCCCTCGATGTTCTCGTGAACCAGGCCTTTGCAGATAATTTCTGGGCCAGAAATAATGCGGCGACTTTCGACGTTTCGAACCATCAGGGCAAACACGATGCCCTTCTCTCCGATTTGGCGGCGATCTTTCAAAACGAGCTTCGAAATATCGTTACCGTCTCGGCCCTCGACCAGAACACGCGGCTCATGAATGTGGTCGATCACTTCGCAGCTATTGCCTGTGAGCTGAATGACGTCGCCGTTGGTGGCGAGTAGGACGTTTTCGTTCTTCATTCCGAACTCGTGAGCGAGCTTCGTGTGATGAACGAGGTGCCGGTATTCACCGTGAATCGGGATGAAGTACTGAGGGCGTACCAGTTCGAGCATTTCGCGAAGCTCAGGCTTCGTGGCGTGTCCCGACGTGTGAATGTCGTGAACCGCTTCGTAGAGAACCTCAGCGCCTTGGCGGAATAGATCATTGATCATGCGGCCGATGGCTTTTTCATTTCCAGGGATGAACTTCGAGCTCATCAAAACCAGATCGCCTTGTTGAAGCTGAATCTGGCTGTGTTCGCCCTGGGCGATACGGAAGAGCGAAGAGCGATATTCACCCTGACTTCCCGTCGAAAGAACGATCACGTCTTTACGCCGATGAGCGTCGATCTCGTTGATCCCCAGAAGCACGCCCGGCGCGTCTTTTAGATAGCCCGCTTCCATTCCCAACCGAACGTTGGTTTCCATGGAGCGGCCTGAGAGCGCGACTTTCTTTCCAAGCTTGGCTGCGACTTCAAAAATCTGGCCCATTCGCGCGACGTTCGAAGAGAACATCGAAAGCACGATCAAGCCCTCGGCGGCCGCAAAGAGCTGCTCAAATTTCTGATAGATCACGCTCTCGCTCATGCTGTGCGTGTGGCGCTCGACGTTTGTCGAGTCAGACATCAGAAGCAAAACGCCATCGTCGCCGGCTTTTCCGAACAGATTCTTATCGAGCTGTTGGCCGTAGAACGGAGTCGGATCGATTTTAAAATCGCCCGTGTGAATGATGCGACCCACAGGAGTGTCGATGATCAAGGCCGCAGCATCGATAATACTGTGGTTCACCGAGACGGTTTGAATCTTGAAGTGTTTGAGCTGGATCGTGTCGCCCATTTTGAATGGACGAAAATCGGGTGTGAGCCCGTGTTCTTTCATCCGCTCTTTGACCATGAGAGTGGTGAAAGTCGATGCGTAAACGGGAGCGCGAATTCCGGCTTTAAGAGCAAACGGAAGGGCTCCGATATGATCTTCATGACCATGGGTCAGGACAAAGCCTTTGACCTTGTCCTTACGGTCCTTGAGGTACTGAAAATCCGGAATGACGAACTCGACACCGAAATGGTCGAGATCCGAGAAGAGCAGCCCGCAGTCGACGACGATGATTTCGTCATCGTACTCGAGCACCATGCAGTTCATGCCGATTTCGCCCAAACCTCCAAGTGGAAGAATCCGAAGACCGACAGGGGCATCATGAACTCGGCCCGTGTCTGCTCTGAGTGCATCGGTTTCTTCGGGCGGTTTGGATCGGTCGCGACTCAAGAGATTCCCTCAGTAATCATTAGTTGTCTCACTCGAGCAGCAAGCACTTCTGCTGCAATGTCGGTTTCTTCGCCCACGACGAGGTCGGCGAATTGACGGGTGTGTTCTAAGAACTCACGGTGCATAGGACGAACTGTATCGTAATACTGACGAATGATGCTGTCGAGAGAACGACCGCGCTCGCGAACATCGCGGTGCAAACGGCGGATGAAGCGAATGTCGGCATCGACGTGAAGATAGACACGGACGTCGAATAGATTGCGAATCTCTTCATTCCAAAGAGTGAAGATGCCTTCCATCAGGATGGCTTTGCACGGTCCGAGGGTGACAGTCTCTGGAGTGCGGCGACTCACACTAAAGTCATAGACCGGAACTTTGACTTCTTTGCCGCTCTTGAGCTCAGCCAAATGGTCGCGAAGGAGCGGCCAGTCGAAAGCATCAGGATGGTCGAAGTTCGGCTCGCCATGGACTTTATGGTCCTGCGGCGGCGAAGGAAGATAGTAGGAGTCCTGGCTCAGGTGCCCGACGCCTGGGTGGTTTACGCGTTGAAGGACTTTCTTAGTGAAAGTCGTTTTTCCGGAACCGGATCCACCGGCGATTCCGATGATAAACATGGTCTGACTACTCCGACCTGCGATTGTGTTGCTTGCGTCGGCGAGTACCAGAACGGGGCTTGCTCGGGTAGGGAGAAGTTCCGTTGTCGGTTCCGGCGGATTTAAATACAGCCGGAATTTGGGCATAACCGATCAAAAAGACCTTAGCGGCGCTGGCCTTCTCGAGACCGGCCAAACTGCCGGTCATCGGGAGTCTCAGCTTATAGGCGGCTGGCAACATAAGCTTTCCGCGAAACACGTCAGAATCAATCCCAGGATTCAGTACCTTTAGACGGTCTGTATCGTAGCTCATGAGACGAATCAGCTCGGGCAGGACCACGGAGTCGGGGAGCGGAGCCTCGAAGAAATCGTCGGGTTTTTGGAACTCGATTTCGCCAAAGTACTTTCTGTAGTTCTTGTGGATCTCGATCGTCGCAAGAAGGCAGGAGTAGAAGTTGCTGCTCGCAAAGCCGAACGCGCGTCCATGGTAGATCGTCAGGAGATCTTCGAAGTCCTGCGAACCCAGTCTTCGCACCAGACGCATCATGTTTTTGCGACCGTTGTTGTACGCGGTAACCGCGAGTGGCCAGGTGCCGAGTGAATCGTAATTCAGTTTCAGCAGGCGCGCAGCCGCTTCGGTCGCCCGGACCGGGTCATTGCGCTCGTCGATTGCCGCATTCACGTTCAGAAAAAGACGACCGGTATTTGGCATGAACTGCCAGATTCCGCTCGCGCCGACTTTCGAGCGCGCCTTGAGATTGAAGCTGCTTTCAACAAACGGAAGGCGAGTGAGCTCGATCGGCAGGCCGTTTGCCTTAAACACTTCTTCCATCAATGGTAGATAGCGTCCCGAGGCCTTGAGTCCATCCAGATGGGCTTCGCGTTGCCCGATCTGCGATCGAAGCCTTTTTCTGTGCGCAGCATTCAGAAACTTGCTGGGCTCGCGAATGTCGTCAAACAGCGCGTAGACCTTGCGTTCGTTAGCAGTCAGCGTCGCCGGATCGAGGTCAGGCTTGCCGGCCCGCACTTGCTTCTCGTGAAGCGACATGAGCACTGCACGCCACTTCTTTTTCGCCTCTTTTGCAGAGCCAGGCGAATCGATCACTTCATAAATATGATCTACGTAGCGTGCATCATGGATCACGGACTGACTGGTGTGGTATTTTGAATAGATATCGATCCAGAAATCGACATGCTTCTTGAGACTTCCGCTGAGCTCACCGCCGAGGCTGAGTGAAGCAGAAGGCACGCCGGCCCAGCTCGTCGGCCCCGAGAAGAGTTCGAAGGCGAAAACAGCAAGTGTCAGTAACAGGGAGAGCGTTTTGACTTTCATGGCGAGGCGGTCCATCCAGTCTATCATAGCGATGCGGATCGCGAGCACCCTCTGCGTGGGTCTTTCGCTTTCTGGATGCTGGTTTTCTGGAGATTCCGCTGAGCTCGCAGGTCCCCTTCCCCTTCGGATCCTTCTCGACGCCCCTCCCTCGACTCTCAATCCGCGTGCTTCAGTTGATGCCACCGGCCAGCGGCTCGGCGGACTGATTTTTCGAGCGCTCACTCGCATGGACGTTCGCTTGAAGGCGCAGCCGGATCTGTCGGAATCTTGGCGCGTCACGCCCGACGGTCTTCGTTGGGTCTTCCGATTGAGGTCAGGCCTTAAAGATCATGGCGGCGAACCGATCGATGCCGCGCGACTCGCGGTGTGCCTGGAAGAGTACCGAGCTGGAAAGCCGATTTCGGCTCTTCAAGGAGCCTTTCCGAGTTGGAAAGGAACCCACACTGACCCCAAGGCGCCCCAGGATGTGGTCGTCGAAATGTCGGCTCCCGACCCCTACTTCATGAACAACGCCTCGCTTCTGCGATATTTCCGCGTCGAAGGCGAGGCCCGCCCCTGCGTCGAGCCGACGCTCGGGCATTCCGTTGTGGGAAGTGGCGACTATCGTCCCCTTCACTGGGTGGCGGCTCCTGCAACCGATTTACTTTTAGAACGCGTTTCGTCGGCGGCTACCGAGCTTCAGCCCCGCCTGAAGTTCTTCTTTGTCAGAGACGACAACACTCGAGCCTTGAAGCTGCTGAGAGGCGAAGTCGACGTGGCTCAAAACGGAGTTTCGCTTTCTAAAACGCGGTGGCTCGCACGCGAGTTTGCGGATCGGTTTGATCTCACCGAACGACCGGGCGTGAACGTGAGTTATCTCGCATTCAATCATCGTGATCCGTTGCTCAAGCGCCCCGAGGTTCGCAGGGCTATTGCGATGGCAATCGATCGCGAAGAGATCGTTCGAACCAAGATGTTTGGTTTTGGAACGGTCGCGGGCAGTTTCATGGAACCGTCGCTTCCTGGAGGACGGGCTTTCAACTTTCCCTACAACCCGGGCGAAGCCGAAAAGCTTCTCGATCAAGCGGGGCTGCCACGCGATTCCGATGGAACGCGGTTTCATCTCAAATATCGAACTACGCCTGTACGCGAAGGTTCTGAGCCTGCATTGATTTTCCAACGGATGCTGGGAAGAATTGGGATTCAGCTTGATCTCGATGTCGTTGAGCCGGCTGTGTTTTTAAGTGCGATTCAAAAAGGACGCTTCCAGCTCTACTCCTCGCGCTGGGTGGGGGTTTCGGACGCCTCGATTTACTACCGGGCACTCTTCACCGGGCAGAGTCGCAACCGGGTGGGATTTAGCGACCCTGAGGTCGACAGACTTTTGAAAGAGTGGATGAGTGAAGTGAGCGAATCGCGTCGAATCGAACTCATAGGGCGCGTTCAGGGCTTGATGGCCGAGAAGCTTGCCTACTTTCCGCTCTGGTTTTGGGGCAATGCCGTGTTGGCGCGGAAGGGCGCCCGCATTCCAGAGATTTCGATGAGTGCAGGGCTTGAGCCTCTGGCTCGAATTCAGCTCGTGAGATAAACAGAGAGCATGAAGCGCGTCTTGAGCCCGAATCTGCCAAAGCCGGACAGTGAAGTCGAACTGCCTGAAAATGAAGCCCATCACATCACCCAGGTGATGCGGTTGCGCGACGGCGATACCGTCGAAGCCTTAGATGGAAAGGGCGCTGCGGTCTTATCGGTTCTCAGAGTTCGCGGAAAATCCGTTTTCTTGACTGCTTCTGAAGCGACGATTTCGACCCGTCAGGCAGGGGTTTCTGAAGTGCTGCCGATTGACCTCGAGGTCGCGATTCTCAAGGGCGATGCGATGGAATGGATCGTTGAGAAAGCCGTCGAACTCGGGGTTCGTTCGCTGACCCCATTGGTGACGGCCCACACCGTTGTTCAGATCGACCGAAAAGGCCCGCAAGTCTTCCGCGAGCGCTGGCAGCGCATTGCCGACCAAACCTTGAAGCAGTGCGGGCGCCTTGGGGCGATGGAAATCAAGATGCCGACCTCGCTTGAAAGGCATTTAGCCGACACGGCCTCGGCCCGCCGAATCGTCGCGGATGAGCGTGTCGCTCACGAGGCGCCGATTCTCTTTGATCGCCTGACGAGTGAAGCCGACCTGTGGCGCCCGGGCATTCGCATCTTGATTGGCCCTGAGGGTGGCTGGAGTGAAAAAGAGCGCGGTCTTCTTGACGGCTCGGGAAGCACCTCCGTCTCGCTTGGGCCTCTGATCCTTCGTGCCGAGACGGCTTGTCTCTTTTCAGTTGCGACCGCGGTAGCGTTCCTTAGAAAATCATGATGAGGTGACGACATGGCGAGCTTGCCTCCGGAACGCCCTTCTCTTCAGTTTAAACCACTCAGTCAGGGACTTGGATTCCACCCATTTGCGGACGGGCTTCCTTACGCGCCTGTTGCTCAGGTAGCGGCCAAAGCCACTCGTCCGCAGTCTGCGACGAATCCGTCCGGTCGCGATCTTTTTGGAATGCCCCAGGCGGCACCAAAGACCGTTTCAAAGTTCGATACGGTTCGGGCTCCTGCTGGCGCAACGGCCGCCGGATTCGCAAGACCGGTTCCCACAATTCATGTTCCGACCGTCGCATCACGCGCTCGTGTTTCGCAAATCGCGCAGGCTCCGGTTCAAGCCGTAGAGACACCTTCACTCGATACGAGCATGGGCTCTGGTTTCGGTTTTATCTACGTAGCCAAGCGCCTGATGGCATTCATCACAGATCAGATGGTCTGTTCTGGATTTAGCTTGGGGATGCTCGCACTCGTTTTCTCTTCGCAGCATCTCAGCACGATGGCCATGTCGACGACGATGAACGCGCCGATCCTAGTCGGCGCCGCACTTTTTATCGCAGCCGCGAACTGGGCTTTGCTTCTGTTTCAGGAAGTAGCTTTTGGATCATCGGTCGGAAAACGCATGATGGGTCTAAAGCTGACAGGCGGAGCAGGTGCGACCTTTGCGCGTGCGGTGTTCTTTGTTCCGAGTGTCGCGTTTTTCGGAATCGGCCTGGTCTGGGCGCTTTTCGACTCTCGCCGCCGTTGCTGGCACGATCTGGCTTCGGGTGTTCAACCCGAAGAAGTCGCGAGATTATAGGTTTCGACCATGGCAGCACCTCGCGACTTTCTTACGAAAATCAAATCGCCTGATGATCTCGCAGGCGAGATTGCCGCTCTTCATAAGAAGAGCCCGTCCGAACGAGTGGTCTTTACGAACGGAGTATTCGACCTTCTTCACAAAGGTCATGTCACCTATCTTCAGCAGGCTCGTAGCCAAGGCACCAAGCTCGTTGTCGCGCTCAACAGCGATGCATCAGTCGTTCGATTGAAGGGACCCGAGCGCCCGCTCAATCGTCTCGAAGACCGTCTCGAAGTCATGGCAGCTCTCGAGTGCGTCGACTACGTGACTTGGTTTGAAGACGAGTTCGCTGGCGATACTCCGTTGAAGCTGATTTTGGCCGTTCACCCAGATGTCCTGGTGAAGGGTGGCGACTGGAAAGTAGATCAGATCGTCGGTGGCGCGGAAGTCATGGCTTGGGGTGGCCAGGTGAAGTCGCTTCCCTACGTCGAAGGTCGAAGCACGACGGCGCTGATTCAAAAGGCCCGCCTCAAAAAGGGCGAGAGCTTGGGCTAACTTCCAGAGGTTCCGGACCGAAAGAAAAGAAAAAGCCGAGCGCGCGTCTTTCAAACGCTGCTCGGCTTTTCATTTTTAGTCTGAGAATCGGACTTACTTGCGACTGACCAAGATGGAAACCTGCTGAGCAATCATTTCGACGGAGCCTTTGAGCTGTTTGACATCGGTCTTGAGCTCAGAAACATCAGACTTCAACACCGCGATATCGGTCTTCATCTGACCGATTTCCGATCTCACAGACTTGAATTCGGACTTCATTTCAGCCCGAAGCAAGAGCACCACTCCATTTGTAGCGGGCTGATTTGGGTCTGCACTCAAGATATCATTCAGTAAATCGATTTCGGCCATGGAAACTCCTCGTTTGGTTCGCGCCTACCGCGTCGCAATCCGCATGCCCGTGCGCTATCGAATTCGAGTAGGGATTACCAGGCAATTCCTGCCTATTTTCAGAAGTACACAGGGCCGGTTAAACTGGCATTATGACGTCGGTGTCTCGAACTCAAAGTCAGCAAGGTAGTCAGATGTTGAGCGATGAGGAGAAGTTCGCCGGCGAGGTGAGCCGTCGCAAAAGTCAGCAGAACTCGATTCTACTGCAGTTGGATGAAGAGCATCAGAAGCAGATTGAAAGTCTTTCGAACCAACAGCAGAAGCAGCTGAAAGACCTCGATCAAGCTTACAAAGTAGAGATCTCGCGCCACGCAGAGTCGAACGCGAAAGATCTAGAATCGCAGCGCCACGGTTTTGAAAAAGAGCTGGCTTCAGAGCGCACGAACAAAGATCAGGAATTCGAAAAAGTCCGTGAGCGCGAGAAGACGCGCATCGAGACTTATAAGAAGAATCAGGATCAGGCGTTGGAGAAGATGCAGGAGAAGTACAAGTTTGCGCAGGACGAGATGGAGAAGAACGGGAAGGGCTGAGTACTCGCTCCTCCGCGTCCTGCAGATTTTCCCAAGTTAAATAAGTCTTCATTTCTCGGCTCAGACATCCTCTTCGAGGAACTCGCCGAGAAATGAAGACTTATTTGTTTGTGAAAATCCGCAGGACGAAGACCAGCGTAGGCGCAGCCCTTCCCGCTCTTCTCCGTCTCTTCCTCTTACATTGTAGGGGCGCCAGTGAGCTGTTCTTCAATTCGCACATAAAATAAAAAAGGTTTCACGGCAAGTTCCGCTACTGCGGTTGTCTGAAGCCGGGAAACCTTTTTTATTTTACAGGCGAATTGAAGAAGAACTTACTTCCGCATCATGCGGTCGAAGAAGCCAACCGTCACCAGCGAGAAGCCGTACGCGAGGCTAACGAACAAAGTGCCGCTGCGTGGAAGTGCCATGGCCGAGATCGCTGGGAAGGACATGGTGAAAAGATTGAAAAGGAAGATCCAGCTGAAGATGCCCCAGGTGAATCCGGCGCCGAGGAGCGCTTTGAAGTTATTGGTCGATGTGAAGTGAGCGTAGATGACGCCCAAGAAAATCGAGATCCCGCTCAGGACGACGAAGCCTAGAGCAATCGCATTCATGTGCATGCCGAGTGCGGTCGCTTCGTTTCCGAGAATCGGAAGTGCTGGGAATTTAAATGGGAGCAAGTACTCGTAGCCGCCCATGACTGAAAGAATCATCGCGACAACCAGGCCAACCAAGCCTGCGGTGAAACCACCGAGTGCTCCAGCGGTCCAACGGGTTGGGTCTTTTTTCAACCAGAGCGCGACGATGTTAATGTCGCCTTCTTCGTGCTGCATGAACTCTCCTAGGGAATGTCGTGTTGAATTCTTACTTTAACATCTGTTTCAGGGATTAGCGAGACGCTCCGGCTCGAAGCCGTTGACGTCTCTGGTCCGCGGCCACGATGCGATCTTGGAGCGGTCCGAATAGGATAATCGTAAATCCGGTGGTCATGATCAGAGGGAAGACGAGAACCCCAAAATCGTGAAGCACACGAAGACCTGGGGTAAGTCCGACCAAAAGACCGAAGTAAAGAGTCAGGAATAGGGCCCAGGTCTGAAGAGAGCCGCGCAGAATGCGAGCGCGAATCCATTTCGTCTTTTCGAGGTTCAGCGTCGAAAGAAGCGCCACCATTCCGGCGAAGTTCGACGCAAGAATTCCTAAGAAAACGCTGACATCGGTCCATCCAAGAAGCGTGGTACCCAAGTACCAAGAGAGTACGACACCGAGACATGCGACGACGGGTGCAACCATGGAAACTCCAGTGAGCCCACTATGACCTCAAATCGGGCCGATGCGCAACCGTTGGACTTGACTCGTGGCAGCATGAAAGGCAGAACTCGCAGTCAAACCATGATGTTCTTTCGCCGTCGCCCTGAGCCCACAGCTGTTCTCGATTTGCGTCCACGCTTTCTTCCTGACCCAGAGGTTCACACCGAATGGGGATTTGAAGGAGAATGGCTTTCGCGATTAATTCGCCGTGGATTCAAAATTCCACCGACCGCTGCTTGGGGCGCGAGTCAGGTCGACACCTGGTTGAAGGGTTTTCCTTCCTATGGAGTCGCAGTCGAGAATTGGCGCCTCTGGGGAAATCCCTATTCCGCTTCGGATTGGGAGTCTGTACCTGCAGCGCTAGGTCACCTCGCCGATCTTCGCGACCAGATTCTTTCTGCGCCGATGCCCTTTCACTTTGCGCGCGCCGTTCATACCCTTCAGGAAATGCTTTGCGGCGGTCAGAGCTGGCCACTTCAATTGCGAATCGGCGTAAACGATCTTTCGCCGGTTATTGAAAACCCAGACGCCTACTCGGTCTGGTGTGCATTTCGTGAACTGGTAGCGCTTCAGTTTTCTCTCGAACGCGCAGGGCAGCGACTCGAGCGTCTCGAAGATCCAAGGGGCTTAATGTACCCGGTTTTGATTCAGCCGGTCCTCAATGCCGAAGTCTCGGCACGTGGCGCCGACGAAGAAGCGACAGCCTTGCTTCCCAAAACCATCCAAGAAGAATTGCGAATCCATCTCGGTCTTGCGGATCGTCTCAGCCCGGGTCGTGTTGAAATGGACTGGGCATGGGATGGCGAGCAGCTCTGGTTTAAGGCTGCAGGCTTGGCCGTTTCGGCCGCTCCTTCGACATCCAAGCTGATCCCGCTTTTCCAAACAGGTGATTCGAAAGTTTCATTCAGCCATGCGACGGCGAGTGTTTTCGAAGAAGCCGTGAAAGAAGCGCAGGGGCCGTTGCAGAGCCGTTTCGGCCTTTCGATTTCGCGTTTGCGAAGCGCGCTTGTTTTTCAGCACGGAAAACTCTGGCTGAATAGCGCTGCGATTCGCCCAGTATTCTCGTTTTCATTCAAACGTCTGATTCGCAATTTTTCGGCCTTTTCTCGCCTTGTGGTGGAATGGGTCGGGGGACAGCCTCGACATGTCGCGGTTGCCGAATATCGCCTCGCGCGAGCGCTGAGCCGTCTGAGCCCGGTGGTCAATTCACTTCGACGCGAAATGGCTTTGAAGCAAGAGCGGGACGACATTGAACTGCGCACTTGGCTTCAGAGCTGGCCGATGTCGACTGAAACTCGTTCTACCGACGTGCTTGGACAGCGACTTTCGGAAATTCGCGATCAGTCCAAAGCGACCCTCCCACGTTGGATGGCCGTACTCGTGACTCGTGAGCTGCTCATTGAAGCACTGGCCCCATTGATCGACCTTTCAGCTGAAGAAATGCGGGACGCAAATCGTTTGAATTCGGATTGGTCCGAAGTGCTCGCGATTGTTCATGCGGACCCTGCGGTCGCTGAGTTTATCGATGCGCTGGCTCGTCGCGAGCGGCGCCCAGCTGAACGCCTCGGAGCTTCGGCCCGCGACCGTTGGACGAAGTTTCTTGAACGTCATGGGCACCTTCATTCTACCCCTGACTTGCGTTCAGCAAGCTGGTCAGAAGATGCGTCCGTCTTTGCTGATAAGTTCCGGAGTCAGAATCCAGAACTCGTTCCAGGCAGACCCCATGGTCGCTCGGTTCGCAGAGCGGGAGTGGTTCCGGCTTTGGCTTCCATCGCACAAGTCGAATGGGCTCTTGAGCTGACCCGTGAGCTGACTCGTTTCCTGGAAACTTTGATCGGTTCGATGAGCGAGCTCCAGTCGGCGTCTCGACACGTTTTCTTGGGAGGCGGCGATGCGCTCGTGAGAAAACAATTTCTCCGCCATCGTGATGATGCCTTTCTTCTCGGACTCAGTGAACTCGTCGCGGCCTTCGCTCCTGACGCGATGACTGTTCGATTCATGGCAGAGCGCCGTCGTTTCGAACTTCGCCTTCTCGATCACATG
>OUNO011322930.1_pt1 | contig 15606 bp, 8 predicted proteins | sample 1779811 | NCBI WGS metagenome assembly OUNO01 (sample SAMEA3914804, study PRJEB12502) | metagenome | biome: forest; material: soil | place: Canada | collected 2010-06-25 | depth 0.3 m | reverse complement strand
GATGCCCGCGCCGTCGCCGGTCAGCGGATCACAACCGGTGGCACCGCGGTGCACCAGGTTGAGCAGGATATCGATGCCCTTCTTGACGATGTCGTGCGAGGCCTCACCCTTGATGTTCGCAACGAAACCGACACCGCAGGCGTCGTGTTCGTATTTCGGGTCGTAGAGTCCTGAACGAGGCGGAAGTGTCATTTCGGTGGCTCGATGTCGGGGAGTGAGTTGAAAGGTGGGGCCTTACCTAAGTGCGCTTCGAGACAGCGCCGAAGCGCTGGGCTTGGGGGCAGGCCCGGACAGGCCGCGAGTATAGGCCATGACTGGCCGGGATCAGTCGCCGCCGCGCGAATTTTCTGCCATGAAATGACGCATTGTGCCATTGGCTTGTGGGCCGATTCACGAGGGCAGCTCCTGAAATCTACTCGACTTTTTCTCGTTACCTTGCAGGGACGGTTACCTACCAGATAGCCCCGCTTTTGACTAGAGGCCGGCTGACTAGCCGTTTTGGTCGTCGGGCCGCCCGGCCGTCCCGAATGTCGGGCCGTGGCAAGCTGACACGAAGCCGCACTGCGCCTGTCGGCAGGCCGGCTCGGCGATGCCCGGCCAGAGGTCATGAAAGCGTGCCTCAACGAGGCGTGTCCCCAGCTCGAAGAAGTCGAAGGCGGGGGGAGATTGCCAATCGGGCTCGTTGTGCTCACCCAGTAAGTGCACGAGGCCCGTGCGCACGCGGTCCGTACCGTAATGACGTTGCGCGGCTTGCCGGTAGGCGGCGAGTTGGAACGCGTAGCGTTCTTCGTCGCCGCCGCGCGAACGCTTGTAGTCGATGACGTCGATGCTGCCGTCGCTGCGTTCGATGACCAGATCGAGCGTTGCTTTGAGCACCACGGTGGCGGAGAGCAAGTCGGGATCCGGTGCGCTCGTGCGTGGCCGGAGCGCGAACAGCTCGAGCTGCCCCGGTGCGACGCGGCGCCCGCGGCCGCGGCTCGCAGCGGCCGTCGGCTCGACCTCGACGGGCAGCGCTGGCGCGTCTTGCGCTTGGCTACGGAAAGGAATGCCGAGCGCGAGCTCACGTGCGATGCGCGAGCCGTCTTCGCGCACCGAGCGCGCGTAATCCCCTGCCAGGAAGCGAGCGATGCCGCGCGCGGTCCCCGTGCTCGCTTCGGCTGCGGGGTCGAGCCCTTCGCGCGCGAGCGCGGCGAGCACTTCTTCGGTCGCTACCGGAGTGCCCCAGCGATCGTTCGGAAATGCCTCGAGCACGCGGTGTGCGGCGCTGCCCAACGCGCGCGGATCTTCGCGTGCCGGCGCCGCTTTGCTCGGCCCCATGCGGGGCTCGGCGATGGCGAACAAATGAGCCAGCTCGAAGCGCCGCGCGCAGATCGCGAAGTCCGACAAAGCAGTGACGCCGATGGTTGCGAGCGAGACACGCGGCCGCGCCGGGCGTTCCGGCGGATTCGCGGGCGCGCTCGCGCCGCTCGTGGCATCGAATGGCAGCTCGTCGAGCAAGCGGTGGGCCGCGACGCGCGTGACACCGGGGATTTCGTCGAGCCGCGGGCCGCAGCCGACCACGGACGCTGCCAACGAGTCGGCGCGCAGCTTCCCCGCGGGCAGCACGATCGCCAAATGATTGCGCGCGCGTGTCAGGGCGACGTAGGACAGACGCTGTCGCTCGGCGCGGGCGCGCGCTTGCGAATCGTCGACTGCGCGGCGGATGAGCGGTGTCGACAGAGTGCCGGCCTCGGTGACGTGGCGGATCACGAGCGACGTCTCGTGCTCGCCGCGCAATAGGCCGATCGGGGCGGTGTTCGGGCGCTCCCAGGAGCCCGTATCGAGCACGATGGTGGTCGGAAAGGCGAGCCCTTTGCTACCGTGAATGGTGAGCAGGCGCACCGCTTCGTCCTCGTCGGAGAACACGGCGGCCTCTGCTTCGTCGGACTCGTTGTCGACCTGGCGCTGTAGCCAACGCGCGAAGCTGTGTACGCTGCCGCCTTGGCGCGCCGCTATTTCGAGCAGGCGTTCGACGTTGCCGTAGCGGGTGCGGCCGCGCGGCAAGAGTGAATACAGCGCTTCGAGCTGAAAGCGATCCGCGATCATGGCCAACGCGTCGCGTGGTGACAGGCGCGGTGCGACCTCTGCCAGCTCGAGCAAGCGCTCGCGCAGTGTGAGCAGGGCGACATGCTCGCTCGGGTCGCTGAGCCGCTCGGAAGACCAGGCGCGTGCAGGATCCAAACCGCGCCGCGGCGTGGACAGCTCGGCCAATGCGCGGTCGCTCAAACCGCCGAGCGGGCCACGCGCGACGACGGCCAGCGCGTGGCGGTCGGACGGATCGATTTGCAGGCGCAGGGCGGCGAACAGATCACGCACCTCGGGGGTGGCGTAGAGCGCGCGACCGGCGACGACGAACGGGATGTTCAGGCGGTCGAGCGCCAGCTCGAGCAGCGGCAGAGTCGAACGACGCCGCGCCAAGAGCGCGATTTCCGAAAAGCGCGTGCCGGCGCGGGCCGCCCGGGCGCACAAACCGGCGGCAACGAACGCGCTGCGCAGCGCTCCGTCGGCTTGGCGGAGCAGAGCGGGCGCGTCGGGATCACTGGGCGGCGCGCCGTCGTCCTCGACGAGTGTCACCGTGCCAGGCGCCGCGTCCGTGGCTGCGGCGGGCAGCACCAGCTCTTCGGCGGGCGTGTAGCGGATTTCGAAGGCGTGCCGCGGGTGCTCGGAGAAATCTGCTCGCGCGATCGTGTTCACGGCATCGAGGATGGCGCGCGTGGAGCGGTAATTCGCCGTCAAAGTGTGAAAATCAGCCACCGGCTCCGCGCTGGCGAGCACGCCGCTGAGCCCGAGTTGCTCGGCTGCGGGGGCACCGGCGAGCTCGGCCGCGAGCTGAGCGAAGACCGACACTTCCGCGCCGCGAAACGCGTAAATCGATTGCTTGCGGTCGCCCACGACCACCAAGCCGCGCGGCAAAATGTCGTGCGCTTCGGGCACGCGACCCGGAGCGCGACGCTGCAATGCGCTCGGCTTTTCGCGCAGGAGTAGCAACAGATCGCGCTGCACGCGGCTCGTGTCTTGGAACTCGTCGACCAGCAGCACTTCCACGCGCTGGCCCGCGCTGCGGGCGAGCGCCGGGTGATCGCGTAGGCCGTCGCGCGCGAGCCGCAGCACGTCACCGAAGCCCAGCGTGCCTTCGCTGCGACGCCGCTTGATGAGCTCGGCCTGAATGGTCGAAAGGAGTGCGTTCGCGCCGCGTGCGTCGGCGTCGAGCTGCTCGGCGCGTTCGGCGTGCTCGACCAGCCCCTCCCAGCGCTCGCGCTTCGTGCCGCCGGACAGCCCGTCTTGGAAGCGCTCCAGCGCGTCCCAAAAGGGGAGGGCCTTGATCGTTTTGCTGGTGCGCACGGCCGACAGCTCGATGGCGGCCGTGCGCAGGCCAGGGAAGTCGCGCCGTTCGAGGGCGGCCAAGGCCGCGCGCGCCGCGTCGGTCAGCGCGGAGGGGTCGGCAACGCAAATGCTCTGGCACAGCGCGCGCAACGCCGCGAGCTGCTGCTCGGCATCGGCCACGTGGTTACCCGTGGCCAGCGCTTCTGCGGGCAAGCCCTCTTCGTCCAGACGCCCGAGCAGGACGGTGATTTCGTTGCGCGCGCGGTCGAGCCCGAAACAAGCGTCGAGCAAGCGCGAAGAAGCGCTGGCGAGCGGACCGGTGAGCGCTCGGTCGAGCACGTCATCGATGCTGCGCTCGGCGTCGGAGAACGCTTGGTCCTCGTCCAAGATGGTGAAGCTCGGGGAAAGACCGAGCTCGAGCGCGTGCCGGCGCAGGATGCTGGTGGCGAGCCCGTGCAGCGTGTCGATCGTGGCGCGGGGCAATTCGTCCAGCACGCGTTGTGCGCGCGTGGCGAGCTCCGTGGGTGCGAGAGCGCGTTGCGACGCCAGCTCGGACAGCGAGTCCTGCGCCTGGCTGTCGAGACGCGACAGCGTGCGCAGCCTTTTTTCTAGGCGTTCTCGAATCTCGGCGGCTGCCGCACGCGAGAAGGTCGTGGCCACGATGCGGTCGCTCGCGACCTGCTTGCCGTCCTCACTCAGACCGAGCGCGAATGCCAGATAGATGCCCGTCAGCAGCTGGGTCTTGCCGGTGCCCGCACTGGCGGCGATCACGGCGTTACGTTCGAGGCCGGGCAGGCTCATTCGCTGGCCTCGTGCGGAGCCGACAGCGGGCGCCGACAGATGTCGCGCGCGTCGCAGCGCGTACACGACCCGGGGACCGCGGGGCGCGCCGCCACGCGCCCGCCGCGCAGCGAGAGCAAGAGCTCCTCGGCGCGAAGCAGCTTTTCTGCGATGGCCGCTGCCTCTGGCTCGCTGTTCTCGACGGCCGCTTTCCACTCGGGCTTGCGCCGCTGCAGGCTCAAGTAGCCCGAGCTGACGCGGCCAGCGCCGTATTCCTGCGCGACTTTTTGCGCGTACAGCCACGGTTGCAGCAGCTGGTCACCGTGATCGCCGGTCAGCTTCACGGCGCCGGTTTTGTAGTCGATCACGCGCACGGCGCTGCCGTCCGTATTGCGGTCGATGCGATCGATGCGCCCGGATACGAAATGTTCGCCCACCGGCAGTGGTCCCCAGGCTTCGTTGCTTCCGAACGCGCGTTCGGCCTCCGCGAACCAGATGCCGTCACTGTTGGCGAAGGACCAGCGGAGCAGCGCTGCCACGTCCTCCAGCGCAGCGCTGAGCGCCGCACCGCGCAAGTTGCTGCTTATTTGGGAGCGCAGGAAGGCGTCGGCGCGGGCGAGCGCTTCGCGTTCGAGCTCGGCCGGATCGGCGGAGCCGAACCGCTCGCGGGTGCCGGTCAGAGCGACCGCCAACGCTTCGTGGATCAGATTGCCCCGCTCGCGCGCGCTCAAGCCGTCGCCCACGAGGTCATCGCGTACGGCGCGCAACACGACGCCGGAAAAGCCGAGGAAGGCACAGCGCGCGTAGCGCTCGAGCTGAGTGAGCGCGAGCGGGCGTTCGAGCTCACCGCCGACCCAGCGCCCGAGCGCACCGGCCGCGCCGTTGCCGGGCGAAAGCGGCGAATCGGGGTTGGCATAGAAGGCTTGGCGCTCGAGCTCGAGCTGCGCGCGAGCGCGAACTTCGACGCTCGGCTCGGGCATGCGCACGACGCGTTGCGCAGCAGGGTCGAGCGGCGAGGCCGGCTCTTGACGGGTGTTCGCGGCGTTCAGATTCATGACCAAGCGGCTGGCACCGCTGCCCCCGCGCGCGTCACGTTTGGCCCAGGTGACCAAGGAGCGCGCCGAGCGCGACAGCCCATGAGCCAGTGCAAGGCGCGTGAACGAAGCGCGATCCGTGGCGCCGAGCGGGCGTTGCTCAGGGGGCAGCTGTTCGAGCAATTCCGCGTCGAGCACGCCATCGGAGCTCGCGCTCTGCCAATCCAAGGTCGAGGAGGCAGCACGGCACACGATCAGCAAATCCCAATCCAGGCCCGCCACCTCGCTCGGCCGAGCCACACGCAACGTGCCGGCGCGGCCCGCGCCCTGGCTCGGGCCAACCGCGGCCAGCGCGGTCGCAAATTCTTCGTAAAAATCGGGCAAGGAGAGCTGCTCGTCGCTCGCGCCGAGGAGCTCGGCCGCGGCGCTGACGCGCTCCAAAGCGAGCTCGATGGCGCGGCCGGCACGCGCGTTTTCGCCCAGCGCGCCGAGCGGCGCGTGGTCGGCCCGTTCGGCATAGCGAATCGCTTGCGATAACCCGCGGCGCGACGCCGTGAGCAAGCCGAGCTCGGCGAAGAACGCGCGCCAGCGCTCGCGAAACACGCGCCGTGTGCTCGGTTCGCGTAGTTGCTCGAAGCGCGCGAGCAACGCGCTCAGCACTTGCTCTGCGACGCGTAGCGCCTCGGCCTCGCGTTCGTGGCGCCCTTCAGCGCGGCGCCGCAGCGTCGCGAGCGCCGCCAAGAGCTCGCGACCCGTGCGATCGACCCGCACCGGCAGTCGCGAAAGAACGTCGACGAAGCGCGTGACGGGGCGTTCCCCGAGCAGGCCCTCGAGGCTCAAATCGGGCACGCGCAGTACGTCGACCAGCGCATCTCGCAGCAGCGGGCCCTGCGCCAAACGCAGCAGCTCGAGGGCAGCGTGCGCCTCGGGGGCGGAGCTCGTTGGACGGCTCCATGCCTCGCTGAAGGGCAGCTTGGCGGCGCTGAGCTCGGCGCGCAGCGGCTCCAAAAAAGCCTCGGCCGGGTCGAGTGGCACGATCGCGATGCTGTCCAGAGCGGTGCCGCGCGCGAGCGCTTCGAGCACTGCGCGGGCGACGGCGCGTGCTTCGCTCGCCTCCTGTGCGGCCTCCACGACTTGCGGCGGCGCTGCGCCGGAGCGCGCATCCACGAACTCGAGCTCGGGATGATCGGACGCGCTCGCCCAACGCAGCTCGAGCCGCGATGCGAGCTGATTCACGGCCTCGCGTAGCGCGCTCCCCAGATGATCGGGCAACGTAGGCAGCTCGATCGTCACGCCGCCGTTCGGGCTTCGCGCGAGCGCGCAGTGCAACGCTTCCAATAGAGCGAGCTCGCCGTTGTCCCAGCGCGAAAAGCCGCGCACCCTCACGCGCTGAACGCCACTCAGCTCGCGGATCGTCGCCCCGCCCAGTGCGCGTGCGGCGAGCCAAGAAACGCCGCGCTGATCGTACAAACCGAGCGCTGCGAGGCGCGCATCGGTCTGGCGCAAGGATGTGGCCAGCAGCGCGCCCCTCGAGCCGCCAGCGCGGCCGAGCTCGGCTGCGCTCGTACCGGCGCGCCGCAATTGGCCGAGCGCTTCGTCGACCGCGACGGCGAGGGCGGGCGGCTGCTCGCGCAGCACTTGGCGGGTGAGCAAGCGCGTTGCCTCGGCGCTGGTCTCGCGCAGCTCGGGATAGCCGGCTTCGACGAGGCGCGTCGCGAGCTCGCGCAGCGTGAGCACGCGCGCGCCTTGCGCGGCTTCGTGCTCCGCGTGCCGTTCGCTCGATACGAGGACGAGCTCTGACGCTGGCTGCCGCGTGCGTGTCACTGCCCGTGCGAGTACCGGCGCGCGGGCAGTCCGTCAAGGCGCGGCGGAGCCGCGCGGACATTCAACGTCAGTGCGGTTTGCGCTTCTCGGCTTCGTCGCGCGAGCCCTCGACCGCTTTGGCGGCGGCGAAGCGCACTTCGGGAACCACCAGCGAGTCCGGCACCGGCACCGCCAAATCGGGCACGATCAGTAGCTCGAGCACGACGTTGGTCGTCGTGTCGTCGAGCTTCTTCAAGCGCCAGGTAGCGTCGAGACGCTTCACATTGCCTTTGACCATGTGACCGACCACGATCTCCGTGCCGTTCACCTCTTTCACCGGCTCGAAGCGCACGACGGCCCACACCTTGGCCGCTCCCTTCAAGATCGGCACTTGCAGGTACACGTCCGTCTTGTCGCCGGAGCGGCCCACGACGACCGACTTTTCGAAACGCTTCATGAAGCTCGAGTAATTCTTGTAGTCGAGCACTACGGAGCGCACGAGCTCCTCCGGCGCATCCACATTCACGCGCGCGGCGCCCGCGTTCATGTCGGCGTACGGCGTCTTGACGTCGAAGCGGTCGACTTTGCGCCACTTGTCGCGCTCCGGGCCGGGCTCAGGCGCTGCAGCGACGGACACGCTGCTGAACAGCGTGCAGGCGATCAGCGTCAGCGCGCTGCTGCGGCTCATGCCGCGGAGTGAGTTGAAGAGACCGCCGGACTTCGAATTGTTCATGGTGCGCCTTCGAATCGTTCAGTTACTTTTACTGTTCGGAGCGAGCGAAAGTTCCTTCCGCCGCCCGCGAGCCGGGCACCGCGTGCCGAGCCTCTCCACGTCGAGAGTGCAGGCCGCGTGCCGAACCCCCTCCCGGGTGCTGCCAGCGATGGAAACACTCAATAGTGACGGTTTGGCGTACCGCCAGCCAACAAATTGCGATTTCTACCCGGCCCCAGTCGAGAACTCTCGGACGGCCCAGTGACGCAAAAACACAACAGCGCGTAGCGCCGTTTACGGTGCTTCGTCCACGCCCAGCGCTGGCCCAGGAACCGGCGCCATGGTGCAGGTTCCCGAGAATTGCACGCCCTTATCCATGAAGATTTCGGGCGAGTGCAGTGTGCCGGAAACACGCGCGGGCACGTACAGCTCGATCGCGCGTGCGGCCCGCACATTGCCTTGCACGGTTCCGCCCTTGATGATCACGGTGGCCACGTCGATCTCCGCGTCGACCTCGGCGCCGTCGCCGATCACCAGGGTGTCGGGGCTGCGGATTTGGCCACGAAAACTACCGTCGATGCGCACGCGCCCCTCGAACTGCAATTTTCCTTCGAAATGCGTGCCGCGCCCGAGCAAGGCGGTGATTTCGGTCGCGGGGAGGGGGGCCGGCATGGGGCGCACCATAGCCAAAAAAATGCGACGAGAGTAAGGTCCTCGCAGTTCGCGTGGCCGGCAGGACGAATTTCAGGCTCTGGAGAGCAGCGCTGCTTTGCGCAGTGACTGTGGCAGCCCGCCCTGCGCACGCTGAAGCGCCACAGGCAGTCGGCCCCAGCTCGAATGCGCCGCCGCTCGTCGACAAGCCGGTGCCGCTCGGGCGAACGGGCGCGCCCGGTGTCGAGCCGACGCCGCTGCCTTGGCACGACACTTACCTTTACTGGGACCACGCGATCAGCGCGAACACCGTGGGTATCGGCCAGGACTATCAGAGCCGCGATCCGGTCTATCAGATGACCATCGGGCTCCGGCCGCGTTGGTACTTTTACGAGTCGCCCAAGCTCGCCATTAGTGCTCGCGCCGATCTGGGCGTCACTACCGAGCGCACCAATAGCGACACCACGACCCAGCGCGGTGAGTGGACGGCCACGGACTTCGAGCTCTATGGCGCGGTCAGCTACAAGCTGCGCGAAAGCAAGGAAGACCTGACGGAGCTCGCGCTACGCGTCCCGCGGCTCACTTTTCCGACCTCCAAGATCAGCTACGACAGCGGCAAATTGCTGGGCCTCGGGTTCCGTTTGGGCCTGCGCGAGGACGTCGCGCTCGAGGGCCGCGGCGCGACCTTCTTTCCCAACGTCGAATTGATCGCCAAGGCCGAGTACGGCTACCTGTTCACCAATAGCCAAGTGCCGACCAACTCGGGTCTCGAACGCATTCGGCTCGATCCCGAGGGGCGATCGATCGTGTCCGACCAATTGAGCGGTGCCACGTTGGCGCGTCACTCGGCGGCCTTCGGTGGCGCGGTGCTGATGCACGTGCACCAGAACGTGCTCTGGTCGACGTCGCTCGAGATTCGCCCCGCCTGGAAGTACCCGGTCGATCACGACGTGCAGGTGTGCGGTGTGGTGCTCACCGGTTGTACGCAAGCGACGGGTATCTCCGACCCGCAGACGCGCTCGGTACTGACCTACTTCTCGACGGATTTCTGGATCACGTTCACCGATACCGTCGGGCTCTCGGTCGGCTACGCCAACCTGACGGCGCAGCTGGGCCCGGATGGGCGACGCCGCAGCGTCTTTTACAGCCCTGACGCCACGTTTTACGCGACGCTGAACGTCGGGCTGGATCATTTGTACACCAGCCTCGCGCACGGCAATCGCCAGAGCGCGAGTCGCGTGACCGCTTCGCGCTACCCCTGATCGTGAAGCGCGGCCGCTGCTTCCTCGCGCTGTCTGGGCTCGCTGCTGGCCTCAGCCTGGTGCAACCCGCGCTCGCCGCGGAGCCCCCGCACGCAACGCGCGAATACCGCGTCGAGTTCGCGGCCGACCGCGTCCAAGTCGATGGCGACCTCGGTTCGCTCGAGCTCGACGGCAACGTGCGCGTGCAGGCGCAACGCTACCTGCTCCGTAGCGAGCACTTACAGCTGCGACGCGGGCCGCGCGGAGTCGAAGCCGAGGGCACGGCCGACGTCGCGTTCTGTACGTGTGACGATCCACTCGTGCGCTTGCGCGTCTCGCACGCCACCTTGGCACCACCCACGGACGCCTTGTTCAGCAACGCTCGGCTCGAGGTAGGCGGCGTTCCGCTCCTCTGGTTGCCGAGCTTGTGGTTGCGCGCGCCCACCCGCATGGGCCTGACTTTTCCGCGCATTTCTTATCGCGGCAACGACGGCCTGTTCGCGGGCGGTGGTGCGTGGCTGCCGCTTGCCGTCGAAGATGGCCGGGTCACCCGTAGCCTGGCCTTGGGCGCCGGCGGCTACAGTGCGGGCGGGGCAAGGCTGGAAGCCGAGCTCGACACCGAGCAAAGCTCGGCGCGCGTGGCCTGGGATCATCTGGATCACACGGCGCTCGAGTTGGACGCGCACGGCAGCGTGCCGCTCTCGGAAGCAAACTTCGCGTACCGCATCGACGCGCTGCGCGGCGCGCGAGCCGCGCGGGTCAGCTCGTCGTTGGAGGTCGCGGCACGCCGCACGGATCGCGCGCGCATCGGTGTCTCGCACGTCGACGAGCTCGCGCTCGGCTTCGGCGTGCGCGCCGATGCACCGCGTGCCGGTGCTTGGCGCGACCTCGGCGCGGCCGGCCCCGAGCTGTACGTGGGGGCCGCGCGCGGCTTGGGCGATAGCTCGAACGTCGACGTATTCGCGGTGGCACGCACCACGACGAGCACCGGCAATCACAGCCAAACGGCGCTCTTCGAACGCGGCACGCTGAGCACCACGCTGCGCCCCGGGCCGCTCGGCATCGGGCTCTCGGCCGCGCAAGCCGGCAGCTTGCAGGTCTCGGAGCACAACCGGCAGGGGCTGCTGCGCGGCGGCGTTTCCGCGCGCGTTGGGCTCCCGCTGCTCCGAACCTATGGCTCGCTCGCTCATTTCGTCGAGCCGCTGCTGATCGCGCGCGGACTCACTGACGTGAGCCAAATCACTTCCGCGTCGACCATCGGAGAGCGCACGTTGCTCGCCGCGGGCGGGCTCGATACCTCGCTCGGTCAGCGCGGCACGCGGCAAGCGCTGAGCCTCGCCGTGCGCGGTGGGGTGATCGAGCATGCTGCCACCCTCGACGGCCCGGGCACGACGCAGCTCGTGGCGTCGACGCGTAGCGGTGCAGATTCGCATTGGGTCGGCCTCGCTCAATCGTTCGCAGTGCTGGGCGAAGACCCCGCGTTGATCTCGCTCTCGCGCTTGCGCCTGGGTGCTTCGGATGGCCTACACCTCTTGCTCCGCGCAGACGGCGCGAGTCACGGTTCACCCGTTCGCGCGCGCGCTTTGTTCGACGAGAGCTGGTTCGACCCAGCGCGGCCCTTTTTGGATCGCGACGGTTGGAGCGGAGGCAGCGAGCTGTCCGTGCCCTGGACGCGCACCCTGAGCACCTCGGGCTCGCTCGACTACGACCTCACGAGCCGCGAGCTCTTGGCCGCGTGGGGAAGCCTCGGCTACCGCCACCCGTGCGGCTGTTTGGCGGTCGCGAGCTTCTTGGGCCACCGGGTCGGTCGGGGCGGGTTCGACGCCTGGATCGGCTTCGATCTCGCCCCTTGAGCAGGAATGCGCCGGCTGTGCGCCGCGCACACTGGGCAATCTGGCGCTAGAGCTCGCTTTTTCGCCTGGGAGTCGCAGCACCCCGGCGATTCTAGTAACCTCGATAGCATCGTGCCGGAGAGCGAAAAGCCGACCTCGCCCAGCGCCGTCCAGGGGTCACTGAAAGGCTCGACCATCGTCGTGGCGGAGGATGATCGCATCACCCGCGAGCTGCTCTCGGGCATGCTCCGTAAACACGGCTTTCTCGTCGAGTCCGTGCCGGACGGGCAGGTTGCGGTGGAGCGCGTCGCGAAGGGCGGCGTCGACCTCGTCTTGCTCGACATCTTGATGCCGCGCCTGTCGGGGCTCGAGGCCTGCCGCTTGCTCAAGGGCATGACCAGCGACACCTTCTTGCCCGTGGTGCTGGTCACCGTGAAGACCGACAGCGCGAGCCGCGTCGAGGGCTTGAAGATCGGTGCCGATGACTACGTCTGCAAGCCCTTCGACGAGGACGAGCTACTCGCGCGCGTCGAAGCGATGCTGCGCATCAAGCGCCTGCACGATCACGTCGTCGAAGCGCGCGCTCGCTTGGAGCAGCTCAGCCTTCACGACGACCTCACCGGTCTGTACAACTACCGCTACCTGCACTCGCGGTTGAGCGAGGAATTCAAGCGCGCCGAGCGCTATCACGACCCGTTGGCTTGCCTGGTGGTCGACATCGATCGCTTGCAAGCGCACAACGACGCGGGCGGTCGCGAGGCGGGCGATCGCGTGGTGCGCTTCGTCGCCGACACGATTCGTCGCTCCGTACGCGAGGTCGATGTCGTGGCCCGTTTCGGCGGAGACGAGTTCTTGGTGGTCTTGCCGAGCACGCACTTTGCGGGCTCGGTGACCGTCGCCGAGCGCATCTTCCAAGATGCCAATCAGCGGCTCGAGGGTTGGGAACAGCGCTCGCCGTTGCCCGTGGCGGTTTCTTTGGGGGTGGCGCTCTTCCCGTCGCGTGACGTCCGAACCAAAGACGCGTTGCTGCGTGGTGCGGATGCCGCACTGCACGCCGCCAAGCGGGACGGCGGCAACCGCATCTGCGTCTATCAACAGCAGGGACACATGTACACGCCGGTCAGTGGAGCGAGCACCAGTGAAGGTGAGCCCCGCCCTTCGCGACCGCGTTCGGACAAGCCGTATCGCCGCTCCGATCGCCCGACTGACGGACCGCCCGCGGCGACTCTCGCCACGCAGGGCGTGAGCGATCGGACTCCCCCGAGGAGGAAGCCCGAGTGACGCTCTCCGCACGCCCGCGTTCGGGCGAATTCGGTCAGGTCAAGCTCGAGGAGGCGCCGCCCAGAGTGCTCGTGGTCGACGACGAGCCGACCCTGCGCCGCACCCTGGCGCGCCTGCTCAACAGCCGTAACATGACGGTGCTCACGGCCGACGACGGCGCGCAGGCCATCGACCTACTCGGGCGCGAGCAGGTCGACGTCGTGCTGGTGGATCTGATGATGCCCAAGGTGGGCGGCCTCGAGTTGCTCGATCACGTGCGCTCGTCGCACGCGGGCGTCGAAGTGATCATGATGACGGCCTTCGGCGACGTGGAGACGGCCGTCAAAGCCGTGCGCGCTGGTGCGTACCACTTCCTGACCAAGCCCTTCCGCTCGAACGACGAGGTCGTGCTCACGGTCACCAAGGCCGCCGAGCGGCGGCGCTTGGTCGATCGCGCGTTGCTGCTCGAGCGCCGGCTCGAGCAGATGGAGAAGTTCGGCGAATTGATCGGCAATTCACCGGCCATGCAGGAGGTGTATCGGCTCGCCATCGGCGTCGCGCCCACCTCTTCCACGGTGCTCATTTTGGGCGAGAGCGGCACGGGCAAGGAGCTGACCGCGCGTGCGATTCACAGCCATTCGCCGCGCGTGAACAATCCATTCGTGGCCGTGAATTGCTCGGCCATCCCGGTCGATTTGGTGGAGAGCGAGCTGTTCGGTCACGTGCGCGGCGCGTTCACGGGCGCCACTGCTACGCGCGCTGGCCTCTTCGAATCCGCCGATCGCGGCACGCTCTTCCTCGACGAGGTGGGGGACTTGCCGCCCCTGGCACAGGTCAAGCTGCTGCGCGCCCTGCAAGAGGGCGAGGTCAAGCGCGTGGGCTCGAACGAGACGCGCATCGTCGACGTGCGTGTGGTCGCAGCGACCAACGTCGATTTGCGGAGCCGCATCGCGGCGGGTCGCTTCCGGGAAGATCTCTACTATCGCCTCAATGTCGTGCCGATCTCGCTGCCCGCACTGCGTGAACGGCGCGAGGACATTCCGCTGCTCGCGTATCACTTTTTGCAGAAGTACGCGGCGCGCTCGGACAGCGGCGTGAAGAAGATCTCGCCCGAGGCGATGCGCCTGCTCTCGAGTCACCACTGGCAAGGCAACGTGCGCGAGCTGGAGAACGCCGTGGAGCACGCGGTGGTCTTCTGTCGCGACGACACCATGACCCCAGCCGAGCTGCCCTTTGGCCGACCGAGCAACGGTGCCCCGCCAGATACCAGCCACGCCTCTGGCGCGTCCGACCCAGCGGCCCAAGGCCTGTTCGAGTTGCCCTACCGCGAAGCCAAAGAGAAATCGTTGGAAGCCTTCGAGACCGCCTATTTCGAGGGCCTTTTGGCCCGTACGCAGGGCAACGTGTCGGAGGCCGCCCGCCAAGCGGGGCTCGATCGTTCGAATTTTCGACGCGCGGTGAAGCGAGCTGGCGTAAGAGTTCGCGACGACGAATGAAGTGCTCGTGGATTTTCGACCGGGTGAGCTCACGGGGGTCGTGGGCTCTCGCGGCAGGCCTCGCCGGCATGAACGCGCTCGCCGGGACGGCGCTCGCCCAAGACTCGACCGAAGCCTTCAACGCGGTCGCCGCGACGATCCCCAAGGCCGAAGCGACCGCGCCGCACGCCCGTGTGCTGTCGCTCAAGCGCTGTCTCGAGCTCGCGGCGCTGAACTATCCGAAGGTTCAAGAAGCGCGCGCGCGCTTGGCGCAAAAGCGTGCCCAGCTCGATCAGTCGTACACGGCGCCGTACAGCGACTTCACCATGACCGGTGGCCTCGGCCCTGCGCCCACGGTGCGCGGTACGGCGGTGTACAGCCCCGATACCGACAAGGCGCTCACCGATCGCATGGGCGTGGCGTGGCAGCTGAACGTCACCGGTGCAATCCCGCTCTGGACGTTCGGCAAAATCACGAATTTGTGGGACGCCGCCAATGCGCAAGTGCGCGTGGGTGAGCACGAGATCAAGAAAGAGCAGAACGAGGTCAAGGTGAACGTGCGGCGCGCCTACTACGGCGTGCAGCTGGCACGCGACGCGCTCACCTTGCTGCGCGAGGCCAGCAGCCGCATCGACACGTACCTCGAGCGGCTCGAGAAAAAGGTCAAAGACGGCGATGGCGACGACGTAGAGCTGTTGAAGCTCAAGATGTACCGCGCCGAGCTCGATGCCCGACAGAGCGAAGCGATGCGCCAAGAAGCGGTCGCGCTCGCTGGCTTGCGGTTCTTGACCGGTGGCGGAGACGCCGACGTCGCCGATACGCCCTTACACCAAAATAGCCACCGGCTCGGACCGCTCGCGCATTACCTCTCGGCCGCGCGCCTGTACCGGCCCGAGGTGAACATGGCGCGCGCCGGCGTGATGGCGCGTGAGGCTCAAGCGAACATCGAACGCGCCAAGTTCTTTCCGGATTTGGCTTTGGGCTTGAGCTTTGGTTACTCCGCAGCTCCCTTGGTCGAAGATCAGAAGAACCCGTTCGTCAAAGACAACGCCAATTACCTGAGCTACGGCGCCGCGCTGGTCTTCAAGTACAAGCTCGATTTCTTGCCGCAATCGGCGCGCCTGGCCCAAGCCAACGCGCAGTTGGAAGAGCAGCGCGCGACCGAGCGTTACGCCCTCGGTGGCGTGGGTAACGAGGTCGAGACCGCGTTTCGCGAAGCGGAAGACGCGGCTCGCCGGCTCGATGCCTACACGCGCGCGGCGTCCTACGCCAAGCAGTGGTTGGTGCAGGTCCAAGAAGGCATCGATGTCGGCACGTACGACGACCAAGACGTCGTCGATCCCGCCAAGGAATATGCGACGAAGCGCTTTTTACAGATGAACGCGACGTTCGACTACAACGTCGCGTTGGCCAAGCTGGCGCAAGCCACCGGCTGGGACATCGTGACCGGCGACG
>OUNO010004858.1_pt1 | contig 15625 bp, 10 predicted proteins | sample 1779811 | NCBI WGS metagenome assembly OUNO01 (sample SAMEA3914804, study PRJEB12502) | metagenome | biome: forest; material: soil | place: Canada | collected 2010-06-25 | depth 0.3 m | reverse complement strand
GCGGCGTTCGGCATCGCGGCAACGATGGTCGGCGCGGTGCTGACCAGCCACTTGTCGAACGGCTTTTTCATGAACTGGTTCGGGGGTCAGCCCGGCGAAGGCTTCGAGTACCACCTGCTCGCCTTGGCGCTGGCCTTGCCCCTCGTCGTGCGCGGCGGCGGCGCGTGGGCGCTCGACCACGGCGTGCTCGCGAGCTTGCAACGCACCTCCGAGCGGTCGGCGCTCGACGCTTCTCGAGCTCCCTAGCAAAGAACGGAAAGACGATCATGAACACCATCTCCCGCGATGAGCTGAAGACGGCCCTCGATAGCGGGGCGCCGCTCGCCTTGCTCGAGGCTTTGCCCGAGAAGTATTACCGCCATAGCCACTTGCCCGGTGCGCGCCTGTTCCCACACGATCGCGCGGCCGAGCTGGCAGCGACGCTGCTCCCGGAAAAGCAGCTCCCGATCGTGGTCTATTGCGCGAGCGCGACCTGCTCGAATTCACACCAAGCAGCAGAAACGCTCTCCGGCTTGGGCTACTCGAACGTACGCGTTTATGTGGAGGGCAAGGCCGACTGGCAAGCGGCGGGCTTCGCCCTGGAGCGCTGAGGCGCGCGAGGCGCAGAGCGCTGCGTCAGCCCTTGCGTCGGGCGCGCGCGAACAACTTGCCGAGCAGGGTGCCCGGGCGGCTGTGCTGATTGAGCCCACCCACCACGCCGAACACGGCCTTCCCGCGGCGAGTGGGCGAGATCAGCACGCCGCTACTGGTCGTGATCGTCGAGGCGCCCCAACGCGTCTTCGAAATGTCGGTGCCGGGGGACAGGTTGACCAGCCGAACCTGCTTCGAGATGGCCCATTTGATGGCCTCCGCGACCGTCGTGGTCATCACGCTGTAGGCGCCCCAAGCTGGGTCGTAACCCGAGAAATACAAGTAAAGCTCGTCATCCAATAGGAAGCCCAGGCGCGAGGCGACGACGGTGCCGGCGATCGAAAGCTCGAAGGCATGGAGCGAGAGCGCCCCGCTCTGGCGGCGCGCGAGTGCCAAGAGCATCTCTCGGGCGCGTGGGATCGCGAATACGTCTTCGTGACGGACGAGGTCTGGCGCCTGCGCGCGCCGCGCGTGCAGCTCGAAGAAGCGACCGAGCGCTGCCGGCAGCTCGCGAGCGTCACTCGAGACTCGCAGCTCGAAATCGTGCCCTTCGCGCTTGAGTGAGTTGTAGCACTTGCGCAGCGACTCTTTGATGTTCCGGGAACGGCTGCCGCGGAATGCTTCCCACGTCGACGGCAAGGGGAGCACGTAGTCGGTGGTCTCGCGCAGCCACTCGAAATTCTGCGCGGCCTCGAGCACGGCGTGTCCTTCGGCACCGCGCCGCACTCCGTTCCAGACCAGCCAATCCCAATCCTCGCCGCGAGCCCAGAGGTGAGCGAGCAGGGCGCGCACCGCCTCGCCTTCGTGCTCGGGCGCGCACACCAAACCGCGCAGCTCCGTGACATTCTTGTCACCACCGAAGAAGGTGACACCGCGTGAACGGAACGGACCACTTCCTGGGCGCTCGGTCAGCATCAGCGGCGCGAGCGCGATCAAGACACCGCGCTCGTCGCGCACGGTGTGTACGAAGAAACGATCACGGACCAGTACCCGCTGTTCGCGGTAGTGCTGCCACCACAGTGACAGCCAGTCACTCGTCGCAAACGGCAAACGCGGCTGCATGCGCGCCGCGATCCGATCGCACTCTGCCGCGATGGCATGCAATGCCTGCGGCCCGTCGAGCCGCTCGACACGAACGCGTTCCTTCATCTCGAACGATGCCAAGCGAGTGCGAGATAGATTTTCGATGCCACTACGCGCTTTCCCTGTCGACGCACCACACGCCGGGCCGAGAAACCAGTCTATCGATAGAACCCGCGCAGTGAAGCACACCACGCTCCGAACGCGTGTCTAAAATGTCATTGCCGATCGTTTCAGTCGTCGCACTCGGCTTTCTTTGCGTGTTCGCGTTTTCGCCACGCGCGGAGTTTCGACCAAGTTTCCCTTGCGCGTTCGGCAACGTGTTACCGAGTGTGACGGTCGAGTGCCCGATGCCCATGCGATGGGTGTCCTGTCCGCCCTGCAACGAATCAAAAACTTTGATGTCGCAAGCGGCGGGCTTCGATCGCACGCGCGTCGTCGGCTTGTTGGATCGCGCCGGCGACGGGTCGAAGCTCGGCCTCGCCGTCCCGGCGCCCTTCGCCAGGGCGCACGGCAGACAGCGACTTCGGGCGGCCGGCAGCGCCGCCATACCCGCCGAACCGAGCGGATTCTCAGGCCTTCTGTTCGTGGACTCCGCGCCGCCCGCCGCTGCGCCGGTGTTCAGCGAAAGCTGCCGGAATCGCCGAAGTTTTCTCAATCCCTGGGCGCGCGGATTACCATGCTGACATGGCTGCGCGCGCTACCTCGTCCGGGACGATTTCGTTCGGTTTGGTCTCCATCCCCGTCAAGTTCTATACGGCGGCGGCTTCCGAGCAGGCAAGCTTCAACATGCTGCACAAAAAGTGCGGCGGACGGGTGAAGCAACAGTACATCTGCCCGACTGACAACAACGAAGTCGTCGAGCGCACGGACATGATGAAGGGCTACGAGTACGCCCGCGGTCAATACGTGACGTTTACCGACGAAGAGCTCAAGGCGCTCGAGGCCGAGCGCAGCAACAGCATCGACATTGCCGAGTTCGTGCCGCTGTCGAGCGTGGACTTCGTTTCGGTCGAAAAGAGCTATTACCTGGGACCCGACAAGGGCGGTGACAAAGCGTACCGCTTGCTCGCCGAGTCCATGTCCAAAAAAGAGCGCGTGGCCGTCGGACGCTGGGCCAGCCGCGGCAAGGAGCAGCTCGTGCTGATCCGGCCGTACGGCAAAGACGGCATCGTGCTGCATCAGCTCTATTACGCGACCGAGGTGCGCGCGTTCGACGAGATCGATACCGGCGCGACCTTCAAGTTCAGCGACAAGGAGCATGATTTGGCGGAGAAGCTGATCGAGCAACTGTCGAGCGAGACCTTCGACCCCGAGAAGTACAGCGACTCGTACAGCGACCGCGTAGAACAGGCCGTGCAAGAGAAGGTCGACGGCAAGGAGATCACCGTCGCACCCGAGGCGCCGAAGGCCCAGATCATCGACCTGTTCGAGGCCCTGAAGAAGAGCCTCTCGGCCACGGCAGTGAGCGGCGCCGACGGTGAAAAGGGCCCGCTGCGGCCCCCCAAGAAAACGGCCCCCAAGGCCCACGTCAAGAAGAAGACACAAGAGGGCTGAGCAGGGGGCCGGACGGCGGCCCCAAGTTCTTGGCCCAGGCTGTGGCCATTCGGTATGCCTCTTGGCGAGGAGGTTTGCCATGAAAAGCCGCAAAGCCACGTTGGTCGTGATCGAGTTCGGCGCAAGCTGGCCGCGCTGGCTCGACCCGACGCATTCGGGAGATATGGCCGTCGTCGCTCAGCACTACGAAGGCGAACCGAGCTCGCTGATCACCCAGGTCGCGAGCCGAGTGACGCGGCTCGAGGCCAAGGGATGGCAGCTGAAAGCCATCGTCTTGGTCTCCAATGGTCGCTGCGAGGGCGACTCGGCTGCGGCGCGCTCCATCCTGGCGCGTGGTCTCTTGGCGCGCCTTCGCGGCGTGGGCGGCGGGCACTTCGCGCTGACCGTGGACGAGCGGCACGGTCGCCGGGCACGCCACAACCTGACGCATTTGGCGGAATCGCTCGACCAAGACGCGAGCGCGGCGGGCATCACGCTCAGTGCGTTCGCCGGCGAGCAAACACCGCACACTTCCCTGGACGCTACGGCGCTGGCCAGCTGAGCCAGTGCGGCGCTCGCGGCCAGCGCACGTTCTGCTAAGAACGGCCGCGTGACCAGCAGCCTCAGCGCTCAGGAACAGCACTCACGCAGCGCGCTCGAGTGGTCGCTCTTGCTGGAGCGGATCGCCGGGCGTTGCACGAGCCGCGCTGCGGCCGAGTACGTGCGTGCGTTGTTGCCCGCGGCGACGCGCGGCGAGGCCGAGCTGCGTCTCCGCCGCATGCGGGACGCGCTTCAGCTCTTCAATGCCGGGCATCCGCTTCCGGTGCGCGAGTTCCCCGAGCTCGGCGAGCTGCTCGAGCGCGTCGCGGCCGACGGCGTGGCGAGTGGTAGCGAGCTGTGGGCCCTGATCGGGGTGCTCGGCCTCGCGCATGATCTGCGCGGCTACGCGAAGAAGCACGAAAGCGTTGCGCCCCACCTCGCCTCTGCCGTCACCAGCGACGCGAGCCTCGATCGCTTGCGCGAGCGGCTCTGCGCCTGCATCGACGCCGAAGGCGCAGTCGTCGACCGTGCGTCTCCCGAGCTGGCGCGGGCGCGGAACAAGGTGAAAGACGCGCGCGACGAGCTCAAGCGTCGCTTGGGCCAGTTGCTCGGTCGCTTCGCGGACGTGCTGCAAGGCCAGTACTACACGGAGCGTGAAGGTCGCTTCGTGTTGCCGGTTCGCTCGGACGCGCACTTGCGGGTGGACGGCATCGTGCTCGGCTCGAGCGCTTCGGGCAGCACTCTGTTCGTCGAGCCGCGCGAGCTGACCGAGGTCGGCAATCGCCTGCGCCTGGCCGAGGCCGAAGCGGCGCGCGAAGAAGCGCGCGTGTTGATCGCGCTGAGCGGCGAAGTGAAGGCCGAGCAGCAAGCCTGCGAAGTAGCGTTCTTCGCCTGCGTCGCGGCAGATCTGTGCAGCGCCGCCACGCGTTGGGCCGACGACACCGCGTCCGTCGTGTTGCCGATCGCCGACGAGACGCGCATCGAGCTGAAGGCCGCGCGGCACCCGCTCTTGCTCTTGACCGGCATCGACGTCGTGCCGAACGACATCGTGCTGCGCTCGGGGCAAGCGTTGATCGTGTCGGGACCGAACGCCGGCGGCAAGACGGTCGCCTTGAAGACCGCGGGACTGATCGCCTGGATGGTGCGCACGGGGCTGCCGGTGCCGGTCCACCCCGAGTCGGTCGTGGGCTTCTTCGAGCACGTGCTGTGCGACATCGGGGACGAGCAATCGATCGTCCGCTCGCTTTCCACGTTCAGCGCTCACATCCAGAACCTGAGCTCGATTTTGAGCTGCGCGAGCCCGGGCTGCCTGGTGCTGCTCGACGAAATTGCCGCGGGCACCGATCCAGAAGAGGGCGCGGCCCTGGCCGCCGCGCTGCTCGAAGCGCTGACCGCGCGCGGCGCCGCGGTCGGCGTCACCACGCACTACGAGCGTCTGAAAGAGCTCGCCACGCAACACGAGCGCTTCGCAAACGCTTCGGTGAGCTTCGACTTCGAGCGCATGGCCCCCACCTTCCGGCTGATTTTGGGAGTTCCTGGACCGTCGAGTGCGCTCGCGGTAGCCACGCGCCACGGCTTGCCCCAAGCCGTCATCGAGCGTGCCAAGGCGCTGCTGCCGACGCAGGCGCTCGACCGCGAGAGCGTACTGCGCGAGCTTTCGCGCGAGCGCGCGGAGCTGGAAGCCGCGCGTGGCCAGGCCGACCGTGAGCTCGCCAGCGCGACCGAGCTGCGTGAGCAGCTCGAGACCGAACGTCATGCGTTCCGTGAACAAGCCGCGCGCGAAGTGGAGCGCGACGTGCGCGAGCTGCGCGTCGCGGTGCGAGGTGCACGCAAAGAGCTGGAGGAGGCTCGAGCGCGCATTCGCAACACCGCCGTCGACGGCGCCCAATTGCGCGAGCTGGAGCGCGCTGTGAGCCGCGTCGCTGCGCGCGTCGCGCTGGGCGGTGAGCTCGAAGCGCTGGCTCCGAGCGTGACGGCGCCGGATGCGAACCACGTGCGCGAGCTGCGCGCGAGCGAGCTGCGCGTCGGGCAAACGGTGCGGCATCGCACGCTCGGCACGACCGGCCAGATCATCGAGCTGTGCGAGCGCGAGCAAGTGCGGCTGATGATCGGCGCCATGAAGCTGCTCGTGCCGATTCACGAGCTGAGCGCGGTTGCGAACGGAGCACCGCCACGGCCAAAGAAGGCCCGTCCTTCATCCCAATATAAGACGGCAACTAGCGCGAAACCTTTGCAGGCCGCGCAACGAACTCAACTCACCACGCTCGACCTGCGCGGCGAGCGCGTCGAGGAAGCATTGGGCCGGGTAGACGCCTTCATCGATCGTTTAATGAGCATTAACGAAGCGGCTGGTTTCGTGCTGCACGGCCATGGAACGGGTGCGCTCAAGTCCAGCGTCCGCGATCACTTGCGTGCTTCCACTTACGTTGAACATTCGCGGGCCGCGGAGTCCGACGAAGGAGGCGACGCTTTCACGGTGTTTTGGGTGCGGGGCTAGTCCATAGAAGCACGCCACGCACACGTTTGCCGCGGATCTGCGCTACCGTGCGCCCGAGTCGATGTCCGAACCCGCCACTGCACCCAGTACGCCCGTGACTGCTCCTTCGCGACCGAACCACGCCGTCCCCGACAGCGGCGGACACGGCGGGCACGGCGGTGACACTCGCTTGCTCAAGCTCGCGTTCGGCGCGCTGGGCGTGGTCTACGGCGACATCGGCACGAGCCCGCTGTACTCGATGCGTGAGTGCTTCGCAGGCGGCATGGAGACCACGCACGAGAACATCCTCGGCGTGCTGTCGTTGATCTCGTGGTCGCTGATCATCATGGTCTCGCTCAAGTACATTGCGTACGTTCTGCGAGCCGACAACAAGGGCGAAGGCGGCATTCTGGCGCTGATGGCGCTCTCCAGCTCCAACCTGCGCAAATCGCGCGCCTATTTGCCGCTGATTTTCTTGGGCGTGTTCGGTTCGGCGCTGCTCTACGGCGACGGCATGATCACGCCGGCCATCTCGGTGCTGAGCGCCGTGGAAGGCTTGAAGATCGCTGCGCCGAGCCTCGAGCACTTGGTGGTGCCGATCACGATCGTGATCTTGATCGGGCTGTTCATCGTGCAAAAGCGTGGCACCGGCGGTATCGGCGCCGTGTTCGGGCCGATCACGTTCCTTTGGTTTTTGACGATCGCGACGCTCGGCGTAAGTCATATCATCCGTTACCCCGCCGTATTGAGCGCGATCAGCCCGTCGCACGGCGTCATGTTCCTGGTCCACCACGGCCAGCGCGGGTTGCTCGTGCTGGGCGGAGTGTTCCTGGCGGTGACCGGCGGCGAAGCGCTGTACGCCGACCTCGGTCATTTCGGGCGCCGGCCGATTCGTCTGGCTTGGTTTTCAATCGTGTTCCCTGCCCTGCTCATGAACTACTTCGGGCAAGGGGCGCTGCTGATCTTGCAGCCGGAAACCATCGAAAATCCTTTCTTTCGAATGGTGCCCGGCTTTGCCTTGTACCCGGTGGTGTTGCTCTCGACTTGCGCCACGGTGATCGCGTCGCAAGCCTTGATTTCCGGCGTGTACTCGCTGACGAGCCAGGCAACCATGCTCGGCTTCCTGCCGCGCTTCTCGATTCGCCACACCTCGGCCCACGAGCGCGGGCAGATCTACATCCCGAGCGTGAACTACGTGCTGATGCTGGCGGCCATCGCGCTGGTGCTGGGCTTCAAGTCGTCCGACTCGTTGGCGGCGGCGTACGGCATCGCCGTGACGCTGACGATGATCATCACCACGGTGCTGGCCTTCTTCTTGGTTCGCTACGGCTGGGGCTGGGGCTACCACAAGGCGATCCCGATCACGCTCGTGTTCTTCATTCCAGAGATGTTCTTCGTCAGCGCCAACGTGGTGAAGATCGAGCACGGCGGCTGGGTGCCGCTGGCCATCGGCGCCGTCATCTTCACGATCATGGTCACTTGGAAGCGCGGTCGCGAGATCCTGTCGGAGCGCTTCCGCGAGCAGCTGCTACCGCTGTCCGACTTTTACGACGTGATCGCGGTCGAGCTGCCGGCACGCGTGCCGGGCACGGCGGTGTTCATGACCGGCGCACGCGACGGCACGCCCCCTGCTCTGCTCCATAATTTCCTGCACAACCGCGTGCTGCACCAAAACATCGTGCTGCTCACGATCATCACCGACGACACGGCCCGCATCGCCGAAGACGAGCGCTTCAAGATGGAGAAGCTGGACCACGGCTTCTGCCGCATCGTCGGTCGCTACGGCTTCATGGAACAGCCCGACGTGCCGCAGCTGCTGATCGGCACGGGGCTGATTCACACCGTGGAGCACACGACGTTCTTCCTCGGCCGAGAAAATCTGGTCGCCACCAAGCGTCCGGGCATGGCGCGTTGGCGCGTGAGCTTGTTCGCGTTCATGTCGCGCAATGCCCAGCCGGCAACCAAGTTCTTCAACATCCCGCCCGATCGCGTGATGGAAATCGGCGCACAGATCGAGCTTTAGGCTCCCGTAGCGCGGCCACTTCGCCGCCGCTGTTCGGGATAGCAACGGGGTCCGCGGGCCCGTGGCACCACGCAGTGTGGTGTGACGAGCCCACAGGATGCGAGCCCCGCGCACGCATGTGCGCTCAATCGCAGCTTGTTTTCGAGCGGGACAGGGGAATACGCTGAGTCGTCATCGAGTGATGTTGCGGTGTCGGGGGACACTGCGCGTGGCGCACGAGGAGGCAACCAATGACGAAACACGGCTGGATTTTGGGCTTTTCGCTGATCGCGTTCGGCTGTGGCTCGACCACCAACCCGGCGCAGCCGAGCGGCGGCGCGGGGCGCCCCGGCGTCGAGCCCGGCCCGATGTGTACCGCCCAAGCCGCCAGCGAGAGCTCCTGCAGCGGCGGAGTCGATGACGATTGCGACGGCTACATCGATTGCCTGGACTCCGAGTGCGACGGGCAAGCCTGCGGTGAGGGGCTCACCTGCAGCGGCGGTGCTTGTCGCAAGCCCTGCGCGGCGGGTGATGCCACGTGCGTGCCAGAGCTGCCCCCGATCCAAAACGTGAAGGTGACGATGCACGGCGACACCGCCATCGTCTCGTTCGAGCCCGTGGCAGGCGCGCTCGACTATCGCATCTACCCCGAGCCCGCGGCCGCAGATTGGTTGATCGGCAGCGCGGGCGAGGTCGGCGTGAAAAACGGCGTCTACCGCTGCGCCGGTGATCGCGTATTTCAGGACCGACAGGCGGACCAAGCGAATCTGTTCGATTGCTCGTTGTCCGGCTGTGACAACGCGCGCCACGACTACGTGCGCAGCGAGACGGAAGCCACGCTCGGCTACGTTTACCTGACGCCGGGTGCCGATCGGCTGCCGGTCTACCGCGTCGCCGATCCCAGCGGCGGAGGCGGCTTTCGCAACGCCGATTGGGTGGTGCCGCTCTATTCGGAAGCAAACAGCGCCGAGTACGTGACGGACAGCGCGGCACGCGACGCGTTGCTCGCGAAGGGGTGGCGCAACGACGGCATCGCCTTTTACACCGCCAAGAGCGCAACGAAGACCGTGTACCGCATCCACTACGCGCCCGGCGCCGACTGGCAAGGCGATAACGTGGTGTTCTTTTTCACCGATGGTCCGGAGCACGATGCGCGCGCGGCCCAGCCGGCTGCGCAAATCGCCGATCTCGGTGCGCGTTTTCAGATCCTGGACAGCGAACAGCCCGGCAGCGTGGCGCTGCATCGCGTGACGTACCCCGGGAGCTTCGACGTGCTCGCCGCGGGTGAGGCGCGCTTCGACCAAGTGCTCCATCAAGGGGTGCGCCCGGTCTGGTCGCTCACCTGGCCCGGCATCACCGACAAGACTCGCTTCGTGATCGAGGCCTTGGACGTGGGCTGCCCGTTCCCCGGCGGCTACATCGCCGCGGCGCATGCCGACGCCGACATCGATCGCACCAGCATGGAAGCGTTCAACGCGCCGTCGCTCACGCTCGACGAAGCGCGCTTGTCCTCTGGGGAAGTATTCATCAACGGTCAGCACGATCCGAGCAACCGCCCACGCCCAGTCGCGCGCTCCTACGTGGACGTCACTCCGGAAGCACATCCGGCCATGGACTTCCTCGCCACGTTCGACGCGAGCGACACTTGGGAGCCGTTCACGAAGTGGACGGACAACAATGCCTTCATTTTTCGCAATTCCAAGTGGGCCATCGACACCAGCGGTTGCACGAGCAACTTCACGTTCGGGCCGGTTTTGGGCCAGTTCCTGCTCGGGTTCGCCGACGGCGGCTCGAGCTGCAACGTGAGCATGACGCCGCGCAACGTGCCGACCCAGCTCGGCCCGGACAAATTCCTGCACGTTCGGATGGCCTCGGATATCCCCTCCACCAACCGGCGCTACCCCCAGATCATGGTCACCACGGTGCCGTTGAAAGACGATCCGGCGCCGGACGCGGGGAACATCGACGACGTCCCGCTGCACAGTCGACTCGGCAATTTCCCGTACGAAGTCGCAGGCGCCGACATGAAGCCCGGCACGGCCGACGACGTGCCGGCCGAAGGCGGACGCACGATCGTCGTGCAACCGTTCGGCGGCTATCAAGAGACACAGATCGAGTTCTGCGACACGCGTGGCTGGGGTGTGAGCCAACAGTGCAATCGCGCCAACGTGTACGGCTTTCACGCGGGCGACTATCAGGACACCTGGAAAGCACCGTGGCTCGCGGTACCCGTGCAGGGCGATCTTGCAGGCTACGATCGCCCCGTGCAGTGGGACGTGTACGCGTCGACTTCGCGCGTGTACGTGTTCATGGACGGCAAGCCCTCGGCGTGTGCGGTGTTGCCCGAAGGGCGCATGCCTGCCGGCCCGGTCACGGTCGCCTATCGTGCCGTGATCTATCATTGCGGCATCGACGAAGCGGTGACCCCGGACGACACCGGCCACCAATACGAGCACAATTACAGCCTGTGTCACAGCGATCGCCGCTTGGACGATCTCGGCATCGATCTAGCGGCGCCTTCGCCGACCTGGGACGAAACGGCGCTGCCTTGCGGAACCAAGTGGTATGGCGGCACTTGAGCGTACGGCATTGCTCGCGGCGCTGCTCGTCGCGTGCGGCGCGAGCGGAAGCGAGGGCGCGAGCGCGGCGCCGTCGTTCAGCGCGCAGGAACGCGCGGCGTTGAGCGCGCTGCACTACGACTCAGCCCCTCCCCCCGCGGACCCGAGCAATCGCGTCGCCGACGATGCAGCGGCGCGCGCCTTCGGTCAGCGCTTGTTCTTCGAGCCGGCGTTCTCTGGGCGCCTGCTCGAAGGCGACAACGATGGCAGCAGCGCGACGCTCGGGCAGCAAGGCGATTCGGGACGCGTCAGCTGCGCAGGCTGCCACCTGCCGGGCGCAGGGTTCGTCGACACACGCAGCCCGCACGCACAAGTGTCACTCGCTGCGCAATGGACGCTGCGCAAGAGTCCGAGCCTGCTCGAGGTCGCGTATGCGCCGCTCTACAACTGGGACGGGCGGCGTGACGCGATCTGGAATCAGGCCCTCGGCGTGATGGAGAGCAACCGAGAATTCAACTCCGGGCGCTTGTTCGTCGCAGAGCAACTGTTTCGGCTGCACCGCGTGGAATACGAGGCCATTTTCGGCCCGCTCCCGGCCCTGGACGACGCGAGCCATTTCCCGCAGCTGACCAACGACAGCGCCGGCTGCGTCGAGGTCAATACCAGCAAGGGCTCGAAGTTCGTGTGCCGCGGCTTGCCCGGAGACGCCGCGGACTACGACGGGATGCTCCCTGCCGATCAGGCGCAGGTCAGCGTCAGCGCGGCGAACGCGGGCAAGGCGCTCGAAGCCTACGTGCGCCAGCTCTCCTGCGGCGCTAGTCGCTTCGATGCCTGGCTCGACGGTGACGGCGCGGCACTCAGTGTCAGCGAACAGCGCGGCGCCGCGCTGTTCGTCGGGCGCGGCGGCTGCGTGACGTGCCACAGCGGCTCGCGCTTGAGCGACGGCGCGTTCCACAACGTCGGCCTCAGCCCCGCGCTGGTCGCCGTCGCCATCCAAGACACCGACGATCGCGGCGCCGCGCTCGGCGTCGAGCAAGCGCTCGCCGATCCGACGAGTAGCTCGGGCTCGCTCAGCGATGGCGACCGCCACGCGCTACCGAGCGCAGCGAGCCCCGAGCTCGAAGGCGCATTTCGCACACCCAGCCTGCGCTGCAACGCGAGCCACCCGAGCTTCATGCATACCGGTCAGCTCGCAACGCCCGCTCAAGTGGTTGCTTTCTTCGACCGCGGCGGCGACGGCGCAGGGCATTACCCCGGCACGAACGAGCTCGTCCCGCTCGGCCTGAGCGACGCGGAGCAGGCTGATTTGGTGACATTCCTAGGCGCGCTGGAAGGCCCGGGCCCCGACGCCGCACTGCTCGTACCCCCGCGTTGAACGAGGCTCCATGAAAGCAATCCTCGGCGCCTGGCTCGGTCTAATGCTCGCGGCGTGCGGCAGCTCGAGTAACGTGCCCGGCTCGAGCAGCGCTGGCGCGAGCGCTGCCGGCTCGAGCGGTGCCGGCGGCTCGGACGTCCCGTTCGAACACCCGGACCCGACTCCCTACGTCCCGCAACCGGGCAAATGCGGCTTCGATGCGCCCGCGTTCTGCGACGACTTCGAGAGTGGGCCGGCGCCGAGCAGCCGCGCGGGTGAGCTCGATGCGCAACGCTGGAGCGTGGCACGCGGCGTGCCACAAAACGCTTCCGACGAGCACGACGTGCTCCGGGTAGGACCTGCGTTGATTGGTCAATGCCGCGCAGAGCTCTCGAACACACGGCTGCTTCCAGACTCGGACGTGTTGGTGTGCGATCCGATCCCCACCATTCCGACGCGCCACGTGCTGGCCACGGCGGCCTCGCAAAACTACGGGCTCAGCACGTACCGTATCCGCCAGCCCTTCGACTTCGCCGAGCGCACGGGCACGATCAAGCTCGACATGGATCTGACCAACAACGGCCTCGGCGGTTGGCCTGCGCTGATCATCGCTCAGGATCCGTCGCCTGCGCCCAGCTTCGATTGGCAGGAGCGCGGCTCGGGGCCGAAAAATGGCGCCGAAATCGAGTTCGGCACGGGTTGGTGCAACACACCGCACACGCTCGAGGCCATCGTGTACACGTTCGCCGACTACGTGCAGACGTCCCACGTGCCGTCGTTCGATTGTGCGATCCCGCACGCGGTCACTGCGCCAGACTCGCTGAGTCACGTCGAAGTATACCTCACGCAGAAGCACCTCGAAGTGTGGACCTCCGACGCTTCGGCCGACGGTGTGACCTTCCCCAATTTGCATTTGCTCTGGGAAGGCGATTTGGACCTGCCGTTCACGCGCGGCTACGTGAGCCTGGCGCTACGCAACCACGCGACGCTCAAGTACTGGCTCGGCTCTGCTGCGGAGATGCGCTTCGACAACATCGGTTTCGACGGCCCTGTCGTGAGCGGCTACCACGACTACTCGGCACCCGATTCGCTCACGCCCTACAGCGGCCTTCAGGGTTGCAAGATGGACGGCGACGCTTGCCAGTGGGAAGGCGACGTGATCCCGAAGTTCCCCGACGACGCCGGGCGCGTGAAGTGCGCCGCCACCAGCTGCAGCTACGATGCCGAGGGTCGCAACGTGGGCTACATGGTGCCGAACGACGGTGAAATGAGCGCGCCGGTCGCGCTCGACTTCAGCGCCGTGGAGCTCGACGGAAGCAATCGGGCGCGCTTGATCCTGGCTGCGGATTATCCGTGGTTCGAGTGGAATGGCGTCAATTTCCCGGCCACTCATTTCGTGTTGCGCGTGCGCGTGAATGGCGGCACCTGGCACGATCGCAACGTCAGCGCTGCCGAAGCCAACGCGTTCATCGACTACTTCCCAGAGCTCGGCGGCGCCGGGGCAAGCTCCGGCCTCTTGAATCAGGCCATCGAGCTCGAGCTCTCCGAGCTGCACGCGGGCGACAACCGCATCGAGCTGCTGGCCTCCGGAACGTGGACGGGCTCGTATCGCGTGACCATCACGGGCGCCGACTTGGTATTGGACCAAGTTCCCTAACCTCGGCGGGCCACGAGGCCGGGCCACGCCAGTCTGGTCGATTCGCTCCACACAAATCGAGGCGATCTGGCGCAGAGCTCCTAAGCCCTGGACCGCACTTCGAAATCCGCAACTCGTTCTCTCCTACACTGGGGCACATGGCGACAAACGTTCGCCCACGCGCTGACTCCTAGTGCTTGAACCAGGGCGACAATTCGCTGCCTTGAGTGGAGCGCAAAGCGCGTGCTAGTAGCGGCTTTCACGCTGCGCTAAATCTGCAGCGTCGTTGAGGGATCCGAAGGGGACCCTCGCCCGAACTGAGGAGCCAGCCTTTGCACCGTCGACTCGGAGCTTCCATCACTTGTTTCGTGGCCTGCCTATTCGGCTGGGCCCTGCTGTTGATGCCGTCACTGGCCCATGCCGCCGAGCCTCACCAGGGCGGAGAAGCGGACTTGGTGCTGCCTGATCTGAGCAGTGTCGAGGTGCTCGGCATGAGTGGCAGTCGGCTGCTCGAGCTAGGCATGATCGTCGCCGCCCTCGGGTTGGTGTTCGGCGTCGTGACTTTGCTGCAGGTCAAGAACCTGCCCACGCACAAGTCGATGGCGGAGGTCTCGCAGATCATCTGGGAGACGTGCAAGACGTACCTGATCACTCAGGGCAAGTTCATCCTGATGCTGGAGGTGCTGATCGGCGCGATCATCGTGCTCTACTTCGGCGTGTTGCAGCACATGCCGGCGCTCAAGGTCGCAACCGTGCTCGGGTTCAGCCTCGTCGGCATCGCGGGCAGCTACGGCGTGGCTTGGTTCGGCATCCGCATCAACACCTATGCCAACTCGCGCACCGCCTTCGCCAGCCTGCGCGGCAAGCCGTACGACGTGTACGCGATTCCGCTGAAGTCCGGCATGAGCATCGGCATGTTGCTGATCAGCGTCGAGCTTTTGTTGATGCTGATGATCTTGCTGTTCGTGCCCGGTGACTACGCGGGCCCGTGCTTCATCGGCTTCGCCATCGGCGAATCCTTGGGCGCCTCCGCCCTACGCATTGCCGGCGGCATCTTCACCAAGATCGCCGACATTGGCTCGGATTTGATGAAGATCGTGTTCAAGGTCAAGGAAGACGACGCGCGCAATCCGGGCGTGATCGCGGACTGCACCGGTGACAACGCCGGTGACTCCGTGGGCCCCAGCGCCGACGGCTTCGAGACCTACGGCGTGACGGGCGTAGCGCTGATTTCGTTCATCTTGCTCGCCGTCAAAGAGCAAGAGACGCAAGTGTTGCTCTTGGTCTGGATCTTCGCCATGCGCATCATGATGGTGGTGGCGAGCGTGGTCTCGTACTTCATCAACGAGACCCTCCAGAGGTCGCTGATCGGCGACAAAAAGAAGATCAATTTCGAGCACCCGCTGACTTGGCTGGTGTGGTTGACCTCGTTCCTGTCGATCGGGCTCACGTTCGTGGTCTCGTTCGAGATCTTGGGTGACCTCGGCAACGGCGACCTGTGGTGGGTGCTGTCGCTGATCATCAGCTGCGGCACGTTGGCCGGCGCGGTCATCCCCGAGCTGATCAAAGTGTTTACCTCGACCGAATCGGCGCACGTGAAAGAAGTCGTTACCTCGTCGCGCGAAGGCGGCGCCTCGCTGAACGTGCTCTCCGGGCTCGTTGCCGGCAACTACAGCGCCTACTGGATGGGCGTGGTCATCACCGGCTTGATGGGCGGCGCGTACTACTTCAGCAGCCTGGGCCTGTCGGAGCTGATGCTGGCGCCCGCGGTATTCGCGTTCGGCTTGGTCGCGTTCGGCTTCTTGGGCATGGG
>OUNO010011350.1_pt1 | contig 15628 bp, 3 predicted proteins | sample 1779811 | NCBI WGS metagenome assembly OUNO01 (sample SAMEA3914804, study PRJEB12502) | metagenome | biome: forest; material: soil | place: Canada | collected 2010-06-25 | depth 0.3 m | reverse complement strand
TCCGTCGGTGAAGCATAATACACCTGCTGTACCTTATTAAACTCAGTTGTGTTACTCCCTCCGTTTGTTATTTGATTTTTGTTCGCCGCGGCGAATGAAATTTCACCATTGTACCGTTCAAACCCTTCCGTATCTCTTTGATGCACCCTTCCAAAGCCTCTGAATTCGCGCTCACCGCCATCCCAGTACCCGTGGTGGTAACTATATTCGGTTACAAGTTTTCCGTTGGAGATGGCATCGATCACTTCCACATGGCTCACTACCTGTACCGGAAAGGGAAGTGTCGTGAGCCAGGGCGTGCGTTTGCCATTGGGCAGCGTGCCGATTTCTGTCGGATCGGTTATACCTCCGGCACGGGCCGGTTGATCACGCAGATAATAATACGTCGAAGGTTTGTACTGCACACGGGTAATTGCACCCATGTTGTTGTTCATTTCCTGCAGCACATAAGGCTTTATGCCATGTGTAAAATCCAGAAAATACATGCGTTCCCGTCCTGGGTTTACGGTAAAATCATAGCTCCATAAGATTCCTGCAACACCCGTGCCCAGCATATCTGCCAGACGGATGGCACGCATGTCATGCAGGGGCGGTGTACCCTGGATTACGATCGCCTCGCTCCAGCTGTCGCCGCCGCGGTTCATCCAGAGTGTAATTTTATTATTCTCTACATAGATCAGATCACTCAAACCATCGCCATCCACATCACCAATGAGCAGCTGTTCGGGATTGAAACGGTAGGGCAGACGGGGGGCATGTTTCATACGTACTTTCTTCCCCCAGTTGCCGTAGCCCAGATTGGGCCAGTAGTCGATGCGTCCGTCGTACAGCAGTACAATATCCTGCATGCCGTCGCCGCTCATATCCGCTGTACGCACACGCGGATCTGCAAAAGATACATTGGGAAAATCATTGAGCAGTTTTTTCTCAATGGTCTTTACTTTATAAAATCCCTGTACGGGATCATTGAAGAAACACTCAAAGCGGCTGCCATTGCGCAGCACATCGGTGATGCCGTCTCCATCCAGATCCAGCAGCTTTACTTCCGGATCAGACAAGGAGAAGGAAGGAACATATTTATACGATTGAAAGGAGTTGTGGCTCCACAAGCCATTCTGCTGCAAGGGGAAATACCCCGATTGCCCGGTACGGTTTACAAACAGATCGAGCTTGCCGTCGCCATTGGCATCAATCAGCTGCACGGCAGGGTCGGAAAGATACACGGCGCCCGGTGCCAGCGGCATGTTCTGCGGACGGTCATACACGCCGTTTCCCAGGTTACGCCAGTAGCGTGCTACACCCAGGTTGGTATTGAGCTGAAACAGATCGGGCATGCCGCTGCCGAACAGATCGGCCAGTTCATATTCTCCGTCTGCCAAAGAGGCGGAAGGAAGATCACTGCCGGCAATGGGAGCGAAGTTGCGGTTTTCCGGATTGAATACGGTATAGCCGAATTCCAGCGGCGGCATATACTCAGACGTGCTGCCATCGTGCCCTTCAACTTTTACCTGGCTCAGCATGCTGCTGTTGTTAAGCGGTAATACTGAAGCAGACAGTTCGCCGGCTGTCACACGTGCATCCAGATAGATGAGGTGATAGGTCTTGGTTAATACGTTTGTATTATCGGGGTGTGTATATGTCTGAATCGCTGTACAGCGTTGTGTGATGCGCATCTCAAAACCCTGTTTGTAAAAAGAGAACGGATCGGGCCGTTCTTCATACACAAAGCTTACGCTGCATAAAAAGCGTGTAGTGCTGCCATCCACATAATCCATATAGCGTATGCCGCTGAGATAGATCATATCGCTGTCGTGCTCTGCATCCAGCACCGGTACCCGGTCGTAGTCGTACAGAATCACATTGCCGAATACATCAACGGTTTTTGTTAAGTACCATTGAAAGACCTTGCTCTTATAAGCAGGGTCTGCACATACAGCGGGGTCATTGAATGTAGCAGGTGTATTGGCAGCACCAGGTGTGCCGTAATAACTTTTTAAACCATCTTTGCTCCATACTTCCCAGTAATCGTTGGTGGTATCTTTAAAACGGTAGATGCGTGCAAACAAACCTTCGGTACGTGGACGGTAACACTGTGCATGCGCAGGAGTGAGCGCATCTGTAACAGGTATCAAATCCTCGGCACCGGAAAGAATAAATACATCCTTGCTGTCGTCGTACAGCGGAATACCTTTCGATGTTTTTCTGCTTACGCCGGGTATCGATAAGTTCCAGCCCAGTCCAAACGGACTGCCGCCATTGCCGGTACTGTAACCCAGACTCAGCGAAGGTTGCAGGCCATTGCGCCCCGGAGGCAAAGCAATAGGTACCGAAAAGTTTCCTGTTCCGGTAAAAAGATCGGGAGAGAATTTTTCGCCCATTCCTGTTATGGCACCGCCGCCTGTTGGCGTACTGATTACATTTCCGCCTACACCTGTTTTATTGTCCATTGCTAAAAAGTAATACGTTTTAAGTAATATGTTCTAAGTCTTCACTAATGCTGCTGTTGCCGTGGTTGTGCCTTTTCGGCCAACCACTCAGTACGCTATGATGTTAAACTTCACTGGCGCCAGTCTTTAGCGTTAGCGTGTCCGCCACGGCGGAGGTGCCCATCATTTAGCAGTCTTTGACTGCGCTGTTCTCCACAATCAAGGTCCTTCGCCATGGTTGGTGTTTAGCCCGGCGGGATGCATCAGTATGAGCAGATATAACCCGGGTGTCACCAACCATTTGTATAATCCTGGTCAACCATCTGTTGTTGGTGACCTGCATGTGATGATTTGCTGTAAACGCAGCATTTGATTATGCAGGAACACCAACGGCGAGATCTAACAGTAGCGGGTGGTTGGTCGAAAAGACACAACCACGGCGAGATACGTAGTTACCAACCTTTTGAAAATTATAACTCACTCATCCAGTCTATTCCATTTTTCAATCACCTGCACTGCCTGTGTATGCGTAAGCGGAATCACACCGGCTTGCAGCAATATAGAAAGCTCGCCAGGTACATCATACAGTATCTCAGCATTATCATCCATTGCCACCATCGTAAATTCGCCTTTTAAGACCGCATACTTTGTTACATAACTTTCCTGTTCGTCGTCCCAATTGTTTGAAAAAATAGTATCACCAATACTATTTTTATACAGCTCACTAACTTCAGAGAAAGTAGGTGTATAGCTGACAATATCCGGTACATCGTCTGTACCGTTGTTAATATAATAATCATAAGCATGTACCGGTACGGTTGTGTTCCATAATGTCTTTGGTACAATAATATACATATTGCCGGTTGTCATATTTTTAATAGTAATCAGTAAATAGTAATCAGTATAGCCTCTCTGATGAAGGTTTTGTCGCCGTGGTTGTGCTCCTCCGCGGCGGATCGGCCAACCCTCAATACTTCGCCCTCACTAAGCCCTAAGCTCTTCGGGATTTGCATTCTCACCATGGTCTGTGACACACAGACCATCTTCATATCCTTGGGGCGATGCCCCAAGTTGAACTATGTCAGACTTTCAGTCTGGTGTTTTTCATAGCAAACATCTTTCGCTACGGTTCGTATTGCATTATGAATAGTAATCAGTAGAAAGTAAATAGTAAGCTCTTCGGGATTTACATTCTCCCAGTACCTTCTCTTGTCGCCCGTGGTTGTGTCCTTTCGGCCAACCACTGAGTACCCTCACTGGCGCCCGTCCAGCCATACTGCCGCGTCATCAGTTATTTGTTGATTATGAAGTACCTTAAGCTTTCCGCATTAGGCTTTGAGCCTTTAGCTTTACGCCTTACGAAGCATAATGTGATTTTCCAAACGCATACAAATATTTTTGTTCCTCTGCAGTAAATTGCCGGTATTAGTACCAAGCGACAGATAGGTTGTTGTTCCCAGACGTACCTGCAGATTATTGCCGGATCGCCATCGGAACCGCAGCCGGTAGGAACCTCCTTTGACAACCAATATGCCTGCTGTATGAATGGCCTTTGCAGATGTTCCTGCGTCAACGCGTTGTGCTCTACCGGCGAAACCATTGCCAGTTACAATGCTGCATAGTGTGCCTGTATTGGCTACCCAGGAATCTCCCAGCCCATCTGCATTGGTATCCACCCAGTCAAAGGCATTGGCTACAATAAGATAGCGCTGTGCGGAAATACCTTTGCGGTAATAGCCTTTCAGCGAAAGCTCGAGTTGTGGGGTATGTGCAGGGTCAAATCCAAACATAATTTAGCTGAAGTTATAGTTGGGAATGCCGTTCATATTGGTGCCGTCGCAGAAGAAGGTAATAATATCATACGCGCCGGCAGTACTGCTCAGTACAGGTACTACACCGCCCGCGAATTTGTATATTGTTCCGTAAGCGAGCGAGCGTGTACCGGTGCCGTCCTGTATAACCTTGAGCATGTAGATGCCTGCTGCCAGATTGGAAGGATTGGCAAGCGTACGATTACCACCAAGTGTAACAGCAGCCAGGCCGCCAACACTTAGATCCCAGCTGATGGTTGACCCATCGGTAAGTGTTTGCAGCGTATCAGAGCTAACATGCTGCAGCGAGTCTACCAGGTCCGTAAAGTTTGAACCTGTTGGCTGATCGCCATCTTCAAAATAGCCTTTTAACGTTGTCTTATTCTGTACTGCCATAATTCATTTGTATCGTTCGTTCACTGTATTTTATGCTGACTTGTTCTATTCTTCATCATGTTGTTAAACACTTCTTTCTGTGTGCCACGATAGCCATAAACTTCACAGCAATTCGTTGTAGTTCTTGATTCAAATAAGTCGTCGGACCGCTGTAAAAAGCGGTCTGACGACAGTGGAAACAGTAGCTTCACCTAACAATCAAGTGGTCGGACGGACTGAAAAAGCCGTCTGACCACTGTGCGTAATGGAATCAATCCGCCGCGGCGGACTTCACAAGTCGTCAGACCACTTTTTTGTGGTCCGACAACTTCGACTTCAGTTTATTCAGTATTTTCTTAGGTTGACGGCTATGGTGCGCCACCATAGCCGTCAACCTAAGAAAACGTTACATTTCTATTAGCAACAATCAAGTGGTCGGACGAACTGAAAAAGTCGTCTGACCACTGTGCGTATGGAATCAACAACTTAATCCATTTTATACTGTTTTCCATCAACCAATTCATCACAGCTGTTTAAGTATTCCGCCTTAAGCGTTTTGCTTTAAGCATTAAACCCATTTAGCTGTATATCCTTTATATATTAGTGAATTTAATTAACCAAATACTTGCACAAATTAAACCCATTTCGCTGTATATCCTTTATAGTAGATCACAAACAGCATATCCGAAACCTGTTCTTTCTGTATCGCCTGTATTACCTTGCCCGGAAGCGTTAGCTGCCAGGTTCCGGTAACCGGTTTTCCCTGCATGACCGTCCAGTTAGGTGCATTGCTCGAAGACGTGCTGATCATATTGTCATTTGAAACAAATGCATCTCCCGAAACGGTGTCTGAATCCGCAGGCATGAATGTTAAACCGACTTTTTCTCCGTCAATGGATAGATTGTGTTTGACCGTAGCATCGCCGAAATACAGCGTAATATTCTCGATCTCTATATCCTGGAGATTGGCCGGGAAATCAGTCAGCATGGTATCAAAACTGATTGTTGAAGGGCCTGCACTGCTTATGGTATTATTCAGGTCATACCATTGATCTGCAAACTGATTCCGGAAACTATAGGCACGTGCTGCACCATATTCCGTATCCAGATTCTGAATTACCGTATTGCGGTAAATCTGATTGTCCAGTGCTGTATATTCCAGAGTAACGATTATATCGGCAATGCTGGAATAATCAAAGAAATTGGCAGCTTTCGGAAGCACGAAGTTCCAGAATGTTTCAACTCCAATGCTTTCAAACGGGTTGAGCAGTGTGGACTGCTGATTCAGATCAAAGACACCGCTGGCATTTTGTGCAGATGTTAATGCCACCATTTCCGGATCGCGTCGTATAGGTACACGCTGGAACGTATTGTCAACAATGGTATAGGAAATGCCCGGGTTGAGCAGTGTTGCTTTAATGCCATCAACAGGCGGGATCAGCGCAATGACAGAGATCCGTACACTTTTTATCAGGCGCAGATAATGGCCCGGAAAGTCGCGATCGAACAGCTCCATAGGTGTCTGGAACGTGATGGAACCTGTTTCACGGAACTGCTGAAAGGCTACAGGATCCAGAGTTCCCAGCGAGATGTTTTTCGTAAGCTGCAGGCGACGCACGTTGGTGTCAAATGCATACTGATCCAGTCTTTCCACATCCTGCAGCAGGCGCGCAGAGCCTGTCAGGCCGCGACGGTCCGGACCGTTTCCGCTACTGCCGGATATGGATACAATTGCATCGGAAGGTGCTTCCCAATAATCGTTCTGAATGATTGCCGGCATTTCCTGCTGGCGTTCAAAACGCAGCTGATTGGCTGCCGTAAGAGCGCTTGACGTGGCTTGCTGCAATAGTGAGCTGTATACATTTGAAAGTATTTTGCTCATCCATTCATACAGTTCGGCATTAGTGAATTTATTGGAAAGAAAATCCAGTACCTGCCGGGCATTGTTATTCTGAAGTACCGCGATCTGTCTCTCCTGATCTACCACATCTTTCTGGTCGTTGGCAATTTCAATCTGCTGGTCACTGATCTTCAGATCGGCTGTGGTCAGGTCCTGCTGATATTGCCATTCCTGTCGGCGACGGTCATAAGCAGCCAGCTGACTTAAGTACTGAGATATGGTACTTATACTCTGGCCTGTATACCCAGCAATACTTCCTGCATTAAATTCTACGGATGCAGATGAAGATATTGCAGCAGCAGCAAATGCAGCTGCTGATAGCATCGTCAATGTTAATGCAGCCTGTTCCAGATCACTCAGGCTGTTACCTTGCAATAAATTTTTGTAATAATCACTGGAGATGGTTACGCGGTCTTTCTGCAGTTCGGCTAGGGTGATGCTGCTGTATGCTTCTTTTAAGCGCAGATCCTGCAGCGTGATATTCGACTGTGATACCTGCAGATCCTGTTTTGCTTTTAACAGGCTGTAATTTTCCGCATCGGCTTTTTCATACATGGACAGCAGGGCAGATTCTACCTGCTGCGCCAGCTGTACCTGTTCTTTCGCGCGTTGAATCAGTACATCAAAGCGGTACGGGGAAGGGCGGAAGGTGCCGCCGGAATTGCCCGTGCTGATCTGCCCGCCGGCGCCGGCTACCGGCAGCCCGGAAAACTGATCGGTCGGTGCCGCATAAGGAGAGAGCTCCCGTACGATGCCGGAAATATTCATGCAGTTGCGCACTTTGTATAAATTCACTTCCGCTTCCAGCACCATACTGCTTAACAATGGATTCGGCGGTACGCAGAAGGAAAGATTCGGTGAAGGCAGATACAGAGCAGACTTGCCGAAATAATCATTCACCGCCTTGATCGGGTTGCGGATGATACTCAGCGTCAGAATGTCCTCGTTTGATGGCGCCACATAGTTGTAATACGCCTTGTTACGCATGGTGTTTAAGACAGGGTAATTTTCCAGTACCGTACTTTTATAACTGTTTGGAGACGGTATGGGTGTTACGTTCTGTGGTACTGCATCAAACCATCTGAGGTAAAAATCGGTGCGGGATAAGGTATCTGCCGGTAATGCCGTAACAAGAGATGCTGTTTGTAAGTATGAGTTCGCCAGTTTATAGGCCATGTCTTCCGCCAGATTACCGATATTGCCGTTGAGCAATATGCGCATCATGGCTTCCCGTGTGGTTACCCGGCCATCAGCAATAAGGGCGCCGATATCGCTGAATAGTTCCGGCGTTTCACGGGCATCGTCTGTTATGTCCCGGCAATAGGCCATTTTAACGGCAAGTGTGTCGCTGCCGGCAAGTTCGGCTTCAATCAGGCTCACCGTATTGGTTAATACATCTTTATCGGATATTTTATACAGATCGTTGAGAATGCCCAGCCATACGGGTTTCCAGTCGTACCACGCGGCATCGGCCGGTGCATAATTCAGCAAGTCGTTTATTACTGTCTGGCAATCTGCCTGCTCCGAAACCAATTGCTCTTCATTCAGCAGTTCCATGGCTTCTTCGTACAGCAGACGTGCCTTAGGTACACTTTCCGCATCGTCTTTGCTGAATTCATTGTTGGCAAAGTCCAGCATACAGCGTACAATGGAAATGACCGTATAGCGTGTATAACTGTTCTGCCGCGACTCGGCCAGCGCATGCGGATTGATCGGATCATTCAGCCAGTTCTGAATCCGTGAGACACTGTCTGCATGGGATTCTTCTGCGATCAGACCGTACCAGATTTTACGCGGCCGCAAATTCGCAGAGGTGCCGGTTATGGATACACTGTAATCATACACCAGCCTGAACCAGTCCAGTGCCTGTGTATAATAGCCTTTGTTCTGCAATGCCAGGGCCGCCAGCACCGGCACAAAATAATACGCTTCGGAGATATAATCCGACCCGGATCGTTTCAGGTTCTGATTGCCGGTATAGGCAGTCTGTACCGAAACTTTATAATCGGCCAGTACTTCCGGATGTCCGGGATGTATGGAGAATGGCCCCGAAGTATTCGGTGTCAGGCGCTGCTCGCTGTTTTTATCAATGGAAATTTTTTGGGTATTGGAATCACGGCTGATGCCTGAAACATAAATGCCGTCCTTATTGGAGCTTTGCTGATACAGCATATAGGTATTTCCGGAAGAGTCCGCAAACACGTACATACCTCCTATACCTGAAACAAAAGTGTTGGAAGGGGGGGTGAATTGGCTTTGATCAGTAAATACGCTGTAATGCACCGTTGTACTGGAAGTAACAGGCGCAAGAACGGGAGGGAAACCTAAGCGTTGCACTGAGCTGTACAAAATGTAAAACGCATCATTGGATGACATGCCATCGATATCCGGCCACACAAATGAATTTAAATATTGTTTAAAAGAAGAATTGGTAACTGTTTGATTACCTACCTTTTTGTAGTAGGTATCACTATCAGTAGTTTGTGTTTCCTGATGAGAATCTCTTGAAATTTCAAGATGCCCTGAAGGCCATTGTCCTACATATTTAAGTTTGTCTTTTGAATCATATACAGTTATAGTCGTAGAGCTTTGTGTGGTGATTTTGATATCATACACAAGTGCCTCTTTTATAAATGTATACAGATTGATGATTGTCTGGTTTGTATAGATATCGAAAGCAGAATTGGAAGATTTATTCAGCTGATCGCCCTTTCTGTTCAGCTCAAATACAAATACCGTATTATCGCGTTGTATAGCAATGTAAATGTTGGGCACTTTTATTGATTCGTCTGTTCTGTTCAGCAGTATCTTATTTATATTCGTACCGGAAAAACCATCCTGAGAAGGAACCGTTATTTCAGTGAGGTCCGAGTCCCAGGTATTGGTATCCAGGTTCAGACGCGCGTAGGCAATTTTCCGTTGTCCTTCTTTTAAAATGTCTGCAAAGACTAATACCACATTTTGCTTGTCGCTCTGTGCCCAAGGAGTTGCACCTATGAAACGGGTAACGCTGACATCGTCATACGCCGGTATGGGAGTCCAGTAACTGTGCGCGTATTCATCGCTGCTGTCCGTGTCAATGGTCGACCAGTAGAGTCTGCCGGTTTTTGCACCAGTTGCAAACACGTGTTGCAGCTTGCGATAGGTGCTTATCTGTGCAGATCCGCAGCCATAGCCAGTATAGCTTACGGTGCGTGCCGAGCAGGAGGCCACCAGGGTTAGATTGCATACATCTTCGTAGTACATAAAATAATCATGTACCGCGCCGCATACGGAGTCTGGTGTTAATGTAGTGTCGTCGCGTATATAGCCGGCAAATGTTCGGAACCCGTCGCTCTGATTTGCACGGTATGTAGGGTAGAGCAGGTTCTCCGGATACAGCGATACAAACATGGCAGAGCGCCAGTTGCCATAAGCACCCATCCAGACCCATTCTTCATCAAAGCGGTCGGAGGCAATCTGTATATTCAGTCCCGGATAAGTATCCTGTATAATGCCGTTGCGTATCGAAAAGAATAAGCCCTGCAACGTCTCAATGGCCTGTGAGATGCGGGTTACTTTCTGGCAGCAGTTGTTCGCGGCATCTACCAGTAAACGGTCCGAAATGGCTTTTGCTTTATCACTCAGATTGGTTCCGGGTACGTCTGTTGCAAGAACCAATGCATCGCGGAGGTCTTTGATATAGGCCTCTTCTGCATCATCTGTCATTTTCTTTTGTGCATCATATATTGCCTGCTCCTGATCTATGCGGCCCTGCAAATTGCTCTGCCAGTCGCGTACGGCATTATCGGGCATGCGTCTGCGTACAATATGCTGCTGGTCTTCTGTAAAGAAATCCTGGCGGCGGTAAGCAGACTCTACAAAGAAATCCGGTGTAAGGAACACGCCTGCCGTAATCTCTTCTTCATGCCACGAACTGAATGTCCGTTCTTTGTCTGCCTGTGTCAGAATGGAATATACCTCATTCCATTCCTCTTCCAGAATCGTTTCCGGGGCATCGGTTGTAAGGGTGCGTATGTTGATTAAAAAATCAAGCCCTTCCTGATCAATGTTCAGCTGAGCCAGTTTATCTGAAATGATATTTCCGGCAAGACCCTCTTCTTGTAGAGTAATCAACAGGCTGGAATTGTTTGTAGATACAAGGTATGTAGTGATGATGTAATCAAAGTGAGCAACTACCGTATTGGGTTCTGGAGTCAGATCCCGTGTTTCTCTATCTGTTTTGATCTGATTAAACAACTCGGTGATGGAGGCGTACCGGCTGTTCCACAAGGTAATGGCAGGTGTTCCGGTATCCAGTGATTTGAGATAATCCGGACGCACAATATCCGGATCAATCACCGGGCTGCGCATGATAAGCTGCAGGCTTTGTTTCCACAGACTCCTGTCTGTAGGTGCCGCACGCCAGGCCGGTAGCTTTGCTTTCAGCACTTTCCAATACGTAAAGCCGGCTTCGGCTGTTATCCAGTCCGGATAGAGCATACGAAGCTTATAAGAAGTTGTCAGCAGAGCATAGACACTGGCCCATTCATCGCTGCTGATGCTGCCCGGATTATCCAGCGCATTTTTTGCACGTATTTCCATCAGTGCGCGGAAGTCATCTGCGCTCATGTATAAATACGTGTTTATATAGGTTTCTGCCGCCGAAATCTGGCCGGGATTTGTGAGGTTATTTAAGCTGTTGAGCACATCATCCAGCGTATTGAATGTATAGCTGATGGCGTCTAGGGTATAGGAATAGGGCAGATACGCCCCTCCCCAGCTGTATGTAAAGACAGCATCCAGACTTTCTGATTCGCGTTTGGATTGTATCGTTGTATTTGTTGCTGCCAATGCATCGCTGCGGTCATACCACAGGCCAATGGCGGTTGCTCCTATGGTCGGTTCGGCAAGTTCTTTCACATTGGTAACTTCCGGGTCAATGAGCGGAATGGCAGCGGATACGGTTGCGGGCCACTGGCCGGCAACAGGCTCTGTCAGGCTTTTCCAGTAATCGGCAGAATTTAAACGGATATTCAGCGAAACAAATTTTTCTTCCGTAATCCATTCGCTGAAGAATGTTACTTTACGGGCCTGTGTAAGTATAGAGCATATTTCATCCAGTTCGTCGTCTGTTGCACTGCGCAAAATTACAGACCGTACCGTAAAACCTGTATGTACAGCAGTTGCTTCCAGTTCAAGCGGCTGACTTGTAATCGGTGCAGTGTTTAAAACGAGTACATCAGACCAGTTGCCCGTGCCGGCAGCAATTTGTCCACGAAGATTTTCCAGCACTGTTATTTCAGTGTCTCCGTTTGCAGCAGTATATGTAGCAATATTTGCCGGATCTGGCGATGTGCTTGCATCATTGATAATAAGGGTGAAAATATCACCTCGTTTTACACCTGAATACGTGATGGATGTTTTCTGCTTTATACTTATATCGTTCGCGACTTCAAGTGTAATCTTTATACCTTTTTCATCATTTGTCTGAGTTGCCTGATATAATTCAAACAAACGGAAAAATGATGCAATGGTAAGTTTAAGATCATTGGTAATGGTTGCCAGTGCCGTGTTGTATGCATCCGTGGATCCGGATTTCAGATTCTGATACAAGGTCTTCATATCCGTATAAGACGGTACGGTGGCCCAGGCTGCAAGAGATATTACCGTACTGTCAAAGCGTGTATACGGTATTGCCGTCGGCATGATGCTGAGCAGGTTCACAATTGGAATACCTGCATCACGGAATGCCTTTAGCTGAATATCTGTCCAGCTGCGTCGGCTCTTCCATACAGTAAAGGGCTTGTTGTCATCCACCGGATTGCGGAAATCATCCGGCCCGATGATGTCCGGTTCTATAACAGGAATGCTATGTTCGTAATAGGGAGTAGATGCGATGTCCGTGGTCTTCCACAATGCCCGTTGATTCTGCAGCTTCCAGCTGGTTGCCATCGGGATCAGAGAAATGGAGATGGAACTGGTATTGGCTGTGCCGGTCAGAATAAATTCTCCGGACAAGCCGCTTTCATTGGCAGGTTCCAGCAGATAACGGTTTACATCCGTCTGACTGGCAATACCTACAAGTGTACCTGTATCCCGGCTGCTGTTTTTATATACCAGCACTTCATTTGCCAGATCATCAATGCGCAGGTAAATAAAACCCTCCCTGTCTGTATTTTCGTTCCACGAAAAACCACTCAGCGACCAGCGCGTAACCTGACTGCCGGTGTCACCAGTTTTCAGCCCGGTACACATACAGTCTCTTGTTGTGTCGATCAATCCGAATACTTTTTCCAGGTAGGCTTCTGTAAGAGAAACAGATTTAAGATCTATAAATAATGTCGTAAACGGATCGTATGCATCCGGACCGCTTGGTACATAAGGAATGCTCAGACGCTGTGCAAGTGCTGCTTTACGCGTGCTGCTGTCTGTACCTACGCGTACATCACGTAGTTCTTCATACGAAGTGCCGAATGCTTCCAGTAAAAAACGGTAGGCATTCACAACGTATTCTTTTACCGATTTATTCAATGCGGTTAACTGTCCGGTCGTTGGTGTATGTACAGGGTCTGTGATGTAGCGGCGTAGAATTTCCACAACTACGCGCTGCTGGCAGATCAGGTTTTCTTCTGCATTACAATAGTGCGGCAGTTCTTTGAAGTTCTGGTAGAATTTTGATTCAAGAAAAGCAAACGTATCACCGGCGCCTGTATACTTAACATTGGTGATGGTATAATTCAATAAATCTGTCAGATAAGCCAACGGGCTCACGGCTGCATCACAATCGTCGCAGATACATTGTTCTTTCAGTACAGCATCCAGCTGCGGGATTTTCCCCATGGAAGAAGGGATATTGGCAGCCGCACGGTGACCGGTAATCAGTGACTGAAGGAGGCTTCCATACACTTTTGAAACAGCATGAATCTTTAACGCATTAAAACCTCCGGCCTGTACTCCGGACATAGACATAAAGGTTTTTACAGCGTCTGTCCGGTTCATATTGTTCAGATCCTGTAAACTATGAATGCCGGCATCAATGAGTTTTTGGTTGACAAGAATATCATAGGAGATTGTATTCAGATCTGCATGCGCATCAAGTGCCACAACTGCCGGATCATCCTGAGCAACCGGTAAACCCGTCATATAACGCAAACCTCCCTGGGTACGGATCTGTTTTAATGTGGTAATGCCATGTGCACTTAAGAAGCTGCTTAATGCACCGGGTACAGACAGCCCTGTTTTTGCCACAACGTCGGCAATCGTTGTATAATCCGGTGCAGCAGGCGTGTCGTTATAAAAAATGGTATTGATGGTTTTGGAACCGTTCTGTACACTGAAATAAGAAGTTGTAAGGATAGTATCCTTATCTTTAATGTCAATCTGTATATAGCAGTATTGCTGAAAAGGTTTTTTTAATTTGTAAGCGATTTCAAAATACCCGTTGGCCTGCGTGGTTTCTGTGCCGATATATTTGGGTACAGCAATGCCCTGCTGTGTGGCTTCAACCGTATAGCCGCCTACATGTCCGTCTGCTCCCGCCAACCGTCCGGGAAACGTGTATGTCATGTATTCTGTAGCGGCATATTTTTGAATGTAGCTTAAATATTCTGCCGCAAAGCCTGCATAGAAAGGGTCGTTGGCAGGCAGCGATAACAATTCTTTTTTCAGGCTGATCACTTCCAGTATAAAAGGTGTAGCATTGGCTGCTGCGGTAACAACAAGATAGCTTCCGCCATTGGAAGCCGTTACGTTGTTCCATTCTCCGCCGGCACTGTTTATGGCAGCCATCAGGCCACTTATAATATCAGCTGCTGTGCCGGCGCTGGTCTGATAGCTTAGCGTAGAAATATTGTTCAGCAGGATCATATAACTGTCTCCGGCATGAATGGTACCTACCGGTGTTAAATGATCAATTTGCGGCTGCGCACTGTTTGATGCCTGTACGGTACTTACCGGTTCACAGCTTTCGGCCATTACTTCACGAATGGAAACATTCCTGAAGCGTGAAATAGAAAATATTAAATAGGAAGAAGCACTTATGAAATCGAATGTCTGTAAGCCTGTTCTTGTAGCTGTATAGATAGTATTACTACCATCGGTAATTGTACTGTTGTTGGAAATATCAAGGATTTCAAGACTTACCCGATAGGTTTTTCCGGTGTTCAGAAAATACCAGGTGCGCAGATCCTGATCCATACCACTATCTGAATCCAGATTTTCTGCCGGGTTTCCGCTTGACAGATACCATCCGCCCGTAGGTTCCGAAAAATCTCCGTTATATAAAAGTTCAACACCGGTATTATTCCCGGTACATGTCTTATTATCGTCCATACCTGTATCGACAGGTATGGATAAAATGTCTTTGAAGTTTCCTGTAAGTATTCCCCGTGTATTCAAGCGTTCCAGAAAAGAGCGTACACCTTTTTGCAGCGGAGACCGGTAGGTATTTGCTATGGCCTGAGGCGCTGTTGCATCGGCACTGTTTTTGTTCAGTACAGATATAGAATGGTTCAGCAGGTCCTGAATAAGGAAGTTTGTAAAAACTCTCGGGTCCTCATAATATTTGATGTAACGTGAGAAAAATTCCGTGAATGTATCCTGGCCGATTTCTGTAATGATTTCATACCGCCGGTCATAATTCGGATGCTGAATAAAATAAGGCTGATCGTACAGGAAATTACTGAACGCGATAAAATGTAATTGCTCTTCTGTTTGGTATTGCTTCTCTGTATTGATCCATACATCGCTCATTTCATTGGCTTTGGTGATCATGTATTTACTGAAGCCATATAACAATGCTTTTTTTGATGCCGGATATGCATCCAGATAAGAAAGAATGCCTGTATAACCATTGCTTACAAAAGTACTCCATGTCATGGTTTTCTGCAGGTCTTTTGTCATAGTTGTTACAGATGCCTGCATATCAATCGGAAACGCTTCGGCGTATTGCTGCCATCGTTGTTGCTCATAGCTGCCTGTAGCCCAGGAATATCTGCCATATAGAAATGTTGAAAATTCCACATACAAGGTATGGCCTGAAGCAGGAGGAGCGAAGCTATTCAGATAAGGAGAAATTTCTTCCGGAGAGATAGAGAAAAATTGTTCTACATAGGTCAACCCTTTATCTGTCTGAT
>OUNO010004939.1_pt1 | contig 15629 bp, 15 predicted proteins | sample 1779811 | NCBI WGS metagenome assembly OUNO01 (sample SAMEA3914804, study PRJEB12502) | metagenome | biome: forest; material: soil | place: Canada | collected 2010-06-25 | depth 0.3 m | reverse complement strand
GGTCGCTGCGGTGGCGCACTTTTTTTAACGAAAGAGCTCGGCATCGACGCTGACATGATCACGTCCGCGAAAGGAATGGGGAACGGAGCTGCCATCGGAATGTGTGCGATGACGAATGAAGTCGCTGACACGCTTGCAGGCAAAGCCTTCTTCAATACTTTTGGTTCTGATCCGTATCAAACCACTCAGGCTGCCCTCACCATTGAGATCATCGAGGAAGAAAACCTGATCGCGAACGCAAAAGCGATGGGCGAGTACCTCATGAAGGGCCTTAAGGATCTCATGAAAGACCATAAACTCATTGGGGATGTTCGTGGACGCGGATTGCTCATGGGAATCGAACTCGTGAAGGATCAAAAAACCAAGGAACACGCGGTTCAGGAAACGATCGACATCATGGACATCTGCCGTGACAAAGGTCTCCTCCTTGGAAAAGGCGGCCTCCGTGGAAACGTGCTCCGGATCGCACCGGCCCTGACCATCAAGAAAGAGCATGTCGAATTCATGGTGAAAACCATCGGCGAAGCCCTCTCTGAAGTGGAAAAACGCGCTTAATGAGCTATACCAACGAAGATTTAAGAGCGATCCCGAAAGCAGAACGGACTTGGGATACGAAGAACTACATCGCCCTCTGGGTGAGCATGTGTCTTTGCATTCCAAGTTACATGCTTGCGAGTTCCCTGATCGAAGGGGGCATGAACTGGTGGCAAGCCGTGATCACCGTGTTCCTCGGGAACCTCATCGTTCTCGTTCCGATGATCCTGAACGGACATGTGGGCGCTGAATACGGAATTCCGTTTCCGGTTTTTGCGCGAGTCAGTTTCGGGATTCGCGGCGCGAACGTTCCTGCCATCCTGCGTGCAATTGTTGCCTGCGGTTGGTTTGGGATTCAGACCTGGATTGGCGGTTTTGCGCTTTTCCAAATCGTAAAAATCTTCTTCCCGGCTTTTGCTTCACTTCCCCGGGTCTTTCCTGAATGGATGGGCCTCGAGACGGGACCTGCGATCACCTTTCTGATTTTCTGGCTTCTGAATCTCTTCGTGATCTACAAAGGGATCGACAGCATCCGGAAGCTCCTCGTTTTCAAGGCGATCTTCCTTCCAGTTGCAGCGCTTGCGCTTCTTTCCTGGGCGATCTGGGCTGCGCACGGCTTGGGACCGATTCTGAATCAGCCTTCAAAATTCGAAACCAACGCTGCCTTCTGGGCCTTCTTCTTTCCGGCTCTGACCGGGATGGTGGGTTACTGGGCGACGGTTTCGTTGAACATTCCTGATTTCACTCGTTACGCAGTTTCGCAAAGGGCACAGATACTGGGGCAGGCGATTGCGCTTCCGACCTCGATGGGTCTCTTTGCTTTCATCGGCGTTGTCGTCACGAGTGCGACCACGATCGTATTCGGTCGCATGATCTGGGATCCGGTTGAACTTGCGGGAACATTGAATTCACCGATTCTGGTGACCTTTGCAATGGGTGCCGTAATCATTTCCACGCTTGCGACCAATATCGCAGCGAACATCGTGAGCCCGGCGAATGACTTTTCCAACCTGGCTCCGCAAAAAATCGACTTCAGAATGGGTGGATACATCACCGGAGTTCTCGGGATCATCATTCTTCCCTGGAAACTGATTGCCGATCCAAGCGGCTATATCTTCAAATGGTTGATCGCTTATTCAAGTCTCCTTGGCCCGATCGGCGGGATCTTGATCGCGGATTATTACTTCATTCGCAAGAAAAAGATCGATGTAGATGCCCTTTACCGTAAAGGAAGCATTTACTGGTACATGAACGGCTATAATCCGGTTGCCTTGCTCGCATTGCTTGCGGGGATCGTTCCCAATATCCCGGGCTTCTGCACGACGATGGGGATTTTCCCGGTTGAAGATTTTCCGGTATGGGTGACTGAAATTTATCACTATGCCTGGTTTGCAGGTTTGATTGTGGGGGGAGTGGTTTACACCTTTTTCATGAGAAAAACGGCAATGGAATTGGCCAGAGTGGAAAAGTCCCCAGCTCTTGAAGTTGTAAACTAGATTCGATTTTTGTGAGAGTGAAGCGGATGCTATTTCGCTTTATTTGTGAAGACCGGGGTTTCGTCAATTCCAGCAGGAGGAGGCACCCACGCAGGCGTCGCCAGGTTCAGGGTAACTACGTTGCCGGTTTCGAACTCGTTGATCATCACGAAGGACACCTTTGAAATGTCCACGCGTTGCCTGCGCATTTCCTTGATGACCTGAGGGTCTTTCCAAAAATTAGTCCTGAATCCACCGATGACATCCAGTGGTGCTTTTAATTGAGGCAGGGTGACCTGTTTGGTTTCGTGCGCCGGACCGGACAGATAAACAGTGATCTGCATGGTGCTCACGGATTGCTTGTCATTTTAAGTGAACGCCAGGATTGCCTGACTTCTTTGCACTAATTGTGGAAGAACCTGTTTTTACACGGTTTTCAAGAAAGAATTGACTGGAGTGGCCAAGCCAGCCGTGCTATAAACGCAGCATGATTCTCGCACTCTTAACCTCGTTCCTGAGTCTGACTTCCTTCGCGGAAACCTCCATCGAAAATCACCTCGTGATGAATTCCAAAAGCGGATTCGTTTCGTACCTGAGCAATATCCCGATGGACCAGGCGAATTTGAATATCGACACCGTCGTGATCATGACCCACGGATCCGACTGCAATGCCCAGACTTACTTCGACACCGTGATCATCGAAGCGCGCGCATTGAACATTCAAAGCCACGTGCTTGCGATCGCACCGCACTTCAAGACTCCGACCGATACAGCAGACACGCTTCTTCCGAACGAGCTGAGCTTTGATGATGAAGCATGGCTCAGAGGTGCAGGCTCCCTTCAGGATTCAAGCGTCACTTCATTTGCAGCAGTGGATGAGATGGTGAAACGCGCCGTGAACCCGAATCTCTTTCCGGCCGTCAAAACAGTCGTGATCACCGGCCACTCCGCAGGCGGACAACTCACTCAGCGTTATGCGCTCGGTTCTCGTCTCGAGCAAAACTATCCCCATATTCATTTCCGTTATCTTGCTGCGAATCCAGGCTCTTATACTTACTTGAACGGTCTGCGTCCGGTTCTCGCAAGCCAGAGCCCGTCTCCTTACGTTCCAACCGGCCTCTTCGTGGTTCCTGCAAGCGCTTCCAGCTGCGACTACGACGGCTATAAGTACGGTCTTTCGGGATTGAACCAGTATCCGTACATGTCCCAGATTCCAGCCAATCAAATGATTGAAGAGTACCTTGCCCGCGATGTGACCTACATGCTTGGCGAAGCTGACACGGATCCAGGCGATGGCCTTGACCAGGATTGTCCTGCAGTGGTGCAGGGGCCGTTCCGCTTTGCCCGCGGACTGAATTTCAAGTCCTACCTTGATCACTTGTTCCCGTACCACACCCACAAGCTCGTGACGATTCCCGGCGTGATTCACAGTGAACGCGCGATGTTCACCGCTCCGAACGGCGCGAAGGCGCTCTTCCCGGACGCGTATCCAGCCGTACACTGAGCTTGGGATCAACCATGAAAGCTCACGAAGTAACAATGGAAGTATTTGAAGCGATTATCGATGAAAAATCGGTCGTCATCCTGGATTTTTGGGCGAACTGGTGTCAGCCCTGCAAAATCTTTGCTCCCGCGTTCGAGAAGATGGCTGAACTTCATCCCGATGTCTATTTTGGAAAAGTGAACACGGAAGTTGCAACCGATCTCGCGGAAGCATTTCAAATTCGTTCCATTCCAACGCTCATGTGTTTCTTGAAGGGCGAGCTCGTTTTCGAGCAGAGCGGGATTTTGCCGATTGAAGCCTTCGACAGTCTCGTGATGAAGCTAAAAGAAAAAGCCGGTCTGGTTTAAAATACGATTCTAGCTCGTCAACCAGCCCGCGTCCTTGTATTCCGCCACGACCTTTTCTAGCTCGATCGTCAGGATTTCCTTGTTCAGGCGTTGATTGAAGTCATGAACGATCAACGCGAGTTTCCAATCGCGTTTGAATTCGCGTTTCACGATGTGGGTGGCGATACCGCCCTTGGTGGCGTCGATCTCTTTTTTGTGGAACAGGAAGCGCGCGTGAAGCGTATCGTTCCGCATCTCGAAAAAGATCTGCAGCTGCTCGAGCGAGGTCCATTCCTGCGTCGCCGGTGGATCGAGCTTCACTTCGGTCTCTCCGGCCTTGGTAAAAGTGAATCCCTTTGGAACAAAACGGAAATGGCTGCCGCAAAGGTCAATGAGGTCGCGAATGATCAGGTGCGGGATGATGTTCAGACGGAGAAGGCCCAGCTTCTCGAGGTTCTCCTGATTGCCGTAGAGAACGTAGAGGCTGCCCGCCTTGTCGGAGATGCGGGAGTCGAGGGAAGTGTCGAACTTCCATTCCATCGGGCCCTGATCGGCTTTCTGTTCGTTTAAAACGACAAAGGCGTCCGCCGATTTGGCTTTTACTTTTTTATCGATTCCTTCGACGAGATAGACGTGAACCGAAGCAGCCGGTTTGCTCTCGATTTTTCCACAGATTGTGTCGCCCTGAGCCCAGGATTCCCCGTCGATGGTGATTTTAAATTCTACGCCGTTTTGAAATGAAACACCCTTCATATGGCCTTAATATGCCCAATATGGGCCCGTTCCGATAGAGGAACTTTGATTTTCAAAGCCGACAAATACATTTTTTCCGAAAAAGAACGGGAGTCCCCAGTCAAAGGTCGGGTCACCGCCGCCCAGCGAAGTTGCGCCCACCGTTGAGGCAACGTTTGAATTTTCAATCAGCAGGACTGCGTTCTCAATCGAGAAGTTTACGAGGTTCGAATGGTTTCCATTCGCATCAAAATTGTTCGCATGAAACGGAACCGGAGTACCCGTTGGACAGTAGAGACCGGCGAAACCCGGATTGGTGGATCCGCAGTCAGGCAAAAACGGGGCACTGAGCGGAGGCGGGAAAAAGAGAACGCTTGATCCTGAATCGATGAAGCTTGCGATCTGGTTGTTGCTGTAGGGATCAAACTCGGAGAGGAACTGTCCTGAGCCATCGAGAACGTAAGCTGTTTTTCCGGATGAAGAATTGTTTCCACCCGCGCCTTGCGTGTCGATTCCAAGAAACAGATAATTCCCGGTCACCGTCACGACTCCACCCGCTGCAACAGACGGAAGCTTCATGACAAGGCCGTTTCCATCGGTCGGAATTTTACTGATCGGATTGGTGACTTGAGCCATCAGGTCTGCAGTCGCACCGCAACTACAGTTGTTGTTCTGGCAGGTGAAATAAACTCCGTTTGTGCTGTCGGACACGCAGGTGTCGCCGCAGTCCTGGGCAAAAACACCCACGCCTAGAATTCCGTTGTAACCGTCTTCCGTCGGAGAGGTATCAGCATTGTGGGTGCAGACATCCGGCGGGTTCAGATAATCCGATTGAATGACCATGACCGGAACACCGACCTTCGGCTCGGAGGCGAGCTGGACATAAGCGTATTCGACCGGGCCCCATTCCGTACTGCCATCCCCGTATTGAACGCATTCAGCAAGGGTTCCGTTTCCATTGGTAACGGGATTCAAGGGCACGGTCAGAGCAGATTTGAAAATCCGAAGCCCGAAACTTCCGGTATCGAGAAGAATATGGTCGATCGTCTGGCACTGGCTTGGATTGTTCGGCGCACACACGGTGACGCTGACGGTGGGCTCGTTCAAATACGCGTTTCCAACCGCACCAAAGGGCAGAGTTGAATCGTTCACCGTGATGTTCATCACGTTGTGCCCCGCACTCCATGCTCCGACATTGGGAAGGGGCTGACCCGCAAAATCAAGGTTCGTACAAGTGCCCTTTGTGGTGCCGCCGTTCGGGCTCGGAGGATTGCCACAAGCCTGCGCAATCAAACCCGCGATCAGAATGGGAAGAATCCGGCCCTTACGGAAGTTCATGAACGTTCACCCCTCCCGGGACCAGCTCAGGAGCATAAGCGAGGCCACGCATGGCACGCATGTGCCCTTGGGTTTCAACAATGACTTTGTTTCCCTGAACTGCACGAGCGAAACGTTTGCCTCTCACTTTGGGCGTATTCTTTTCAGCTTTTTGATAATCGTTCCAATAATCGCCCAGTAGCGGCCCGAGCGCAGGCTGGGTGACGCCTTTCCAAGTGACGGCAAAAACCTTTCCTTCCGGAGAAACGTATTCCTTCACAGTGGAAGCGGTCGATGGGATCTCATGAACGGTGTAGAGCGCATGAACGCGCGGAAGAACTTTTTGACCGGAAACGATCGTGCGGTCTTTTTCAATGCTGTCGACGCCTTGGCCCAAGGCCGCGAAAGTCGCGGACGAGGCGAAAGTAATTGAAAATGCGATCAGGATGGCAAGAGCCTTCATTCCGTTATCATACAGTGAAAAACGCACAGGAAAACGACTTTCCGTACTGGAAAGCGGGGATCGGAGCCTAGCGGGCGGATTGTGTGTAAAGATTGAGTGCGGTTTCATCCACAGTCATTCCCATTAATGAACCCCCGGGGAGGGAGGTCGGATACATGATATTGGTTTGATCCTGCACGTGACTTAAACCAATGAAGTGCCCCAATTCGTGAGTGAAAGTCTTTCTTTCGCTGGTTCGGTAATCCCCGTCGCAGTCACCCCCGCAGAAGGAGGTGTTCGGGTTGATCATGATCATGGCGGATTCAATTCCAGAATCGTCTGATTTCACGGTGGTCATTCCGACGGTGACTGGTTGAAACGGCCAAGGGTTCTGGAAGAAAAGAACGTTACCGGTGATGGCGCTTGGACTGGTAGGGTCGCCGGTATAGGTGTCGCCGCCCGTCCATTGCCCCTGATAGTTGAAAAGTTTTTTACCGACTTTGGATTCCCAGAATTTAAAAGCATCCTGAAGGTCCGCCTGGGCCTGAGGAGAGTTCGTGATGGTGGAATCCGTGTAGATCGGAACTGGAAACTGGTTCCATCCCTGGTGAGAAGATCCGCAAGCGGATAAAATTGAAGCAAAAAAGATCAGAGAACCGACCAGCCGTCCATGGCTCATCATAGAGTAACCTCTACCTTGATTGTGGCAAAAAAAGTTAGAGAAGCAAACGAAGAAACCGTTCCATCTTTTCGACAACATTGCATGGCACCCCCCGATGCTAAATCACGGGAATAGCTGCATTTTCCGTGCAAGGTTTTACGGGGTGGCAAGGGGCGGATATTATGGAGAAATGCGGGGACGCTGCATAAAAAATTGAACGAAAATCCGCAAAAAGAGCGGTTTTTGGGGTGAGAGCGGACGGTCAAGAGACGGACTGGTTTCACCCGGCAAAGTTTGCCCTGCTCGCTCTATTCTCCATTTTCGGGAGTGCCGTTTGTGCCGGATTGCGGCTTGGAATCTGCGTCAGGATCGGAAGGAAGCGGATAAGGGCAATGCTTGCAGCCATTGCCGCAGCAATATCCCCGCTTTAAATGATAAGCGCGAGTGAAGACCATCAGTCCCTCATCATTGAAGTAGTAGTCTTCACTCGCGAGCATATAGTGTGTGTGTGGTTGTGGCGGTCTAGAACGATTCAGAGAACGTCACCGAACTACGATTGGATTCAAATCCTTTCGAGTACTCGGTCACGCGCTTCTCAAAGAAGTTAGTGAGCGGCTGCACGTCTTGAAGAACCATGAATGAGAACGGGTTCTTGGAGAAGTAACGCTTTTCGAAGCCCAGTTGCACGAGACGTTGATCGGCAACGTACTCGAGATATTCGCGCATGAGAGTCGGAGAAAGTCCGGTCACGCCGAAGGAAAGAGCATCTTCGCAGAAGTTCATTTCGACTTCGATTGCTTCTGAAATCATGGACTGAACACGAGTCTCGAGGGCTGCATTGAACAGGTGAGGGTATTCTTTTTTCAGAACATTGATCACGCCCATTGCGCCTTCGATGTGCATGCTCTCGTCGCGGAAGACCCAGTTGGTTGCGGTCGCGAGACCCGGGAGCAGGCCCTTGTTTCTCAGGAAGTAAACGTAAGCGAAGGATCCGAAGAAGAAGAGACCTTCAACGCACGCCGCGAAGCAGATCAGGTTCTCGATGAACTGGCTGCATTTCTCGTCGCTGTCGAGTTTGTCGAGTTTCTCGATGGAGTCCATGTACTTGAAGCAGAAATCGGCTTTTTTCTTCACAGCCGGAATGGTCTGGTACGCGGAGAACGCTTCTTTGCGCTCTTCAGGATCGGGGATGTAGTTGTCGACGAGGAGAAGATAAGTCTCAACGTGCAGCATTTCATCAAAGAGCTGTTTTCCCAAGAACATGCGAAATTCCGGAGAATTGATGTGTTTGTAGAAATTGAGCACCAAGTTGTGCGCAACGATGTTGTCTGCGGTCGCGAAGAACGCAACCAGGCGTTTCACCAAGTGAGCTTCTTGTGGAGTGAGTCTGTCGCGCAAGTGTTCGTAGTCGACCGAGAAATCAATTTCTTCGGTCGTCCAGATATTCTTGATTGAGTTTTTATACAGATGAAAAAACTCAGGGTATTTCATCGGACGCAGAGTCAGATCCAATTCTGGATTGAGAATCATAAATAGTTCCTTCTATTAATTAATATTTTTCTATTGGCAAGCTTCGCAGGACTCTGGATTTTCCAGAGAACACACGACTGCTTCTTCAGCAGTGAACGCCGGTTTTTCTGCAACAGGCTTCTCTTGCTGAACTTGCTCGACGGTCGTTTTCTTGATTCTCGTTTTTGCACGGGAGCGCATGTAGTAAGTCGTTTTCACGCCTTGTTTCCACGCGTACATGTACATGGACGAGAGTTTGCCGATGTTCGGATCTTCCATGAAGAGGTTGAGCGACTGGGACTGACAGATGAATGCGGAACGCATGACTGCCATGTCGATCAGGTCTTTTTGAGGAATTTCCCACACGGTTTTATAGAGTTCGCGGATTTCAGCCGGGATTTCATCGATGGACTGGATGGATCCGTCAGCTGAGATGATTTTCGAGCGCATTTCCGCGTTCCAGAGACCAACTTTTTTCAGATCGTTGATCAGGTAACGGTTCACTTGCAGGAACTCACCGCTCAAAGTCTCTTTTTTGAACACGTTCGCGACCTGAGGCTCGATGCTCTCAAAACTTCCCATGATGGAAGCGATGGTTGCAGTTGGTGCGATTGCGATCAGGAGACTGTTACGAACTCCGCGGCGTTTCACTTCAGACGCGAGAGATTCCCAGTCAAAAGTGGTTTCAGGCATCACTGCTTGATATTTTTTCGCCAGTTGAACCTGAAGTTCTCCAGCTGCGTAGCGGGAATCCTTGAAGGTTTCAAACGGGCCGGTTTTCTCAGCGAGGTCCATACTTGCCTTGATGGCATGGTAGTAGAGCGCTTCTGAAATCCTGTTCGACATGATCTTCGCTTTATCGCTCGCGAACGGGAGACGCATTTTGAAGAGTGCATCCTGAAGACCCATGATTCCAAGCCCCACCGGGCGCCATTTCTGGTTGGATTTTCTGGATTCCGGAGTCGGGTAGAAGTTGATGTCGACCACGCGATCGAGGAATTTTGTCGCGGTGGTGACGATCTTTTGCAAACGATCGAAGTCGAATTCGCCGTTTTCCTTCACGAAAGAAGACAAGTTCACGCTACCGAGGTTACAGACCGCAGTCTGATCCTGGGTGGTCACTTCGAGGATCTCGGTACAGAGATTCGAGCTGTGAACGATGTTTCCTTTCACGCCGGTTTGAGCGGAGCGAAGGTTCGCCTTGTCCTTGAAGCACATCCAGCCGTTGCCGGTTTCAGCAAGAGTCTGCATCATGCGCGCGTAAAGAGTGCGGGCAGGAATTTTCTTCATCGCTTTGCCGTCTTTTTCGTACTGTTCGTAAGCACGATCGAAGGCTTCACCGAAAGTGCTGAGCAATTCCGGAGTATCGCTTGGAGAGAAGAGAGACCAGTCTTGATCCGATTCCACGCGTCTCATGAAAAGGTCAGGTACCCAGAGAGCGAGGTTCAGATTGTGGGTGCGGCGTTCGTCGGAACCGGTGTTGTTCCGGAGATCGAGGAAGGCTTCGATGTCCGCGTGCCAAGGCTCGAGATAAACCGCAGCCGCACCTTTTCTTTTTCCACCCTGGTTCACTGCGTGAACGGAAGAGTCGAATACTTTCATGAACGGAATGATTCCGTTTGAAAGGCCGTTAGTTCCCTTGATCAGGGAGCCGGAAGCGCGAACTGGAGTCCAGTCGATCCCGATTCCGCCTGAAAATTTGGACAATTTCGCGCAATCCGCGAAAGATTTGTAGATTCCTTCGAGACTGTCTTCTCCAACGGTGAGGAGATAGCAGGAACTCATTTGAGGATGGCGGGTTCCGGAGTTGAAGAGCGTCGGAGTTGCCGGAGTGTAATAGAAATTACTGACGATGTCGTAGAACTCGATCGCCTCAGGAATGTTCTGGGAGAGGCCGAGAGCGACACGCATCCACATCCATTGAGGACGTTCGATGATTTTACGAGTGATCGGGTGACGAAGAAGGTAGCGGTCTGCAACCGTCTTCATGCCGAAATATTCGAACAGGTCATCGCGCTCGTGGCGGATTGCATATTCGAGAGTCTGGAAATCCTGGCTTGCGAGCTCGAGAAGATTGCCGGAAAGGAGCCCGAGATCAGCCGCAGATCTTACGTATTCACGGAAAGCGGTATCGGAGCCCACTTCCTTGCGGATGCCTTCTGAAAGCATGCGGGCAGCTACTTTGGAGTAGTTCGGTTCTTCCGCCATGAGCATCACGGCATTGGAAATGGAAAGCTCATCGAGTTCTTCAGTCGTGCTGCCATCGTGGAGGCCGTTGATCGTGCGCTTCGCAACTTCGATCGCTTCCACATTGGTCAAGCCTCTGCATGCACGATTGACTGCATGGAGAATCTTCTCGATTTTAACTTCTTCTTTTGTACCGTTCCGTTTTACGACCTGCATGTGTGTATCCCCCCCGGGTTACTGTTGAAAATTCTGGGTGTTGAAAGATGCTCTGAGTTTGGGAGTAGACGATGGGCAATGCGGCGCCCGATGTCGACTCTTTCCTCGAAGAGGCATCTAACGTAATGAAGGTGACTGAGGGTTGGCGGTCGGGCTTAGGAGATCCTTTTCCTCACCGTTGCGGGACAGCGCCGGGTTACAACTTTTTGACGGTTTTACCGGACTTCAGCCACGTTTTTCTCAGTACTTCTCTTACCTTTTCAGGTTAGGGGCTGAGCTAGATGGATGTCAATTAGTAGTGGTGCTATTTTTCCGGTACACCACCCAATGGGGCGTTTTCTAGTCGTTACCGCTACTTGGGAGGACAAAAAAAAGACGCCCAAATCTGCCGCGACGCAAATAATATGTGCGTCAAAATCGGGCGGAAAAGGGCGTCGTTTGTATGTGTCTGAAACTCTAAGTTATTTACGAAAAAGTGATCAATCGAATCGGAACGAGCCGTTTCTAGAAATACTGCTCGCCGGTCTCAAGATTCTCGATCTGACCATCGCCAGTCACCATATAACGGGTGGAGCTGGTCTGACTGGTGAACGGGTTCCCCCAGGTCTGGGTCACGCTCAGGGTGACTTCGGCCGTCGGGTTTGCTTCGGTACCCGCATTCACGACAGAAATCACATCAACCGTCTCTTTCAGGTTGAAGCCCCAGAGAACACTCACGAGAGTCGGGAGAACCTGTGTGGAAGCGATGTATTTTCCCTTCCCTTTGATGTTCCCGCCGTACTGGTTGGTGACTTTGTATTTCGTGTGAACGACGTGCATGCCGTACAAGTTCTGAATATCGAGTTCGAATTCAACCGAACGTGGAGTTTTCCACCCGGTGAGCTTTGTCCAGTCGCTCTGAGCGATGTTTGGAAGAGCAGCTGCGCTCTTGGTGTTGATGTCCACCACCGGCTGATTGTCTTCGATGATGTCCCAGACTTTAATCAGAATGTCCGCGATTCCAAGCGCTCCCTCTTGGGAGTCCTTTGGAATACTTCCGATTACGCCGCCTAAATCGCCTAAAAACTTACCGCCGCCGGTGCCTGTGCCGAAACCTGGAGAAGGGACTGGTGTCGCGCCCTTGCGGGGAGGAGTGACCACGGTTTGTGTGCTGAGCGTGCCTGCTTTTGAATTTGAAACGTCCGGGGTTTGGAGATCGGTGTCTTCCTTAATGACTTTCACGTTTGAAACGTGAATCGCGCCGATTTGAAAGTAAGGATCACTTTTCGCGTCGGGGCTGATTTGGATTTGAACTGGTTCGGAATGAGCGGAAACACTCAGAAGAATCGCGAGCGCCGCCATCAACAAGGCCATATTTCTCTCTTTTTTCATTGAAAACCCCCTCAGGTTTTGTTTGATGCGGCTGGTTATAACGGCGTCGACAGCATGTGTCAAAGGAAATAAGTGAAAAACGATGGTCTCGGATAAGGATACGCATTGACTGAAAAAATCGGCTTTGTTAGCTTGAGGGAATTCGAAGAGTATGTTGGCTCGTAGCTCAGTTGGTTAGAGCGCTACCTTGACATGGTAGAGGTCGCCGGTTCGAATCCAGTCGAGCCAACCATTCGAATCTAAAGGAAAAATCCAACTTTTCCTTCGCCGCTCTGGCAGTTCTCTTCATCTCCTGATCACTTCAACGCGTCGCATGCGAACTAAATCAAAAAAATGACGAAATTTATTTAAGAGACGATTTGATGCTCCAACTCAATTTTAAGAACAGTAGACGGCAAAGTTCGAGCGTTTTTCTTATCAGTTGAGGGAGGTAGCCCATTATTTTAACTGAACCGGGGCTATTCGAGGCCCTAATATCTCGCACCGCGTATTTAAAAGTCCCGGTGGGATTGTTACCCCTTCAACATCCAAATTGGGGAGGATACAAAAAATGACTATCGCACGCAACTTGATCGCAGCACTCGCACTCGTAATTGCATCTCAGGCTCTCGCACAAGATCAACCTTTGATCGTGGGCGGAACCGTTCTGAAGGACCAGTCCAAAGTTCCATTTCTCGTTCAACTTCATGATCAATACGGTGTTGCTTGCGGCGGTACCGTAATCGCTCCAACCTGGATTCTCTCCGCTGCTCACTGCGAAGAAGTCATCAATGAACCTGCTCTCCAAATCTTCGCTGGCTCCATCGTTGCCGGTCAGGGTTCTACTCTTAAAGTTAAAAATCACTACGTTCATCCACAATTCAGCGGCGGGGACGCAAGTCACGGTCCTTCCAACGACTTCATGTTGATCGAACTCACTGCTCCAATCACTGATGCTAAAGTTCAAGCGATCGCTCTCGCGGATGCTGACTTCGTCAGCCGCGGTGGCGAAGACCCAGGTCAGGTTCTGACCGTTGCAGGCTGGGGCGATCTCAAGGAAAACTCCGGTAAATATCCTTCTACAGCTTACTCGGTTGATGTTCCCGTTGTTTCTTTGAGCGTTGCAAACGCATCCGCTGCATACAACGGTGTACTCGACGAATCCATGCTTCCAGCAGGCTACGCACAAGGCAAAAAAGATGCTTGTGACGGCGACAGCGGCGGTCCACTCTTCACTTACGACTCCCAGAAACAACAAAACGTTCTCGTGGGCGTAGTGAGCTGGGGTGATGGCTGTGCGCGTGCAAACAAATACGGTATCTACTCAAACGTCGCGTACGGTCTTGACTGGATTCAACAGACCATGGGCAAAACCACTTCTCCGGTAACGAAGAAGCCAAAGCCATCAAAAATCAGCTTCTAAGCGCTGATTCAAAATTTAAAGAGAAAGCGGGAATCCGGATCGGGCTCCCGCTTTTTTTATTTAGTGTTTGATCCAGTAAAAAAGGAAAACCGCGAATGCGGCAAGACCGAATTGAATGTGCGGGATGGCCATGAACTTGACCACGCTCTCAGCAAAGGTGGTTTTGATCGGACGGAAAGCGGATTCTCCGGCTTTCCAGTTTTCAAAAATCCGGGCGGCAGCGTTTTCAGTTTCCTGATGCGCATCTTTCACCGGAATCAGGGATTCAATTTTAAAGAAAAGTTTGCGGGTGAGCTCAAGGCTCTTTCTGCAATCCGTGCAGGCCATGAGGTGGTTTTGCAAGAAGAGACGATCCTGTTTGGAGAGTTCGTCGTCGAGCAGACGCTGGGTCCATGGGCTGGAAGCATTGTATTCCGGGCAGGAGTGCCCGAGTTTTGCCGGACCTCGTGGATAAACGAGATCGGTCTCGAGCTCCTGGAAAGCGAACTTCATGCGGGTCGACCAGGCCCAGGACTGAAGAAGCTTCGTGTCCTGAAGGTTGAGCACGCGACAGATCTTCTCATAAGGCCACTTTTCAATGTGAAGGGTGGCGAGAAGAAAACGTTCAATGGGAGCGAGTCGGTAAAAGGGATGCTGGAGGGCGAGCAGGCGAGGCGGATTCCTCTCCGCACGTTCGATCAAGACTTTGGATGCGCGCTCAAGTGTGCGTTCTTCACTCAATCGTAAAAGAGAGACGCTGGTCAGGGTGTCTTCGCTGATGGCGACGGACCGATCCAAATCCCCGTAAAGGGACCGGCTGATTCTAGTCAGTGAACGGATCAACTCGATGTCCAAAGTTTTGGCTCCTCCCACTAATAATTAAACCATACTCTTGACAGTAAGCACTAAGATTGTTGTCATAATCTTATGCGCTTCCTCTGCTTATTGGGTCTTTTGTTCGCTTTGAATGATGCCCACGCACTCGAAGTCATGCTTTTGACGCCAGCAGGATCCAAGGTTTTAAAAACCTGGTCCGAGAAGGATTTGAAGGCGCTCTCCGGAAACAAGGCCGCCATTTCCGCTCAAAAACTCATTTTTGATGAATCCACCAGCCAGCTCGAATTGAACGATCGCGCTGACATCGATGTCATCAGTCTCTACGGGGAAGACGGCAAGACGGTCCGGGTTCCGCGTTTCATGGTCTGGAGAGGCTCACTCAAGCTCGAGCTTTCCCATGGCAAGCTTAACTCCAAAGGCGAATCTGAGCGTCTGGTGGTTCCATCCGAGATCTTCAAGATCAAGGACATCAAAAAGATCGAACTTTCCCGTGCTTCCAATCTTTATCCGGGCACCCGCTTGAAACTCCGGACGAACCCGGCGGCTTCCCGGGGCGAGAAGCTCTACACGCAGAGCTGCCTTGCCTGTCATGGTGCAAGTCAAGCCAAGGGGCTTGCGGTCGCAGCCCTGACCGATACCGCCCTGAATGGTTTCAACACCCAGCACAAGCGCTGGAACCTGATCCTCGATGCAAAAGCATCCCGGGGTGTTGCCGCTTATCGAGACGCTTTAGCTTCAGAGAAATCTGAGGTAAAGTCTCCGAAATGAACCCATCTGACATTCGCGTCCGCTTTGCGCCATCCCCAACTGGATTTTTGCACGTTGGAGGAGTGAGAACTGCTCTTTTCAATTATCTCTACGCCCGGAAGACCGGCGGCAAATACCTTCTTCGTATCGAAGACACGGACACTGAACGCTCTGAAGATCGCTTCACGCAAGACATCCTCACTTCACTCGAATGGCTCGGCATGACTCCGGATGAGCCGATCCTGTATCAGTCCAAGCGCATGGACCTTTACCACAAGCTCGCAGACGAAATGATTGCGAATGGCCTCGCTTACCGTTGCTACTGCACGGAAGCAGAAGTCGAAGCCGATCGTGAACGCCTGATGAAAGAGGGCAAGAAGCCGATGTACA
>OUNO010001354.1_pt2 | contig 15656 bp, 17 predicted proteins | sample 1779811 | NCBI WGS metagenome assembly OUNO01 (sample SAMEA3914804, study PRJEB12502) | metagenome | biome: forest; material: soil | place: Canada | collected 2010-06-25 | depth 0.3 m | reverse complement strand
TTGCGGCCCGTGATGTAGTTCGCGTCGGTCATCTCGACATGAATGTTCCAACGTTTGAAAACGTGTTGGATCGTGACCGCAGCGGTGTACTCCGTGTCGATCAGCGTGCCGTCGAGATCAAAAAGAATATGTCTTACGTCCATTACTTGAACTCTACCCCGCCCAGGCGGAAGTGTCCCGACGGATCTTGATCAGGAAACACGACGATCGTATCGCCGTTCGAAGTAATTGCGCCCTGAGGGCGCTGGGTACAGAACGCGCTGTTCGGTGTGAGAGTGGGTGTGTCTGTAGCGCAGCCATTGCCAAAGGTCTGCATCGGCAACCAGCCCTGAATATTCTGATAGCGAGCCGTCATCATCAAGGTGCTAGTCGCTGTCGAATAGAAGCTAGCCGCAATTCCCGCGTTGCCGTCTTCGTTCGTGAAAAGGTGAATCGGACCGATGTAAGACGGACTTGCCTGCGCAGAGCCGATCATCGCCGGAGTCGTCCAGCCCACATTCGGTACGTAGAGCGCGTAGAACATCGCCGTATTACTTCCCGCATCAGCGCCGGTCCAAGCCACCAGGAATGAACCGCTTCCTAAGTGCACAATCTGCGGAGCAGCGGTCGCAGTGGCAGCGACTGCGTAGGTTCCTGGCATTCCGGCACTCACCGTCGTGCTTCCCGATTGAAGCACACCCGCCGAAACGGCGCGCACCACGACTTGTGGCACCGCGGAAACGAGCTCGTAGTCCGCAAGCACGATGACGCCATCCCCTGCTGTCGCGGTCGAGAATCCAAGACGACCTGGACTCAAGATCGGAGTCTGCACCGTCGGACCTGTCGTACCCCATGCATCCACGTTAGTAGAATCAAAGCACTGCTGCACGATTGCGAAAGTGGCCATGCTCTGCGCGAAAGTGCAAACCCACTGCACGCCATCAAAGCGAGCTTCAATGAGTGGCCCAGTCGCCGTGACGCCATTCTCTTTAAGATCAATGCCCCCGGCCTGACTCCAGCGCTTCAACACAAAGTTATCGGGACTCGAAACCGCAGTCGCGATGTAGGCACGCCCCAGCGAATCAAAAGCAATCGAGACGGGCGACCCGTAACTCTGGTCCGAAGTGGTTGCGAAGATCGGCCCACCATTTCCAGGGCTGCCGGCGTTGACACTCGCAGGCTGCCAGACTCCGTTGTTGGCCACTGTATGGGTAGTCTGGGTCGCGCCCGCACCCGCAGCTTGCGAAGCCTGAAAAACCGATAGCCATGAGCCACCGGGCCCCGGCGAAATAGCTGCATACGAAAGGCCCGCCGCACCGTTTGCGATGATTGAAAAACCAGGACCTGAAGAACTCCAGCCGCTTTCTGACTGAAAGAGACGCTGGTAACCCTGAAACTTGGCCGATGCTGAATCGTAGATCGATGCCGCAAGATAGGCCTGAGTTCCACTTGCCGCGACGCTATAGCGCTGAAAGGTCGCGTTCGTAACCGGATCATAAGCGACGTTGTTTGGATTCGGCTCGAGGTACGCCTGAGTCGTCCAAACTTTTCCGCGCACACCGTTTCCAACCGGGTCTGGGCTTGTAAAGGACTCGACTGCCGCGCAGCCCGAAAGGCTCGCGAAAACTCCCAGCCAAACTGCCGGATTCATTCCTCTCGATTTCATCATCTATACTCCACCGAGAAAAGTCTGAGACGGGGTGAACCTACGAACTCTGGGGCTGGGTAGACCATGACTGCCTCGCCTGATGTGAAAATCGCCGCTTCGACTCGCGGATTTCCGCAGCCTGCAAGGGCCGTCGGACATCCCGCACTTCCTGCTCCGAGAGAGGACCAAGGAACTGAAGAGTCGAGCCAATAACCATCAATATACCGATAAGCACGATAACCAAAACTGCGACTCGAAGGATAGGCATCGTAGTCACTCGCATTCACTCCATGAGCGATGAGAAGTGCCTTGCCCTGACCATCTGAAACCAGTTTTACGTCGTTGGTGTAACGGTAAATATTGGTCTGAGCCCCGGCGAGCGTGGCCGTCTCGAGCTGAGTCAAGCTACTCGTCCAACCGGACGCCACATTATATGTCCGGACATAGAGTGAGTTGATTCGCGAAGCCAGGTTCGAAATATCGATGACTGGATAAGCTGCCATGAACTGTCCGCTTCCCATGTAGGCCACTGCGGGCGTTGGATAATCCGTTCCGCCGGCGACGGTCGAGTCCTGATAGAAAGTCGTCACGCTCGGCGTAAGCGTCGTATCAACCTGAGTCGGCGTCAGCCATTGTCCTAGGGCATTTCGTACGGCCGAAAACACTCGCACCTGACAGTTTGGAGAATTGACGCTGCAGGAAGTGGAAGCAATCGTAGGATGCGTTCGGAGCATCACAGCCAATACGTTTCCATCCGAATCGCTTGCGCCCGAAAAGGAGACGACGTTTTCAGCAAGAAGGATTCGACGATTCAGTCCACCGTTCGAGTCGAGTGACCACGAGGCAAACAAGCATTTGCCGCTGGCACAATCAAAGGGCTGTGTAACGAGCATTGGCGTGGTCGAATTTACACCTGCACCCAGCGCGTCGCCCAGCTGACCCGTCGTATTCGTTCCCCAACACCGCAACTGATTCAACGAATCGATCAGACATGTATGGGCTCTGCCGGCGGCAAGACCCTTAGCAAGTATTGATGTGGAAACCGTCGTAGGCGTATCGCTCCATATCGTCGAGTTTGTCGTGTCGACGCCCCAGCAGACCACCTTCTGATCCAACCCAATGACACACGAGTGATATTCGCCCGAAGCAAGTGCCGAGGTATTCGAAGGTACCACCACATAGACTGCGGTCGGCATCCCCGTGCCGTCGAGATATCCCCCGACCGGAGTATAGGTAGAGAGCGCCCCGCCCAGCTGGCCTTTGTTATTGGAGCCCCAGCAATAGACGTAGGTGTCGAGCGGAGTCGCCGTTCTCTGAACCCGCATGCAGCTGTGCTTCGATCCGAGAGAAATATCGACCGGCGTCGTCGCGCTTGAAGTGAAGTTGTAATTTGCGATCGGAACGGCAGGTTGCTGATAGGTCGTCGCGACATTCTGCCCGACCTGTCCCATATCGTTTCCGCCCCAGCAGTTCACGTTGATCGAAGGACTGGTGCCGGAGATCGAGCACGCGTGTGAGCGTCCCGCAGCGAGCTTCAGGAACGTCGAGCCGGGCGCCCCATTCGTAATCTGAACGGGGCTCGTGCAAGTGGGGAACATTTTTCCAACAGCATCGTGATCCGGATCCTGCACGGTGGTAAGTGGCGCCGTCGCGGCAGCGCAGGTTCCGGGAACTAGCGTTGCATTCGTTCCAATCACGCCGCCGGCCGCTACATCGCCAGCGTTTTCACCCCAGCAGTAAACTTTGTACGTAGGTCCTACCAGCTGCGTGGCCGCACACGTGAAGAACGCACCTGCCGCCACTGCGACTGGAGTTTCGCCGGCAGAAAACGGGACAAGCAGTGGGCGCTGAGATCCCGTGCTTAACGAACCCTGTCCGAGCTGCCCGTAGGTGTTATCGCCCCAGCACGCCACCGAGTAACCCGAAGCATTGGACGCGTCGGTTTGAAGAATACAGGTATGACGATCGCCCGCCGTGACCTGAATGACTGAGTTACTGCCCAAACAGTTCACGTCCGCCGGAAGATTTTGAGCCACTGAAATTCCGGACGGTGACTGCGCGCCGGTGCAAGCCGGAGCGCGCCCGAGCGCTCCATACTTCGACTGCCCCCAACACCGCACGAGCCCGTTGTTCAACGCGCAGGTATGTCCATGACCGAGAGCGATCTGATTGACTGGAGTAAACTTCGTTCGCCAGAGCGCCGTCATTCCCTGGCCATCGTCGAGAAGCTGCACTTGCGCCACTTGTCGCCCAAGCAAAGTTCCCGGAGTCGCGCTATCCCAACCGCTGAACGCGGCGTAACGCTGCACATAGGCTTCGCTCAACGAACCGCTGTTGATGTAGCTGTAGTATCCCGAGCCGATGCGATTCCAGGCAATGTCCGAAACATATCCCGGCACCGGTCCTGCGGCCCCGTTGAGCGGAAAAGGTCCACTCGCCTTGGCTAGGGTGATGATTCCAGAAGTAAACAAGCTCCACGCACTCCCCGGACCGAAGACCGCGCTCTGAACCGTTGCCGATGCAGCTGCGTTTCCGGAGAATGCCGAGAGCACACTTCCATCGGCAGAAATGCCGACGGCGAGCTGGTCGATATCCGCTTGTCCGTTGTCGAGCAGACCAAAGCCGCGTCCGATGGGCGCCCAACCCGCGGCTAAAACATCCGAACTGAGACGAAGTTTGTGGGAAGTGTAGATTCGGCCGTATGCGCGTGTTTGCGTCGTGCCTGTATCATCGGCTAACGCACCCACCCACGCGAGTGCGCGTTCACCCGCTGCAATTCGGTGAGAGATGAAAGACTGAGACACTGCTGCAGTCGCCGTTGGTGATGGAAGCGGCGATGCCGATGAAAATGGCGACGGATAAGTGACCGGAACGTACTTAACGTAGGCCTCGCTGACGGTGCCAAGGTCAGCGGCAACTGGAGGCTGCCAACCTGTCGGTTCGCCTGGTTGATCACGAACAGAAGCCGGAAAAAACGACTCGCCGTAGCCGCATCCGCTCAAACTGAGCAGAGCTGAATAGGCGAATAGAAGGGAAACAGCCCCACGGGCTGCCCACGAAAACTCGCGGTTAATATGAAAAGCCCCCTCTTTTCCCACCCTTATACCATCCTATATAAACTGACCGTTTTGGTCAATTTTAGGACACTCCTGATATCTACTTTTCGGCAGTGGTTCCGAATACTTAATCGGTGTTTTTGGGGCGTGGATTTTGGGGATTTGATGGCAGGTCCCGGGGGCCTAGGTTCGGGCTCACTTCTCCTGCGGATGACGTGTTCGGTTCCGCGAGAACAAGCGCCACTCTGTCACCTACGCAAGCCGATCTCCGTTTCCGAGAGAGCTTTTGAATGCATAGTGAGCACGGTTTGAAAAAATCTCGCGCCGTCGAACTCGCGAAATCACCGTGAAGCCTCAAGAATTACAAAACGCTTCAGAGAGCGCTTCCTTGGTCAGAAAACCTGAAAAACCCCGTGGAGCCTATATTCCAGGCCTTTTCGCGGCATTTCATTTTGAAACGTTTGGGGCGTTTCACACCCTGAACAGAACACCAATCAAAAAAAACGCAGTTTTCTGGTCTTTTTTTGCGAAAAAAGATTGCAGCACCGGTTTTTTTTTCCTAGAAACTTCATCAGGAGATAATTTTAATGGCTAAAAAAGCTAGCAAGTCGAAGAAGTACTCGTTCCTGAACCTGGTTCACGATAGCCTTCTCACCGCCGCAGAAGTCACCCGTAAAGGCACCGTTCGCTTCAAGCGTTCGGATGTCAAATCGATCATCGAAAAAGCCTTCGAAGAAGGCGCTAAAGCCGCAGCTTCTGGCGAGCGCGTTCGCTTCCCAGTCATCGGCGCTCTCGTTCGCCGCGACATCAAAGCTCGCAAATCCGGCAAAGGCGTCAACCCTTTCACCGGCGAAGCTATGGACATCAAAGCACGTCCAGCTTCCAAAAAACCACGCTGGTCCTTCCCTAAAGCCCTGAAAGAAACCTTCGCTAACAAGCGTTACTGGTAAGTCTTTCGAGCTTTTGGACTGAGACCTTCGGGTCTTAGCCAATCAGCGACTGCGTAGCAAACCATCGGTTTGCGAAGCGGTACGAAAAGTTAACGGCGTCTGCCTTCACTGGCAGGCGCCGTTTTTTTTTAGGCTGCTGGGATCAGCTGCACTCGATAGTCCAAGCCTGCCGCAGCAATCTCATCAGCGATCACAATCCCCACCAGTACTTCTTCCGGGTACCCAAGTACGCGCGCAATCTCAGCCGCTTTCGTGAGGCTGATGCCCTTTCGACCTTTCTCAATATCGCAAAGATTTGCGGGAGAAATGCCCAGCACTCGGGCGAACTCCTTTTGACTAAGATCTTCCGACTCCCGCCAAGAGCGAAGAAAGCGCGCGACCGACAAGCGGCCTGTCCTCTTTTCTAAATCTGAAAGACCGAATTTCTTCCCCGAAACGCGTTTAATAGTCATGTTTATTTACCCCAATCACTTCGGCAGTCTCGATCTCACCGCCGCTACGCTCAAAATAGATCACGCGATAGCCCCGACCAAACGACCTTCCAGCGCATGCTCTCCTTCCCATAATACTGCTATTGGCAGTATTATGCAAATCTGCTCGATTTCGAGACTTAGAGTCCGAAAATGAGCCTCCAAAACGACTCGAAATGCTGATTTCAAGCCGCATTTCGACCCGATTGAGCAACTAAAATGCCACTCTGCAGAATCGGAAGACCGTTTCTTGAAAGACGTCGCCGTGCTAACTGATCCGCATGCGCTTCGTTACCTACTTAGACTCCACCAAGAAAACTGAACGCCCTGGAATCCAGTTCGGAAACCTCAACGCCGGAACGGTGATTGATCTTGCCGAAGCTTTCGAATGGCTCGGAAAAGCAGGCCAAGCCCCGCACGACATCCTCGACCTCATTCGCCGTCAAGACGCTCTGATGCCGCTCTGCTCGCAGATCTTGAAAGCCGCCGAAGAAGGAAAACTCCCAAAAGGCGCTCTTCGCGATGAAGCGAAACTGGCCCTGATTTCGCCGATTCCGCGCCCAACCTCGATGCGCGACGGCTACGCCTTCCGCCAGCACGTCGAAGCAGCGCGTCGCAACCGTGGCGTGCCGATGATCCCCGAATTCGACCACTTCCCTATTTTCTATTTCACCAACCACCTGGCCGTGACCGGGCCTGGCGATGTCGCCGTTCAGAAAGACGCTCAGGACAAGCTCGACTTCGAACTCGAAGTCGCAGTCGTCGTGGGCCGTCCTGGCAAGAACATCCCTGCCGGCAAAGCTGACGAGCATATCTTCGGCTACATGGTGATGAACGACTGGTCGGCTCGCACCCTTCAGATGAAAGAAATGCTTCTGAACCTGGGCCCCGCCAAAGGTAAAGATTTCGCCACCTCCCTCGGGCCTTACCTCATCACCCGCGACGAGCTCGCTCCTCACGCGATTCCGTCCCCGCAGGGCGAACGCCACAACTTGCGCATGAAGGCCTTCGTTCAGGGAAAACAGGTTTCCGACGGAAACGTGAAGGACATGAGCTGGACCTTCGGCCAGATTCTCGAGCGCTGCAGCTACGGCGTCCATCTTCAGATCGGTGAAGTCATCGGTTCCGGCACCGTCGGCACGGGCTGCTTCCTCGAACTCAACGGTTCGAAAATCACGGACAATCAGTGGCTCAAGCCAGGCGAAGAAGTCGTGATGGAAATCGAAGGACTGGGCCGTCTCGTCAACCACGTCGTTCACGCCGACGACGCCTTTCACGCGTAAGCGGCTATCGCAGTTCCGTACGCAACTGACACATATCGGCGGCCCGACTGATGGCCGCGACTTGGAGTTTACCGATGCGCCTCACACTTTATCACTACTGGCGTTCCTCCAGCAGCTGGCGCGTCCGCTGGGCGCTGGCCCACAAAGGCATTCCTTGTGACTTTGTTCCCGTCGACCTTTTGAACGGTGAGGCCGAGGCAGAGGAACATCGCCGCAGAAACCCAATGGGTTACGTACCTGCGCTCGAGATTTCCGCTGAAACAAATCTTTCGATCGCGCCCGTCATGCTCACCGAATCGATTGCGATGATCGAATTTCTGGAAGAGCTCTATCCAAAACCGAGCCTGCTTCCGGGCGACTCCATCAATCGTGCGCGCATTCGGGCTCTTGCAGAGACGATCAACGCTGGCACCCAGCCCCTTCAGAATCTGAACGCGCAATTCTTTCATTCGGACGACGCCGAGAAACGCAAAGCCTGGGCGCAGCACTGGATTCGCGAAGGTTTGGCTGCGTATGAGCAGATCGCCTCACGAACCGCTGGACTCTTTTCAGTCGGTGACGAACTTTCGGTCGCTGATCTTTGCCTGATTCCTCAGTGCTACAACGCACGCCGGAACGACATCGATCTAAAAGCCTATCCGAACATTGCTCGCATTGAGACGACTGCACTTCAAACCCAGAGCTGCAAGCTCTCGCATCCGGATCGCTACGAGCCGGGGAAGACTGCGGTTTAAGAAGTCGGACTGTTCGTAAAGAACTTGAAATCCATGCAGGTCCGGGCTTGAAGTCCGAAACGAAGCACTTCGATTTGTTCCGAGTCAGATCGAACCAAAATGTTTCCGTTCGCACCGCACCGGTGCAAACCAAAATATTTCGGTTTGCCCCATCGGCGAGGTTTCCGCCTCGCCACTTGCCGGGTCGACGGTTGCTAGATGCCGAAGCCGGTTAGTCCTTGTTGTCTACCTCAGCCCCTTCGCCTTCAAATAGGCGATCAGTCCTGCCGGGTCATCCGTGATGACCGCATCGGCGCCGAGCTTCACCATCCGGTCCCAGCCTTCGGCGTCGTTCACGGTCCACGGCGCGACTTTCACGCCCGCAGCGTGAAGCTTGTCGATCGCCGCGCGGTCGATCCAGTCCGAATCAGGCGAGATGAAGTCCGCATGAGCCGCGCGGGCCAAGCCTACCCAGTCGGCCATGAAATTATCCGAGACCAAGGCCGAAGTGCGAAGCTTGGGTGCGAGCTTCTTCATTTCCACTAAGGTACGTTGATCAAACGACTGCAGAATGACCCGCGAACGCATTCCAAACTGATCGACCACCGCGAGAATCTGCCGAACAAACGGCGCTGGCTCCGGGGAAAGATCAGGCCGGGTCGGAACGATCTTTGTTTCGATATTGAACTGGGTCCGCGCTGCGTTTGGATTCTTCGAATTTCTCACAAGCTCAAAAACCTGAGCGAACGTCGGCATGCGAGTTCCAGGAACTGGAACCTGTTTCGCAAAACGTGGGTTCTTGAGAGTTCCGCAATCGTAGGCCTGTGCTTCGGCTAGCGTCAGCGACCTGATCGCAGGCCCGTGCTTGCCATCAATCTTCTTTCCACCCGGCGCCAAGCAGATCTCGGGATTGATCTCGAGATCATGCGTGACCAGTATCTGATCGTCTTTCGTTACCGCGAGATCGAACTCGAGTACGTCTGCACCTGCCTCAATCGCGTACTCGAAAGCAGGAATCGTGTTCTCAGGACGCATCGCCCGCGCGCCGCGATGTCCGTGAACTTCGATTTTAGGAGATGCAAACGCGAGCGAAACGAAAACGGAAAGTAAAAGAGAATGAGCCATAAGACGACGCTACACCGAGGTCTCAGGTCCGTCTGTTCCTAAGTAACTATTCGAGAAACTCACCGGCCCGTGCGGTATGCTCATACCGTCTGACAATTAGAAAGGGACTCCATGGCCAAACGAAAAAAAAGTTCGAAGCAGAAAACCTGGTTGGGCATGCCTGTGAGCTGGGACACCAAGAACTGGTCCAAAGGGATTTGGAATCCCGAAGACAAAAGGCTTTTTCCGCCGAAGCGCCTCGGTATCGGATGGACGATCAATGTTCACGCGGTACTCAAGAAGCTCCGCCTTCTGAAATAGCCGACTAAGCACGCACGGAAACGCACGGCCCACGAAAGTCGAAATACGTCTTCGCGGCCGTGCACAAACCGCGATTACGCAGCCTTTTTCGACTGCATCGCCCCAATTTGACTCAACAATACCGGTGCGGCGAAATAGCAGTTCAGCCACTGAATCTTGCCGTTCTTGAGGTGAATTCTATCGCTCGACGGTACATCGACTTTCTTTCCGGACGCCGGAAAATCCCCCATCGGAGTACTGAGCGTTCCGTCATGAGTACCGGTCAACGCCAGCTCCACGGAGTAGTCGTCACCGCTACCGATGACGTTCAAGACCTGAAGCTTCACGTCCGAAATCGCCTTCATCCACGCGTCAGCCATCTCACGAATTTCTTTTTTTCCGCTGAAGACGCGGTCTGACGACATGTCTTTGAACTTCCCATCGTCAGAGAAAAATGACGTGAACTTTTCAAAATCACGGCTATTCACGGCGTCGTAGAACGAACGAATCATTTGGTCTTGAGCCATAATGGAATCTCCTTGCTTGAGCAGGTTGGCGACCATGCTCTTGCAAGTAGTGATTCAAATGTAGCCGCCCGTCAAAATGCCTATCCCGTAGTATCTTCCGAAACAGCTTCCAGACTTGCCTTCGCCTCGGCCTCGTCCCGTCGACGCACCCGCAGCTTGACCCCACCCAGCGCAGCCGACCAGAAGCCGTTCATGCGCAAGGTCACATCATCAGCCACAAAGGCATCAATGCCATCACTCTCAAGCTTCGTGCGCGCGGCATGGGCTTCGAGCTCGTTGCCAAACGTGGCCAGCGTAATCAGATCGTCGTCGTGTGAATCAGTCATTTTTTTCTCTTCGAAGAAACAGGTTTTTCCGCGGGCACTCGCCCACTCACACTCTTAGAAAAGAAACCGGTCGAACTCTCGATTTCGCTGATGCCCGCGTTCGCCAAGAGGCCTTCCATCGGCGTCTCCGAATACTCGCGGTAATACGGCTCGTGAAAGGAAACCGGAAACCGCTCGAGAAATCCGTCAAATGCGGGCACATCGGCCTTTTGCAGAGAATCAACGAGTCCGACGAAGCCGCCAGCTTTCGTTACGCGAACGCATTCGCGAAGCACGGCCTCGCGCTCGGCGCGCGGCATTTCGTGAAAAAGAAACACGGAGAAAACGGCGTCAAACGTTCCCTTCTTAAAAGGAAGCTTGGCGGCGTCAGCTTGCAAGAAATCGATCCGCTGAAAGTCAGCAAGCCTGCGCTGCCCGACGCGCAGGTAGGCCGGGCTTAGATCGACAGCCACAATCTTTGCCTTCGGAAACGCCAAGCTCACGAACTTCGAAGCGCGACCGGTGCCGGCCCCCACTTCCAAGAAGGAAAGCCCCTTCCCGTCTGTGCTGCCGAAATGTTTGCGCAGCCCTTCGATAATCGTACGCCTCATGGCGTCCGCCGTACCGGCGAATAGAATCTCGACCTGATGTTCGTAGAGCTCGGCCGACTCGCGCGTGAGATAGCCACCGCTTTGAAAATGAAAGCATCGACGATAGTAGCGAGGCACTTCGTCGAGATACTCTTCGGCTTCGCCATCAAATTCGGTCGTACGACCTTGGACTCGCCGGCGCCCGATGCGAAGGCTATCGATCAGAAGTTTGGGGAAACGCGCCCAATGCTGGATCGGAGATTCAGGCATCAGGACATCAAGAGGGTACACACCCTGGCGAATATTCGCTCGGTCGCGCGCCAGAAGTGCGAGCGCTGCTTCACGAACAGATTCGAGTTCGGGGCCACTCACCCGTTTGTGCTCAAACCCAGGAACGACGAGGGCAGCGAGACGATTGAGGAACTCGCCTTGAGCCAAGAAGTGCAGCGCGCGGACTCGCGCATATGCGGTCAAGGGAACGGTCATGAAGTCCATGCAGTGTTCTCCCGCCCCCACCGTACTCCCGCTCTCTTGCGCTGCCAATCAATCTTATATATCACTGATATCACTAGTCTTTTTAGCTAGCCCTCAATACCAGAATAATTTGATCAATTACTATTGACCGAGCGTTCCAGTCAGGTTAAAAGCCTCATCGGAGGAATTGTCCATGTTCATTCAAAAGCTTCCGTTGCTCGCAGCGGTATTGGGTCTCGCCTCGATGACCACCGCCTGCACGATGATCAAAAATCTCGATGAGATGCACGACTCGACGAAGTCGATGGGTGAAACCACCAAGGGCATGGCAGATACAACCAGCCACATGTCGGACACGACTAATCATATGTCGGACACGACCGACGCCCTCTACACGGACTCTCGTCAGGGCGGATCGGCGACCCTTCGTCGCGACAACCTGATCTCGATGAAGCAGGCGGATTCGATCGAAGACAAGCTCGCCAAGAGCGCCGAATTTCAATACGGCTTCGAGTTTCAGCTCTGGAAGCCAGGCATCGATAGCGCGGAAAAGCGCGAACTCCTTTATGAGTCTGCCGTCATTGAATACGTTCGCGAAGCTCGCGAGCTGATTCACGGCAATATTCACGACATGGACAGTGCTTCGGTTTCTCCAACCGGAATGAGCGACGACAAGTTCAACCTCTACGCCTATGTCGGCGCCATGCATAAGCTCAACCCGAACCAAGAAGCAGCCGCAGCGAAGCTCGGCTACCCTACCGTGTCGATGTTCGACATCCTTCACGAAGGCCTTCTCAAAGTTCAGATGGTTAAAAAAGGTCTGATGCGTGAAGAAGAACTTCCTCGCTACGCTCGTGAAGTTTCACGCGCCTATCAGGACATCATTTACTTGATGCAAGTTCGCCAGAACTTCTTGGCCGCCCTGCCTTTGGGCTTCATCTCGCACGCCACTGACGAGCGCTTCTTTGGCGCCGCAGGACGAGTTGCTGCTGCTCGCATGTTGATGCTTCCTTGGAAAGCCGAACTCGAAGGCCTGACCGCAAGTCAGCTCGCCTATTTCGGACTGATGATGGACAAGGCGAGCGCCACCCGCGACTTGCTCATCGAAATGAACGAAGAAATTCGCGCGGACAAAATGATCGTCAAGATTTACAAAAAGCGCATCTTTCACTCAGAGAACACCGGCGCAGGGCCTGAAGGCGAAGGCCTCGCGAAAGAACTCGACGCGAAGATTCAGAAATTCGTCGACGAAAACAGCTAAGCTCCCAGACTACTGACTCAACGATGGATCCAAACGTAACCTCGGTTGCGTTTGGATTCACTGTCTGGAGTCGCCATGGAATCGAGCAGTGCTTTCGAAGACGTCCAGTAAGGTTCGTACCACTGGCGATCGACATCCATCACCAGCACTTTGTCTGCCTTGGCATCATACGCACCGATCGGTGAAATATGTCCGCCACCGGTATCGCCGGTGAGCTTGCCCTGCTCGAAATTGATGATCATGAAATCTTGGGCCGATTTTTCGTTCTGCTCGAGAGTGGTCTTCAATTTCGCAAGAGTCGCTGCATCGGCCTGGTCGGCGTGGACAACATCAACTTTCAAGTCAGTAAACCCGTAAGCCTTGAGCGCGGACTCGATGTTCTTACCGAGCAGATCCAAAGTCACGCCGCCCTTTTTAGTGGCCATAGCCATCAGGGTGCTCAGCACGCTTCCGTGACCTACGCGAGCCGCCCAATCCTTGTCGCCGGACTTCTTCAAGAGCGTCTCTTCGGTGACCAATTCGTCATCAGCCGTCAACGCCTGACTCGCACGAAGGCCGTTCATCACGGTCGCGACGCTTGCCACAGAACACGACCCGCCCGTCTTCTGCGAAAGATAGTAAGGGCTCAGGGCCCAGTAGTCGGGCGCGGCGGCCTTCTGCAAATACTCGTGTGACCGCGAAACTGGAGTGGCCTCGGGTCCGTACTTGGGCTTTGGGGCCTCGTCGGCTTGAGCAACGGAAAGAGAGAGCGCGAATAGCGACGCGGCGAAGACCGAAGTGAATTGAGACATCCTTAAAGTCTGCCGGATTCTGAGTCGTTTGGAAATCGCCTTACGGAGGAGATCATCATCGGCTGTTTCCCCGTCAGTGGGCATGATATGCCTAGATCTTAATGATCCGAGTTCTTCTTCAAACCTCTGACTTCATCGTCGTCGACAAGCCATCGGGAATGCTGGTTCACCCGAGCCGGATTGCCGCGGACACCTATGGCAGTCTTCAGCAGGACCTGCGCGACCAGCTCGATCGCTGGGTCTACCCGGTTCATCGCCTGGACCGAGGTTGCTCGGGGGCGATTGTCTTTGCGTTCAGTCCTGAAACCGCGACCCAGCTCGGGGCCCTTTTCCAAAAGCGCGAAATCGAGAAACGCTATTGGGCGGTCGTTCGCGGACATTCACCTGACACTCAGGTCATCGATACACCGCTAAAAAAGTACGATGCGTTTGGAAATGTTTCGGATGCGGAGCCTCAAGAGGCACTCACCCGAATCAAAACGCTCGGACGTACGGAGATCCCTATCCCGATCGGCAAATTTCCGGCGGCTCGCTACAGCCTCATCGAGGCCAAGATTGAAACGGGACGGCAGCACCAGATCCGCCGCCACTTGCAGAGAATTTCTCACCCACTGATCGGCGACACCAAGTACGGCGAAGGAATCCACAATCGCCTTTGGCGCGAACAGTTTGGGCTTCATCGGCTACTGCTTTTTTCCCGATCTCTTCAATTCGAATGGCAGGGGCAAACAGTTCGAGTGACCTGCCCCCTTCCGGACGTGGTTCGAGAAGTTTTCACCCGCTGGGCATGGCCGGTCGACATGTTAGAATGAACCCATGCAAGACTGGGAATCCCTTCGCGTCCTGTTTCTGGAGTATCGTGACCCAAACTCCGGAAATTCTAAGAATGCGGCGATAGCGCTCTTCACAGCACTCGACAAAGCCCTGCACGGATTTTTCTGGTCCCGCCTCTCATCGAATGCCGATCAAGATTCCAAAGAGCTGACTCAGATCGCGATGATGAAAATTCACCTGGCGCGCGATCGTTTTGATTCGTCCCTCAGTCTCAAGACCTGGGTCTTCACCATCGCACGCCGAAGTCTGATCGATCATTGGCGGGGTGGGAAACAAGATCACGAAGCACTCGCTGATGAAGGTTTGGACGACGACGCAACCTCTCAGCTCGAACAAGCAGCTGATTCAGCCCCTTCTCCCGAGCGGCGGTTCGAGCTCAACCACGACCTGAAAAAAGCCTTGGAAACTTTGAAACCAACGGACCGTACGATCGTATACCTTTACGGAGTCGAAGGTCTGTCGATGGAAGAAATCGCTCAATCATTGGATTTAACCGAAGCTGCCGTCAAATTGCGTGCTCATCGAAGCTACAAACAGCTACGCCCACTCTTAGGAGCCAGCTCATGAACTCTGCACTCGACTTCATTCAGGACGATATCGCCAAAACACAGACCGCCCGTCGTCGCCTTCCGATTGCTCTGGGCCTGATCACTTTGCTTTTAACGGTCGCAATGGGTCTCTGGCTGAGAGACAGCGTCGATGACTCTTTTGCGCTCGCCATCTTTCTTCCCAATCTGGCGCTGATGATCAGTCTACTGACCTATTCCTGGATTTTTCCAGCCACGCGGAAAATAAAATGGCTGCTTCCGTTTCTCGGCGTGGCCGCAGTGCTTTCGTTTTACCGAGCCTTTACAGCCTCGGTGCCTACCGTTTATGCATCCGGCGCTCAGTTCTGGGCCGAAAATCTTGCTTGCCTCGCAAAGGGTGCAATCGCATCGGCACTCGCAGCATCCCTATTTGCCTGGGCCATTTCCCGACTCGCCCCGACGCCTTCACGTCCTTGGCGAATCGCAACCTCAGTCATGTGCGGAATGATCGGTGTTTCGATGCTGAGCTTTCATTGCGATAGCAGTTCGGTCGCGCATCTCACGATCGCGCATTGGGGGCAGGCTCTTTTCGGAATCGCGCTCAGCCTCGGGATTCAAAGATACACGTTTCGCCGACAGCTAAAAAAAGCGCTGGGCGCTTCCACGCTCGAGAAAATGAAAAACTCAAACTCGCTGGGTTAAACGCCGCGCACCGACTTAAACTTCCGGACGTTCTCCAGCCCAGTTCTGAATAAGGGCTTTGCGTAGCGTCTCGCCGCTCCAACCCTGTCCGAGTGCGAGCCCGAGCTTGGTGTACGCCGCTTCGGGAGTCATCCCGCCACCC
>OUNO010005768.1_pt1 | contig 15680 bp, 14 predicted proteins | sample 1779811 | NCBI WGS metagenome assembly OUNO01 (sample SAMEA3914804, study PRJEB12502) | metagenome | biome: forest; material: soil | place: Canada | collected 2010-06-25 | depth 0.3 m | reverse complement strand
TTTGCGTCTTTCAGAGTCTGGCGGATGAAAGTCTCGGCCTCGCGACCGGCTGTTCCGTTACCCACTGCGATTGCAGTGATCTGGCCGCTTGAAGCGACCGCGGTCAGGAAGGTTTTCGCCTGAGTCTTTTCGCTTTCAGTCTGAAGACGGATCACGGTGTCTGCAATGAACTTGCCTGAGCCGTCGATGACTGCGAGTTTGCAACCCGTACGAATGCCCGGGTCAACCCCGAGAACGCCTTTTGGTCCGTAAGGAGCAGCAAGGAGGACCTTGCGAACGTTTTCAGAGAACACCTGAATCGCCATCTGGTCAGCGATGTCTTTCATTGTTTTGTGGAATTCGTTCTCAATGGATGGAACCACGTGCGCCTTGAGCGCAATGCGGGATGCCTTCTCAAGAACCGGCTTCACCATGGTCTGAGCGTTCGAGCCAGAGACCTGATTGAAGTGGGCCAGCAAATCTGCTTCAAGATTCGGATCGCCTTTTGAGCCACCGAAGTTGATGGAGAGTTCTTCTTCGATCCAGCCCCGGCGAATTGCAAGGTAACGGTGAGAGAAGCGTGGCTCAAGAAGGCCAGTGATCTTCTCTTCGTAATCGAAGTAGTTCTGATATTTGGATGCAGGCTTGGATTTATCGGCTTTCTGAGCCTTCAGGAATCCACGCTTGGTATAAGAGTCACGAACGAACTGGCGGAGAGGCAGATCCTCGCTCATGCGTTCGATCAGGATGTCGGTGGCGCCGGTGATTGCGCTTTCAGCGTCAGCGAAGCCTTTTGCTTCGTTCTTGAAGGTGAAAGCCCAGAGTTCCAGCGTCTGGCCGGCTTCCGGAACGAGCGTTCCATGACCCACATCCCAGACCCAGTTTGCCAAAGGCTCGAGTCCCGCTTCTTTCGCGAGAGTCGCCTTGCTCTTTCTCTTTTGCTTGAACGGAAGATAGAGATCTTCGAGCAAGTTCTTGTCGAAGGTGGTGCTGAGCTTTGCTTTCAGTTCGTCTGTCAGCTTCCCCTGCTTCTCAATTTCGCCAAGAATATAGGCTTGGCGATTGATGACTTCATCCCACTCTTCTTTCAGGTCCATGATCTTCTGGATCTGGACTTCATCCATGTTGCCGGTTTTTTCTTTCCGGTAACGGGCGATGAAGGGAAGAGTCGCGCCTTCAGCTTTTAATTCAAGCACCGCAGCGGTGGATTGAAGAGGGATTGAGGGGGCGTGTGTTTTGAACCAGGTTTCAAAGGTCATAATCATGAATAATTACTTTTTACGGAAGCGGTTCCAGAGTTTGGAGAGTCCCGCTTTGTCGTTGTTTTTCTGAATTTCAGCGAGCTTCATTCTCTGCTCATCGGAGAGTTCCACCGGTGCGGATGGAGTTCCCTGAGAAGCGTCTTCGAGCTGCTGGTCGAGTTGGGGTGAGTTTTTCAGTAATTCCTGAATGGAAGGTGGAAGACGGCGTTGCAGGTCTTCGAGTTCACGCGTGACGTCTTTTCCAGCCATCGCCTTTTGCATGAGAACTTGAAGCTGTTGCAGCTGTCCTTTTGGAAGACGCTGAATCGCACTGCTGAATTGAGCAAGCCAGTTCAAATCCATTTTGGATGGATCGAACAAAGGCGATTGCGCTTCTCCTTCAGCGGAAGCTTCTACTTCTGTCGAAGGAGTGCTCGCGCTTCCCTGCCACGGAGAATTTTCGCCGTGACATTTTTTGAATTTTTTTCCACTGCCACAAGGACAGGGATCGTTACGGCCCACGTTTTTATATTGTTGGTCTGTTTCCATTCGAACCTTAATCCTGCCCAAAGAGGTATCAAGTTGCAATAGTACAATTTGACATTCCTGGGGTACCGCTGAGACACTCGGAACGTGGGAAAAAACCTTAAAACCCTCCTCTTTGGAATTTTTTTGGGATTGAATCTGGTGGCATCTTCTGCTCACGCAGATCAACCGGACCCCAATGACGAGCGTTCGGTTCTCGATAAAGAGACCTTTAATGAAGAAGTGCACCCTTACGAACGCTCCATCTCCCGTGCTGCAGCGGGATTCCGGGCATCCATCCACGATGTTCCGTCCTCAGGAGCACTGGGGGACCTCTATCAGATTTATGGGGAATGGGTCATGCCATTCCAGACCCTGGGGCTTTTCTCCTTAGGCGGAAGTCTTGGGATTTATGCACTGCATGAACCGCAGACCACTTTCCCCTATCCCGATTATCAGAATTTCTTCCCCGGTCTTTATCTCCGGTATCAGCTTGCTTTTAAAAAATACCAGCCCGTCATCCCGACCGCGGCGATCGAAGTGAACTACTATCGTTTTGGTCTTCCGAACAATAATGAGAGCGCAACGGGCACTGTGGTGAGCCCGAGCTTCGGTGTTTTCATCAATATGGGTTGGCTGGATCCACTTACGGCAAAGGATGCTTACGAAAGCATCAATCTCAGTCGTGCGTATCTCACTCTCGAAGTGAAGCCTGCAACTTTCAACACCGAGTTCTTCAAGTTCAGCGGCACCTTCTGGACCTTCGGCGTGCGCCTCGAGTTCCAGTAACAAAAAAGCCACCGGGCGAACCCGATGGCTTTTCAGACTTCATGAGAAAAGTTCTCTGAATTGACTACTGAACCTGATATCCGCGCTTCACGAACGAAGAAATCACGGTGCTCACTAATTTCGCATCACTTGAATAGAGTTTTTTTGCGGCTGCGACGTAGGCTTTCGCTGCATCCAGCTGACTGGAGCTGTCTGAGAGTTGCGCGATTGCAGACCAAAAGATCTTGTCGGCTTTGGGTTTGGTGATCGCATCCAGGATCTCGATACAGGTGGTAGCCCAGAGCTGGCCCGCATCGTGGATCTCGCCTTGAGCTGCATCAGGGTAAGTTCCAGTCACATTCGTGATCCGACCTGGCCAAAACTCATTGTGCCCGTCATAGGAGAAGGTCCAGTTGTAAGCAACATCGCCTGGCTTTACAAAAGAGCGATCGTAAGAGGCGGCATTGTAATCGCCGATCCCCTCGCCCAAACCTTCTGTTTGAGAAGCATGCCCCTTGGTCAGCCACTCATGAAGTGCGTGTCCCAACTCATGAATCACGACATCGTGATCCTGAGCATCGTGAACACCACCCTGACCAAATGCGAGATAATCCTGGGAAGGATCATAGTGAGAGTTGTCATCACCGTCCACACCGTTCGGATCCACTTTGAGTCCGCCACTGTATTGAATCGGGTGAACCTTGAATCCCATCGTTCCCATGGACTGAATCACTTTATCAACGAAGTAATAGGCACTGACTTGATCGAAGCAAGGATTGTTACGGGTGTAGTTCCAGGAAGCCGAGGAACTTACCGTGCAATTGGCATTAGTGGGACTTTCAATGTCCACGATTTGAACATTGGGCCCGACGAGACTGACTTTACCATTGGCCTCAGTCAGGTTGTTCAGGGTGATGCTCGTGAGCTGACTCGTGAAAAAACCGGAGTCTGCATTGCTGGCATCGGTATATCCGGAAACGGTTCCATAAGCGTGTCCGCTTTTGATGGTAGGGTTCGGATCAAAAGTATTCGTCTGAACCGGTTTTGCCACTTTTTTATTCAAAAGCGTACTTCTTGAGCGCAAGATGGCGCCATTGTCTGCATCCAGCATCATCTCCCATCCATAAAGGTGATCCACGGGGGCCGCCAGATTGATCAGGTAAACCAGACGAGGACTTCCGTTTACGATGACCACCTTCTGTTTGATTTTTTGGAATTGCGGAGAGGCTGTCAGCTTCAACTCCTCGTACGCTTTACTGATAGCCCATTCCTGAGAAAGAGTGGCATTCAAAGTCTTTCCAAGAGTCTGTGCTTTGGTGTAATCGACGCTGAAAGAAACGACTTCGTCATTCGCCACGGTGACCACGATATCGGATCCGGTCACTTCCAGGCCTTGATAGATTTGTTTGAATCGAACCACGGTTCCCATCGGAGTCTCTTGAAGTCCGGATAGCTCGAGGTCTTTCAAATCGGAATTCAATCCGAGCTTGAGGGACTCGCGACTTAAAAATGCGCGGGAAATTTGTTCGGGAGATGTATTGGTAATCCCTTTCGCCTGAGTCACAACGGACGAAACCCCTAAATCTTGCGGCGTCATGAGTGTTGCGTGAGCGCTGGAATTGAATAGAAATAAAGCGGAAGCAATCGGCGATACCGATTTCAATGTAACTTTCATGTGTCCCTCCTTGGAATATCAAAGTTCTGTAAATAAAGGATACACGACTATCCGGGGAAAAAGATTGTGATTTCTTGATGTCTCAATTGTGAACGAGAGCGTTTCGATTCATCGGATGGAGTGGCCTGCATGAATTTGTATGACAAGATCACGTATTCATCCGAGGTCAAGGATCGGTCAATTGAGTGTCGATCTGAAAATGGGTTGGCCCCTTTTGTTGCGTAGCTCCAGAAAGAGTTTTCGGGTGGAGCGCATTTTTAATTCAAAATTGATTATTTTTCCTCACAACGCCCGGTGTCGTCAAAGAGTATTTAAAGATTTCCCTCAAACATTTTACCTAACACGCCGATGTAACCTTATGACGAAATTCCTCAACTTCGGATTGCTCTCCCTTACGGTCCTCGGTCTTACGGCTTGTCCCGGCGCTAAAAGCAAAGATGGCGGAACGACCCCGGTCTCCTCACCCATCACCGCGGCAACGCCAGCATCCACTTCTCTTTATGCCGTCAGTGGAACTTGTTACGCCGGCGGGGTTGGAACCAATGCGCCTTCGAACACGATTGTAAAATACGATGGGAAGAGCGGGGTTCGCCTGACAACGGTTGCAGATTATCGCGTAGTTGCTCCCGGGGATTCTCCAATTTCCATCAGTGGCCTGGATTCGAACGATGTTTTGGTCACGGTTCAAAATACAAACGCGCAACGAATCGACCGGGTTCACCGCGATGGTTCCGGCGGAAGTTCCTTCTTGTTCAATAGCGCCGCCTTCTCCACCGCACTTCGCAATATCTTTACAACTAAAGACGGAAGCTTTTTAGTTACACGCGCCGCTGCAGTTGAAAGATTCACCAGTTTTAGAACCCGTTACTTGAATGGTACAAGCCCTTACATCAGCAACCCGACTGCGACCGCTTGCACGGGGATGGCTACCGCACTTACGTTTTCCCTGGAACTTTCGAATGGAAACATTTTAGTGGGTTCTGGTGCTGCAACACCGAATAACAAAATTGCGACCTTCAATCCCAATGGCTATGGCGTAGCTGCCGATTGCCTGGCATCCAAAGCGGCGCCGACGACGACTGCGATTCCAACTGCTGCAGTCAATGCGGGCCCAACCACGGTTTTTGTTTCTTACGCGAGCCCTGCGGCAGCGGACAACATGATTATCGCGTATCAGTTTTCGAGTTCGGCAATGAACCTGTCCACAGCAACCGCTACGAGCGTTTTGAATTCTCCGTCTTTGCTTTTCGGAGTTTCAGCGATGGCGTTTGATTCGACGAATAACTATCTCTACGTCGCAAATTCGGCTTTGGGAGGAGAACGAATTGAGAAGTTTTCCTGGGACCCGACAGCAGGAACTTTGACTCGCGTGGGAACTACTCCTTTTATTCAAGACCCGGACCTGACCTGCATGAGCGGCCTTTATCTCGGCGAGAACTAGGCTTCGGATTTCAAGAACAAGTTGAAATAGAAAAAGCCACCGGGGGAACCCGATGGCTTTTCAAATTTTATCCCCTCACCTGAAGCGAGGGTTCGTGTATTTTGCTCGACTGCCGTTAGGCAAAGTCAGAGATAAATGGTGCGGCCGAGAAGACTTGAACTTCCACGCCTTGCGGCACACGCCCCTCAAACGTGCGTGTCTACCATTCCACCACGACCGCATCCGACACAAAACTAAAACGAGGGAGACTCGTACTCTAGCGTACGAAATATTGAGCGTCAACCCTAAATCAAAAGAGTTTGACGTCCGGATTTTCGGTCTTTAATTGAACCAATTCCTGACCGAGTTGCACCATCCGGTCGAGGACCGTTTCGAGCATGGTTTTGTAGAAAAACCGCTCCAGATCGCGGTCTTTTTGGAAAACTTCTTCCAAGTCGCTCCGCTTCAAAGACAGGACAATTGTGTCCTCCTTGGCCGTGGCGGTAGCCGTCCGTTTTACGTTTTTAATCAGGGCGACTTCACCGATGAATTCCCCGGGGCGCTTGTAAGTCAGATGCTGACCTTTCAGGTGTACTTCGAGGAGCCCTTTCACGACGACGTACATGCACTCGCCTTCGGTTTCCTCCTGAACGATCACTGAGCCCTTTTTGAATTCTTCCAGATCACAGATCGCGGCAACGTGGGACTTCTGGATGTAATCAAAATATTTGCAGAGCGGAGTCTGCTGAATGAGTTTGATCCGATCAGACGCTTGAATCGCAGAATCCTGATTCATCTCGGCCGGGAATTGAACTTGAACCAAAGTGGAATCGTCTCCGCTCACCTTTGAACAATGTTCGATGGTCGGAGTGATGTCCTGTCCTTGAAGAACAGCCTGCACGAGTTGCGGAATCCCTTGTGTCTGAAGTGCGGAATAGATTCCATCCGTGCAGAGGAAAAGCATGTCATTCGGCTGGAACTCGACTTTGAGCAGATCCGGCTGAGAGAAGCGGGAACCGAAAGCCTTGGAAAGACTGCGGGCCATCGGATGCTTCTGCGCTTCGGTCGGATTCATGCCCATGCGGATCATCTCATCGAGTCCGGAGTGATCTTTCGTCAGTTGATAAACTTTGCCCGCCCGGTAAAGATACGCGCGACTGTCACCCAGGTGCGCGAGGATCGCAAAACGTCCCGCCATCCAGAGAGTGATGCAGGTGGTGTGTGCGTTTTTGTAATTTGGATTCTGTGCGCCGGCTACAGTCAGGTTGTCCTGTGCGTCTGCGAATGCACTGAGAACAAACTCCTGCATTTTTTGAAGTCGTTTCGGACCGAGAAGGTGCGCGCCGTTCTTTGCAAGGAACTGGTTCGCCTCCATCAACTTGTCTTGAATGCTTTTAGCAACGAGTTCAGAAGCGAATCGACCGTTCCCGCCTTCACTCACGCCGTCGCAGATGACGAAGATCCCCTGCTCCTGGTTTACCAGTGCATAATCGTCGTTCGTCTTGTGCCGAGCGCCCATGAAACTGATGTGATTGGCCAAAGGTTGAATCATGGTTCAATTATTTCATCACTAAAAACAAAAGGGCAATCGGGTTTTAGGATATTAGCGAAAGAAATCAGACGGCTTCATTCCCGACTTCACCAATTTTAACTCCACCAGCTGGTCATACAGGGTTTTCCAACGGGCTTCTGACATGGATCCGAGGCCTTTTTTCTTCGTTTCTTTGGTTTCGATGAAGCTTTTCTGAACCTTTGCCGCATCGTCGAAGGTTGCGAGGTCCAGGGTTGGGTTGAGTTTCTGCATCCCGAGATTGGTCGCGTGCGGGTCTTTCAGGTAGCTTTCCCAGCCCTTGCGGGTCGCTTCGAGGAACTTTTTCACGGTTTCAGGATCGTTTTTCAAGGTGTCTTCGTGGGTGATGACCACCGTCAGGTAAGGATTGAAGCCCGATTCCGAGATCAGGAAAGTCTGAGGATTGAGCTTCTCCCGCTTTGCGGCCAGAGGCTCTGAAGTGATGAAGCATTGTTGAGAGAACATCGGGTCCTGAATGAACGACGTGATCCCGCCAGTATAAGGAACCAGCTTCGCTTTGATCGGCGCGTAAGTTTTTTCAAGCCAGAGAGTGTATGGAAGCCCTTTTTGAAGCGCGATCGTTCCTTCGCTCTGAAACAAGTCCTTCAGGGATTTTATTTTTCTCTCGGAACGGACCATGAATCCCTGCGGATCTTCCTGATAAACAGCAAAAAGTGCGACGACTGGTGCGCCTTGAGCACGGGCCAGAATCACTTCATCGGCCGCTGCGATCCCGAAGGGAACCTTTTTCCCAGCCACCATCTGAGTCACGGGTTGGCCGGCGCCGCCCGGAAGAACCTGAGTTTTCAGGCCGCTTTTTTCGTAGAAGTGACCAAACAGTGCGGCATAGAATCCGCCGAATTCCGGTTCTGGCTTCCAGTTCAGTGCGAGGTCCTGAGCAAAACTGTTTGATGAAACACAAAGTACGGCCAACAGAGTGATGAAACGAATCATGATTCCTCCCAGTGGTTGAGCAAAAGACGGTTTAATCCCGAGATGACGGCGAAAAAAAGAATTCCGAGAATGGACGCAAGTAGAACAGCTGCGAAGACACGGTCAATCCGTTGCTGATTTCTCGCTGTATCGACAATCCCGCCCAAACCTGAACCGGAAATAAACTCCCCGACAATGGTTCCAATTACGGCAAGGCCTGCTGCAATTTTAAAACCGCCCAAAACTTGAGGCAAGGCGGCTGGAAGTCTCAATTTGAAAAGTGTTTGAACCGGGCTTGCGCCCATCATCCGAAACAGATTCAAAAACAAAGGATCGGTTCCAAGAAGCCCGAGCACTGAGTTTGCGATCACTGGAAACACCGATACGATGAACGCCGACGCAACCACAGTTGGAAGCCCGTAGCCGAGCCAGATTACCAGAAGTGGCGCAATCGCAATGATGGGAACCGTTTGAAAGAAAATCGCGTACGGGAAAAACATCGCCCGAACGAGAGTTGAAAACGAAAGTAAAAGCGCAAACGACAGGCCAATCACCATCGACAACAGTAAACCAAGACTTGAAGCAAACACTGTTTCCAAAAATGCGGACTTGAAGCTTTGCGGATCATCTCTCACCGCACCCAGAATCTGAGAGGGTGCAGGAAGCAGATAAGCGGGAACCAAACCTTTTTGTGAGGCGTATTCGGCAGCGGCAACGACTGCAACCAAAGGCAGAAGCGGCAAGAGGATTTTTCCGATCTTCATCGATGCTCCCCTCTCAGCAGCCCGAAACACTGTTCAACTGACTTTAAAAAGAATTCCGAGCCGCGAATCTCAAGCGGACGATCCACGCCCAGATCCATTTTCTGGTCCAAAACCACCTGGCCTGGCTGCCCCTGAAACACGAGTGCACGATCCGCAAGCCAGAGGCCTTCCGTGATCGAATGGGTCACCATCAAAATAGTGGGCTTGAACGTTTTCCAGAGCTCGCGAAGTTCCATTCCGAGTTCAATCCGGATCGGTTCATCGAGTGCCGCAAAGGGCTCATCCAGTAAAAGAAGCTTTGGCTTTGAAACCAGAGCCCGGGCAAGCGACACGCGCATCTTGAGTCCGCCTGAAAGCTCATGCGGGTAACGGTCGACAAAATTGGAAAGCTTTAGTTTTTGAATCCAAGGCACGGCCTCTTCACGCGCTTTTTGCGAGCTTACCTTTTTCAAGGTCAGTGGAAGGATGATGTTCTCCATCACTGTCTTCCAAGGTAGAAGCGTCGGCTCCTGAAACACAAAACTCATTTCCGAAATCGGATAGGGATTTTTAAGAATGCCCGAACTCGGAGTTTCGAGTCCGCTCACGAGTTTGAGTAGCGTCGTCTTGCCACTTCCCGAAGGTCCAAGCAGTGTCACCCACTGTCCTTCCGGAATCGTGGCCGAAATGTCCTTCAGTCCAGCCTTCGTCTCAGGGAAAATTTTCGAGAGTTTCCCGAACTCAATCACGCAAGAAGCCTCGCTGTACCACTCGCACGACCATCGAGATCACAAAGTGTGATTGCGACCGAATGCAAAGGCGCATCCGGCACTTTTTTAGAAAGTTGCTCCCAGACCCAGCTGCAGAAGTTTTCACTCGTCGGTGAAAAAGGGAAAACAGTGTTGAAGTGTTTGCCTTCGATCGGAGCAAAGATTTCAGCAAGCACGTTTTGCAAATGAACGAGGTCGATCAGGCGGTCGTTTTTCAATGGAAACGCGCCTTCAAAAGTCGCCTCCACTTTCCAGACGTGGAAATGCGGCACTTCAAAGCCTTCCAGGGCGTGAGACGCTTTCACTTCGCCATAAACGGAAAGGCACAGCTTATTTGGCTTTTTCATAGATATAGGCCGCTCCCTGTCCGGGGCTCTCTTCGATGTAAACGCTGATGCTGCGGATATTGGATGAGGCAAACGCCTCTTCGAGTTCCGCTTTCAAAAATTCAAAATAAGATTTTGCGAGATTCTCGCAAGTGATGTTGTCCGTCTTGAGCAGGATCACTTCATCGGTCGGAAGCACGTAACGTTTTTTGCAAAGATTGAACTCAAGCGAGGTTTTGCCGTGCTTCACTTCTTCGTAGTGCGGATTTTCGGTCGCGATCAGAACTTTTTCATCCCAGAGCGCCGCGATCTTCTTCATCGCCACTTTGAACTCGGAAAAGGAAATCATTTTCTCAAAGCTGGCATCTTTCAAAGTCACGGTCAGAGTCGGTTGATACTGGTGCCCGTGCAGGGATTCTTTCGTGCCGTCGGGAAACACGGTCATGTGACTTGCCGCGAATTTCAGGGCCTCTTTTCGAATGCGAATTTCAAATTGTTCAGGCATAACTAGTTTATAACAGAGGTGCTCATGGGTTCACTAGTCCTTAATGATGCGGTCTTTCTCATTACCGGTGCCGGAAAAGGCATTGGAGCGGCTCTCGTGGAGCAGATTTGCCAGAGACGGGATGAAATGCCCGGCGTCCGCCTGTTTCTAACTTCCCGCACCAAGGCTGATCTCGAAGCCCTGAAGACAAAAGCGAAAGCCGCAGGAATTGTCTGCGAGTACCTTGCTGCCGATCTGGCCGAAAAGCCAACCGAGGCCCTCGATGCTTGTCTTAAAGCTTACGGACGACTCGATGTTCTTTTCCATTCCGCCGGAGTGGGCCGCTTCGGAGACTTTTCCGATTTAAAACTGGAAGACCTTCAGTTCGTGATGAAGACCAACGTGGAAGCGTCCTTTGTTCTGATTCAGAAGGCGTATGCCCAGATTAAATCTCAAGCCCCGAAACAAGGAAAACTTCGTGGACAGATCCAATGGGTGACTTCCGTTGCTTCCGAAAAGCCTTTTCCTCAAAGCGCAATTTACTGCATGAGTAAGTTCGCTCAGCGCGGTCTCCTCGAAGTGATTCGGAGCTACGGTTATCAGGATGGCATTCGCCTGCTTGAAGTGAAACCCGGCGCCACGCTTACTCCGATGTGGGGAGACGTCTCTCCAGAAATGAAAACCCGGATGATGCCGGCAACCGATATTGCAAACAGCATGGTCGACACCCTCTTCCTTTCCGAGTCCACCACGGTTGAAGAACTCACGATTCGCCCGCTTTCCGGCGATCTCTGAAACTTTGATTTTCGCTTGCGAATCTTTTCCCTTTCTTGATAGTTTTCAAACAACCAAAAATTTTCGGTCCGACTGAAGTCTGGTGAGTGTTTTACGAGTCCAGCGCTGTCCCGCAACGGTAAGGAGTGTTTACTCCAAAGCCCGATCGTCCCCGAAAATAAACCCGAGGAGGATCCATGCATCGTTATTTCATTCCCGTTTCTTTAGTCCTTTTATCCGCCAGCGCATTGGCTGAAACCGCAGCCACCCCAATTCCCACGGTACAATTCACCGGAAGTGCGACCTTCGAGACTCTGCGTGACGACACTTACGTTCCCAGCGAGAATATCGAACTGGATCCTTCCCGTGCCTCCACTCAGGACGCGCTCAAGTGGGATACCAACTTTCCACTCATTAACTTCGGTTACCCGGCGGGTGAGATCGGCGTGAATCTGGGCGGTCGCTCCTCGACTGACACTCAAGTCACCACCATGGGTGTTCCACTCAATCTGCCTCAGGGCGGCGGTGCGGATTTCTCATTTTTTCCGGGATTTTTGTGGAAATCGGCGAGAATCACTCCAACGGTGAGCAGCGCAGGATTCACTCCTCAAGCCGCATCCGGCACCATTGAATTCCTTCCCTGGACCCGTGAGATGCTTCGCAATCAAGGCTCCGCTCAAAACAATCGTTTCACTGTGAGCGCTGATCGTGACATCCAAAGTTTCTCGCTCGCAACTCGCCAGGAGGACGTTGCCATCCTGATTGGAACGACGACCGGAAAACAGATCGGACCTGCCGGTGAGTTCAGTTACGACCTCCTTCACAAACCCGGGCACGACATTCTCTTTCACGTGATCGCTTCTGAACAAACCGGAGACGTGATTAATTTTCCAGCCACTCCGCAGGAAAAGAAAATCACCAATCGGGTGATTCCGGTTCTGGAAAGCCATCAAGATCTGGGATCCAACTGGGCAGTTGAAAACACCTTGTACGGCGACATCGAGGAATTAAGACTTCAGGATCCCACTCCAGGCGCTTTCAACACCTACACCCGCGCTGAGCAATACGGGATCGAGAATGCGATCGTTCATGGAGCTGATACGCTGGCACTTTCCGCCCGCTACACCTTGCTGAACAACCACGGTAGCGCTCAAGATGTCCATGAATGGCCGCTTTTTGCGGCTTTGACTCACGATTTTTTCCCGAACGACTCGGTCAGTGTCAAAGCGACCGTGAATGGCACCTATGTCCGGGATACTGGTTTTTATCCGGGCGGAAAACTTTCTACAAAGTTCTCGGCTGATCCCCGCGCCTATCCTTTCGCTGAATTGAACGTGATTCAGAAAATGCCAAGCCTCGTGGACCGGTTCGGCGTCTTCCTCGATCCCGTCTATGGAAACTTCTACGGCAATCCCAATCTAAAGCCTGAACATGTTTACAACGCAATTTTCGGTTACGCCTATGCAGGAAATCCAGTTCACAGCATAACCACCCTGAAAGCCGAATACCGCACTCAGACCCAGGTCAGCGAAACCACTGATGCTCAATTCGACAGCACCGTGATTAATGCCGGAAACGCGTATCTCTTCTCAGCTGAGCAGGAGTTTGATTACCAGTTCTCGTCCGTATTCACCCTGAATAGCAGAACCACACTCACTTACTCAAAATTGAAGGACAACGGCTACCCTTACCCGGATCTTCCTTACATGAGTGAGGGCGTGATTTTCCAGATCAAGCCTACCCGCAAACTTTCATTCGAGAGCCAGGGAAAACTAATGGGCCAGTCAACCACCTACCAGGGCGGAGACCACCCGGCCTACGTGCTCTTTGGTCAGAATATTTCCTGGTATCCGACCGATCGTTTCAGTTTCACGGGCGGCATGGACAATATCTTCGACAACCATGCACAAGTCGTTGTCGGATTCCCGATCGAAGGCCGCATCGTTTACCTCTCGATGCAGGCAACGTTCTAGTTGAGCGGGATTTTCCTGACTCAAAAAACAGTTCCCTGCTCAGCTTGATTTCCGATTTTGCACCACTCAAAATCAGAGGATGAAGAAAAAAATCAGTCTGCTTCTGGCTTCCTTTCTCCTCTTGATTCCGAGTGCGTTTGCGGTCGGTTCCTCACCTCTCGCGATTTCTCTTTTTCCTCCGGTGGAATTTCCCCCAGAGAGTGTGACGATCACCGGGATCAGACTCGATCTGCTCTGGGGACAGCATCAGGAAGTTTATGGACTTGATCTCGGAGCGATTGGAAACATCACCGTTCACTCTTCTGGAGGGCTTCAACTTGCGGGTGGGTTCAACTGGAACCAAGGCTCGACAACCACGATCGGATTTCAGGCCGCCGGACTTGCAAACATCAACTCAGGGCAAGCAAAGATCATCGGGCTCCAATTGGCGGCCTATAACCGGAACATGGGTGAATCGTCTCTGGGCGGGATTGGACTGGGTCTCGTAAATCAAAGTCCTCACATGAACATCGTAGGCCTTCAGGCGGGCCTCTATAACTCCGCAAACAATGTTTATGGCCTTCAGGTCGGGCTTTTCAACTCCTGCGAATCCCTTCATGGAATTCAACTCGGATTGGTAAACATGAGCAGCCACGCCCTCTTCACGATGGCACCGCTGATTAATATCGGCTTTTAATCAGGCGTTCAGACACTGATCAAGGCGTGCGGAAAGCGTTGTCCACGGAAGAACCGGGATCAGATCAAAGAGACCGATCGCAGAGTTCGCTTGTCCGGTGACATAAAGACGCATTGGCTGGGTAAGATCCCCGAGCTTCAGTCCGAACTTCTCGGAAGTTCCACGAAGAAGTGCATCAATCGCCGCGTGATCAACGCCGCACTCTACGAGTGAGGTCTTGCCGCCGATTTTTGAGCTGAACTCATTCTTGAGAGCTGCAACCGCTTCTTTGATTTTCGTCTTCTGGGCTTCATCCTTGTTCCACTTGAGCGTGGAACCATCCACCGGCATCGTGCCCGGAGAAAGAAGTGGATGAAGTTGTTCCGCCATCTCCTTCAAAAGCTTCGCTTTTGTCTGAAGGAACGGAATGAGAGTTACCGCATACGGAGTTCCAAGTGCTTTCAAGGATTCGGGAGAGAACATCGCTGCGAAATCCGATTGAATGACGGACGCGAGAAGTTTCGGGTCTGCCTTCTTGATGTGTTCGGCAGAAATCCAAAGGAGTTTTTCCTGATTGAATACGGCCGCTGCCACTTGAACGTTTTCAAATGAGAAGAACTGAATCATCTCTTCGCGAGTGAACAGCTCTTGATCGCCATGGCTCCAGCCGAGACGAACGAGGAAATTCAAAAGCGCATCTGGAAGATAGCCTTCAGCACGATAAGAGTTGGTGGACGTCTCCCCGTTCCGTTTGGAGAGCTTTTTCTTATCCTGACCGAGAATCATCGGCAGGTGGGCGAAGACTGGTTTCGTCGCTTTCAGTGCTTCATAGATGTAAATCTGTTTTGGAGTGTTGTTGATGTGATCATCACCACGAATGACATGGGAGATCTTCATCTCAACGTCGTCGACCACCACCACGAAGTTATAAGTTGGAACCTTGTTTGAGCGGACCATGACGAAATCATCGAGATCTTCGTTCGGGAACGAGATCTCACCGCGGATCATGTCCGTGAAAGAAGTGGTGCCCTTGAGAGGAAACTTCGCGCGAACCGCAAAAGACGTGCGACCGGCAGGAGCTTCCTTGAGCTCACGGCAGGTGCGAATGTACATCGGCTTCTTGCCCTCTTTCATCAGGCGTTCACGATCGGCTTCGACTTCTGCTTCCGTGCAGTAGCAACGGTAAGCGAGGCCATTCGCAATCATTTCGTCTGCGAGCTTGTGGTAAAGGTCCATGCGCTTGGACTGATACAGGATCGGCTCATCCGGAGTCATGCCGAGCCATTCGAGTGAAGTGAGGATGTCTTGCGTGAAGCGATCTTCAGAGCGTTCAGTGTCCGTGTCTTCGATACGAAGAAGGTATTTGCCGCCGGTCTTCCGGGCGTAGAGATAATTGAAAAGAGCAGTTCTCACTCCTCCAACGTGCAAAAATCCAGTTGGGGATGGCGCAAAGCGGACGCGAATGTCAGATGGGTTCATTTCGGAGACTTTACCTCAGATTTCTCTGAAGCTAAAGCGTCTCGATAAGCGGCAACACCCCGGGATGCTTTTGCATCGAGGATCAGGTTCCAGCGCTTGTGCTGGGTGTTGAAACCATTCAGGGCGGTATCGGTCAGGGCTGCGACCGCAAGCCCCTTGGCTTGACTTGCACCATGACAGGCAAGGCAGCTCTGCGTGTAGAGCTTCTCGCCCCGGGAAGCCGCCGGGTTCGTCCGGAGTTTCAAGCGGGTGCCCGGATAAAGATTGGAAGCACGGGAAAGTTCGATCTTTTTGATGTCCTTGATCTTGAAGATCTCGGATGGAACCACCAGACGCTCAGATTCGCCTTTGGAGTTAAGCTTGCC